>Ga0326727_10026548_pt1 | contig 10729 bp, 6 predicted proteins | sample MB2enrmetagenome_FD_207643 | JGI IMG/M metagenome (GOLD analysis project Ga0326727, IMG submission 207643) | Lab enriched peat soil microbial communities from McLean, Ithaca, NY, United States - MB29MY | ecosystem: Environmental > Terrestrial > Soil > Wetlands > Peat | place: USA: New York... | reverse complement strand
GAAGGCGATCACCGTGAGGACCGCCAGGGACAGGCACGTCAGGACCGGCAAGAGGTTCTTGGGTCGGGCTGCCTCTGGGCTGGAGGTTGGCATGGTCTTTCTGTCCCTCGTTCCATTCAAATCCCGCAGGGGTGCTCGGGGATGTTTACCACACATTGGCTTGGAATGCCGCATGGTGATTGCCGCCCACCCAACCTCTGCATGGGCGGACACGTCCCGGATCAGACAAAAGTTTCCTGGTGGAAAGGGAACCCCCAAAAGCATATTCCCCCGATATTTCTTCAAGATAGCACCCCAATCTACCAATACCAATTTTGAATAGGTATTATGCACGTAATAATCTAGTATTCTTTTTTTCAGGCAAATTCATCATTGAATGGCGGTTCTTGTAAAAAAACCGTAAAAATCGTCAGAAAAGTTTACAACCACATTTTCGGGTCTTTTATTATATGGATTAAGCTACTTGCGCATTAGCTTGTCGATACCATCACACCATTAGTGTCAGTTTTTTTTACAAGGACACGATGCCCATGTGAGCTTGTTTTTTCTTAAGGCATTGGGAGCATACATAGAACCTGTTGAAAACCCTATGCTATACGAATGAGTCCATTTCAGGAAAGCTCAGGGCACGGGTATTGCAATATTTCTAAACAGATAGTGTTATCTTGTCTACCGGCGTGGATATATTCTTTTTGAACAATCAAGCAAAGGAAAGGAGGTTTTTTATGAAAGTTCCAAAAATATTTACATGGATTGGCATTTTTTTACTGATCTTTCTCTTTACGGCCTGTCCTTTTGGAAACGTCTCCATCACGATTCTGTCAACAGCGGATCTTCATCACCATGTCAGCGGGTACGGACCCTTGCCTGACTATACCCCCTTAACCACTGGACAGGATACAGTGCTCGGTGGCTATTCCAGGTTGGCTGCCCTCATCAACAATATCCGTCAGCAGCAGGCTGCAAATCAGGTCCCGGTATTGCTCTTTGATTCTGGTGATTTTTTCATGGGGACGGTTTATGACATGACGGCCAAGGATCCCCAAGGCCCTGCGGCCCTCAAGTATTTCACACAAATGAAGTATGACGCCGTCACCTTAGGCAATCATGAGTTTGACTGGTCTGACTCGGGACTTGCCCTTCTTTTGGGCAATGGGGTGACAAATGCAGGATTTAACGTTCCGGTGGTTGCCAGTAATATGATTATCCCTGCTGGTAACATACTTCAGGGTTTTGTTACTTCCGGGCTTATTGTGAGCAAAAAGATCATACAGTATCCCAGTTGTCCACAGTTTCCCGGTGGCGTGAAGATCGGTATTCTGGGACAGATGGGCCCGACGGCCGATTCGCTGGCACCGGGGGCACCCCCTGTGACGTTTGACCACAACTACGCTGATATTCAAACCATGGTGAACAACCTGAGGAACAATGATCATGTTCAGGTTGTAATCCTCTTGTCTCACGGCGGCATCAATAACCCCGCCAGCGGCAGTACCACCCCTACAGGAGATGATGTGAATTTGGCTAACAATGTTACGGGAATCAACATCATCTGTTCGGGACATTACCACACGGCAACCCCAACGGCTTATGTCGTGGGGCCCTCCAATACCATCATCTTTGAAGCCGGTTGTTATGGCGAGTATCTCAGCAGGCTGGATATCACCTACAACTATTTTCTGGGTAAGATAGTTTCTCAAAATTACACACTGATCCCGGTGAATGATACCATTCAAGGTGATGCTACCATGCAAGGGATCGTTGCCAATTACAATGCGGACTTAAATTCCAGCCTGACTCCGCTCCTGTCTGCTCTCCTGGCACCCTTCGGTGTTTCACTGACAACACCTCCCTTGACCACGCCAATTTCATTAACCAGTTCCATCCTGCAAAACTACACGCAACCATTTCCACCTTCGGGTACGGGGGAGTCGGGCCTGGGTGACCTAGCCGCAGATGCCCTGAGAAATGTGGCCAATTCCCTGGTTCCGGCAGGCGGGAGTTATTACGATTTCAGTGTGGTTGAAAACGGTGTGATTCGTGACGGTCTGTTCCCCAGCGTTACCTTTCTTCCTGGCGCCATTACCTTTGCAGATGTGTATGACGCTTTGCCACTGGGCATATCGCCGGACACCAACCAGCCCGTACCCGGTTATCCCCTCATATCCTTCTACGTGACAGGGGCCGATTTACGGACGATCTGTGAAGCAAGTCTTACGCTTGGCCCATCAATTTCAACCGATTATTACCTCAATTTCTCAGGGTTACAGATCACGTATAACCCGAATCTGGCACCATATTTGGAGGATGTCACGAATGTTTCTGTTTATTCTCCTGCCGATCCCTTGTGTATAGGTACTCCAACGCCTGTGGATTTCACCAATACGACAAAACTCTATCATGGGGTGGTGGATCTCTATGCCATTGAGCTGATGGGCGGAGTCACTGCCAAATTGGCTGGTACGCCATTTACCATTGTTCCGCGAGATGCGAGCGGGAATCCCATCGTACCCACCATTGCCAATTACATGAATTATCGTGTGCTCATGATGAATGCACCGCTCGGTGGCGGTGATTATCTTGAACTCAAGCAATGGATAGCCTTGTTTGAATTCCTTGGCGAGGCATTCCCGTACCCGAAAGGCGATCCCGGAGCATTTTATGGTGTCAATGGCGCGCCGTACGGACTAGGAGAACGGATTACCATTAATCCCAGTAGTCCGCCGCCGACGCTGTAGTAACGCGATATTTTCATTGGGAAGCAGGGCCTTCCCTCCGGGAGAAACTTCCTGGGAGCGAAGGCCCTTTTTTTATCGATGATTATCCGATCAATTCTTCTGTTCGGATCGCGGGAACACACGGCCGCAAGCCATTCCAGAATGGATGGCAGGTGGCCAATGAAATCCTCAGTGAATCAATGTATCCGCATTTACCTGTGCTGGGCACTAAGGTTCTCCCGGCGTTTCTTCCCCTTGGTTTCCGGCACCATCTTGCTCTTGGCACGGCGCCCCGTCAACTGGTAAGCTCGACCGGTGCCGAGGAGTGCAAGGATGGCACACAGCCATCCAAGCCAATCCCCCATCATGGCATAAACCGTGCGGCCATGCATCATGGGAATCGGCCCGACAAGTGTTCCCTTTGTCCATTGCCTGATGCGCTGGTCAATCCGACCTACCGGATCCACGATGGCAGATATGCCGGTATTCGTAGTCCGAACGAGGGGCCGGCGGTGTTCGATTGCCCGGAAGACTGCGAGGGCCAGGTGCTCCGTTGGTTCGACCGTATTGCCGTACCAGGAGTCATCGGTTAGGTTAAACATCGCTTCGGGAACGCGATGATAACGCCCTCCGTTCATAAGCAAACGGACCTGCCCGGGAAAGATATCCTCATAGCAGATGTTTACTGAGAGCAAGTGCGTTCCGAACTGGAGCGGCTCCTTGTTTTCTCCCGGCCAGAAGTGGCTCGAGTAGGGGGACCATGTGTATAGCCATGGGAACATGTCACCAAAGGGGATGTACTCACCGAAGGGTACGAGTATCATCTTGTCGTAGGTGCCGAGGATTTTACCCGCGCCGTTCGCAAGTACAGCGCTGTTATAGATGCGGGGGCTCCCACTTTGTTCAATGCGCAGAATTGCGCCAAATAGCACTGGCTTGTTCAGGCTGGCAAGCACATCAGATGGCAGTTCGCCCTGCCGTGACGCGAAAAGGTTGAGGGAGCAGATCCCCTCCGGCCACACGATGAGGTCGACAGCGCTCGCGGCGGCAATGTCTTTGGACATCTCCTGGTGCTTGAGGAGGAGACGAGCCGGTTCCGTGTACTTCTCCTCTGCCGCACAGTCTGTCTGGACTACGCCAACGGTCAGCTTCTCAGCGATGGAGGCTTGCTGGTCAACCATATGGATGCGGACGGCCCCGTAGCCGATCGCCAGTGCAACGGCAGCCGCAAAAACCATTACCAGACGCGGGGGAAAGGGCCGCTGGTTTTGCTTCGCGTCAATCGCCGCATAGATTAAGGAGTTAGTATATACGACGAGGAAGGTGACCCCGAGGATGCCTGTTACGTCCGCGATTTGGGTCAGAAGGGTGAGCTGGTACTGGCTTGCACCGAGATAGTTGGGGAAAATCTCGGGCCAGAACTTTTCCAGTGCGGTCCACACTGCGGGGGAAACCCAGACTATGTTCCAGCCAGTATCGTGCGTGATCAGCCGCACGGTCCCTGCCCATACCGCGAACACGATGCCGTTCGCCGCGGCAATGAGTAGCAGCCCAAGTGCTGCAAGCGGCCATGCCAGCCCCGCGAATTGTTGGAACATGTGGACGATCCAGTAGAAGCCGCCACCGTGCCCTACGGTACCCGCGACCCAGCCCATAAGGAACGCACGACTCGGGCGCTGCCCGCGAATCGCCCACAGGATGGGCACGAGGCAGATCCACTCGAGGTAGAAGTGATCAAAGCCGGCGTAGCCCAAGAACGCCATGGTGCCGCTTGCTACAGCGGCAATCCAGGGCAGTACATTTCTGATTCCTGCGTGTTGCGGCATATTGGATCCTTTACGTTGGAAAAATAACGACGGTGCAGGTTAGCGCACCGAAGCGGCATAATCAAGGAAAAGAGTATGTTACATGATTTGCTGCCGCTCGGTCTACGCACCCATTTTGCGAGCGAGAAATTGTGCCGGGCCCTCGCAAACTCATTTCTTAAATGGCGTCCGGGAAAATTCTCCCACCGTGCCCGTTCAAATCGAAAAACAATGTCGCCACGTTGAGGGAGGCGAAGCTCTGATGCAATATCTACATGGCCAGGTGACGCCAACATGCAGGCAGTACCCGCCATCTATAATGCGCCGCCGCTGGGACTTAACCCATGGCGGGTGGAACAAAAGGGATATACTTTGCGAATAGCCAGCATAGGAAGAAGACCAGTGGTATGTGAAAAATCAGTTGCAGGACGGAATATCCGACCAGGTCGCGGGCCTTTATGTGCAGCATACCCAGCAGCGGCAGCATCCAGAAAGGATTGAGGAGATTGGGCAATGCCTCGGCTGCGTTGTAAATTTGCACGACCCAGCCCATGTTGACCTGCTGCTGCGCGGCGGCCTGCAGAACATACGGGGCCTCGATCACCCATTTGCTGCCGCCGGAAGGGATAAAGATGCCCAGAATGGCCGAGTAAAGAGCGACCAGCAGCGGATAGGTTCCCTGGGAAGAGATGGAAACAAACAGATCGGCCAGCCACTTTGTAATGCCCGTTCCGGCAATCATGCCAAATATGACGGCATAGAAGGGAAACTGAATCAAAACGCCGCCCGTAGCCGGCACAGACTGCGCGACAGCGCGGATGAATCTCCGGGGGCGCCAGTGCAGCAGCATCCCGCAGGCAATAAAAATCAGGTTGTAGTTGTTCAAGTCGAGCGCCGCCAGGGGACCCACGGGTGATTTTCGGAATACGTCAAAAAGGTACCAGCCCAGCAGGGTGACAACGAGAACCGTTAAGACGGGATTGTATTCCAACCACTCACCGGGTTTTCCCCTGGGTTCGAGCGATACGTCCATCGGCTCGAAATGAATACCGAACTCTTCCACCGTTTTTGCACGCTCCGGAGACGGTGCCGACCAATAGGCAACGGCAATGGATATGACGATCAGGACAAAGGCCGTCAGTAAAGTCGGCCAAATGAAAAGGGTCTGCGTGAGCGGTATCAGGCCGCTGATGGCAAAAAGTTTCGGAGGGATGGCGCTTTTTGTGGCCATCATCAGCGCCGCTGATGAGGAAAGTCCCAGTGCCCAAACGGCACCTAGGCCAAGATAGGCTGCGGAACCCACTGCCCGGTAATCCAACCCCTTGACGCGCTTGGTAAGCTCCCGCACCAACAGACCGCTGAAAATCAAGCTGAAACCCCAGGAGAGCAGGGACGTAATCATGGAAAAGGCAGCGACAAAGGCAACGGCGCTCCGCCCCGTTTTGGGAATGCCGGCGAGTGCCCGAATCAATTTGTAGACAGGCGGGGAAGATGCTACGACATAACCGCCGATGATCACCATGGCCATCTGCATCGTAAACGGGACCAGCACCCAGAAAGATTTGCCACCCTCGATGGCCAACTTGACCGGACTTTCCCCGAGCAAAAGACCAAAGATGAAGACCATGACGATCCCCAGCAAGGCAAAGACCAGGGCATCGGGAAACCATTTCTCACTCCACTCGGCAAGACCCAGACCAAAACGCTCCAGTCCGCCTCCCCTGCTTTTTTCCAGCGCCATCATTCATTCCCCCGCTTTCCGCAGGATCATCACCCATCCCTCGGGCGATGTGCAAAGGCATTCTTAAGGATTCCAGGAGACTTTTCAATAATAATTTTATTTTTTATCTGGGTTGCGAACGGAATCTTCGTGCATCAAGAAGGCATGGCGGGATGGTGACAGGTATCGCTCCATCTGGGTTTGCCGGGGCGAAACCCACTGAACTCCTCGCCGAACTTCCATCATATGAGACGGGTGAGAAAGGAGGACCAGGCCAATAGCCGTATCCGATGCGAAGGTGATTGATACGGAATAAAAAAGGTGGCGGCAAGCGATGTGAACAAACCGCTTCCACTCAGTGTTGCGGTTGTATCCATGGACCGGGGTTTGATACAGGAAAGCCGCCCCACGTTTGCATGGGGCGGCCCATGGTATCGGTGACCGGTAAAAGACCATGACCGGCCGGCAGTCCTCAATCGACCTGCTCAACCAGGTAATTCTGAATACCCATTTGCCTGATCTGGTCCAGCTGCGCCTCGATGAGGTCAATATGGCTTTCTTCGTCCTTGAGAATGGACTCCAGGAGTTCCCGGGAACCATTGTCGCCGACTTCAACGGCAAGACGAATACCATCATTGTAGGATTTGATGGCATCATTTTCCGCGTGCCAGTCATTTTTATACTGGAGCTCCACCTCCGCACCGATGTGAATGTCCTTCAGACGGCTGACGAGGGGCTGGCCCTCCAGAAACAGGATCCGCGCAATCAATTTTTCGGCGTGTTTCATTTCGTCGATCGCCCGCTTTTCGATGGCCTTGTGCAGCTTTTCGTACCCCCAGTTGTCACACATCTCGGAGTGGACCATGTACTGGCTGATCGCCGTTAACTCATCTGACAGAAGATCATTCATTTTTACGATGATTTTTTTATTGCCCTTCATGATGCTGTCCTCCTTTGCTGAATGGTTATGCTCGATCACTGCTCCGCCCGCCGGGATCACGGGCTAATTGGATTGTCTTGTGGCAAACCCGGCCGCACCGCAGGTACGACCACACAACAGAAAACGCAATACGGGACCGCCATCTTGATCCAGGATAGGATACCCCTGTCGTGTGCAAGTCATATGTCTAAAGGTCATTCGGATGGGAAGCAATCTACCCCTATCGCGATAGGTTCCTGACGAATCGAAAAGAGGACGACTTGGATGACGCAAGCCGCTATCTTTCTGTCGCTGCCTGGGAGGATGTGGCCTTCCAACATTCAGAGCAGGAGTTTCAGATCGGAGAGGGGATAGGCCATGCATGGGTGAATGTAGCCGAAATCCCTGTCCGATTTTCGCAACCGCACTCCCTCCGGCTGAAATACCCTTCCCGAGAGCAGCTTCGTCCGGCAAAGGCTGCATTCGCCCGACCTGCAGAGCGCGGGAATGACGATCCCGGCCCTTTCCAGGGAGATCATCAGCGGCTCGGATGCCTTTGCTGCTATTTCCCTGCCGCCTTTGAGAGCGAGCTTGAAGACCGCATCCGGCTTGATCTCTCCGGGCCAGCCGGGCTGCTTCGTGACATCCTTGGGCGGACCGTAGACCTCGGTGCGGATCTTCCGTCTCGCCACCCCCAGCCTTTCGAGCTCGGCAAGGCAGAGGGTGTACATGAGCTCGGGCCCGCAGACGTAGAAGGTCTGCGAGGAGACATCCCCCAGCACCTCTTTGATAATCTCGGCCGTGATGAACCCCTTGAGCCCTTTGTAACCCCGGGACGGGTTCGAGATGACCATGCTGGCGGCGATGTTCGCATGCCGGGCCGCGACCTGCTCGATCTCATCGCGGAAGATGATGTCCTGCCTGTTCTGGCTGCCGTAGATGAGGTGGATGCGCCGGTCCAGGCCGCGCTGGGAAACCTCCCGGATCATGCTCATGAACGGGGTGACGCCGCTTCCTCCGGCCAAGAAGACGAGGTCCTTGCCATGGAAAAGGGGGTTGTAGAAAAAGGTCCCGGCGGGAGAGGTGCTCTCGAAGGCATCGCCGACCTGGACCTGTTCGAGGAAGTAGTTGGACACGAAGCCATCTGCCATGCTGCGGATGGTAATGTCATAGTACCCCGTCTGGCTGGGCGAGGAGGCGATGCTGTAAGGCCTGCTGGTGCGCACACCCGCAACTTCTAGGAAGATGTTCAGGTACTGCCCCGCCTGGAACGGTGGCAGCAGCCGGCCGTCATGGGACGAAAGCCGGAAAGTCTTCGTGGTTGGCGTCTCGGTGATGATCTCCGAGACCGTCAGGGCGATGGTTTTCGGGTGGAGCACGGCAATCATCCGCTCCACCTCGCCCCTGCGCTCGACGAAGTTGGTCCCGTATTTCCGCAGGGTCTTGATCTCTTCGACGATCTCGCCGTACCCTTCGATGTCCTTCATTGCGTCTTTGAGTGACATGGCTGTCTCCTTATGGTTTCCTCACTTCCTTCAGAACCGCGCGCGCCGCGGATCTGCCCGAGGTCAGGGTCGGCTGGAATCCACCCGCTCCCACCCAGGAACCCGCGAAGAACAGGCCCCGGATGGCGGACCGGTTCGTCAGGAAGAAGGCGGAGTCCTTGGCATACTGGTCGAATCCGTATATGGCCCCCCCCGGGTGGCCGAGATACCGCAGGTGGGTGAGCGGGGTAGCCACCTCGAGTTCCTCGAGGTGGTCCCGGATCTTGGGGAATACCCGCTCGGCAAGCTGGAGCATGCCCTCGGCGTACCGGTACTTGGCATCCGCATATTCCTGGGTGGAGACTGCATACCACGGATCGCCGTATTGCAGGGCCACCAGGGCCGCCTGGCAGGCACCCGGCGGCGAGAAGTCCGGATCGGAAACGTCGTAACAGGTGAGCAGGGCCCAGCCCTGCTGCTCCATGGTTTTCCACCGGTCAAAGGCCCGTTCCATGTCCACCGTGGTCGTAATGAAGTTGGTCGTTTCCTTGATCCCTACATCCTGTGGCTCGCAGTCGAGGCCCATGTACAGGGTGAAGGCCGACGGTCCGATGGTGTGGCTCCGGAATGCGTTCAGCTCGGAAGCGGGCACCTGCTCGCGGTCGATGAGGTCGATATAGGTGTGGATCGTGCTGGCGTTCGAAACCACGATGCCCGTTTCCAGAAGGTCTTCCTGCTCCGTCAAGACACCCTTGATCTTGCCGTTTGCCACCTGGATCTTTCGGGCCGCGCAGTTGAACCGGGCCTCGCCGCCGGCTTCCAGGAAGGCATCCAGCAGCGCGTTGGACAGGGCCTGGGACCCGCCCTTCAGGTGGTAGGGCTTGAACTCTATGAACGCCCATAGCATCGTGGCCAGATCGCCGAAGGGGAGCATGCTGGGCGGCACACCCACATAGCCCCAGTACATGCTAATAATGGCCTTGAGAAATGGGTTCTTGAAGAACTCGTCCATGACGTCTTGCGTGTTTTTGAGGACGTACTTGAAATAGAGGGGATACTTCTCTTTCGAGATTTCCGGGTCGTGAAAAAACAGCACCTGAACCATCTCCATGCTGAAGGCATACACCAGTTCCATGAAGCGGGCAATGGCATCGCTCTCCAGGGGAAACCGCGTGGCAAGCTCCTGGATGATCCCCTGCCTGTCCGTGGGGAGGGTAATGTCGAAGGCACCCGGGAAGACCGCGCGGTAGAGATTTTCCATCTCCACGAACTGGAGTTTGTTCAAAACCCCCATCTCGCCGAGAATGGCCCGCAGGGGTCCGGGCATCGCCTCCGAGCCCATGCCGCTGAGCTGGTGGAGTGCGACCTCGAATTCGAACCGGCCGCGGACAAAGCTTGTGGCGCAGCCGCCGGGGACGTTGTGCCGTTCGAGCATCAGCACCTTCTTGCCTGCCCGGGCCAGGGTCAGGGCCGCGGTCAATCCGCCGTTTCCTGCACCGATCACGACTGCATCGTAGACGGGCATGTGCATCCTCCTCGGAAAAGATTCTCGTTACGTTTTATTTTTATATGGATCTCCCCTCAGAACATCTGCCGCACGTGGGGGTTGGAGCTCGGCCGTCTTTCTTGATGATCCCGGTTCGCCATCTCTCATCCATGGCTTGCCTTGCCCTGACCTATATTTGACTTGCCAGACATTGTCAAATGAAGTCTCGTCCACTTTGACGGGCACATCAATCCTTCCCACGGGCATGGTGGGGATGTGGATGACTGCGGATGGCAACCACCCGGCGGCATATGGACAGGGTTGCCAGACAGATTGTTGCTTATCGGCCGGTTGCGTTTTCCATGCAAATGATTTTTGACGGTGTCTGCGGGCTTTCCCTTCTCCCCCGTTTTTCTATCCGTGCACCGCTTCTGCAGGGGCGCTGGAACTTTTAGATGGCTTCCAACACAACCCCGGACAGGATCTCATGGGTGCCGTGATGGACGAGGCATCGCTTGAAGGACCGCACCACCTCCGGGTCGAACTGGGTGCCGGTGCTCCGCTCCAGCTCCTCCAGGGCCTTCCAGGGCTGCATGCC
>Ga0326727_10026547_pt1 | contig 10730 bp, 6 predicted proteins | sample MB2enrmetagenome_FD_207643 | JGI IMG/M metagenome (GOLD analysis project Ga0326727, IMG submission 207643) | Lab enriched peat soil microbial communities from McLean, Ithaca, NY, United States - MB29MY | ecosystem: Environmental > Terrestrial > Soil > Wetlands > Peat | place: USA: New York... | reverse complement strand
TTTCTCCGCGGCATACAGGATCGCGCCGGCGGCGTCCTTGCGCGTGGTCCGGCCCCGGTCGCACGCCTTTGCCACCGCGTAGACATATGCCTTGGCGGCGTTCATCGTGGTGTACATATCCGCGAGCTTGCCCTGCATGAGCTGGAACTCGCCGATCGCCTGGCCGAACTGCTTGCGCTCGTGCACATAGGGCAGCACCGCGTCCATGCAGGCCTGCATGATGCCGAGCGGCCCGGCGGCCAGCACGGCGCGTTCATAATCAAGCCCACTCATCAACACATTCACGCCGCGACCAACCTCGCCGAGCACGTTGTCCGCGGCGACCTCGCAGTCGGTGAACACCAGCTCGCAGGTGTTGGAACCGCGCATCCCCAGCTTGTCCAGCTTCTGTGCGGTGGTGAAACCTTTGCAGCCTTTCTCGACCAGGAAGGCGGTGATGCCGCGCGGGCCGGCGTTCGGGTCGGTCTTGGCGTAGATCACCAGCACGTCGGCGTCAGGGCCGTTGGTGATCCACATCTTGCTGCCGTTCAATACGTAACGATCACCCTTGCGGTCGGCACGGGTACGCATGCCGACGACGTCGGAGCCGGCACCCGGCTCGCTCATGGCAAGTGCGCCGACATGCTCGCCGCTGACCAGCCTGGGCAGGTAGCGGCGGCGCTGCGCCTCGTTGCCGTTGCGCCGGATCTGGTTGACACACAGGTTTGAATGCGCGCCGTAAGACAGGCCGACCGAGGCCGACGCGCGGCTGATTTCCTCCATTGCGACGACGTGTTCAAGGTAGCCCATGCCGGCGCCGCCGTACTCGTCCTCGACCGTGATGCCGAGCACGCCAAGCTCGCCCATCTTGCGCCAAAGGTCGGCGGGGAAATCGTTATCGCGGTCGATGGCGGCAGCGCGCGGGGCGATCTCGTCGGCGGCGAAGGCCTGCACCTGGGCGCGCAGCATGTCGGCCGTTTCGCCAAGGTCGAAGTCTAGGCCGAGGCCGGAATTGAGGCCGAGTGCCATGGTGCGTCTCCGCGGCGGGGTGGGTGCGCCGTGTTCTATCGAGTCTTGGGAGTTGCGGCGCAAGTCGCAAGGGGGTGGGTAAGGCCGGGAGGCGGTGGCTGCAGATCTATCGCACGCAAGGAACAAGAACGACCGCCCGGACCCAATCGACAACCCCCAGGTGCCACGCGGCCGAAGAAGCAACTTGGCGCCCAAGGTCACGGCATGGCATTTGCCTTCCGCAGGCTGCATCCGGAGTCCAAACACAAGCCCATGCCAGCGCGTACCGCCATCGCAGCCCCACCGGCGCCCGCCACCGCGCCGGCGGGGATTGTCGCGGCCGAACTGATCGCCGTGCTGGTTGCGGTGACGGACAGCGAGCCGCGCGTGCTGACGGTGGAGGACGGCGCCGCACTGCCCTCGGGGCCGTTCGAATCCGGCCATCGCTCCTTGCAGGCCGGGCTGCGCGCCTGGGTGGAGCGGCAGACGCATCATCCGCTGGGCTACGTCGAGCAGCTCTACACGTTTGCCGACCGCGATCGGACCACAGGCGAGCCGGCGCTGCGGACGATGTCGATCTCCTATCTCGGGCTGACGCGGGAGGCGCGGATTGCCGGTGAGGCCGGCGCGGGCTGGCAGAGCTGGTATCGTTATTTCCCGTGGGAGGATCGGCGCGAACACGATGCGGCCGCGACGGTGGAACCCCTGGTCGCGGCGCTGCACGCCTGGGCGGAGGCTGCGCCGGATGCCGCGGTGCGCTACGACCGGCAGCGGCGCATCGCAATCAATTTCGGCGTGACCACGCTGCCGTGGAACGAGGAGCTGGTACTGCAACGTTATGAGACGCTGTGGGAAGCGGCGTTGGTGCCGGAATCGGGCGGCAGCGTCGCGCCAGGTGCGCCGATGGCGCATGACCATCGCCGCATCCTCGCCACCGGCATCGCCCGGCTGCGCGGCAAGATCAAATACCGCCCGGTGGTGTTCGAATTGATGCCGCCGTGGTTCAGCCTGGGGCAATTGCAGCGCGCGGTGGAGGCGCTGGCGGGGCGGCGGCTGCACAAGCAGAATTTCCGCCGCCTGATCGAGCAGCAGGAACTGGTGGAGGAGACTGGCGGCGTCGCAACCGAGACGGGAGGTCGGCCGGCTAAGCTGTTTCGGTTTCGCCGTGCGGTGGTCGCCGAGCGGTCCGTGGCGGGCACGAAGCTGCCGCTGGCGCGCTGAAAAAGGGCGCGCCGGCGCGGCGTCAACCGGCATCGTTGCGAATCTTGTTCGTTGACATGCCGGCTGCCGGGATGCTCCAACGCACCCCAGGTGCTGGCGGCGTGCTCGCCGGGATCGTTCGGGTTTGGCCTTTCCGGGTTGGGCCTTTTTGGGTTTGACCTTTCTGGGTTGGGCAGCGATGCGGGTTAACCGCTCCTTCACGCCTGGCCGCTTATCAACGTCCAAGCAAGCCAAAAAATGTTGGCTCATCGCGCGTCCGGCCACGGGCGCCGCCACCCTGTTTTTGCTTGTGCGAAGGATCACCACAACCATGCCAGTCACCCAACCCGCCGGCGCTTGCGCTGCATGGCTGGACGCGGGCGTGCCTGCCGCCCGCGCCCGTCGCTAAGCCCGCCCCGGCCATCATGGACACCCTGGAGCGGATGACGCCCGTCGAGGCCAGCAGCAGCAATGCCGCCGGCTTCATCGAGAACCTCACCTTCGACGAGCTGGCGGTCGGCGATACCGCGCATCTCGTGCGGACGGTCACTCAATCGGATATTGAACTGTTCGCCAATGTCTCGGGCGACATGAACCCGACGCATCTCGACGCAAGCTATGCCGATGCGACGATGATCCACGGTATCGTGGCGCACGGCATGCTCGGCGGATCGCTGTTCTCCAGCGTGCTCGGCACGCTGCTGCCCGGGCCCGGAACGGTCTATCTCGGCCAGAACCTGCGCTTCCACCATCCGGTCAAGCCAGGTGACACGCTGACCGCGCGGGTCGTGGTGCGCGAGCTGAACGCGGCGCTGTGCAGCGTCGTGCTGGATTGCCGGTGCACGAATCAGCACGGCATCGAAGTGATCTCCGGCACCGCGGAGGTGACCGCGCCGACCGAGAAGGTGCGTCGGCAGCGGGTGATCCTGCCCGAGATATCGGTGGTGCATCACGCCGCCTACACGACATTGCTGCGGCGTGCCGCCGGCCGGCCGGCAGTGCCGACCGCGATTGTTCATCCGTGTGACCAGGGCAGCCTGCAGGGCGCGCTGGAGGCCGCGGCGGCCGGATTCATCGAGCCGATCCTGGTTGGCCCGGAGGCAAAAATCCGCGCCGTGGCCGAAGCGGGCGGCCTCGATATCGGCGGTGTGCCGATCGTCGGCACCGAGCACTCCCACGCCGCAGCCGAGGTCGCCGTTGCCCTGGCGCGGGACGGCAAGGTCAAGGCCTTGATGAAAGGCAGCCTGCACACCGACGAGCTGATGCACGCGGTGATGCAGCGGGAAAGCCGCATGCGCACCAAGCGGCGGATCAGCCACGCCTACGTCATGCTGCTGGCGTCGTCCGAGCGGCTTCTGATCATCTCCGACGGCGCCATCAACATCGCACCGACGCTGGAGGACAAGGTCGACATCGTGCAGAACGCCATCGATCTGGCCATCGCCCTGGGCGTCGCCGTGCCGAAGGTGGCGATACTGTCCGCAGTCGAAACGGTAACGCCGCAGATCCCGTCGACCATCGACGCCGCGGCACTGTGCAAGATGGCCGATCGCGGGCAGATCCGTGGCGGCGTTGTGGATGGGCCGCTCGCGTTCGACAATGCCATCAGCGCAGCCGCGGCGCTGACCAAAGGCATCGCCTCGGCGGTCGCAGGCCACCCCGACATCCTGATCGTGCCGAACCTGGAGGCCGGCAACATGCTGGCCAAGCAGATGACGTTTTCTGGCGGGGCCGACGCCGCAGGCATGGTACTCGGTGCCGCTGTGCCGATCATCCTGACCAGCCGCGCCGACAGTCTGCGGACCCGCCTCGCGTCGTGCGCCGTCGCAGCTTTGGCGGCCAGGCCCGGGGGATAAAGGAAGCAGGCCGAGGTTCCGCCCATAGGCATCAAGATAGCGGAGCGGCTGAGGAAGATTCTCCCCCTCCCCTTGAGGGAGGGGGTTGGGGGGAGGGGGCGAAGCGCACGGGACGGCGGAGGGATACTGGCACCAACCCCTCCCCCCGGCCCCCTCCCTCAAGGGGAGGGGGAGATCCTCCACCGCGGCCGCCGCCTTATCCTGATGCCTATGGGGGTTCCGCCCGGGCGGCCGCCGCGGCCTTGTTTCCTTGCGCCGCCCGCCCGCACCCTCCGAACCGCAGCCGCTCAGAACTCCAGCAGGTTGTCGCGCAGGTGCTTGTGCCCGAATGCCTTGCGGGTCAGGCCGCGCCGTTGCAACGCCGGGATCAGGCCGTCGCAGATTTCCGCCGTGGTGCGGCGTGACACGTTTGGCATCGAGAACAGGAATCCATCGCCGCCAACCTCCTCGATGATCTCGCCCATCTGGGCGGCGACGGCATCGGGCGTGCCCACCAGGTCGATCGACTGGCCGGAGGTGCTGTAGCCCAGCATCGCCTCGCGCAACGTTCGTTTGCCCGCGCCGACCAGGAACTGCCGCAGGCTTTCCTGGTGGCCGTTGGTGGTCAACTCGCCGACCGGCGCATCGAGATCCATCTTGGAGAAGTCGATGTTGGTGATCCAGCCCAGCCGCGCCAGCGAGTATTCGAGGTTCTGCTCGGCCGCCGCGTTGCGCCGGCGCAACAACTCCTGCGCGTCCTCCGCCGTCTCGCCGATCAGCGGGCCCACCAGATACAGCACCTTGCAGGCGTTTGGATCGCGCCCGAACGATTTCAGCTTGGCGGTGACGTCGGCTTTGTAAGCCTTCATCGCCGCAACACCCTTCGGGTGCGCAACGATCGTGTCGGCCCATTTGGCGGCAAACGTCTTGCCGCGCTCCGACCCGCCGGCCTGCGCGATGACCGGCTGGCCTTGCGGGCAGGGGCCGGAGTTCAACGGGCCGCGGCTGCTGTAGTAGCGTCCGACGTAATCGATCGTGTGCACCTTGGTGGGATCGATCAGCACGTGGTTCTGCTCGTCGGCGACGATCGCGCCTGGTTCCCACGATCCCCACAGCCGCTTGCAGATGTCGACGAACTCCTCCGCCATTTCGTAGCGTTGGTCGTGCGGCGGCAGGCGGTCCATGCCGAAATTCTTCGCCGACAGGTCGGAGCTGCCGGTGACCATGTTCCAGCCGCCGCGTCCGCCCGAGATCTGGTCGAGCGTGCCGACAATGCGCGCCACCAGATAGGGCGCGTAGGCGAAGGTCGACAGCGTCGGCACGATGCCGAGATGCGTGGTCGCCGCTGCCATCAAGGTCGCGACCACCGAGGGTTCCTGGCGCGGGATCGACATGCCGCGTTGCAGGAAAAAGTCCCGGCCGGTGTGGTGGTTTTCGCCGACGTAGATCGAGTCCTCGAGCAGCATGTAGTCGAAGCCGGCGCGTTCGATCGAGCGCGCCAGGTCGAGGAACATGTCCGCCGACATCCACTCGTCGCTGATGTTGCCGGTCCACGGCGCGCCCCAGGCCTGAATCGAGGAGCCTTGCAGGAACCAGGCGAGGTGGAAGGCATTGTCGCGCATTGTCATGTCCTTTTGGCGGGTGCGGCGCGCAGCGGTATTGCGGCGCCGGCCCTGTCTCTATGTTCGTCAACCCGCCCTGTTCGGTGCGGGCAGGCGCCAGCCACAGACCATAACAACGGCAGACGGAAATTGTGAAGCGCGTTTTGTTTGTTTCATATGCTATGATAGACCCCTTGGTACGCATTAAGCCGCAAAAACGTGCTGTGCAGGCACGTCGCTGCTTAATTAATGACCTGATCGCGACGCGCGGCCTGCACGCGTTTTTTAGGGCGGGCCTCGGTCGCGGCGTAAGAGCATCAGGACCCGGCACTGACCGACGGCAGGCCACGCGTCGGTTCCCACCCTGGGCAACAGGCGCCTCCGTCTGGACATGAGACCTCATACCGGCACATCCACCTGGGGCACCACGGTCTGGCCGAAGAACCGTATCCCATCCGTATCGAACGCCGACTTCAGCCGACGATACACCGCGGCCCGCACCTTGAACTGCGCCCCCGGCCGGGTGCGGACAATCACGCCGACATGGATCCCGCCGACATCCATCGCCGTCACGCCGATCGACACCGGCGGCGAAATGATCCGGCTGGCCAGCGACGGCTCCTGCATCACGTCGTCGCTGACCCGCTCGATCGCCTGCTCCACACGCTCCAGATCCGTCTCAAAGGCGACGGTCACCTCCACCAGTTCGTTGACCCAGTCGCGCGAAAAATTGGTGATCGCCTTCAGATCGCCGAACGGCACCGTGTGCAGCGGTCCCTTGTAATGGCGCAGCTTGACCGACCGCAGCGAGAAGGTCTCGACCGTGCCGCTGATCCCGCCGCTTTCGATCAGCTCGCCCACGCGGAATGCATCGTCGAGCAGGAAGAACACGCCGGACAGCACGTCGCGCACCAGCGTCTGGGCGCCGAACCCGACCGCGATGCCGACCACACCAGCGCCGGCCAGCAGCGGTCCGATCTGCAGTCCCATGGCCGCCAGCGCGCTCAGGATCGCGATGATCAGCACGAACACGAACACGAAGTTGCGCAGCACCGGCAGCAGCGTCCGGATGCGCGCCCGCCGCCGCAGCTCATCGTCGTCCAGATTATCGATCGGCACCACCGCGCCGTTCAGCCGCAGGTCGATCACCACCCGCACCACCTGCCATAGCAGGTCGGCGCCCAGCAGGATCACCAGCGCCTCGAACGCGCCGCGCCCGAGCCGGGTCATCGCGGTGTCGCTTGCGGCGACCGCGGAGGGATCGATATGCCAGATCTCGATCAATGCGAAGGCGGTCACCACCGCGACCAGCGCCTGCATGCAGCGATCGGCGATCGCGCTGACGGCCGAGACCTCCCCGGCCTCGTCCAGCCACTGCCCGCCGGTCACCCGTGCGGCGGCGTTGCGCAGCACAAACAGAACGATCGGGGCCGCGCCGATCACCAGGAGCGACCACGCGGCCGCCGTGGCCTCGGTCAGAAACAGCAGCCAGACCAGCAGCAGGCCGCACGACAGCAACACACGAAAGATCGTGCGGCGTGGGCTGTGCGCATCCGGTGACACGTTCACGGCCGAAGGGTCTTCAGAGCCGGCCCCGTCCGGTTCGGCGTTGGCGGGACGCGTCCAGACGATCACGATCCCGCACAGCACGAGGGCGAGCAGCACGATGTGCCGCAGCAACTCCACGCCATCGCGGGGAAGGCCCAAGCCCCTCAGGAATACGATCGTCTGCCAGCCCAGCGCGCCAATCGACACCAGCGCCGCCATCCAGCGATGCCAGAACCAGGCCTGCCGCGTGCTGATCGGCACCAGGCGCAACCGCTCCGCGCCGGGTGCCATGATGAAGCGCGACACCAGGTGGCTGAGCCGTATGAGCAGCGTCGCCCAGAGAAAGCCCAGGATGGCGGCCCCGCTGGAGGCCGGCCAGTCGAACAGCATGAAGGTTCCCATGCTGCCGGCGGCGAAGGCGCCAACCATCAGGATGCCGAAGGCCAGGCGCTCGAACAGCACCCCCACCCGCTGCGACAAGGTCGCCACGCTGAGGCGGTCGAAATGCGCCAGCCACGGCCGGGAGACGAACCGGAACACCCGCTGCGCGGCGACGCCGCCCGCGATGAACACGATCAGATAGAACAGCATCGCGTGCCGGTCGGGCGGCGGCATGAGGGCGCTCAGCTCATCCCAGCAGCCGGCCAGCGCGGCGGGCAGCAGGCGGAGCTGGGTCCCAAGATCGATGATCCGCTCGCGCGTGTCGCCCAGCATGCGATCAAGCATGGGGCCCATTGAGCCGACCGGACGGTGGGCAACCGGTTGAGCCGCCCCAGGTGCCCTCTCGGGCGCGGCCAGCAGGTCCTGGCGAACGGCCGGATCGCCCAGCAGATCGAGCAACGCCCCGCCTTGCGGTGTGGCAAGCAGTGCACGTGCCTGCGCGGTGCGGTCCGCGACATCCCCGGATTGGGATTGGGATTGGGATTGGGATTGGGATTGGGCTTGGGCTTGGGCGCCGGACGCGCAGACCAGCAGCACCATCAACGCCGCACACGCGACCCGCGTTGCCCTCGATGCGAACGCGATCGCGCCGAACCCCTCAAGCGCTTTCATCCGTTACTCATGCTGGCTTGAGGCTTGCCGCGACGCGACCAGGACGAGTGATACCAGGTAGCGGAAGGTTTGACCCACCGGCGCCACCCCCAGCGTCATGCCGACGGAGGTCGGCATCCACGCCTTGACTAGGCGCAGAAAGCAAAGACGTGGATGCCGGGCCCCGTGGCCTTCGCCAGGGGCAGGCTCCGCCTGTCCTCGGGCGGGCCTTTGGCCGGACCCGGGGGCCCGGCATGACGGGTTGAAGGGCCGGTCAATCAATCCTTCCACCACCTGGTATGAGATGGCATTCGCGCCAGCAGCCGGCAAACGATCGGCGGAGAATAGGGGGGAACCATGCGTCATCCAACCTGTGTCATCCAATCGGGCGTCGCTCAGCCACCCTGGCACGTGGCAGCAACGAGCGCCGCAGGCTTGCAGGTGATAAGGCGTGGTTGCGGCCAGGAGCTTGGATGAATGACGCGAATGTTGTCGCGGGTTGGCCTTGCCACGCGGCTTCGTGTACGCGTCCGGCGGTCTTCATTGCGCCAGGCGACCCGCACTGCTGTGCCTCTCGCGTCGTCGGGTGAGGGATTTGCCGCGAAGCCTCGGTCTGCACGTGCCGCGTCACCCTCGCCACCACCGCTCTACGTTGCAAGGTGTGGCTGCCCACCCGTCGCCATCGCGCCACGTCCGCGAGATCGATCACCTGTTGCACCGTCCATGTCGTGCCGTCGGCGAACCGCACCGTCTGCACGCCGAACGCGCTGACGCCGTTGGCGCCCGGCAGCATCATCCAGTCGAGCTTGATCCGATCGCCGGCGATCCCGTCGCCCACCACCAGGTCACCCTGCGCATCCGCGGTGGCTGCGAGCTGCGCGGCCTCGATGCCCGCGCCGAGAATTAGTGTCGCGGTCGTGGCGTTGCCGGCGCCGGCGGTCTCCTTGATCTCGAACGCGCCGCTGCCGGCGGTGTACGTGAACACGCCGCTGCCGCCGGTTCCGGTCTCGGCGTTGTCCCCGAAGCTCAGCGACCGCAGTGTCGTCAATTCCGCTTCCGTAAGTTCGGGCGCCGCCGCTGTTAGCATGGCGTCGTAGGCAGCCTGCGTCGCCGGCACCACAGTCGCGCCTGTCGAGCTATCGATCGCCTGCCAATCGGCGACATACGAATCGAGCACCGTCACCGCCGCCCACCAGTATTGCAGGGCCGCGGTCGGGTCGGCCGGCGCCTGTGCCGCCACGTCCTGCACGGCCTGGCCGAAGCTGGTGGCGCAGATGATCAGATCATTCGTAGTATCGAAACCGAAATCCGCAAGGTCGGCGGCCATCGGGCCTTGCAGCAGCAGCCGAGCGGCGATGCCGTCGAACGCCGCATTCCATGACTGCGCCAGGCTGTTCAGCTCCGGCGCATAAATGGGATCGACCTGGCCATGTGCATCGAAGAACGAAACGCCGAGGAACTGTTCCAGGAACTCGAGTTCGCGGGCATCGAACGCCGGCCCACGGCTGGTTGGGTCCACGCCGGCAACACCCGCCCACTCGAACATGATGTTGGCGATGGCCGTGCCGAGCGCCGAGCTGTCGGTGGGCGACATCTGCGCGAAGCTCTGCACCAGCCCGAGCAGCGTCGGGTCGTTGGTCATCGCTTCCTGCAGGTCAGGAAGATTGCCGTAGCCGTGCAGTTGCGGCAGTGCCGCGGCGGCCGTGCTCGGCGTGTCGGGGCCGATATACTGGGTGTAGGTCTGGCTGTAGGTGAAGTTGACCGCAGCGATCTCGCGCGTGCTGCCGTCCGTCATGGTGACGGAGGAGACGGCTTCGATAGTGTTTCCGGCGACGATCTGGCTGGTCGTCTGATCGCCCAGGTTGAGGCTCTGGATGCCTAGTTGCGCGAGCTTGAAGAGTTCATCCGGTTCTGCGACTCCATCGCCGTTGGTGTCCTCCCAGACCTCAAGGGTGGCGAAGCCAGGATCGGCGCTGGTGAGCGTGCCGGTGTGGTTAATGTCAAGCGCCTGGAGTTGAGCAGAGCTGGTGACAAGGCTGGCCTCGGTGATCGTCCCACCATTGGTTGGGGCAATGACGAGGAAGCCGGTGCCGGCCCCGATCCAGCCAGTTTGATTAGTGAAATTACCCCCAGACCAATTCACGTAAGGTGAGGTAGCCGAGTCCCCTGTCAAATCGAGGCCAGTGCCAGCGATGTCAATAACGATTGGGTCTTTCTCAGCGTGGCCGAACGCGCCATCTGCCAACAGTGCGTAACGTCCAAGTCGTCCGCCTAAAGCAGCGCCTATCAGCCCACTTAAGAGCATTCCCAATAGAACACCAGCGGGCCCCGCCGGGACGCCCAATTCGCCACCAGCTATAGCGCCAGCCAGAGCTCCAGCCACTCCGTCCAAGAACGCGGGCATGTTGTTGGTCAAACCAGCCGGATTAGACGGGGACACTAATCCTTCTGCTACATAGCCCGCTGCCGCGCTACAAGCGGCTTCGATCACGGGAACAAGAGCGGTCGTAAGAGCACTCTCAGAAGC
>Ga0326727_10026545_pt1 | contig 10730 bp, 6 predicted proteins | sample MB2enrmetagenome_FD_207643 | JGI IMG/M metagenome (GOLD analysis project Ga0326727, IMG submission 207643) | Lab enriched peat soil microbial communities from McLean, Ithaca, NY, United States - MB29MY | ecosystem: Environmental > Terrestrial > Soil > Wetlands > Peat | place: USA: New York... | reverse complement strand
GCTTCCTGCTTCCTGCTCCTTGCTCCCTGCTTCCCGCTTCTGCTTTTCTCCCCGCGTCTCCGCGTCTCCGCGTCACCGCGTCAGTTTTTCTCCCCGCTCCCCGCTCCCTGCTTCCTGCTTTTTGCCGCTTCTATTGCCGTTTCTATTTCCGCTTCTGGATGCCGCTTCTATTGCCGTTTTGCACAGCCAAGATCAATTGTTGTATTAATAAATTGAAGGCCCCGTGCATAAAGCGGGAAGCAAGGAGCAAGGAGCGGGGAGCAAGAAGAAGGGAGCAGCAATTCACCACGGCCGCAAAGGCTACGGAAAAAATTGCGCCGCAGGCGAGAGCGCTCCGCCTCCCGCTTCGTACTCCTCGCTCCCCGGCCGCCGCCAAAGGCAGCGGCCCACCCAGGCAGGCGGCACCGCCGCCCTTTTCTCTGCGTCCTCAGTGGTCTCCGTGGTGAGAAAAAAGAGCGTCGGCAGGTTTTGACATTGTGAGAGAAAATCTCTCAGAACGGGTTTGTTCGAATCTAACAACTGTAGTCTAAAAACTACCCCGCCACCTGAATTCGGCCTGTATTTGCAGGTGGAAGTACTGTTTTAACGGACATAGGCGGCCTCTTGGTCACCGGTTCTTTGAAATGGAGACCACCAATATCAAGCTGACTGTCCAATCCGGTCCCCTTTCAACTTCCCTTTGCGTTTTCCATCAGGATGTCGGATGATTCGATGGGCCTTCAGTGTGATCCATGAAATTTTGCGGGCGGAATCCGCTCAAAATGAGGTTCGGCGTCGCAGATAGTCAAGTTGATGCAATATTCAAGTTTATAACAATCCGCAAAAGATTCCGTACATGAACTTCGCAACGGGAGGGGACCGTGAAAAAGGCACTGGCATTATCCTGCTTGTTTCTTGTGTTGTTTGCGGGCATCGCTTTGCCGCAGACGGAAACCACCATCTACTACCAGAAAACGCTCACAGGCACGATCACGACATCGGCCAACCCGGTAAGCGTCGCCGTAACCTTCAGCATATGGGACGCCCAAACTGGGGGCAACCAGTTGTGGCAGGAAACAAAGAATATAACCGCAAGTAAAAAAACGAAGGCGATCACAACAAACCTGGGGGACACCAACCCGCTTACCGAAGCTGATTTTGGACCTCACATGTGGGTCCAGGTCCAAGCCGGAGGAAAGGTGAACGGCGGCAGGGATGTTTTGGAAGGGTCGCCGTATGCGCTTTCTATGGAAAACGTCATAATGGACGAGTTCGGGGATACAGCAGTTGGTATTGGGGCTTTTAGCACCAGCTACGCCGGTAATCTGCAGACCGATGCCAATGACAACACGGCAATCGGCTACACTGCGCTCGCATCTATTACAAATGGGGGTTGGAATACGGCTATCGGTGCCGAGTCTCTCCTGTCCAACACGACCGGAAATGATAATACGGCAGTTGGAATGACGGCGCTTAGGTCTAATAGCACCGGCAGCGCCAACATCGCCGTCGGACTCAGTGCCCTCTACAGCAACGCCACCGGAGGAACCAACACAGCCGTGGGAAATTTCGCGCTCTGGACAAGCACCGGGAACGGTAACACCGCCCTGGGCTATTTCGCGGGCAATCTTCTCAACACCACCTTTACGGGCAGCAACAACATCTATATCGGCGCAAACGCAGTGCCTGCTACAGCTTCCGAGAGCAACACCGCCAGGATCGGCCACGGTCAGACCCAAACCTTCATTGCCGGTATAACGGGCGTTCCCGTGACCAGCGCAACCCCCGTCTATGTTAACGGCGCCGGTCAGCTTGGCATAATCAGCTCATCTCGCCGGTACAAGGAAGACATCAGCGATATGGGCGATGCGAGCAGCGGGCTTTTGAAGCTCAGGCCCGTCAGCTTCCATTACAAACCGGAATACGCCGAAGGGCCGCGCCAACTGCAGTACGGCCTTATCGCCGAAGAGGTTGCCGAGGTCTATCCCAATCTTGTGCAATACGACCCAAAGACCGGCCAACCGCAGACGGTTTATTACCACCTCATTAACGCCATGCTGCTCAATGAGGCGCAGAAGCAGCAGCACCGGATCGCGGAACAGGACAAAGAGTTATCGGCCTTGAAGGAGGAGGTATCGGCCCTCAAGCAGCACAACGAAGAGTTATCCGCCTTGAAGGAGCAGGTCAAAAAGTTAATGGCCATGATGGAACAGAACAGAGAATCATCGCCGCATCTGTCGAAGCTGGAAGCACGTCTGGACAAGTAGAGCGGTTTAACAGGGGGAGGATTGATTCCGTGGTATCAATTCTCCCATGGCCTCAAGTTGGCTTGTCCGGCCTTCCCTCGTTCTGAGGAGCGTGATCATGAAAAGGCTCACATTATTAGCGGCAATTGTTTGGTTGATTTCTAGTTACGGTATGTATGCAGATGCACAGATCTGGAGCACCGGGTCGGTGGCGGCGTCCCATTACGTTGGTCCGTCAAAGTCTACTAATGATGGGAACACGCATGGCATTGTGGGCATGAACGCCTTATGCCAAGCTACGTATGGACCCACCGCGCACATGTGCAATGTGGACGAGTTCTTTGGTACGGCAGCTTTTACGAAGGTCAAGCAGGATGCCCCATTTATGTGGATCGAGCCGGCATTCCACGAATGTTATTACGACAGTTCCCTTGGGTATGCGACATGCCGCGTTGCGGGTTTAGGTCGCGTACGGGAAACGACGTATGACCTGTCCTGTCTGGGATGGAAGGAGAACGACCCCTCAGAGTCCGGACTGTCGATTTTTGGGGACACCTCCACAGGGGCGGACATCAACATTGAGTCCTGTGCCCACCCGCACCCTGCGGCTTGCTGCGCGCCGTAGCACAGACTTACGGCTCTGCTTCGCACTTTATACCTTTGATCTAATTACATCACGTCGGGAGTCTTTGGGTCGGCCGGGAGCCAAGTCAATGACTTAAAATCTCTGGCTTTTATTAAAAAATGGGTCGGTTTTTGGCCTTTTAAAATAAATTATTTCGTTCCGGTCCAAAATCTATGTGTCGCCGTGACCCCTGGGAATAAAGACCAAGATCGGCAAGGTACCATCCTTTTGCGATTATTTTAGCAGATCCGGTTTGTAACTTTCGTGCAACCCGTTCGTGCTATCATAATAACTGAGAGTTGTACTCAAAAAACTTGACGAAAAATTCAGAGGTCGACATTAGGAAACGTGGCCAAAGCAGTGGATTTGGTCGAAAGAGTGCTAAAGTACATCCCCTGACATAGATCCAACACAACGGACGAGTGACCGATTACTTTGACGGCCATGACCGGAAAGGAGCGGTGTCTATCAGTGACCAGGTTCCTCAGTGTGCAATAGATCTAATAAAGAGGTTTGAGGGCTATAAAAAGAAACTGCCCGACGGCAGCGCAAACTTTCAGTCCATAACGAAAGTCTGTGACTCCCCTGAACTTTGGCCTGACAGCAAGTGGGTAAAGGAGCAATTCGTCAAGTACCGTGATCCCGGCACACCGGTGGAAGAGGGTTTGCGGCGTCGCCGCGAGGCTGAGGCCGAACTGTTCTGTACCCCTGTTTAAGTGAAAATACATATGGCAAAAGGACGCAAAAACGGCATTGTTTGACATGGTCTTTGAGGCGGTCGGGGTCGGGGCCAAGCCGACGACTTAAAATCGAGGAATTATTCATGATGGGAGGATACCATGAGGAAACTCCGTTTGTTATCACTGTTTGGCGCTGTGAGCCTGGCTGTAACCCTCATCTGCATGGTTGGAATACTGGGAGGCCGGGCCGATGAACCAATGGGTGGCGAAGTATCTGCCGCACTTTCTCCTTACACAGTTCTGCACAGCTTTGCAGGGGGTCCCGGCGACGCGGCTCGCCCCTGGGGGTCCCTTACCCTCTCAGGGACGACTCTTTACGGGATGTCCCCTAATGGAGGCACCACCGGCAATGGCGCGATTTTCACATTCGACACGAAGAAAAAAGTTGAAACAGTCCTTTACAGCTTCGGATCGGTTGCAAACGACGGGATTGGCCCCAACGGGTCGTTTACCCTCTCGGGGACAACTCTTTACGGGATGACCAATGCCGGAGGCGCCACCAACAACGGCACGATTTTCATGTTCGACACGAAGAAAAAAGTTGAAACAGTCCTTTACAGCTTCGGATCGGTTGCAAACGATGGGGCTAACCCTTGCGACTCGCTCATCCTCTCGGGGACAACTCTTTACGGGATGACCAATGCCGGAGGCGCCAACGGCTATGGCACGATTTTCATGTTCGACACGAAGAAAAAAGTTGAAACAGTCCTTTACAGCTTCGGATCGGCTGCAAACGACGGGACTGGCCCCTACGGGTCGCTCATCCTCTCGGGGACAACTCTTTACGGGATGACCCCTACTGGAGGCGCCAACGGCAATGGCGCGATTTTCCGGATAAACACGCAGGGCATGGAGTACAAGGTCCTTTACAGCTTCGGGGATATGCCCGACGGGGCTAACCCTTGGGGGTCGCTCATCCGCTCGGGGACAACTCTTTACGGGATGACCACCAATGGAGGCGCCAACGACGCCGGCACGATTTTCGAGATAAAGACGCAGGGCCAGGAGTACAAGGTCCTTTACAGCTTCCCTGGTTGGCCCGACCGACCAGGGAGGAGGCGCCAACGGCTATGGCACGATTTTCATGTTCGACACGAAGACAAACGCTGAAACAGTCCTGCACGTCTTCGGATCGGTTGCAAACGATGGGAATTACCCTGAGTCCGGGTCGCTTACCCTCTCGGGAACAACTCTTTACGGGAAGACCTGCTGGGGAGGCGCCAACAACTATGGCATCGTCTTTTCTTACTCCCTGAAATAGTTTTCCGGGAAGCGGGAATAACAGGCTGTTTCATTATTATAGGTGACGTGCCGGCGCAAATCACTTCGCGTCATTTCCCGGCGGCTTGGGCGGCAGCAACCGTGCGATGACGAACAGCAGAGCGGTCACGACGAGGACCAGCACAATCCAGAAGATCATCCCGGCCGATGCGGCGACACCACCGCCGGCCCACGAAGACTTCCGCAGTTCCTGTTCGGGTCCCGCGACGGCTTTGCTCTTCTCGGCCGCCAGCATCCGGGATGCGATGAGCTCCAGTTCGTACCTGGGGGCGTCCGCTTTATCGTTGCCGTAATACAGAAAGATTTCGGCGCCCGGATCGGCCGTTTTAAAAAGCAGGCGGGTAAGAGTATACCAGACCTGAAAATTCTCAAGGGGCAAAGGGAGATTGTCCCCGTTTTCGATCTCCAGTATCAGTCGCTTTCCTTCGGGCCTGCGGCTCAGGGAAAGGGTCAGCTTCCCATCCTTGCGCTCCGGGGTCTGCGTCCAGCGCGTGCGGCTCAACAGCCGATATTGAACGGCTCCGCGTTCGTCGGCCGCTTCTTCGTAGAGCGCCGCATCGCGATTGAAATACGGAGTGTCGGTGCTTACGGTCAGCCTGTTTACGGGAAGGGAGGGTAGCGGCAGGACGATGGCCCACCGGCTTACTTGCGGTCTTTTCGGATCGTCGGCGCCCGAGACCTCGGGGATCAATTGACGGTTGACCGAGGTGGACTCAACGAGGAAAGGCACCTGTTTTCCGCTGTTGTCGATCAGGCGCGCGTCCCGAAGGCTCGGACTCGAATGTGACAGCACCTCCGGGTCCAGATCGAGCTGTTGGACGCCCTTCGCGGAAAGATTAAGCGGCTTGCGGTACTTCCACTTCCCGACATCGAGGCCGCTGCCGGCCAAAACGTCAGGCACGAGGTCGGTGTGGAGGTAGTCGGGATTCAGAGCAATCGCCTCCACCCTGACAGGGACAATGGGAGCGGCGGCCAGGCGCTCCTTCTGAGGACCGAGGTCATAGCCGGGTTGTACGGTCTGGGAGTTGCCCGTCAGGCAATAGTAGTCACCCGGCGCGGCCGCAAGGAAGGTTAAGTACACGGGCCTGCGCTGTGCCCGGATGCCGGTGATTCGGAGCGGCGGGCTGTCGCCGTTGTGGATGGTAAGCAGCAGTTCCCGCGAGGGAATAGTCACATCCGATGCGAAAGTCAGCCTGGAAACGGCGGGCTGCCCTTCGAGGGCCACACGGTAGAGGGTATCGCGCGCCAGCACATTCTCACGAACGGCATTTTCGGTATACTCATGACAGGACAGAGTCACGGGACGTGTAAACAGAGTGTCCGGAGTTTCAATGCTCAGGCCTGCGAGCGTAACATTCGAGCCTCCGGTTTGGAGGGTCAGGTGGGTTTCGTGCGGGCTTTCGTTGCGCTCCGTGACGGCAACGGATAAATCTTCGGCAGGCCCGGGATCGATTTCAGCCGCATTCAGGAAGACTCCGGTAACCGGGATGGGGGCTGAGCGCCGATCGTCCAGGGTCAGCCGAAGATAAGACCGTGGACCTGGCGCAACCTCGACATAGAGTTTGCCGGCACCGCCTGGAAGGCGAAATATCTGCGCGCCCCTTACAAGGACCTCCCACTCCTTACGGTCCTGGGAAACTTCGATTTGCACCGACTTGATAAAATCCGGGCTCGGGGTCTCGATTGTCACGCCTGCAATCGGGCCGCGAAGCTCGACGGGAAGCTCGACGACCGTGGCGTCCCCGGTAACCGATGTCACGACCTCACGGGCCGGCTGGACGACCGGCCCGCCCTGGACAGGACGTTCCAGCAGAAATGGAATCTCCTCGCCGGCGCCGTGATAGAGCCGCAGGTCCGGCAGACCCGGGCGCGCGGCGTCGATAGTCTCGACGGGCACGCTGAACTTGACCAGCCCCGCCTGGTCGACGTGCACAGGCTGTACGTTCTTCCATGCCGTTGGAAACGCGGCATGCGAGAGTGAAGGGAGGACGACGCAGGGGCAGAACAAACAGACCAACAAAATAGCTGTTTTCAGCATGAATCTCGATCTACGCCGCTCAGCCTGCATCATTTTCCTCCGAATGAACATTCCGGCCCCAAGGCAACGAGATCTATCATCTGATCTCCCGGTTTTCTCAACGCTCTTTGCGATCTCTGAGCGTACCGCTTTTCATTTTCGTTGTGAATCGTCGGCTCCGGCGGGCTTGTTGACCAAGACTCGCTGATAGACAAACGATACCAGAATGAGCACCATGGCCAGGCCTATCAGGGAGCCTATGCGATAGAGCCCGCCCAGTCGCCACAGGTCGTGCAGAAAAAGTTTGATCATCGTGGCGGTGAGAAGGCCGAAACCGGCGTATCGCGCCGCGCCGACTCCCCTGTATACACCCACTATGAACAGAACGAATGCAAATACCGCCCATGCCAGCGAATAAGTCATATCCTGGGCCAGATTACCGGAGAGGTTAAAGGTGAGCGTGACACCGGTGCTGTAATAATCGGCAATTTCGATGTTCAACAGAAAGAATGCCAGTACGGTCCCCAGGCCGTAGAGTTTTGGCCCCGCGTTGACGTCCAGCACCTTGTGATGCGGCGGGGCCAGGAGGCGCCCGCCGGCCATGAGGCATGCCACGGTGATGCCGTAGGCATAAAGGTACCAGTTGAATATCGGTGCGCCGGTGCGCGGATGATAGGAAAATACCGCCGGGTTCAGGGCGAGCCGGACAAAGGCGCAGCTCAGCAGCCCCGCTCCGGCCAGCTTGAGGCCGGGGTGCGGTACACGGTGGAAGAGCCACAGCAGCGCAGCCCCTTCCAACGCCCAACCGATCGTGATCCACTGCCGCTCGAACTGAACGGGAAAAACCATGGTGATAAAAAACAGGGTCGCCCCGCCAAACAATGCCAGCAATGCATTGCGCATGGAGTCATCGGCGTCTGCGCGGCGGATCAGCCAAACCAGGCCGGCGAGGCAAGGCAGGGCCATAAGCCCCGGCACAAGCCCCATGTAAGGATTCGGGTAGGCCTGGGTAATTACGCGATAAATCAGACCGAAATGCAACGGCGCCGAGAGTGCCGACGTAGCCCACGGGATGATGCGGCCTTTGAACCGGTCTGAAAAGACGAAAGGAAAGCCCAGAAACAGGGCCGCGAAGCCCATATACCATAGAAGCGGCAAAACGGGCTGGGCTGCATCGAATTGTTCATAGTGCCAGAGGTGTTCGATCATAAGCACGCACCCCAGGCCGACAGCCGCCAGGAGGTCAACGCCATGGAACCGCGTTAAGCCCAGTAGCAGCACGATCAGCAAAGCTCCAAGCCCGAATACCGGCGAAGGGTTTGGCAGAGGCAAATGCAAAATCAGGATCATCAGCAGAAGGAAAGGCAGGGTAGCGCTGAGCGCGGGAGTGAGGACTCTCGCAATCGAAGGAGCAGTGACCAGGTCCAACAGGCGCATGAATGCTCCCGACGATCGCCCGCTTCGATCCATATCGGCGGGTTTCGCCTGGTTCCTGAGGGATGCGACAATGCCCACGATGAAAAACACGAGGGAAAAGCAGCCTATAATGCCCAGTATCGTCGGCAACCCGGCCGCTCCGCTGGGGATCTTGTCGATCCAGAGCGCTATGGCCGATACAGTCAAAACGAGCATGGGAATCGTCGCCAGAATAGTTCCGGTGGCCATGGCAAGGCCGAAGGCGATGAAGTCGATGACCAACGCACAGGGCCAGACCACTATCGGTAGAACACCGCTGTGCCGAGAAATAAACTGCATTATCAGGAGCAGAGACAGGAAGGGGAAAAGATTCGCCCACCAGGTCGGGCTTGTCGCCGGACGCAGCCGCTGCAAGACGACCGGAAATACCGCGTGGAGTACGGCAAACACCAGGTAGAGCGCCAGGGCCCGGTTAAGAAGATCTATCGTAAGAAACCCGACCGTCCAAATGGCGAGCAGCACGAACACGGCCCCGCCGGAGGCCCACTGGACCAGCCGAAGCCTTTCGCTCAGCCAGGCCTGTCCCAAAAGGGCCAGGTCCACCAGAAATACGAAAGAGAAGATCAAACCCGGGCGAACGGCAAGATCGGGATATGGCTTCGTCAACAGGTAAAAGACAAAGACCAGCGAGGCAAAAGGCATGAGCAGCCCCGCTGCTTCCGTCCATTTGCCGGCGGCTTTCAACCGTTGGGCCATTCCGAGCGCCAGTGTGAAAAGGATGGTGAATCCAAGGAATATCGCCTGTGCCGTCAGGATCTTGTCGGTAACGAAAAATCTATCGACCCAGCAGATCTGCATGAACACCGTGGCAGCGGCCGCCAACAGGGTCAGGTGCTCCCACCTCCGGTACAGGGCGACCGCGATCAGCCCAACGTCCAGGATCGCCAGGTACCCGAAAAGGGCCGGCGGATTATCCACACCCGTCGACAAAAGAAAGGGTGTGAGGAACCCTCCGACCAACCCGAGAATGGCCACCACCTGGGCATCGAGACGTACGGCGAGAAGAAATGCCGTGGCGGTGACCAGTATCATAAGAAGAAAAGTCAAAACGTTCGACTGGATGAGGTGATAGAGGGCATGGGAGGCGAAAAAATCCGCATACAGTACGACGACACCCGTCGCGCACAGCGTCTGGACGGTCACCGGACTTTTCGACAGGGGCAGGCGTAAGCCGCCGGTAATGAGTACAACACCCGCAATAAAACCGAGAACCACACGAATTTGCGGTGGAATCAGGTTGTTCTCGAAGGAATACTTGATAAAAAAGGCTATCGCCAGAAATAGAGCCAGCCCTCCCAACCAGGCGAAGAGCTTTACTCCCATGAATTTTTCCACATCCGTGGGTAGTGCGAATTTTATCCCCCGCTTCCGTGCATTCGGGTATCCGGGTGCTTCGGGCCGTTCGGCGTTGGCCGCACCTGCCGAAACAGGTCCCTCGGGCGGCGAATGCAGCGGCGCGACGACCGGAGGTGCTTCCTCCCATGCCTGCGGCGGCGCCTCCACGGCCACGGGCTCTGCATCCGGCGGTTCGGTCGCCTGCCCGGCCTGGCGCGCCTCAAAAACCGGCGGCGTCTCAGGCTGCGCTCGCATCGGTTCGGCCGCCCCTGTAAATGCCGCCTGCTCCCCGTGCCCGCGCTGCTCCTCCATCATCCGCAACCGGTCCTCCAGTTCCCGTGTTTTGCGTTCAAGGCGCGAGACCTTGCGCAACAGAGCAATCGAAGCGCAGATTGGAAACCCGAGGACGAACAGGACTATGACAACAATCAATCCCATGAGGCGGCACCTTTGCATTGAGGATCATTGCAAAAAGATCGAGAACTCTGCCTAAGCAAAAGGCATGCCACGTTATGCCTTGACACACACCGCGCAGCACGCCCGGAGAAACAGGCTTGCCGCGCTTTGCAGTTTCCCCTGACCACGCGGAATGCGAACAATACACGAAGGGTGCAAGGTGAACAGTGGAGAGATTACGATCGGCTTTTTTAACACTCAAGAAATGCGACACTAAAATGCTCATCCGTCGTGGAGTTGGCAATAAAGTAAAGGTAATCCGAAACCGGTTTCAATTACTTGCTCTTGTCGAAGACTTCCAAAGTTCGGGAACTTTGTCTCTGATATATACATATGTAGTATATATAATGTAAACAAGATTGAATATTGACCTTTGTGAGGCTCTCCTTGAGAATAGGATGGCAACGAGAGGATCGGCGCGACCGGATGGCGCCAATTTTCGTTGAGTCAACAGGGCATTGAACAAGAACGGACCATAACGTGGCCGAAGAGAGAAATTGAGGCCATGGCCCGGAGCCTTTTCGCCGAACGTTACCTGCCCGGGGAAAGCGTAGCACTGTTGATCGAGGTTATCC
>Ga0326727_10026544_pt1 | contig 10730 bp, 6 predicted proteins | sample MB2enrmetagenome_FD_207643 | JGI IMG/M metagenome (GOLD analysis project Ga0326727, IMG submission 207643) | Lab enriched peat soil microbial communities from McLean, Ithaca, NY, United States - MB29MY | ecosystem: Environmental > Terrestrial > Soil > Wetlands > Peat | place: USA: New York... | reverse complement strand
CAACGGCACGTTTGTGGGCCAGACCAACTATATGCTCGACGGCGGCAACAACGTGGACGAGTACACCAACGTCAATGAGCCGTTCCCGATGCCGGATGCGCTGCAGGAATTCAGCGTAGAGACCAACAACTACAGCGCGCAATACGGCCAGAACGCCGGCGCCGTGGTGAACATCATCACCAAGAGCGGCAGCAAGCAATATCACGGCGACATGTTTGAGTTTGTCCGCAACCGGGCCTTCAACGCCGCCAACCCGTTCACCTGGAAGCCCGCAATCAACGCCTTGGTCGTCGATCCGCTGCATCGCAACCAGTTTGGCGGCACGGTTGGAGGGCCCCTCGAAATTCCCCATCTCTTCCATAGCGGCAAGTCGTTCGGCTTCTTCGGTTACCAGCGGACGATCAATCATGCCGCCTCCACTTCCGGATCCTCCACGATCGTTCTGCCGACCATCGCCCAGGCGGGCGCGAACTCGTCGGGCGGAGCGCCGGGAACCAACAACCTGGTATTTGCCTCGTGCGTCAGCGATCCTTTCGATCCCAACGGAACCAGCTTTATGGTTGCCGATGCGTCGTGTCCGCAGCTGCCGTCGGGAGGTGGCACTGCTGTTTACGCCAGTTCGCACACCTGGAAGCCGGCCGCCATGAGCCCGGTCTCCAAGGCTTTTTTTGGCTATGTCCCGGCGTTGTCCGCCACTGGCTCCGTTGCTCCTTTCTCGCTCCCAAACAATTTCACGCTGGCGGAGATTACGGCACGCGCGGACCAGGAACTGACCCCGAAAGACAGGATATTCGAGCGCTACTTCTCCGACGCGTTCATCCTGCAAGGCGTGGAAAACACCGCAAACATTCTCACCTTGTCCAATGGAGCTTCGAACCACTACTACAACGCGCTGATCTCGGAAACGCACACCTTCAACGATCACATCGTCAACAACTTCATCATCAGCGATCAGATCCAGAACGACGGCCGCGGGCCGGTTGCAAGCGCCGTCGACGTGGCTGACTTTGGCGTTACCGGCGTGTACCAGCCGCCGCTTAAGCAGATCTCCCAGATTCAGGTGCCGAACTACTTCACAGTGTCCACGCTGGGGCAGGCGACCTTCCGCAGAGGGAACTATACGCTGACCGACGACATCCACTTCCTGATGGGCAGGCACAACATCGACGCCGGCTACCACGGCGAAGTGTCGAAGGTCGATGTCGATAACCTCAACTCACTGCCCGGTCAGTTCAACTTCAGCGCCACAGGCACCGGCGATGCCGCCGCCAGCTTCGAGTTTGGATATCTGGCTCAAATGAACCAGGCAAACGGCCAGCTTTTCAAACCCCGCGGCAAGTTTCAGGGAGCCTACGTGCAGGACAGCTGGAAAGCGACTCCCCGCCTGACGCTGGACTACGGTGTGCGCTGGGAGCCTTTCGTGCCATGGCACGAGAGAGATGGACGCATGGGAGGCTTCAGTCCGACGCTCTGGGCGTCGGGCACGCACTCGACGAAGTACCCCCTTGCGCCGGCCGGAATGCAGTTCGCTGGCGATCCGGGTTTCAACCCCAATGGGGCCGCATCGGCTTTCGCCCACTTTATGCCCAGGCTGGGCTTTGCCTGGGATGTTTTCGGCAACGGAAAAACCAGCGTGCGTGGCGGGGCCGGCCTGTTCTTTGACAGCCGCATTAACAGCACGCTTTTCAATATCTACTCGAACGGCGCGCCGTTCCTTACTTCCGTGTCGCTGAACTCCACATTCTCGACTACCAATCCAGCCAGCAACATCAACATGACTTTCGCCAATCCATACGGCTCCATAGGCGTTGCGAATCCCTTTCCGGCCCCTGCAGTGCCTCCGCCAACCGCGCCCATCAGCGCGTCCAATAACTGGCTAACATTCGATCCGTACAGAGGCTTCCAGGATCCGCGCACCGTCGACTACAACCTGGCCGTGGAACAGCAGCTTAGCAGCAGTTTTTCCGTTCGTGCCGCGTATGTGGCCGAGCAAAGCCGGCACGAGTGGCAGAATCTCGAACTGAATCCCGTGGTTAACGGGACTGCCATTTACAATCAGCCGGGCTGCGCGGCTACCAACAGTTGCTATCCGGCTTCTAACTTCATCACAGCGGCCAACACCGGCGGCAACACCAATTACAACTCACTGCAGGTTTCGGGCGAACAGCGCGTGCGCTATGGCCTTACCCTGCTCTTCAACTACACATGGTCCAAAGCGCTCGATAACATGCCTTACAACCAGGCAGCGACCTCCATCGGCGGCGGCAACTCGTTTGTTTATCCGATTACGACGACGAATTTCAAGGCTCTGGACTACGGGCCGACGGAATTCGATCATCGCAACGTGGTTGCCTCTTCCTATGTGTACAAGGAGCCGAAGATCATGAGCGACGCTCCTGCCGCTCTCCGTTATCTGGTCAACGGCTATGAGACCACGGGCCTCGTCCAGCACCGCTCGGGCGACCCGCTGACCATTACGTCGAGCTCAAACAACAATTCCGGTGCGCACCAGAATCGCGATCGCGCGGTGTATAACGGCGGCAGCGCTTATGGCGGCTCGGCATGCGCGAGCCCGGTGAATTGCAGAAACTTCCTGAATCCGGCAGCTTTTTCCGTCAACCCCGCCGGTACCTTCGGGAACGTCAAGAAGGGTTCTTTCAGGGGCCCGGCCTACACCGATTGGGATGCCAGCGTCGCGCGCGTGTTTCCATTCGGCGAGCGGACGTCTCTGCAGTTCCGCGCCGAGTACTTCAACCTGTTGAACCACACCAACATGGGTGACCCGGCCACTGGCTTGGGAGGGTCGTTTGGCAGAGTCACCAGCACCGCTCCTCAAAACGTGAGTCCCGCCACCGTTGCCAACGATCCGCGCATCGCGCAGTTTTCGCTGAAGCTGCTCTTCTAACCCAATGGGGAGTGCGATTGAGCGCCGCACTCCCCCCTTTTCTCGCGCTCTGGATTCGCGATCGCAATCGCCGATTGCAGATGCTTGGCATGGGCCGAGCGTCTTGTCTTGCGGCTGCGGAAGCTTAGATACATCTCTAAACGAAACCCGAGCAAAACGTGAAGGCCACTCGATGATCGCGACGGCAGGACACGAAACCCGGAAGGGGCCAAGGGCCGGGCAACTGGCCATCTGGCTTTCGGCATTGGCCCTGGGCGCGCCGGGGCAGGCGGCCCGGCCGGCGGCTGAAGGCGTCTACCACAATCCCATTCTGTTTGCCGACTACTCTGACCCCGACGTGATCCGCGACGGCGCGAATTACTATCTGATCGCTTCCACCTTCCATTTTGTTCCCGGAATCCCGATTCTCGAGTCCGGCGATCTTGTGCACTGGACGATTGTCGGCCATGTGGTCGATCGCCTCACCATGGATCCGCGCTACAGCATGATCGGCGGCAACCGTTACGGCAAGGGCGTGTGGGCGCCGTCGATCCGCAAGCACAATGGCCTCTTCTACGTCTATTTCCCCACGCCCAACGAAGGCATCTTTGTGAGCACCGCACGGAGCATGACCGGACCGTGGAGCCAGCCGGTGGCGGTGATGGCGCAGGCCGGCCTTGAAGATCCGTGCCCCTTCTGGGACGACGACGGAAAGGCCTACCTGATTCACTCCGTGACCGGCGCCGGACCGCTGATCCTGCATCGCATGTCGCCTGACGGCATGCATGTGCTCGACGAAGGCAAAGTCATCGTCCAGGACCCCAAGCACCTGCCCACGCTGGAAGGGCCCAAGGTCTATAAGCGCAACGGCTACTACTACATTTTTGCGCCCTTCGGCGGCGTGGCGGGCGGATCGCAGGCGGTGTTGCGCTCGCGCCGGATCGACGGGCCGTATGAGTACCACGTGGTGCTGGCGCAGGGATCGACCCCGGTCAACGGCCCGCATCAGGGCGGCTACGTTGAGACTCCCGATGGCGAGGGCTGGTTCGTTCACTTCCAGTCCGACGGAGCGCACGGGCGCATCGTGCACCTGGAGCCGGTGCGCTGGCAGGACGACTGGCCCATCATCGGCGCGGATGCGGATGGAGTGACGACGGGGCAACCCACTGCCTCCGGCCCCATTCCCACCGATCCCGTGGGGGCGTCGGAAGCGCATCCGCAGACCTCGGACGACTTCCACGAGACCGCGCTCGGCGCGCAGTGGGAGTGGAACCATAATCCCGACGATGCGCATTGGTCGCTGACCGCGCGGCCGGGTTCTCTGCGTCTGATTCCCATGCCGGCGGATAACCTGCTGGCGGCGCGCAACACGCTTACGCAGTCGATGCAGGACAATGCCTTCGAGTTCACGGTGCGCCTGGATTTGAAAGAGATGAAGGCTGGCGTGCATGCCGGACTGGCGATGTTTGAGAAGTCGGCCAGCGGCCTGGAGATCGTGCAAACGGGCGAGGCGCGGCAACTCAGCTACTTTCATCTGCAGGAGCGCACGGCCGGCCCGGCGCTTGCGCAGGCGATCGTCCAGCTGCGCGTGCGCGTCGAAGGCGATCAGGCCCGCTACTTCTTTAGCCTCGACAACGGCCGGAGCTTCCATCCTCTCGGCGCGGCGACACCGATCCACTTCAGCTGGTGGAAAGGTTCGCGGCCCGCGCTCTTCGCATATACTACGCTCAACTCCGACCCAGGCGCGATCGATTTCGACTGGGTTCACTACCAGGCATTGGCTCCCAACCCCTGGTAGATGAGTCCCAATGGTTTGCATTCAAGAAAGCGATGGAATCCATGTGAGCAAAAGTGATCACATCTGACGCCACGGGTGCGGCGCTCGACATGCAGCGCCCTCTTACTTGATCCAGTTCGCCTGTGAACGTTTGGGCAAGATAAAGGAGAAACGGCGGCACGCAGACACGGGCGGGCGTATGCTTGAAAGAGTAGTCCTTCCCCGCCTTCTCGCCTTCGGCATTCCAGGCTTCGCTCCAGACGAGCACCTTTCAGGTACGCAACCGTACGACTGGAGCCGTCATGAGCATCGTAAAAAAAAGCGATGTGAAGAACCATCTGTCTCCATTCTTCCGCACGCAAATTCATTTGTGCCCTCCGGAAAGCCAGCCCGATGCCACCGGCTTCTCCGCGGCCGAAGCGGATGCAGTCCAGGCAAGTGCACTGAGTTTTGCCGAGGATTTCGTGCAAGAACATTCGACTCCCGGTACCGTTCTCGCGCAGGACGATCCCGCGATGGGCTCCTACGGCCCACAGACGCCGGCAACATCCAAGAGGGTGCAACCGTGAATCTGCATTCAGTCTTCTTGCGCAGCGAATGCATCCTGCCGGATCGATTGGACCCATGCCGTCAGCCCGTCGGCAAAGAGTGGTCCGTTGTGGAAGAGATTCCCGCGCTGGTATTCGACACCATGGTTCGCCAAGCCGGCTGGCATTTCATGTGGCTGCAGGAGGCCAGTTCGCGAAGGGGCATTGGGCTGACGGAAGAAGCGGCGACCCACCGCGCCTTAACCCTTGCGCTCAAAGGAGTGCCGAAGCGATTCAACGCCGCGGAGCTGGACTTTATCGAGGTCACAGAGTACCCGGGATTTCACATCGCGAGGGTCACAGTGCAGACCCTGCAAATTCAGCGGCACGCTTCGCTGAACGTTGCCGTCGGGCAGAATCCCCAGCCCGCTCCAGCAAGATAAGCCGATGCGAGCGAAAAGGAGAGACTGGTTCCGAACCGCTTCCACCGCGCATCGGCAAACGTAATGCGCTGTGCATCGAAGCGCGGCTTGATTCCCCATTGAAAGCAGGACAAAATGCCTCTCCATGAAACCATCGGTTCGCTCGGGCCGATTGAAGTACCCGCTCCGCTGGCGGCAACGCCCATGGTGCTTAAAGCCTGCACTCCGCCTCTGCCCACGCGCATTGCGTTTGTTGGGAATTACCTGCCACGCGAGTGCGGGATCGCCACTTTCACGACCGACCTTTGCAATGCTCTCACTGCCGAATACGGAGAGGGACGCCTGTTTGCGATTCCCGTCAACGATCCCGATTCGCGCTACGACTACCCGGAGCAGGTGCGGCTTGAACTTACGCAGGAAGATATTGCCTCGTATGAGCGAGCGGCGGAATTCCTCAACTTCAATGGCAACGATCTTGTCTGTCTGCAACACGAATACGGCATCTTCGGTGGCGCCGCGGGCCGATACATTCTGGCATTGCTGCGCAAGTTGAAGATGCCTCTGGTTACCACCCTGCATACAGTTCTGCGCGAACCAGACGCGAATCAACGCCTCGTGCTTGAAGAAATCGCACAGCTCTCCGATCGTTTGATTGTCATGAGCGAGCTGGCTGCGCAACTGTTGCGCGAAGTGTATGCGGTTCCGGACGCGAAGATCGACGTGATTCCACACGGCGTTCCAGACCTCCCATTCATGGACCCCAACTATTTCAAGGACCGCTTTGGTACGGAAGGCAAGTCGGTTCTGCTGACTTTCGGGTTGCTGTCTCCCAACAAGGGAATTGAGAATGTTATCCGGGCGCTGCCTGCGATTCTCGCCCGGCATCCGGATGTGGTCTACATCGTCTCCGGCGTAACGCATCCGCATATTCGCAGGCGCGAAGGCGAGCGCTATCGCGAAGAGCTGCAGGCCCTGGCGGAGCAGCTTGGCGTTTCGTCGCATTTGATTTTGAATAATCGCTTCGTGAGCGCCGAAGAGCTTGTGGAACATGTGGGCGCCGCGGATATCTACATTACTCCCTACCGGCACGAGGCGCAGGTTGTCTCCGGCACGCTGGCCATTGCGCTTGGCGCAGGCAAAGCGATCGTTTCCACGCCGTACTGGCACGCCAAGGAGTTGCTCGCAGAGAAGCGAGGCGTGATTGTTCCATTCGAGAATCCAGATGCCATCGCGCAGGCTGTTGTAGAACTGCTGGAAAACGATGCTGAGCGCCACGCCATGCGCAAGAGAGCTTACCTTCACTCCCGTGGAACCACATGGCAGAAGACGGCGCGGGCCTATATGGCGAGCTTTCAAAGCGCGCGATTTGGAAGATCGCTGCTGCCAAGAGGCGCCCAACCGGACGAAGCGGCTGTGGATGCGACGGCGTCAAAGTCTGTCTTGCCGCATCTGAATACTGCGCATTTGTCGACCATGACCGACGATACGGGCATGTTGCAGCACGCGATCTTCTCCGTACCCAATTCGCGCGAGGGCTACACCACCGATGACAACGCGCGGGCGCTGATCGTATCCACTTATCTCGAGAAGGCAATTTCGTCAGAGCACAAGGCAGAGCATCTGAGTCTCTCCCGCCGGTATCTCAGCTTTCTCTGGCTTGCATTCCATTCAGATACAGGACGATTCAGAAATTTTCTAGGCTATGACCGCAAATGGCTGGAGGAAGTTGGATCGGAAGATAGCCACGGCAGAGCGATCTGGGCTTTGGGCAATGTGCTGGGCCGGTCCCAGAATGCCGGGTTGCGAGGAGCAGCGGGAAGACTTTTTCAAGCCGCCGTGCCTCAAACTTTAACTTTCAGTAGTCCGCGCGCCTGGGCATTCAGTGTATTGGGGCTACAAGCCTATCTGGACTGGTTTCCCGACGACAGAGCGATGCAGGGAGTTCGTAACACGCTCGCCAACCGTCTCTTGGACATCTACGAGCGCAGCCACTCCGCGGCCTGGCATTGGTTCGAGAAAAGCCTTTCGTATTCCAATGCAAGACTGTCGCAGGCGCTCATCCTGGCCGGCTGGCGCAGCAATAACAAGAGAATGATCGCGGCGGGACTGGAGTCTCTGGAATGGCTCGCCGCTATCCAGCACTGCGGCGACAGCGGCATTTTTGTGCCCATTGGCTCCAGCGGAACATTCGCCGAGGGTGCGGAGAGAGCCCGCTTCGATCAGCAGCCAGTGGAAGCCTGCGCGACGATTTCTGCTTGTCTTGAGGCCTACAGGCTGACGCGGGATGAGCACTGGCGCGAGGAAGCCGATCGTGTATTCCAGTGGTTCCTGGGCAAGAACGATCTACATATTACGCTTTACGACGCAACCACCGGCGGATGCAGAGACGGACTCCATCCCGATCGCGTGAATGAAAATCAAGGAGCGGAATCGACGCTTTCGTTCCTGATGGCGCTCCTGGAAATGCAAGGAGCGAAAGTGTCCCACGAAGAAGAAACCCAACAGGAAATGAGTATCTCCCTTTGAATCCAGTTATTCATCCACCGGACTTGCCAGAGGTTACTGCCTTAGAGCAGCCACAATTGAGAGCATGTACAGACCTTCCCTTGCTCACGCGCTACTCCGACAATCCGATTCTTAGCGGGCACGATTGGCCCTATGCCGTGAACAGCGTCTTCAATCCAGCAGCCGTGCTCCTTCCCGACGGAGACACGTTATTGCTTTGCCGCGTGGAAGACCGCAGTGGCTTGTCGCATTTGTGCGCGGCACGTTCGAAAAATGGCATCAACGGATGGCGTATCGATGCCGAGCCCACACTGATGGCCAATCCACGCGACTACCCCGAAGAGATCTGGGGCATCGAAGATCCACGCGTCACATACGTTCCGGAACTCGATCAATTTGCGGTGGCATACACTTCATTCGCGCGCGGCGGTCCGGGAGTTTCCCTGGCGCTGACCAGGGACTTCAGAAGTTTTGAGCGGTACGGCGTGATTATGCCGCCTGAAGATAAGGATGCCGCTCTGTTGCCACGAAGAATCAATGGCTACTGGGCCTTGATCCACCGACCGATGACGGCAACCGGCGCTCATATGTGGATCTCATATTCTCCCGACCTGCGGCATTGGGGTAGCCACAAAGTGATCCTTCAAGCGCGGCGCGGCGGATGGTGGGATGCGAACAAGATCGGCCTGTGCTCGCCGCCGATCGAAACACCCAACGGCTGGCTGATGATCTACCACGGTGTGCGCGTCACGGCCTCGGGAAGCATCTATCGCCTGGGCCTGGCGCTCTTCGATCTTGAACATCCTGAGATCTGTCTCAAGCGAGGGGACTCATGGATTTTTGGGCCCGATGCCCCATACGAGCGCGTCGGAGACGTGCATGACGTCGTGTTTCCCTGCGGCCAAACCATCGGCGCCGACGGCGATACCATCAACCTCTATTACGGAGCAGCCGATTCGAGCGTGGCTTTAGCCACGGGAAGTATCCGTTGTCTTCTGGCATGGCTGGACGCAAATTGCGAGGCCGGAGATGGAACCGTGCAGTGATCGATGCCATATTTCCCCTGAAAGGAAACCCCCTATGACTGTTGAAACGATGACATGGCCGCGTTGGCTGCCGAGGGTTTTGTGGTTTCGGCGTATGTGCCCTGCCTGCACGAGCGTCGAATTCAAGCCCGCCGAGTTGCGTGCATACGATGGTCTCCTTGGCTTATTCTTTCTCCGGCCCGTCCGATGCAAATCCTGCTGGCGGCGGTTCTACTGGTTTACCTTGCGAGTTGCGGAATGAGCATGGCTCAATTTGATTCCGGTCCGACATCGAATGATCTTCTGGAAGGTCGTGTTGCGGAAAACACTCCTGATGCGCCGGACGATCGGATCGTTGTAGAAAGCGCTGAGGACACACAGAATATCGAGAATACTACCGCCGTCAGCATGGAGCCGTACTTATTCAGGTCATAACAGCTAAGACTCTTGACGGCAATCGGCGGAGAGTCTGCCTGGGCCGCCGGCTCTCCGCGCGGTTTTCAACTTATAAGATCAATCGGCGGCGGAGATTCCTTCCTCCGAGCTTGAGCAGACCTATAAACAGTCCGGTGCACAACAGCAGGAGACTGGAAGGCTCCGGAGTTACCTGTATGTTGAAATCTTCTGAGGCCAACATCAGCTGGCCGTCGGGTTCGTTCCCGTCCGATGACGTGCCGCCCAGAACCTCAAAGGTCCCCGCGTAGAGGTTCGACGATCCTGCTATGTAGTCAGGTACGGTCACAGTGAACAGCTCGACATCCCCGGTCGAATCTCCCTCGTTCATCGAGATAGGAGTGTTCGAATAGAACGGCGTGGCATCATAAGTTGCCAACGAAACCGGATCGGTGAAGATAACCGTGGCTCCGTTGAGATACTCAGGAAGGTCCCCATCGTTCGTAGCGTCGGCGCTTGTGTAGGCGATCGTCCCATAGAAATCGAACAGGCCCGAAGCGCCAATTTGATAGGGCCGGTCAAGAGTAAGAGTGAGCGTGTCCGCCTTGGCTGCCTGGCTCGCCAGCAGGAAGCCTGCAAACGCTAGGGGGAATATCAGTGAACCTTTAAATCCCTTCATCTTTTCTCTCCTAACTCGTTTTGTTCACGAACATTGAGTTCTTTCCCTGGCTATGGCAGCGTTATCGAGCGAAGGCTCGTCGAGAATGAGCCTCCGCTGAACGTCCCGGAGTACGACTCCGCAACGCCCTTGCCGTCCAAGCCTACGCTCCCAGGAAAAGCCACCGTAAAAGTGGCGGTTGCGCCTGCCGCGAGCGTTCCCCATGTCTGCGGCAAAGGAGTTCCTGAAGTTGCGCCCAGTTTGGCCGACGACAGCACCACGTTGTTCACCGTGCCGGTGCCTGTGTTTTTGATGGAAATGCTCAGTGTGTAGCCGGCGCTGTTCGATCCAGTTACCAATGAGTTCGTGGTAACCGACACCGCTGGCGCCGCAACTACCGAAAGCGTTCCATTGAAAAACGTGAAGGTATAGTTCGCCGAAGTTAGTGTGCCGAGGGCAGCCGTAATGGGATAAGTGCCGACCGGGCTGGAAGCGGTTGCCGAGGTTGATAACGCAGGCGCTCCACTGAGCACGGCCGC
>Ga0326727_10026543_pt1 | contig 10730 bp, 6 predicted proteins | sample MB2enrmetagenome_FD_207643 | JGI IMG/M metagenome (GOLD analysis project Ga0326727, IMG submission 207643) | Lab enriched peat soil microbial communities from McLean, Ithaca, NY, United States - MB29MY | ecosystem: Environmental > Terrestrial > Soil > Wetlands > Peat | place: USA: New York... | reverse complement strand
TGTGGACGTAGTTGGTGTCGAACCGGACTTCCGGGGTGAAAAATTTGGAGTCCCACACTACGTCTTTATTGCGCGGCGTGCCGTTGAGCCAGGTCCAGTCCGCCCAGGCAAAGGGCTCGCTAGGTTTCGCCTTAATGGGCGGGACAGCCTGGTCCCCCTTGGACTGGGCGGAAGGCTCCGGCGGTTGCGTTGGCACTTCGAGCGAGGCCACAGCCCTGGCTAAGGGTTCAGCCGAGGTTCCGGCCGTGGGCGAAGCCACGGCGGAAACTGTAGCCGGAGTCGCCACCCGCGACTTGAGTTCGGCTTCCAACTGTGCGATACGGGCTTTCATTGCATCAAGCTCTTTCGCGATCGCCGGGGGAATCTGCGCATCGCTGTTCCCGGCCGACCGGCTGGGGCTAGATACTTCCCCAGCAGCGGCCACTTCCTCGACCGATGGGTTGGGCGAGAGATTGGCCTTGCTTTGGGCGTAACTGGCGGGAGTAATGACTACGAGACTTAACCCAAATATCAGCAGACTAAACGTACAGATCAGATGAGTAAGCCGTAGAAAAAACATTCGTTCTCCTTACGCGGCTTGCGGTATCTATTCCGCCCGGTGGGGACGGTTCACCCTGGCAAACTGCTGTCCTAAGTACATATATGCTGTCCGCCATAAAGAGCGCATAAAGGAAGCGTAAAGAGGACATAAAAGAAGAATAAAAAGATCGTAAAGATGCACTGGCTATAACCTTGCTTTATCGGCCGCATAAACCTGATTTGTGGACGGATTCCCGATCTTCCGCAGTCGAACAATGCGTTGGACGCGCGAAAGCTACTCGCCTACTCTGGGGCTATGAAGACTATCGGGGATGCCGTTCTTGCGATACTCCTGGCAGCGGCAACTTGGTTGGCCCTCCTGTTTATTTGCTCCGCGATATCGGTTATCCAGGAATTTCATCTTTATCCCAGCGATGGCGCTGGTGGTTTCGCCCTTTTTCTGATTGAAGTGGTGGTAGCCTTATTTGCCGGACTGATAGTGGGACTATTTTGCTTGCAAAGGCTGGCTTGGCGGCGCCGGTTTACGCAATCGGGGGACCCGGAGGGACGAGCGTGAAATTCGTGTACTGCCCGGCGCTCAGGGATTTTGAGTTGTAAAGTGATAGTTTATGAAGCTTGCAGGTTTTCTGTTGCTGCTTGCCGGATGGGGAATTGCCCTAGCGGCCTGCATACTGTTGGTGCCAGCCGCTGCGCGCAGGGTATTTATCTTAGCCGGCCTTGGGGTTGAATTGCTGGGACTGGCATTGGTCTTCCGTTCGCATATCGTCTTGCGAGGGGAAAGAAGGTGACCCCTCTGCCCAGTGTGGCGTTACCTGACAATACGGCGTTGCTTTGCAGCTTTTTCGTTCTGCTCGTCCCTTTTGCGGCGGGCGGAATCGCTCTGATTAATACCGGCCTGGGCCGCTCCCGCAGCGCCGCCCACTCCATGCTGAGTTCCCTATGCGTAATCGCGGTTGCGGCGGTCGTGTATTTCGTTTGCGGGTTTGCCTGGCAGGGGCTCGCGGGACGGCCGGCACACATATTTCTCTACGCTGGCCGGGAGTGGAACTGGCTCGCGGCGGAGCCTTTTTTCTTGCGCGGCTTGCGGGTTGAGGACTCGGCAACCGCTCTCGTGGTGCTGCTGCAGATGTTCAGTGTGGGATTAGCGGCTTTGATTCCGCTGGGCAGCGGCGCGGACCGGTGGCGGCTCGGGGCGATGTGCGCTTCCACGGCCTTGTTAGCGGGCTGGACTTATCCTTTGTTCGCGCACTGGGTCTGGGGCGGTGGCTGGCTCGCACAACTGGGGAGCAACTACGGGCTCGGCCGGGGTTTCCTCGACGCCGGCGGTTCGGGCACCATCCAATCGCTGGGCGGCCTCAGCGCCTTGGCGATTGCCTGGATCCTGGGCCCACGGCGCGGTAAGTATGGACGGAATGGGCTGCCCGCCGCCGTCCCGGGGCATAACAGCGTGCTGGTCCTGTTCGGCTGTGTGCTGGCCCTGGTGGGCTGGTCGGGCCTGAATATCGCCGGTGCGATTCTGTTTGCCGGGAGCGAACCGGCGCGCGCTCCATCCATCGCGATCAACACTATTTTGGCGGCAGCGGCGGCCGGCATGGCCGTGGTGCTGCTCACCCGCTTCCGCTTCGGCAAGCCGGATGCCTCGCTGACCGCCAATGGATGGGTCGGCGGTTTGGCGGCCAGCAGCGCCGGCTGCGCTTTTGTTACTCCCGTATCGGCCGTGCTGATTGGACTAATGGCTGGCGTCCTGGTCGTGTTTGCCATTGAACTTCTCGAGTGGCGGCTTACGGTGGATGATCCAGGGGGCTCGATCGCGGCGCACGCAGTCGGCGGCCTTTGGGGGCTGCTGGCGCTGGGTATTTTCGCTCGTTTCCCAAATCAAATGCCTTATAGCAATTCCGTTCCGCAGTCCGGTATGTCAGGCCAGTGGCTGGCGCAACTGCTAGGTATCGCGACTTTGCTGGGCTTGATTCTCCCGCTCATTTACCTGCTTAACTGGCTGCTGAATCGCGTGTACCGCCAGCGCGTGCCTGCGGAGGGCGAGGGCCAAGGCATGGATCTGCACGAACTGGGCGCCGATGCCTACCCGGAATTTGCCACCCACACCGACGACTACGGGCAACACTAGAAATCTTTAACACCCAGCGCAGAACCGCAGAACCGCAGAAAAGGTCAGATTCGCTTACTTTTTGCGTTCACGAATCGTGTCAGGGCACAACTTTCAATGGTGCCGATAGAGCATGACCCTCGTTACGGACAATCTTTCCCGTGCGGTCCGGGACGTCCCGCACGACAGCCGGCGCGGACGCGGCGCTACCAACCCTGCTATTTCAGCGAATAGCCTTTCTTGGCGTAGATGTGAAGCCCTCTGGAGTCGGAAAAGTTCTTCACCTCCACCTTGATCTTGCGCCAGTTGGCGGCTTGGGCCGCTTGGCTGGGATAGTAGCCAAGGACGTACTGGGTCCGCAGCGCCAGGCTGATCTGATCGATCGCCCGATGGAGCTCGGCGAGATCGTGAACCGGAAAGATGCGGCCCCCGGTGGCGCCCGCAATTTCGTCCAGCGAGAGTAACCCCAGCCGGTCTGCGCTCTTCATCGGGGCCGGGTCGAGCATATCGATGCCATAGACCTGTACGTCCGCCTCTTCGAGCAGGGACTTGATCTCCGATTGCGTGTAGCGGCTGTGATTGTCGCCGCCATCGGAAATCACCAGGAGCGCGCGCCTGCCATGTCGGGCATGGCGAAGCTTGCGAACACCAAGATGAACGGCGTCCCACAATGCGGTGTTGCCTTTGGCGGAAACGCCCGCGGTAAAGCGCAGCAGGTCGGCTTCCGGCTCACTATCCGCCAGGCTGGCCACCAGCCGGGGCTGATCGGCGAAGGTAATCAGAACGAATTCATCTTCCGGATTTGAATCCCGCACAAATGCCAGCGCGGCCGCACGAGCCTGCGCCATGTGGGCCTTCATGCTTTGGCTTGTATCCAAAATGATAGCTACGGAAAGCGGCTCCTCTTCACGGGAAAAGTACCGGAGCTGCTGCGGCCGCTTGTCCTCAAGAATGGAAAAATTCTCTGGTCCCAACTCGCTAACCAGCCGGCCTTGAAAGTCGGCCACCGTGACATTCACCAGCACCAAATTCACGTCCGACCTGAAGGCCGCGCGATCCGGCCGAACGGATCGGGGATGGGGCGTGATGTGAACCTCGTCTGCCGCCATCTGCGCCAAGACGCGGGAAGGATATGCGGCGGCGCCAAAAGCCATCAGACAAAGCAGAAGCAGCGGCGAGAACAACGACTTGGCTATGCCCCGCGTCATAAGTAGATCCAGTGGCGCCGACTGTCGTTAACCGTTCGACCCGGTTCCCTGCCCCGGCTGCGACCTGGGCCCTGCGCTCGGCTCCTTCATCTCTATTGGATTCAGTCCGTAACAAAGTTGGGATAAAGAGTGCATAAAAGTTTCATAAACACCGGATTCAAAATGGGAATCCTCGTCACCAGCACCGGCGCGCTAAAGCCGGCACGACCGGCAAGCACCATAATCCACTGCCCCACTTACATGTGATGAGTGCATTCAGCGGAAGGCGTACGCTTTCCAAGCAATCTTCCAGCAATGTCTGCCGTCATGGTCATTCGTCCTCCGCAAGCTCAGGGCAGGCTTTAGGCACTTTTCATGAAAAGAATGCAGAAGAGTGAGGCGTTTCAAACATCGCGTCACGATGGTACTAATCCTTCTTATAGCCTCGATAAATAGTATTTGTGGGCACAAATGCGATAAGTCGGAACACAACTATGCGTTGGACAGTGCAAGGCACTTTCACCTACTCTGCCTTCACCAGAACTCAAATTAGTAGTCCCGTGAGGGTGGCCCATGTTTGCACCGCACCGAGTAGGTGTGATCGCTGTACTATTGCTGTTATGGCTGGCTCTACCGAACCTTATGGCTCAAACGGTTCCCGACAAGTCAGCTCCGACCACCGCCGATGTAGATCGGCGGGTGCAGGAACTCGAAAAACAGGTCCAGGAGTTGCGCGCTCAACTGGCCGCGCTGAAACAAACTCCTACGGCGGCCCCTGCGGCCACAATTCCTGCCGGTGCGGTACAACAAGCGGTAGCTACGGCGCCGGCGTCCGCATCAGATCCTCTCAGCGGTATCTCCAGCGTGCTTGGTGGGGCAACCTTTACCGGCCTGCTGGACACGTACTATTCTTACAATCCCAACCAGCCGGCGAATCACACCTCAGGACTGCGGCTGTTCGATAGCTCCAGCAATCAATTTGCTCTCAATGTGATCGAGCTAGGCTTGGTTAAGACGCCGGACACCGCCAGCCCGTTGGGATACAACGTGACCCTGGGCTTCGGCAATGCGATGAATGTAGTCAACAGCAGCGATCCGGGTTTCCTGCAATACCTGAAGGAAGCATATCTTTCTTATCTGGCGCCCGCCGGTAAAGGCCTCCAGGTGGATGTGGGCAAGTTTGTCACACCGGCCGGCTTTGAAGTAATCGAGAGCAATGCCAACTGGAACTACTCGCGCGGGCTGCTATTCAACTATGCCATACCTTTTTATCACTTCGGCCTGCGCGCCAAATATAACTTCAGCGATAAATATTCCCTGACTGGTTTCGTGACGAACGGCTGGAACAATGTTGTGAGCATCAACAGCGGCAAGACCGGCGGCTTGAGTTTCGCTTGGGCGCCGGCCAAGAAGATCTCCATCACGGAGACGTGGCTGGGTGGCCCAGGAGCGGTGACCCTGACCGGGCCGGGCGGCGCAATCGCTACCGATGGAGGCAATTGGCGAAACTTAACGGACACTGTCATCACCTATACACCGCAAGCCAAGCTACTATTGGCGACGTGGGGCGACTATGGCCGCAGCGAGGGCTTTACGGGCTTCAACAAGTCTGTCGCCTGGTCGGGCGCAGCGGGCTACGCCAAATACCAGTTTCATCCGCGATACGCGATTGCAACCCGATACGAGTACTACAACGACCCTGACGGCGTCACTACCGGCGGCTTCCAGACCGTCAACGGCAGCACGATTTTCGTGCCCACCCGGCAGCACATCAACGAGGTCACCGGCACGGTTGAAGCACGCATCGCGCAACACCTGATAGCCCGGACCGAATTCCGGCACGACGTATCGAACCTGCCCGTGTTCTTAAAAGGCAACACGCCCGTCCTAGGCCAATCTACGGTCGCGGCCGGGCTGATGTTTGTACTGGAGCCGGCCAAATGAACACGGAGGCGAGGTTGTTCTTAGCGGCATTTTTGGCTTGCAATTATCACAGTTAGTGCAGCCTGGAAAAACTAAAAACCATCCAATCAACAACAGAGTCGCACCCGGTTGTCCGGTTCTGAAGCGGCAAAGGAGAAGGTACGATGGCGGAATATACCCCAGTGGAGATGAAGCGGACCGTTGGCTTGACGGGTCTGACCATGAATGCCATGGCGCTTATTGCTCCCGGCGCTTTTTTGTGGCTGACATTCTTTATTCAAGCCACCACCGGTGTGACCGGGCCGGCCATGTGGCTGGGCATTGTGGTTGCCCTGGTTCTCTGTTTGGCCACCGCGGTCTGTTATGCGGAGATGGCGAAGTTATATCCGGGGACGGGCAGTTCGTATTACTTTGCCGAACAAGCATTTCTCAACCACGATTCTGCCTGGCGCTATGCCCGGCTTTCGAAGTTCATCGTCGGTTGGGCATCGCACCTTTATTATTGGATCTATCCGGGGGTGATGGTCGGGGTGATGGGAATCCTCTGCGGCTATCTCGCCGGCACCCTGTGGCCGAACTTTATGAACGCTTCCAATCCTGGGACGGCGTTCATGATGGTGGTGGCCATCGTCTTTTCCTTCGTGGTTGCCTACATCGCCTATCGCGGTATAAACGGCTCCACGTCCGTGAATATCGCCATCAATATCGTGCAGATTACGGCGTTAGTGGTGTTCGCGGTGATCGCCCTCGGCTACCGGCTAAACCATCCGCCGGGATCGGTAGCCTATCAGTTCGATTCGGCCTCGGGAGCCGCGTATAGCTACGAGTTCGCGACGCAGAAGGCGCTGGTGGATGGGAAAGAGACTGAGGCCATCGTGCGCGACGCCAGTGGCGTTCCTCAGCCCAAACTGGATGCCGCCGGCAAGCCGCTGCCTTTTCATGTCAGTTATCCCGAGAAGGATGAGAGCGGCAACTTCGTATCCCATGCCACCGCCAAGTCCGTCATCCAACCGTACAATTGGGGCTGGGTGTTTGTCCAAGCCACGGTTGCCATCTTGATCCTGGTGGGATTTGAATCCGTCACCGCCATGGGAGGAGAGGCCAAGAACGCGAAACGAGACGTGCCTATTGCCGTAATCGTCTCCCTGCTGGTACAGGGGGCGTTCTGTTATCTGTTCGAGTATTTTGCCGCCAATTATTTCCTGAACAGCGGCTATCCCATGCAGAGTGCAGCCAACTCCGCCGCCCCCATCGGGGACATGATGATCGTGGTGGGCGACGCGCTATTCGGTCCGGGACGCGGCAGGATCTTCATGCTGGTGGAGGCGGCCACGGTATTCCTGGCCTTGATCGGCACCACGCTTTCCTGCATGAATACCGGCGCGCGCGTTACCTACGCCATGGGCAAGGACCAGGAGGTGCCGGAGCACTTCGGGCTGTTGCACGGCAGGAAACTTACGCCGCATAAAGCGATTTGGACCCTGGCGGTGATTTCGGCGATCGTCGGCTGCATTGCTGTAGCCTTGGCGTTCGGCGATGCCGGCGCGCCCACCAACGCCGCCATCCAGGCGCTGCCGCACGGTTTCTGGTCCAGCTTTGGCTACACCACCCACGACAAGATGGCGGCTCTGCCCAACTCCCTGCTGACTGTCACGCTGGCCTCTAACTTCGGCACTTTTCTGCTCTATGGGCTAAGCTGTGTGATCTGCATGTTCGCTTACCACCGGCATCCGAAATTCAGCCTCCTGCGTCACATGATTATTCCCGTATTCGGGTTGCTGGCCAATCTAGCCTGCATGATCTTTTACCTGGTAGGCCCGTTCCTGGGATATGGCACCAAGATGGAGCCGCTCCTCGCCTTGGGCATCGCCGTAGTGTGGGCGATTTACGGCGGGATTTATTTCAGCCGCGCCAGCAAGCGCACCGGCCGGACAGCCCTGATCGATGCCCGGGAAACGGCATGAAACCATCGACGCACCGGGTGATCCGAGGCATCGGGTGATCTAAGAACCATCGGGTGATCGGGTGATCGGGTGATCTGAAAACCATCGGGCGGCATCGGAGGAGCAGGTGATCTGGCGATCAAACCACCGGGCAGCGAGCCAGCGGGCGAGCGGAAATGCCGGCAGTGGTGCGCCAGATCACCCGATCACCGGATCGCCCGATCACCCGATGTTACAATCCCCCGATCACCCGATGCTAAGACCTATGCTGGATGTGGAGTTCACAGAGCTCTCCGACCGCGGGCGAGTCCGCGAGCAGAACGAGGATTACCTCGGTTATGTGGTTCCGGAAACCCCGGAACAGGCGCGCACCCACGGCTGGCTGTTCGCCCTCGCCGACGGAGTCGGCGGGCATGAAGACGGCGAGGTGGCTTCCCGCACCGCCGTGGAGAGTGTGCTGGCCGGCTTCCGCGATGCAGCCGCCGGCGAGCTGCAGACGGCGTTGCTGCCGCGTTTGATCCAGGCAGCGAATGCGCAGGTGTACGATGCTGGACTGGCCGCCTGCCCCGGCGGCTCTGCTATGGCGACTACGCTGGCTGCCTGTCACTTGCGCTACGACCGCGCCGTGGTCGCCCATGTGGGAGATTCCCGCTGTTATCTGGTGCGCCGCGGCCAGGCCCGCCTGCTCACCCGCGATCATACGGTGGCCAACGAGCAGGTGCGTCTCGGACTGCTTTCCGCCGAAGAGGCGGCGCAGGCGCCTACCCGCCACATGCTCAGCCGTTCGGTGGGCAACGAGCTGTTCGTCAATGTTGATGTCTGCGATCAGCAGGTGCTTCCCGCCGATATCCTGGTGCTTTGCTCCGACGGGTTGCACGGCGCCATAACCGCGCCCGAACTGGCGCTTCTCCTCAGTCACAATGCCGGCCTGGACGCCGTGGCGCAGGAACTGGTAGCAATTGCCAATCAGCGGGACGGCAGCGATAATGTCAGCGTTCAGCTCATCCGCGTTCGCAACGTCGAGCGGGTGGGCATGTATCGTGGGCGGCCCTACCGCCTTCGGTAAAGCGGCGCTCGCGATAGCCCCGCTGATACGGCGCCGATGAAGCCACTCCATCCGGGAGACCAACTCGATCATTACCGCATCGAAGGCGTAGCTGCGCGCAGCGGCATGGCCTCGATTTTCCGCGGCACCGATTTGCGCACCGGCCGTCCGGTCGCCATCAAAGTTCCCCACCCCGAAATGGAAAGCGACCCGGCTTTTTTCGAGCGCTTTCACCGCGAAGCCGAGATTGGCGAGAAACTGGATCACCCCGGCGTCATGAAGGTGTTTTCCGACGATGACCGCAGCCGGGTCTACATGGTCATGGAGTGGGTAGCGGGGCGGCTGCTGCGCGAATTGCTCAACGAGCAGCAGAAGCTTCCCCTGGAGCGGGCGCTGCGGATCGCCGTGGGCATCTGCGAGGCGCTGGACTATATCCATCGCCACGGCGTGGTGCACCGCGATCTGAAGCCGGAAAACATCATGGTCGATGCCGAGGACCGCATCAAGCTCATCGACTTCGGTATCGCTTCCAATACCGCTTCGCGCCGGATCACCTTTGCCAAGCTGTCGCAGACCATGGGCACCCCCGACTACATTTCGCCGGAGCAGGTGAAAGGAAAACGGGGGGACGCCCGCAGCGACCTGTACGCCCTGGGAGTGATGCTTTACGAAATGCTGACGGGAAAGACGCCGTTCCGCGGGGAAAATCCGCTCCTGATCATGAATGACCGCCTGCTGAATAATCCGGTTCCGCCCCGCGAAATTGATCCCGCCATCTCGCCGCAGCTGCAGGAAGTCATCTACCGCGCCTTGGAGCGCGACCCCAAGAATCGTTATGCCAGTGCCCGCGAATTTGCCCGCGATCTGCAGCACCTCGACCAGGTCGGGGTGGCGGACCGGCCTGAGTTAAAGGACTGGAAGCGGCGCCGGGCCTCCTGGCCCAGACAAGCTTTGTTCTATGCCATGCTGGCCATGATCCCGATCGTTATTTTCGCGCTCTTGTTCTATGTCGCGCGGCATACGCGATAGAGCTTAAAACCCAACACAGAAACGCAGAACCGCAGAAAGAATCCAATCAATTTGAAAATTTCTGTTCTGCGTTTCTGCGGTTCTGCGTTGGGTGTTCACTCAGCCGACGATGCCCACCTGCCAGGGCACAAACTCGTAGTCGCCCACCCCCAGCAGCTCGCTCTTGGTCCGCTCGCCGGAGGCGGTGCGCAGCAGATGCGCGAAAATGCGTTGGCCCATCTCTTCAATGGAGCAAGCGCCGTCGAGAACCTCGCCGCAGTTGATATCCATGTCTTCTTCCAGGCGGCGGAACATCGGGGTATTGGTAGCCAGCTTCAAAGAGGGCGCGGGCTTGGCGCCAAAGCATGATCCCCGCCCGGTAGTGAAAGCAATCAGGTTCGCTCCCCCGGCAATCTGGCCGGTAGCGGAAACCGGATCGTACCCGGGGGTGTCCATGAATACCAATCCCTTCGTGGTCACCGGCTCGGCGTATTCGTAGACGGCCATCAGCGGGCCGGTTCCACCCTTCATGGACGATCCCAGCGACTTCTCCAGGATATTGGCCAAGCCCCCAGCTTCGTTTCCGGGAGATACGCGGCCATTGATCTGCGTGTCGCGCCCCGCCGCGTATTCCTGCTTCCACCAAAGGATCCTTTGAATCAGCTTCTCGCCGACCTCGCGGCTCACCGCCCTCCGGGTGAGCGTGTGCTCCACGCCATAGATCTCCGGAGTCTCTGAGAGAATCGCCGTTCCGCCGTTCCGCACCAGGATGTCTACGGCTGCGCCGAGCGAGGGATTGGCGGTAATCGAAGAGAAGCCATCCGATCCGCCGCACTGCAGGCCGAGGGTGATATAGCTGGCCGGCGTCGTCTCTCTGGTCGCGCGATTGGCCTCGGGCAGCATCTCCCGAACCGCCGCAATGCCGGCCTCGATCGTCTTGCGGGTTCCTCCCGTCTCCTGCATGACGAACGGCCGCAGCC
>Ga0326727_10026541_pt1 | contig 10730 bp, 12 predicted proteins | sample MB2enrmetagenome_FD_207643 | JGI IMG/M metagenome (GOLD analysis project Ga0326727, IMG submission 207643) | Lab enriched peat soil microbial communities from McLean, Ithaca, NY, United States - MB29MY | ecosystem: Environmental > Terrestrial > Soil > Wetlands > Peat | place: USA: New York... | reverse complement strand
TGAAAAGCTACCGCAAGGAACTCTGGTTCAACCTCCCCACCCGCCGCGCCTTCGTGAACATCACCGGCGAGGTGGAGGATTGCCTGCGTGAGTCGGGCGTCACCGAGGGCCTAGCGCTGGTCAATGCGAAGCAGAATCAGCCCTATCAGAAGGAAAATCCTCAATGATATCAATTTCATTCTTGGACATTTCATCCTCCACAACAAGCTCATAAGCATCCACGGATTTTTTGGGCAACCAACCGGCGATATGCTCAAGGCCCCCCCGAATTTCATACGCCCAGGATTTTGCCTTTTCATCGAAGGAAACCAACACGCCAAGTTTACGGCCATCGGCATCAACACCGCAGAAGACCTTTTCGAGGAGGAGTCGACGATTCTTCCATGACATCGTTTCAAGGTGCTCTGAACTCCCATGCACAGCCTTGAGGGCGGAGGCCATGACCTTTTGAGCCATGCGCGATTTATGCCGGATGGCCTTTTCCGATGGCAGACTCGACAGCCTGGGCCGCAACAACGCAAGCTGGGCTTTCAGGCCCGCCTCGCGCTCTATCTTCGGGGCCTTCGTGCGGGCCAGATCATCCTTGGAGATTTCACCATCGAGGCGCATCTGAACAAGCTGGTCAATTTCCTTGCGGACCTTCACCAGCTCTTTCTCGCAATCCGCCAACTGATCCTCCATGGCCCGAAGCTCGTCATGATCCGGGATCGCCCGCAGAATGGCATTTTCCAGGCCCACCGGATCACCATAGAGCTTGAACAGCTCAGCCATAACAATCTCTTCGATGATATCCGCCCGCACCCAAGCCTGGACATCACACTCAACTTTCCTGGAATTTTTGGCTGGATGCCTATAATAATGACTGCTATTGCGATTTGTCTGGCCTTGAAGGACGTAACCGCACTTTGAACAAAATATAAACCCTGACAATAGATACTGATGCTTCCTATCTCCTCGACAATAAGTTTTATTGAGACAAGACTTGGCGCGGATTTGATCTATGACAGAATCTTCCAGAATACGCGGTACCTCGATATTAATAATCTCACTGATGCCCAAGTCTGGCTTTACAAAAGATACTTCCCAATTCGCACCCGACCGGAAGCACATGATTTTCCACAGATTGGACTGATTCATATCCAGGGATTTGGAAATCTGGACCATATTCATATTACCAGCCAGATACTCCTTTGCCGCCCACCGGAGTTGCTGAGCCTTCTTTTCATCCAGGGACCAGCCCTTGATCTCATCCCACTTTCGTCCGAAGGGCAACTTCCCGCAAGACGGCTTGCCCTGCTTTGCCCGCTCAATACGGCTGAGAATGCTTTTGCGAGACTGCTCTTTACCGAAAAATTCATTCATTTCAGTAGACATGCCAAGGAATAATGAAGCCTGAGGACTCCACAAATCAAATTCCGAGGAGCCAATAAAGAACCGAACTCCATTTTTCTGGAGGATTTCAAGGCCTTCTTTTGACCGACGATTATCACGGCTCCACCGGCTTGCATCAGCGACTATGACAGCATCAAAAAGCCTTTTCCCAGCATCTTCGAGGAGACGATCAAACTTCTTCCTTTCCTGGCCGATAGTGGCATGCTCCTGGCCACCATATTCTTTCCAGGCCCCTTCTTCGACAATGCCGCCAAGCTGCTCCACGGACTTTTCGATATAATCCCTTTGGACCTTCAGGGACTCGCCTTGCTTGGCCTGGGATTCGGTGGACACACGGATCAAAGGGGCGAAGCGCAAGCCTTTTGCGGACTTTGACATGAGCTACCTCCTTGGGGCATCTGGAAATGACGCACCAATCTACCGACAACGGGGCGCGGGCAGCAACCGAATTCCAGGGGGAAAACATGACACCTATTCACGAACAGCCAGACGACATACCTGATTACCAGCGCTACTACAAAGAAGAAGACATAATAATGCCTGACTTGCATCCAGAAGAAGAAACATACTGGCATGCAACTAAAGACTTATACGACACGATCAGCGAAACGCTTGCCAATCTAGCCGACAGCATGCTTGATATAATTGAACTTAACAACATTGGAACGAATACGCGAGGCAGCAAGAACGACAAGACTTCGCTAGATTATTTCTACAGAAACCTAGTCAATACATACTCGCGAGCTTTTTTTGAATTGATAGACGAAGAGGCAAAGATTTTGAAGATTCTTGAGACTGGAGATTTCAACACTATATGAAACAACTACAAAAAAACTTGGTGCGGAATTGGCCGAGGCCCTAGGACAGGCCACATTCCATTACATCCGTCTTGAATCATCCATCGCATGGATAATCTTAAAGACACGAGCATACTCTAATTCAAGAAACGAACTTTATAACAAAACCCAGGATCAAATAATGCGCGAGCTATGGGGTGGGCATGGATGCGCATTATCAAATCAACTTGCTACTTTTTTGGAAATACAAACATTTCTGCCACAAAATCTAGCAAAACGGCTTTGCGCTCTTGAAAGAAACTTTCGGACACTGATAAAAGAAAGAAATTACTTGCTTCATTCTAAAACATTTGCGGATATAGAAACTGGTGAAAATAGACTTGCATATTTTACTTTTAAAAGTGGTAAGAACTTAAGGCTATGGGATTCACCGCAGATTATTAGTATGGCAAATCGATTTGAAGACGCCACAATTGATGCAGAGACTTTCATCAGAGAATTTGCAGAATTTTCGAAACAATAGGCTTGAGCAGACGGGGCAGCCGGACTACGAATCCGTAGGTCGCAGGTTCAAATCCTGCCGGGCGCACCAAAGATCACAGGGGGTTAGGTTAACAGCCTAGCCCCCTTCTTCTTTTCCCACTCATTCCATTCCCATCTCATTCCCACTTTTTTGCGCCAGGGAGCATTCCCGATACCTTGCCCCTGGAGAGCTTCCAAGGGCCAGGAGAAGCTTGGGATAGGGCAAAGCCGCCAGGACGCGGTCAAGAGGCGATACCTCGCAGATACCGATATCCCATGCGGAGGCTGGGGCGGCGGCTCCTGAACCTGAAGCGGATGGGGGCGGATAATATCGAGAACTGGCCTGATCCTAAGAGAAACCAGCTTACAAACTGCGACCACATGGGCTATGTTGGAAACTACATGAGAACATTGATATCACCCGGCGGGTGCCGTCACCACTGACGCCTACTCACCATAGGCCAGAAGGCAGACCTTACTTACGCAAGCACATGCATCATTCTAAATACCCACTACCTTCTACTGACATTTGCAAGGAGAGCTGAAGTGGAATTTATTATATTCCTTGTTATTGCCTTGCCAATTATTTTGTGCATCATGTCTTTTGCCTCAAAAAGAAATGACATCATTGCCTCCAGTGAGGCGATTGCGTCTGCGAACAAAGACCTCAAAAATAAACTGATTGAAAATTGCGCGAACTTTGTCATTGAGGACATAAGTCGAGAACTTGTTGTTGGCATCAATATGGCCAACAATTCACTTTTAATACTAGACAAATCACAAAATGGCACAAAGGTGTACACTGGCAATGATATAATCGATTGCGAAATAATTGAAAATGGTGTCGTGATTAACTCCAGTACGCGCTCAATTGGTGGGGCAATTGTAGGGGGTCTTCTCGCTGGACCAGCAGGAGCAGTTATTGGTGGCCTTGGCAAAGCTAATTCCACCAGCAACATCATTAATGATATTCACATAAAAATGACCACAGCTGACAATTTAAAACCAGTAACAAGAATTTGCCTATTTAAAGCCAGCGATTTTACGGGGGGTGGAATTTCAAAGTCTAGTGACAAGTACCAATCCATTAGAAAACTATATGATGAGTGGCAAGGAGCTTTTCGGGTGATTGCTGATCGGAGCAGAAGAGTAAATGCTCCAAGCCAGGATGCAACTGATAAGACTTCTTCAGAAAATGCCCTCAAAATATCCATCGGCAGTGAACTTGAAAAACTCTCTTTGCTGCGTGATCGCGGGGATCTAACTAATGCTGAATTCCAACAACTTAAGTCTAAGCTCTTAGAGCAATAGCTCCTCACAATGAGTATATTGAAGATGGTTGATCTGTCATGAAAACCTTGATTGCCTCCCTACTGCTTTCCCTCGCCTTGGTAGGCCCAACCCTGGCCCATGGTGAGGATCAGCCTGGGGAGGGAAACACCCAGAAACCTAGCAGCATAAATTTCATCGCCAAGGACTAAATTATGACAGCAATAGTTATTATTATTCTCCTCTTTGCCGTTATTCTTGTTTATGCAAAACACAATACAAAAAAAATTAATACCTATGATTTATCGCAAGAAGACAGATATGCAGAAATCATTGAGCCCCATTATGAAGAGATTGTAGATCTTATATCTGGCTTTTCCAAGAAATATGGCATGTCGGCAACTGAGAGTGACTACAATATGCTATTTGCACTTTTTAGCTCTAAATTTAACATCCATGTTAATCATGACACATTTTTTGGGTACCTCAAAGGCGCCCTAGAAAAAATTGGCCAAGACAGAATTTTCTTAAATGCCTACAACAACAAAGAATTGGACGACATTGATGATGCAATATCATTTACAGCCAAGAACGTCGAAAATGGGCCTTTATTTCAGTGCGCTGCGCTGATAAAATATTCTCAAAAATTTGGATTGCCCATCCCTGATGATCTTTTTACAAGATTTCAAAATTTTGAGAAGGCCCAGTTTGAAAGTTCTTTATTGGAGCATTCAAGCCCAGCTATTGATTCGATTGAGTCGATGACGGGCAGGGAATTTGAGGAATATTTAGCCGAATTATTTAAAAAGCTTGGGTATGGTGTCGAACTCACAACTTATGTTGGTGATCAAGGGGCCGACTTATTGCTTACAAAAAATGGACATAAGACTTGTGTCCAGGCCAAAAGATACTCATCCAATGTCAACAATAAGGCGATCCAAGAGGTTGTCGCATCCATAGCACATTATGGTGCCAACAAAGCCATGGTAGTAACAACCGGAAGATTTACAAATGGGGCGGTCCAATTGGCAAAATCAAATGGAGTGGTTCTTGTGGACAAGGACGAGCTTGCAAAATTAATATCTGAAGCATCATGACGTTATATTTACAGATTACATGTTATTGATTGTGTATTTGACATGGGGCTTGCTCAGTGCAACAGCTAGCAGGATTTTACCGGCACGAGGCCGGGAACCGCAACCGATGATTCCAAGGGGGAGGAACATGAAACTTGAAGTAAGAGGCGGCCCCACTGAACTCTCAAGGAAATTTGGATTTATTACGATTTCCAATGACGAATTCAATTCTCGGCAAGTGCGGCTAAAACGAAAAATTCCTCCCCTTGAGATGGAAGGGATATTTGACATCCTTATGATTGGATCAGAATATTTTATTTCACTCAATTCTGACCAGCGGAAAACCTACTTATTCAACAATTCCTAGCAACCCTACTATGAATATCACCATCTCAAAACATGAAGCCGCCTCTGAACAACTTGACTGGGCCATCCGCCTATTGCTTGACGAAAGGGCATATTCATCCGCGACAACACTAGCCGGGGCTGCTGGAGCAATGCTTGGAGAACGACTCAAAGAAAATTCAGCACATTCGATACTTACAATTAGCCTTGCCCAAAAATACAACCTTGACAATAAAGAAGTTTCAGACACAATCAATGATTTTAAAAATTGGTTAAAACATTCAGATTGCAGAATAAAAAGTGACACATTTACTGAAGACATAGAAAATATAGCAATTTATACAATTACTACTGCCATTATCAATTTTTTAACCAACAACATCTCACTTTCACATCAGGCAGAAAGATTTATGAAGTGGACTGAGTCAAGACCAGAACATCCGTTGCAACAGATCAACGAGTGAGGCAGCCGGACCTACTTCCCGGCTGCCATCTCACCACCACATACTGCGATTTTCAAAGAGAAACTAGACAACTTATAAATGCCTGAAAACGGCTGACTGAACCAAGCCCGCGCTCCATGGCTTGCCCATAGACGTGAACAAACAAGCCTGATTCAATTCTTCAGCGATTGCCCGATACTTGACGCCCGCCTTCTTCAACCGGCGAATCACGGCCAGGGCTTGGGGATTCAATTCCTTCAGGCCATTACGGCCACCGCACTTTCCAGATACAGCCTTCTTTGCCGCCCTGGCCTTGGCAAGCTTCTTCACCAACAATTCCTTCTCAAGCTGGGCGAACACGCCTTGAATACGCACCATGGCCCCGCGCATGGGATCACTCGAAAGAGCCTCGCTGACATCCTCACCCGTTCGGGCCACGAATAAACTAATCCCCTTTGCGGCGAGAAATGAAACAAGCTGCTCCTGGACGGCCAGGGAACGGGCAAGGCGATCCAAGCCTTCAACGATGACCACCCGACACCCATTGCCCAAAAGCGATTCCACCATTTCCAGGAAAGCGGGCCGCTGGGACTCATCCAAGACGCCTGACACCCCTTCTTCACGAAAGACTGCCTTGAGGGCGAACCCAGCCGACTTGCAAAAGGCCTGGACCTCTTCAAGCTGACGATCAAAACCATGACCACCGATTTGGCCCTGACTGCTGACTCTCAAATACGCCACTGCTTCCCTTGATGATTTCATAATTTTCTCCAGATTCTAACGCCATGCCTTGCATCCAATGCTATTTCAAACTCGTTTCGTGAAGGAATCGCATTAACCTGCATTCATTTCAACTCCACATCTTGAATCTCTGCACCGCACCGATACCATAATCATACCCCCCCCCTCGCTTCAACTGGAACACGGGGGCCTATGCTAAAATTTGTGCACATAACCACAATTTTCTACCTAATTTTACAGACATGTACTTTTTTTAGCAAAGATATTGGATATTTTGTTACGACGTTGCTTATACAAAATAAATCGAATAACTTTCAATTCTAGATTAAGCAGTAATCGAGATGTTTAAAAATAAAGCAGAACAAACTTCCAAGAATTGGTTTTTAGATAAGTTTTGGGGAGGATTAGGGTTCAACAAGCCGAACTTCATGAGGATATTTGCTATGAACGCTGGAAGGGGAATCGGAGGGCTGAATGCGGCGGGGGAGGCCCATACTGGGGCAAACCTGCTCTTACAAGAAAACCATGACCTGAACGATGCCATTAGCGGCATCTCCAGACTCATAACCAGAATTTCTGACCAGAAGCGCGTACCGAACAAGGCGACTTTCTCAAGGATCGACCTTCTTTGCTCTGCACTGGCGAATATTCTACGCTCAACCGCACAACTTCACCATAAGCTCGGCCTTGATAAGGACCCGCTTGAACATGGCGATGCGAGCTACTACCGAGAACTTGAGGCTGCTTGCCGCCTTCAACATCACGAACAAGAGGAACAATAAATGCGCACCATAAAAATCATCCAAGCCGATCTTTCCGCCTTGGAACACCAGAAGACCTACCTTGCCGGAAAGATTGACGGGCTGACTGCGGACATCAGCACGGCCAAGGCTGAACTATCTTCCATGCTTGCCCAGGAAGCCACCGGGCGCAGACTTCAGAGCATGGCCCCACGAAAGGATGCTCTGGGCAAGATGGCTACGGATAAAGAACTCCTGGAAGACGCCTTGGCCCTCTTGGACGGCAAGAGGGGGAAACTTCTGCAGGAACTGGCCCAGGCGAACTTGGCTGAAAAGACCAAACGCACCAAGGCGGTACTAGACAACTTCACCTCTGCCGGGAATGACTTGGCTTGGATTCTTGCTGATCTGCAAATCACCTTGCACCAAGCTTCAAAAGCCATCAATGCGATTCACAAGCGACTCCAAGCAAACAATCCCACCGAAGCTTTGATGAACAATATAGCTTTGACATTCGAACTGAAGGCCAATGCTATAGACTCGATAAACACAATAAAAACTGCTATTGACCTCAATCCAATCACCAATGCTCTGGGAGACATCCAGGTTCTTCTACAGCGTGAAGCATTCAGGATGACTTACATTAAGCCCAAACATGATGAACCGCAAGAATCTCACATCATCAACATGCAGACCACTTTCACTGAGCAGCCCAATCAGAGTCAGAACCGCTACCTTGATCCCCGGAATGCTGAAACACAGCGACTCCTGAAAACGAAGATGGCCCACAGGCTGCCTGACGGGAGAATTCTTTACTCGGACCACCTCGCCAAAATCGCCCAGGATGCTCCGAAGGGGGATTGGGAGCCTAGGGCAGGGCAAGGCGCTTAGGATTCATCCTGGCCCCCTACAAATCAAAATTTTAATGGAGCTAAGACTATGGAACTCGAACTTAAAGAGCGGATTGATCGAATTAACAAATTCATTGCACAAGAAGAGTTGAAGGAATCACTAAAAAATAGTCACGAAATCTTTAGCCGCTACAATGTTGCACTCTTGAGCGGAGATACTGCGACAATTGAAAAACTATTCCCATCGATTCAGCACATCAGAAAACTTCACATGGCTGCCATGGAAGACGACGATAACATCACCTTATCGGCTGACTTGGAAAGGAGCATCTCCCGGATGCGAGCCATCATTGCCCCGGAGCCTGCTAAGACTTCCACAGACCATGCCCTACATTCTTTCCAAGAGCCTTCCGGCAGGGGAAGGCCTGGGAGGCGGGGAGAAAGCCCTTACACCATGAGGGACACCGGGCAGCGGGATCATTTCATCCCTGCTGGGGATGCTGCCGCACTGGGCATCAAACCTGAGCAGGGCGAGGATGCCGCACTGACTCGCATGAAAAAATATTTAATCGAAGACAGAAATTTTGGATGAAAATCGACGAAACAACCGTTCTTTATACATGACACGGGGGAAAAGATTTGGGCCAGGAACCTCTGCCCCTGGCCGCCGAAAGGCGCGGGGCTGCTGAGCTGAGACAGCAGCCTCGCCAAGAAAACTGAATGATTTCAACTTTGGGCCTCCGGCTGATCCTCGGAGGGCTTCACAGCATGGGGGGCTGGCCCATTTCCAGCCCCCCTCCCACAACCGGCCAAAATGGGAGGCCACCATGCACAACAGAACTATCCACTTTTCGATCGAACGGCTGATCGACCGCCTTCAATTCACCATTCTGCCCATACCGCTTGCCCCTGAGATTAACCGGAGACTGGCGGAAACCTTTATTTTCGGGGGGCACGATACGATTGAGGAGAAGCGCCGGGACAAGGATGGAAATGAAATTATAAAGAGAAAGCACATAACTAAATATGCATATGGAGCATCAACTATTCATTACATAACTTATTTAGAACATAACTTTTGGCACACTTTGGAGATTTACACGGCAACAAATGAAATACAAAGTATTTTTATTAAGCACATATTCTCTGGCTTTCCTGAAAGAATACGCGGGAGGCGCACCATTACACTAAACGAAATGGAAGCTGCACTCGACTTTTATCCATTACACAAAAAAGACATTATTTTCTTTCCAGGCCTACTTCTGAATGGACTTCACATCAAAGGCTCTCGCGGAATGGCACATGGAACTTATGAAAATAAAATTGACTACTTTTGCAGCAATGGAAACATACACAGCGCTTCAAAAGGGATACGGGGATATACCAAAAAGGAACACGGAAAAGAATTCTTTCGCTTAGAAGCACAACTTAACAGCGATTTTATTGAAAATAAAAACAAATTCCCTTCGAAATACCGAGATTTCACCGAAACGATACCACAAGATTTCTTCGATCCACTTTCTATTGCAGAATACCACACCCTTGATGAAAACTATCTTGTTAAACACTTAGCTAAAAAATGCAAATTTACCAGAAGAAAGACTTCAAGCATGGCTCACAAAATATTTAAAGCTAAAATACTGAGCCAAATACATGATCCTGGCTGCGAAGATTTTATTCAATATAAAACAAGTAATATAACTGCTGAGCAAATTGGAAATTTTAAACAAAACATTGGGCCTCGATATAATATCACTAACAAGATGATTAATTTCTTTCCAACCACTTCAAAAACAAATGAAATTAAACTGGGAATAGACAAAGGATATTTCACCGCAAAAATATAACCACAGGGGAATTAATATTTAACAAACAGGGAGGGGCTGGGGAGGAAAATGGAAAACAGGGCTATATGATTATTATAGGGCTGAGGGCTGGGAGGACTACAAAACACAGGGACTTCCAGCCCCCACCGCACGAGAGCAAGACTGCCGACCTGGACCTGCCCCCCTCACCAAACAATCCTTCCAGCCCCTACCGCACCAAACACGACTTCCAAAAAAGACCACGCACCTGGACAAAGCTTCCCAGGCCACGAGCATGAGCTTCAAGGCGGGGGACTCCAGGCCTAGGAACGGCTCTACCTTCAACGGACCATGGCCTACATTTGCTTCTAACGCCTTCCCCCTGCCTGGAGGCTGGGGAGAGGATTTGGCGAGCTTACAACGGCGATTTCTGACTGCTCAAAAATACCGCAATTTCCTGTCTAACCGCACCAAATAATACAAAATATTTGATGCTGCTGATATTTCCTTGCAAATGCCATGCACATCACCGCCAGCGTGTTCATCAACGACGACGAATCCGGCCTTCACCACGACTACGAGGTCTGGCTGGAAAAGCTGGCCCCGCACGAACCTGTATCGGGTTACCGGCACAACGTGGGCGAGGACAACGCGGACGCACACATGAAACGCCAAATCATGGGCCGCGAAGTAGTGGTGGCCATAACCGGTGGTCGTCTCGATCTGGGCACCTGGGAGCGCATATTCTA
>Ga0326727_10026540_pt1 | contig 10730 bp, 8 predicted proteins | sample MB2enrmetagenome_FD_207643 | JGI IMG/M metagenome (GOLD analysis project Ga0326727, IMG submission 207643) | Lab enriched peat soil microbial communities from McLean, Ithaca, NY, United States - MB29MY | ecosystem: Environmental > Terrestrial > Soil > Wetlands > Peat | place: USA: New York... | reverse complement strand
CAACCAATAAGAAAATCAAACAATACTTTGCAACCGAACAACAGATAGTAGTTTGTGGCGGTTTTATCTCTTCGGATGTAACAACCGGAGTTATCACCAACTTAGGCCGTGGTGGATCAGACTACACAGCGGCTATTCTGGCAGCCGCACTCATGGCATCGTCTTTAGAAATATGGACGGATGTGGACGGTTTCATGACTGCTGATCCCCGCATTATCAACAACACGTATGTGATTGAATCGCTTTCGTTTACAGAAGCAATGGAGTTGTGTAACTTCGGAGCCAAGGTAATCTATCCGCCGACAATTTACCCTGCTTATCACAAGAATATTCCTATTCGTATCAAAAACACATTTAACCCGACAGCACCAGGCACTTACATCTCAAAAGAACGCACCACCGATACCTCGAAATCCATTAAAGGAATTTCCTCTATTAACGACACTTGTTTAATTACCGTACAAGGATTGGGAATGGTCGGTGTGATCGGTGTCAATTATAGAATATTCAAAGCACTGGCAAAAAACGGGATCAGCGTTTTCTTAGTTTCTCAAGCAGCATCGGAAAACAATACTTCGTTCGCCGTGCGTAACAGCGATGCCGATTTGGCCGTCAAGGCTTTGGACGAAGAGTTTGCCAAAGAGATCGAACAAGGTGAAATCAGTAAGGCTATTGCCGAAAAAGATTTGGCAACGGTAGCGATTGTAGGCGAAAATATGAAGCGTATCCCCGGTATCGCCGGAAAACTGTTCGGTACTCTGGGTCGTAATGGCATCAATGTCATTGCATGTGCGCAAGGAGCTTCGGAAACAAATATCTCTTTTGTCACCGACCTGAAATCGTTACGCAAAGCGTTGAACGTTATTCATGATTCGTTCTTCTTGTCCGACTATCAGGTGCTCAATGTTTTCTTGACCGGTACAGGTACCGTCGGTGGTAGTTTGTTGGAACAGATCAAACAACAGCAACCCAAGTTGATGGCAAAAAAAGGGCTTAAACTCAACGTTGTGGGGGTGGCTAATGCTGAAAAAGCACTTTTCTCTCGCGATGGAATAAATCTTGAGACCTACAAAGAAGAGCTGGAAACCAATGGCAAACCGACTTCGCCACAATTGCTGCGTGACGAGATTTTAGGAATGAATATCTTTAACTCTGTTTTTGTTGATTGCACGGCAAGTCCTGACGTGGCCTCCATCTACAAAGACCTACTATCCAATAACATTTCGGTGGTAGCCGCCAATAAAATTGCAGCCTCGTCAGAATATGCCACCTATGCGAAACTCAAATCAATCGCCAATAAACGCGGCATTAAATTTTTGTTCGAAACCAACGTGGGAGCAGGCCTTCCGATTATGAATACCATCAATAACCTGATCAATTCAGGAGATCGTATCATCAAAATGGAAGCCGTACTTTCCGGCACATTAAATTTTATTTTCAATACCCTGAGTCAAGAGAATCCGCTTAGCAAAACCATCCAAATGGCCAAAGAGGCCGGCTACTCGGAACCGGATCCCCGTATTGATCTAAGTGGCAAAGATGTGATTCGTAAATTGATCATTCTCTCACGTGAAGCTGGTTATCAGGTAGAACAATCGGACGTGGAGTGCAACCTCTTTATACCCGACAGCTATTTCAAAGGTTCATTGACGGACTTCTGGAATACAATCGGACAGTTGGACGGACAATTCGAACAACACCGCCAACGCCTCGAAGTAGAGCATAAACGGTTACGGTTCGTGGCCACGATGGAAGAGGGTAAATGCAGCGTGGGTTTACAAGAGGTGGGCATGCACCATCCGCTTTACGACCTCGAAGGCAGTAACAACATTCTAATGATTACTACCGAACGATACAATGACTACCCGATGATTATCAAAGGCTACGGTGCAGGGGCCAACGTGACGGCTGCCGGCGTATTCGCAGATATTATCAGCATTGCAAACATCAGATAACCTGACCAGGTTGACTATATATGTAAAAACAAGAGGATGTCCAAAAAATCGGATATCCTCTTGTTTTTTATAACAAAGAGATGCATTATAATAACCCACACGAAGTCTTCTAATTGACAGGAGTTTTTTTCGGAGAGTTACACTCCTTCATCAAATCACAACCTGAACATCCGTCACAGGAGGAGCTCTTCTTGGGCACACGAAATCGTTTGATAAGCGAATATATCACGATCCCCGCTACAACAGCTAATACGGCATAGACTATTACTTCTTGTAACATATTTATTCCCCTATTTTAACAATCAATTCCACATGAACGTTTTTTGCAACCACAGCTACAAAGATCATTACTCTTCGCTTTTTCAAAACATTCCTTACCTTCTCTGAATGCAAAGATAGAGAGTCCGAGAGCTCCCACACTATCAACGTACGGCAATTGAGTCAACGCGTAAATACCACTACTTGCCAACAGAATGAGCGACATGTAAATACAGGCTCTGGAACATTCGGCATCCGCCAAAATTGCATCCGAATGCAAACGGTTACCAATATAAGTCTTCCCGATAATCAAAGCCAACATAAAAATAATGGAAATAAGAGAAATCACAATTCCCCAAAAAGCGGTTTCAGGTTTATGCCCGTTCACAATAGAAACAATACCGCTGACAAGCAATCCCAATGCAAAAGCATAAAAAGAGAATCCGGTAATATGCAAAGCAGTACGTTCGAAAACATCTCGATTGCTTTCTGAATTACGCCTGATGCGTATAATCATATGAGCAATACCCAAGCCTGAAACAACTTCTATCAAACTGTCGATACCGAAGCCGAATAATGTCAGGTTTTGGTCCTCAAACCCAAAATAGACCGAAAATAACGCCTCTGTGCAATTGTAAACAATTGTAAACAAAGCTAATCCGAAAGCCCAATGATATAGTTTTTTTTCATTCATCAATCAAATAATTTTCATCAAACGAATAAGCTACCGATTTGATAGGTTAAGAATGCCACCACCCATGCCAACGATGTAGTATAGAGAATAGTGAAAATAGCCCATTTCCAACCGGCTTCTTTTTTAATAGCGGCGACGGCTGCCACACAAGGAAAATAGATCAAAATAAACAACATAAAGCTCAATGCCACCAGAGGTGTAATCACCTTCTGCCCTATCAATGGTCCGGAAGTATGCTTCTGCGCAATCAGTTGATCTTTCAACGTTCCCGATGCTTCGTCAGCCTGATACAGCACACCCATCGAACTAACAACCACTTCTTTAGCCGCTAATCCGGTAACAATACTGACTCCCATTTTCCAATCGTACCCGAGAGGAGAGATCACTGGTTCAATGGCATGCCCCAGCTGTCCGATATAAGATTTCTCTTGTTTTTCAGCTTGCTGTTGCAGTTTCAATGCTGTCAATTGGGTCTCTTTATCAACAGAAGATAAGTTGGCATTATTTTGCACTAAATGAGTTCTTTCCGTGTAGTCGGTCGAATAGTGTACATTGCGAGGAAAATAGCCCAATGCCCAAATGATGATAGATGCCAGCAAAATAACATTCGACATCTTTTTCAGATATTGTTTTGCCTTAAACCACATGTGAATTGAGGTATTCTTGACTGTTGGAATCCTGTAAGGCGGCAATTCCATCACAAACGGCACCTCTTGTTTGTTAAAAAGAAACCGTTTCATAAACAATGCCATTGCAATAGCTAAGACAATACCAACCATATAGATCGCGAACAACATCAATCCTTTATTACCCGGAAAGAAGGCTCCGATAAGCAACAGATAAACCGGAAGCCGCGCACTGCACGACATAAACGGAATAATCAACATCGTCATCAAACGATCCTTTCTATTATCCAACGTACGGGTAGCCATAATGGCCGGTACATTACATCCAAAACCCATCAACATAGGAATAAATGATTTACCGTGCAAACCTATTTTATGCATTAGTTTATCCATGATGAACGAGGCCCGCGCCATGTAACCACTATCTTCCATCATCGAGATGAAGAAAAAGAGGATTAATATATTGGGTAAAAATACTATCACGCTCCCTACTCCACCTATTATCCCATTCACCAACAGATCGCGCAAAGGCCCTTCGGAGAGCGAGCTTTGAACAAAATTGCTCAACCAGGAAACACCGCTTTCGATCCAGGCCATCGGATAGCCGCCCAATGTAAACGTGGCTTGAAACATCAGCCACATAAAGAAAAAGAAAATCGGGAATCCCCAGAATTTATGAGTCAAGATATCATCCAATTCCCGTTTATTCTCTCTCTTATCTTTCTTTATTTCCCGATAAGTTTCTTTTAGTGCTCCGTCGATGAACCCGTACTTGGCATCAGTGATAATAGTTTCAGAGTTTTCTCCATACTCTTTTTCCAAATGACGGATTGCCCAACGACTGATCGTGTTGATACGTTCGTAATTACTATACGGCTCTAATTGCGACAGTATGGTTTTATCCGTTTCCAGCAATTTGATAGCCACATAACGGGATGATAGTTTATCGGTAATTTCAGGATTTTTCCATACTTCATCCTGGATGCTTTTAATCGCCGTTTCAATCTCCTGACCGTAATTAATGTGAATATGCCGAACATGAGGATCCCGGTCTTCATACACCTCGATCAGCTTATCAAACAGCTCATCCACACCGCGTCCTTTGGAGGCCACTGTAGGAATAATAGGGATACCGATCATTTTACCGAGCGCGTCATAATCGAAATCGACACCCTTCTGCTCTAATTCGTCGTACATGTTCAAGGCAATTACCACCTTAACATTCATATCGATCAACTGTGTAGTAAGAAACAGATTTCGTTCGAGATTAGACGCATCCACTACATTCACCACAATGTCCGGCATCTGTTCTGTAATATGACGACGTACATACAGTTCCTCCGGTGAATATTCGGTGATAGAGTAAGTACCCGGCAAGTCCACAATACGAAACGTATAAGGATCACGTTTCATAGTAGCTTCTTTAGCATCCACCGTCACACCACTGTAATTCCCCACCCGTTCGTGCGATCCGGAAGCATAATTGAATAAAGTTGTTTTCCCACAATTGGGGTTGCCTACCAGTGCAACATTAATGGTTGTGCTTTTTTCTTGAGCCGATCGAATGACTTCTTCGCTGTCGAGCATTCCGGCAAAGGCTATTTCCGACAATCCGCCCGCCTCGTCGGGGGCAACAATCTCCACTAAACGGGCCTCGCTTCTCCGAAGAGAAACTTTGTAACCCATAATCTCGTACTCAACAGGATCTTGCAAAGGTGCATTCTTAATCACCGTCACCTGTTTTCCTTTCACAAAACCCATCTCTGTAATGCGTTTGCGAAAAGCCCCATGACCCAACACCTTCGTAATAATACCTTGTTCTCCGGTCTTTAGGTCAGCCAAACAAGTTGTTTTAATTGCATTTATCATTATAATTATTCTTATATTTTCAGCATATTATTGTTCCACAGACAAAAGTTCCAAATTGTACGAAGGGAAACAGGGGAAAAAATATTCCGGGAAATGGAATGCATTCCGAACGATAATTGAGAGAGATAAGAATGGCGTTTTTTTATCATTGTCCTTTTGCTATTAAAGCCACAAAAGTAACGTAAGGGTTTGGATTTCGCCATACCCACAAATAAGGATAAAATGAGACTCTGCTCCCTCATTATGGTGAGTCGAACTGAGAGTTCACTCAATATCCTCATAACTAATCAAATTATTGAGTAAGGCGTAAACGGTAAGACCCGAAACAGATTTTATGCCTGTTTTCCGGATTATATTTTTACGGTGAGAAATAACGGTATGAATCGATATAAAATGTTTTTCAGCGATCTCTTTATTAGTCATGCCTCTAACTATAGCTGTCAAAATTTCATTTTCGCGTTCGCTCAGCTCTTCATTCTCCGGCTGAGCTGTTCTTACATCATTCAATTTAATAGAATTCAACTTATTAGACATTTGAGTCTGATCATCATTCACTGTAATGACCGCATCAAACTGGGCTAAGATCCATTCGTCCACAAAGCTATAGACCAATGCCACTAAAGAAATAGCAGGAGGAAGATTAAAGAACGTTCGAATAGAAGTTCTATGCTGAAAACTCATTATCGAAGGATTGAAAACAAGCACATCAGGACGGTAACTTACGCAATGTTCCGGCAAACGATTGGCATTAGACAGACTGACTACCAATGAAAAACCATTGATTTCCTCCATCAATACAGCAAAACCCTTACTTACCATAGGTGACGGTTCAATGAGCAATACCCGTTTTTCACCTGTTTTATCCAATTGCATGTTTTTTTGTTTTGAAATCAAAAGTGCATTTTTTCAAGCAATAAAACTCCCGGAACTAATAATTTCTCCTCTATAAGCGTATGCCTGTTCAGATCATCCTCAAATGTAAATAATTGCAACAATAATTCTTCGCGCAAACGATCGGAGTTGTCATCAGGAATATATTTTATAATAATGTTCTTGAGGTCTGTCAACTTGATTTCAATATTCGCATGTTTATCTTTAAACTGTTGAATCGTGAATTTCGTTTTCTTCGGTTGATTCAATAACTGTTGAATATAAGGATAAACGATTTGTTCTTCATGCGCCAAATGTTTTTCCACCTCGTGCCAATATTCATCAAAGAATCGATTCAGCGCCTTTCCGTGGGCATCGCTACAAGTAGCAGTCAACGCATCCAGGAGATGATGAATTTTAGGTAATGCGACTTGTAAATAATATTGATGTGATTGTTGTAAAAAACTAACGACTTGCAATATGGGGCATCGTTCTATTTGGTCTTTATCCGGAACCAAATCATTATTTAACAACATATTGCATATCAGCAACAACAATTCCAGATCTACTGAATATTTAGAACAAACCTCCTCTACAGTTTTCTCGCCAAAGCCCAATGGAATTCCTAACCTGTGAAGAACTTCCAAATTTTGACTATTGGCATGAATCAAATCGGCCATCTTCATTTGAGCGAAAAAAGCCGGATATTGAGTTTCTTTATAATGAGTGGTAGCAGCCATTTTTATAAATATACTATTTCTATTGTTTTATAATCAAGGCAACAGCATAAGCAGACATACCTTCTTCCTTACCGACAAAACCTAATTTTTCAGTTGTTGTAGCTTTGATTGAAATATCGTCGCTATCAATACCCAGCTGTTGCGACAACACCTCTTTCATCGTAGGAATATACTCTTTGAGCCTGGGTCTCTGGGCACATACCGTTGCATCTATATTACTTATTTCAAACCCTTTATCGCGAACCAACGCAATCGTTTTACGCAAAAGTATTTTACTGTCTATATTCTCGTATTGTTGAGCCGTATCGGGAAAATGGAATCCGATATCACGGGCATCGGCAGCACCCAACAATGCGTCACAAATAGCATGGATCAATACATCGGCATCCGAATGCCCTAATAAACCTTTCGCATGGTCAATCCGGATTCCGCCCAACCATAATTCGCGTCCTTCAACCAGTTGGTGCACATCATACCCCATTCCTACTCTTATCTTCATCCTATATAATTATTTTTTCGAAGAACAAATATATAGCTAAAAATCCAATCCAATCCAATCCAATTCTGATTTTAACTAAAACTCCCCGCAATCTACTCAGATAAGCAAATTGCGGGGAGTGTAAAGTATACCCTATCTCGTCTATTTCAGCAGATTCTTCATTCCTTCTAAATTAAATCCCAAAGAAAACCTTAGGGTTTGATCCAATGGATTGGTTTGTGATGTAGCAACCACATAAGCAAGGTCTAAATTGAAAACATTCAATTTAAAACCTGCTCCAAACGTAAAATATCTACGGTTTCCGCTCAACTCAGATTCATAATAATATCCACTACGGACACTAAATTGTTTATTATAAGTATATTCAGCACCTACAGATACTTGAAGACGTTGCATAAAACTACCATCACTAAACGATTTGAACATACCGGAAACCGGTGAGATATTATAATACCATTGGTGATTGCCTGTTGTCGTAGTATCTGAAGGAACTAACAATTTGCTAACATCCGAACTGATAGAAAGCGTATTATAATTATCCAAGGGATATTCATAAGAAACCCCTACACGAAGATTAGTAGGCAAAAACAATTTAGTATCTCCTTTATCGTAAGATATTTTTGATCCGATGTTAGAAAGATTCGCTCCAAATCCGAATTTGGAATCACCGTTCTCAACATCAAAAGTCGTTGTATAATACGTAGAAATATCGGCAGCAAAAGCGCTCCCCGGATACATATTTTGAATTTCACCACCTCCAAGATTGGAGTTGATATAACGCAAAGCCACACCTGCCGCCCATTTATCAGATAATTTTCGGGAATAAGCAATATCCAAAGCAAACTCTGCAGGATTGGTAGAACCTACACTATTCCCAGTATTATCGGTCAACTGAACCTGCCCCAAGGAAAAATAGCGTAAAGAGGCACTGATAGCCTGAAATTCTCCTATTTTATAATAACCTGCAAGATATGACAAATTAATATCACTAACTAACTTGCGCAACCACGGAGTGTAAGAAAGTGAAAATCCGGCTCCATCTTCCATAAAAGCATATTTCGAAGGATTCCAGTACTGCGAATTAATATCAGGTGTAGTTGCAGCGCCAACATCACCCATACCTCCTCCACGGGCATCCGGTGCTATTGATAAAGAAGGAACTCCTGTAACAAGTGGATTAAGCGAATTGTCAATTTGACCAAAAACGCATGTACAAGCCAAAGAGAATAAAAAGATGAAGCTTACTGTTTTTTTCATTTTTATATATTTGATTGAGAATAAAACTTTTTGCTCTAAAATAAAATAAGAAAGTAAAATATCAATTTAAATAACGATTAAAGATAAACATTTATTGTCTTGACACAATAACTTTTTGAGTTTTCGAAGTCATTTCCCCATCTTGAGTCGACACTCCCATCCTATAAAGGTACAATCCCGATTTCAGAGGGTTACCGGAACTATCGGTCACATTCCAAGGAATCACCGTAGTATTTGAATCGGTTGCAACGGTTGACGATAGTGTTGTCAATAACCTTCCGCTTAAATCATAGACATATACTTTTAGATACAATACAGCATCCGGACGATCATGCACCAATACAAAATTTGTAGTACCATTCACTACCGGATTCGGGTAATTGGATATAGAATACAAATCAGGGGATAACCCTTTTTGTACTACAAAGTTGAATGTTTTGGAGTTGGAAATATTAAGAACATTCCACACTTTAAATGTCAACGAGTGTTGTCCATTACTCATTGTTGGCAACGAATAACTCACGATACCGCTACGATAATCATTTTCTGTCGGTTGGAAATAATCATTTACCACATAATATTGTGTAGGGTCTTGATCAATAGTAACGGTCATATCATGTCCGATGCCATTTCCTACTGTATTGATCCCCGTTGAATCGCTTACATTGGCAACAAAGAGAGGTGTTTCATTCACTTTATCTCCTGATTTGAAAGATGGAGCATTCAAATACATATTGATAGTTGGTGCCGAGGATAACCATTTAACGGAATCATTGGAACCTCCTACAATAAAAGAGGTAAAATTACCTTGACCTTCACGTCCTTGTGTATCGGCTGCATAGAAATTCATTCTTCCCGTTCCATAAGAATAATCAATATCTTTGGGTATAACCGATTGAATACTGAATCTTCCGTTTGTTACTTGCGCCTTTCCGGAAAAAAGCACGTTTGGACGATCTTGATAAGTAAAATTACCGGCACTTGTACTGCTGACCAATGTTGTAAGAGTTTCTACCTTGTCAAAAACAACAACTTGTACATAACCGTTAAAATCGGAACAAACAGAATTACTATTAGGCAAATTCACTTGTCCCTTAAGTGTAAAAACGTCCAAAGATTTAAGTGTATCCAACTGAGAAACAGGTGTATTATTGATACTATCGGCCACTACCGTATAATTGGGCGCAGGAAAAGCCAATTTCATGGCCGGATCACCTACAAAGATAAAATTCATCTTATTGTCATTACCCGGCAAAGCGTTTTTAGTCAGTCTCATTACATCACCTAAGCGCAATGCATTTCCCGAAGCATCTTTATAGAAAATATTTTTTGCAAATTGTTGATTTATTAAAGCATTATCGTTTGCGAAGACTACTCTCGTGGTTGTAAATAGCGCAATTCCTCCTCCATTCGCATTCAAAAATACATCCTCTCCTGCCGTAATTGACGTATAGTCACATCGAGTAAAATCGCAAGTAGCTGTTACCCACAATGCTAAATTTGTATTATACATAGATGTAATATCATCAGTTGTCAATAAATTAGCAGCAGACCAGTTTATATAACTGCCATGTCCCGTATAATTCAACATCAACAAACCGGATTTAATCAAATTTAACAATTGTGCTTTTGCCACAGGATAACTAAACCCTGTAGACGATATAACTTGCTGGTATGCATCTAAATAAAGCTTATTCACACGTACATCCGGATTAGCAGTCGTCGTCCATTTGGCGATAGTATCTGCCTGAGAAGAGAATAAGTTATCGTTTCCTTGATCTGCAACAAAACAAACCTGATTTTTCCAATACCCGGTATTTGTATTGTTCATATACGTAATAGCCTTATCAACAGCTGTGGTTGCATCAGCTAATGATGTAACAGGGAAGCGACCTACGCCAATCTTCAAGCTATCGGAAGAGAGATTAACCCCTGAATTATCTGACAGAAAACCAAAATAAT
>Ga0326727_10026537_pt1 | contig 10731 bp, 7 predicted proteins | sample MB2enrmetagenome_FD_207643 | JGI IMG/M metagenome (GOLD analysis project Ga0326727, IMG submission 207643) | Lab enriched peat soil microbial communities from McLean, Ithaca, NY, United States - MB29MY | ecosystem: Environmental > Terrestrial > Soil > Wetlands > Peat | place: USA: New York... | reverse complement strand
GAAGCAGAAGAAACTGACCAAAGCCGAGCAGGCGGAACTGCTGCGCAAGACCGTGGACACCGTGGGCAAGATTGGCGAGCCGGGCGAGAAGATTCGGACGGTGATCTCCGTGGGGATGCTGTCCGAGGGCTGGGATGCCAAAACGGTAACGCACATCATGGGCTTACGGGCGTTTTCGAGCCAGTTGCTTTGCGAGCAGGTTGTCGGGCGCGGGCTGCGTCGCACGAGCTACGAGGCGAAGAGAGTGCCGCACCCGGTCACCGGCGCGGAAGTGGAACTGTTCGAGGCGGAATACGTGAACATCTTTGGGATTCCTTTCACGTTCCTGCCGCACGAAGGCGGAAACGAGCCGCTGCCGCCGCCACCACCGAAGACACGCATCGAGGCGTCGCGCGAGAAGGTTGGCTTCCTGATCAACTGGCCGAACGTGATCCGCATTGACCACGTTTACCGGCCCAAGCTGGAATTGGATTTGAAAAAGGTCCAGCCGCTGGTGCTCAATGCGACGGACAAGATTGAAAACGCGGAGATGGCTGCCGTCGTGGCGGGCAAGCCGAACCTGGCGGTCCTGACGGAGATTGACCTGCAAGCCTTGGCGGAGCGGTTCAGATTCCAGAAGATCGTGTTTGAAGTCGCGCGCGATATTTACGACCAGATGAAGCCAACGTGGAGGGGCACGAAGGAGAATCTGCTCGCCCAGGTGATTCGACTGGTAGAGCGGTTTATCACGTCGCCGCTGCTCAAGATCAACCCGCCCTTGTTCTATCGGGACGAGATGAGGCGTCGCGTGATGCTCACGTTGAACATGGCGCGCATTGTGCAGCACGTTTTCGAGCAAATCCGCTTCGGCAACACCGTGACGGTGGAACCGGTATTCGACAGCAACCGGCCAATCCGTTCAACGGCCGATATGCTCCCGTGGTTCACGGGCAAGCCGGTCGTGGCTGCGAACCGCTCGCACATCAATTTGTGCGTGGCGGACTCGACCTGGGAAGCGCAAGCCGCGTATGAACTTGACCATAACCATAGCGTGGCGGCATGGGCCAAGAATGACCACCTGGGATTTGAAATTAGCTACATCTTCGCGGGCATCTTCCACAAATACCGGCCGGACTACCTGATTCGGCTCACGAACGGCACGAACCTGATCGTCGAAACGAAGGGGCAGAACATGCCTCAAGACGAAACGAAGCGCCGTTACCTGAGTGAATGGGTGAAGGCAGTCAACGAACATGGGGGTTTTGGGAAATGGAGGTCTGAACGGTGCTTGAATCCGTCAGATCTGCCGACGGTGATTGATGGAGCGGCGCAGCAGGCGTGAGCAGCACCGGGTCGAGGCAATCCCGGCAATGAAGCGAGTGGCGTGGATGACGGCAGCTCGGGTTGTGTGGGGGAGCAGTGTCTTCTATTTAGACACACCGTTGGGGCTGTCACCGCCAGTGCCAGTGTTCGCATGGCGCATCTATGTCAAAAGCCGGCGGGGGCAGCAAGAGGAAGCCGGAAGTCGTCGTATGCAACCCGTCAAATCTTTGTAAATCAAATCTTTGTAACCTCGCCAGCCTTTCGGCGGTCTATATCTTCAACCGGCTTGGGGACGCCTTGCCGCGCGGCGGCTGGACGGCACGGGTGTCCCGCCCGGGAACCGGGAGGAAGAGGGGGGAAGAAAGCTTCAAACAAGCCTGCAACAGGCTTGCAACATGCCTGCAACTACCTTGCAACCATGGATGCACTAGGGTGTTGGTCCGGTGTTGGTCCGGTGTTGCACCCGTCTAACTTGCTTCGACCCCCTGACTGCCCCGGCGGCGGGACGTGGGCGCTCGTCTCCTTGAAACCCTGTTGCCACGCTTTGAGGAGCAGCCGGCTCCGGATGAAGACGTGGCAAAGGCGCCGGGCCGCGGCGGCAATTCGCTCGCCGCCGGTTGGGGCGGTGACGAACAAGAAAGGGCATTCAACCGATTAGTTATACTAACCTATTGTGGCATTTCTTGCACAAAAAATGGAGAGCGTTTGGCAAGGCATGTTGAGATTTTCGAGTCGGGTTCGCGTTAAGTGGCTTCGACATGACGGAATATCGTCGCATTCGGCGGAAAGTCGTTGGAGACGACGGAAAGTCGTTGGTTGGCGGGGGGAAACAACTTCGGCGGAGGCGCTTATGATGGCAATGCAACGCACGATTAAATACGACGCAGACCGGGTGAAAGGCTTCGGCCGAGAGGTCATGAGCGTGCCGGGGTGCGAGCAGTTGGAGGGCTGCATCCAATGCGGCACCTGTTCCGGAGTATGCCCGCTGAGCATTTACATGGATTACACGCCGCGCCAGGTCATGGCGCTGACCCGCGACGACTTCAAGAACGAGGTCCTCAAGAGTCACACGATCTGGCTGTGCGCCTCGTGCTATGCCTGCACGGTGGAGTGCCCTCGCGAAATCCGCATCACCGACATCATGTATGAGTTGAAACAGCGGGCCATCCACGCGGGGATTTATCCGAAGCGGTTCCCGATCCCGGTGCTGGCGCGCGAGTTTAGCGAGATGGTGAGGAAGAATGGCCGGATCACCGAGATGCTGCTGGTGATGAAGCTATTCCTCAAGACGAACCCCTTGGCGGCAATGGGCAATTGGCGGATGGGAATTGACTTGATGAAGACCGGGCGCCTCTCGCTGGCCACCGAGAAGATTAAGAAGCGCGGTGACATTGCCCGGATGTTGGACGCCACCGACGCCAAGAAGGGAGCTTGAGCATGAAGTACGCCTATTTCCCCGGTTGCTCGCTGAAGGGCCTGGGCCGCGCCTACGAGGAATCGCTGCTGCCCGTGATGAAGCATCTCGGAGTTGAACTGCACGAGTTGGAGGACTGGAACTGCTGCGGGGCAACCGCCTACATGGCGGTGGACGAAGCCAAGGCCTGCGTGCTGGCCGCCCGCAACCTGGCGCTGGCCGAGCAGAGCGGCAACCAGCAACTGCTGGCGCCGTGCGCCGCCTGCTACCTGGTGCTCAACAAGACCAAACATTTCTTCGCGGATTACCCGGCGATGAAGGAAACGGCCGATCGGGCGCTGGCCGCCGTGGGACTGCGTTATAGCGGCAATACGCCGGTTCGCCATCCGCTGGATGTCCTTCTGAACGATGTCGGCCTGGAAGCCATCAAACAGAAGGTGTCCCGGCCTTTGCAGGGCCTCAAAGTCGCGCCTTACTACGGCTGCCAGCTTGTACGCCCTTACTCGACCTTCGACGACCAATACAATCCAACCGCCATGGACCGGCTGCTGGAGACGCTGGGCGCCACGGTGATCCGTTACCCGCTCAAGACCAAGTGCTGCGGTGGGAGTCTGACCGGCACGGTGCCCGAGGCGGGCATCCGCCTGGTCTATATTCTCCTCAACGAAGCCAAGAAGCGCGGCGCCGATTGCCTGGCTACCGTCTGCCCCCTGTGCCAATTCAATCTGGATGCCTATCACGCCCAGGTGACGGCGCAATACGGGCAGGTCCTGGTGCCGACCGTTTATTTCACGCAACTGATGGGCCTGGCGTTCGGCCTGGCCGACAGGGAGCTCGGACTGAACCGGGCGGCTATTCCTTTCCAATGGCGTCCCGGCGCAGCGGCGCCCAGCCGGGTGGCTGCAGTCGCCTGAGGGTCAATGCCAAACGAATTCGATCTGCACTATGAAAGAGCAAACGGACGGTGAGATACGGATTGGCTTTTACGTCTGCCACTGCGGCCGCAATATCGCCGCCATGGTGGACTGCCCGGACGTCGCCACCTACGTCGGCACCCTGGCCAATGTCGCGGTGTCTCGCGACTACAAGTACATGTGTTCGGACCCCGGCCAGCAGATCATCCAGAAGGATATCAAGGAGCTCGGGCTCAACCGCGTGGTCGTGGCTTCGTGCTCCCCGCTGCTTCACGAGCACACCTTCCGCGCCGCCGTCGAAGCCGGGGGCCTGAACCCGTTCTTCTTCCACATGGTCAATATCCGCGAGCATGACTCGTGGGTGCACACCGACCGCGAGGAAGCGACCGATAAGGCCAAGGCGCTCGCGCGCGCCGCCATCGAGCGGGTCGCGCATCATCGGGCGCTTGAAGTGAAGAAAGTCCCCATTCACCCGGACGTCCTGGTAGTGGGCGCGGGCATCGCCGGCATCCACGCGGCTTTGACGCTGGCCAACGCCGGCAAGAAGGTGCACCTCGTCGAGCGCGAGCCCTCTATCGGCGGGCACATGGCGAAGTTCGATAAGACGTTCCCGACCCTGGACTGCGCGGCGTGCATTCTCACGCCGAAAATGTCCAACGTCGGCTCGCATCCTAACATCACGCTGATGACCCACAGCCAGGTCGAAAGCATCTCCGGCTACGTGGGCAACTTTAAGGTCAAGGTCCGCCGCAAGGCCCGCTATGTGGACGAAGAGAAGTGTACGGGCTGCTTGCAGTGCATCGAGCGCTGCCCGGTTCAGCACAAGGCTTACCCCTATCCAGCCGAGGCCCACGAAAACGGCGAGCACCACGGGCTGCCGGCCGAACCAGAATTGGAGCCGGAGGTGAAAACGATAGTGGATCGAGCCCTCGATCTGCACCACCCGGTTGAGGCGCCATTGGCCGAGGTTTTGCAGGGCGTCCTTGTGGATCGCAGGTCGCCGGTTCGGGACGCCGTTCGCGCGCCGTTGATCGCGGTCCTGCAGGACATCAACCATGAGTTGGGCTACCTGCCGGAGCCGACCCTGCGCTACGTGAGCCGCCGGGTAAAAGTCCCGCTGATTGCGGTCTATCATGTGGCGACGTTTTACAAAGCGTTCAGCCTCCAACCCCGCGGCAAGCACGTGATCCGCGTCTGTCTGGGCACCGCCTGCCACGTGCGGGGAGCCCAGCAGGTGCTCGAGGCCATCAAGGGCAAGCTCCACATCGAGCCGGGCCAGACCAGCAAGGACCGCAAGTTCACGCTGGAAACGGTCAACTGCCTGGGCACTTGCGCACTCGCGCCGGTGGTCACCATTGACGCGAAATACAGCGGCAATATGACAGCGCCCAAGGTCAATCAAGCCCTTAAGCCCTATCAGTGAAAGGCAGAGCGCCATGGCAACAAAACTTACCTCCTGCGGCGAGTTAGCCGCCTATCGGAAGACGGTTGCGGCAAAACGCGACCCCAACCGCACCTGCGTTACGGTGTGCGGTGGCACCGGTTGCCGGGCCTGCCAGGGCCTGGACGTGGCCGCGGCCTTCCGCCAGGCGTTCCAGGAACATGCCCTGGAAGGCAAAGTGGATCTGCGCGTCACCGGCTGTCTCGGCTTCTGCGAGCACGGTCCGGTCGTTACCCTCCGGCCCAAAGGGCTGATCTACGTCAAAGTCACCGCCGCTGATGCGAAGGAGATTGTGGAGAAAACCCTCCTGAAGGGGGAAGAGATCGAACGGTTGTTTATTAAGGACCCCCAGACCAAGAAGCGGCTGCGCACCCGCGAGGAGATACCGTTCTACAAGCATCAAATGCCGGTTATCTTCGGCGCCAACTTCGACCTCGATCCTCAGAGCATTGACGACTACCTGTACGTGGGCGGCTACACCGCGCTGGTCAAAGCCCTCACGACCATGACACCGGAGCAAGTCATTGACGAGGTGACGAAATCCGGCCTGCGTGGCCGGGGCGGGGCGGGGTTTCCGACCGGCACCAAGTGGGCCTCCTGCCGCAAGGTCGAGAGCAACGGCAAGTATATCGTCTGCAACGCCGACGAGGGCGACCCGGGCGCCTACGCGAACCGGAGCTTGATGGAGGGCAACCCGCACAGCGTCCTCGAGGGCATGATCATTGCTTCTTATGCCATTGGCGCTCATGAGGGCTTTATCTATGTGCGTGCCGAGTATCCGCTCGCCGTCGAGTTGCTGGCCAAAGCCATTGAGGATGCGCGCGCCCTGGGACTGCTCGGCAAGAACATTCTGGGCACCGGCCATAGCTTCGACCTGGAAATCAATCGGGGCGGCGGCGCATTTGTGTGTGGCGAGTCCACGGCGCTCATGGCCTCCATTGAGGGCCGGGCTGGGGAGCCACGCGCCAAACACATCCATATGGTCGAACGTGGGCTCTGGGACCGGCCTACCGTGCTTAACAACGTTGAGACGTGGTCGAATGTTCCCCTGATCGTCAACCGCGGCTCACAATGGTTTACGAGCATTGGCACCGGTGACGTTTCCAAGACGCCTTGGGGCGGCAGCAAAGGCACCAAGATCTTTTCCCTGGTCGGCAAGGTCAACAACACCGGCCTGGTCGAGGTCCCGATGGGCGCGACCTTGCGCCAGATCATTTACGACATCGGCGGCGGCATCAAAGGCGGCAAGAAGTTCAAGGGCGTTCAGACCGGCGGGCCGTCCGGCGGGATTCTGGGCGTGCAGCATCTTGATCTGCCGATTGATTACGACCAGTTGGTTGAGGTGGGCTCCATGATGGGCTCAGGCGGCATGATCGTGATGGACGAAGACAACTGCATGGTGGATTTCGCGCGCTATTTCCTCGCCTTCCTCGAAGACGAATCCTGCGGCAAGTGCACGCCCTGTCGCGAGGGCGTCGTTCAAATGCGCCAGTTACTCGAGCAGATCGGCGCGGGCAAGGCTACCATGGCCCATCTGGATTTGCTTCAAGACCTGGCCGAGGTAGTCCGGGACGCCTCGCTGTGTCAATTGGGGGTGACTGCGCCCAACCCGGTCCTCACCACCCTCGCTTACTTCCGCGAGGAGTACGAAGCGCATATCCGCAACGGCAAGTGTCCTGCAGGAGTGTGCAAGGCGCTCGTCTCCTACCTCATTGACGCGGAGAAGTGCAATGGCTGCACCATGTGTGCCCGCAACTGCCCGTCTGGCGCGATCGAGGGAGACAAGAAGCAACCGCACAAGATCGTCCTGGAAAAGTGCAGCAAGTGCGGCATCTGCTACGAGGTCTGCAAGTTTCACGCGGTGGCCCGCAACTGAAGGATTGAGTATGGTTAAACTGGTCATCAACGGCAAAGAAATCACCACCGAGAAGGAGAACACGGTGCTCGAAGTCGCCCGTGCGGCTGGCATTGACATCCCGACCCTCTGCTCCCATGAGTCGCTGCCGCCGTACGGCTCGTGCCGGTTCTGCATCGTTGAGGTCACCCAACGGGGACGCACGCGGATGCAAACCTCCTGCACCCTGCCCGTGGCCGAGGGGATGGAGATCAAGACGCACTCCGAGCGGGTGATGAAGATCCGTAAGATCCTGGTCGAGTTGATGCTGGCCCGCTGCCCGGAATCGGAAGTGCTCCGCAACATGGCCCGGGAGATCGGGGTGCCGCACTGCCGTTTCGAGCGGGTGCGGGGCGACAAGAGCCTTTGCCACACGTGCCAGGCCTGCACGCTGGTCGAGCAGATGCCGATGCACGCGCCGGCCGATGTGCCGAGCACCTTCGTCGGCCGCAGTGGGTGCATCCTGTGCGGCATGTGCGTGCGGCTGTGCGACGACGTGATGAAGATCGGCGCGCTCGGCTTTGAGGGCCGCGGCATGCGTCGGCGCGTGACCACTCCCTTCCGGGAACCCTCCGAGTTCTGCATCACCTGCGGCGCCTGCACTGCCATCTGTCCCACGGGCGCTATCGAGCTGCTGCGGGTTCGGCCCCAGGAGCCGCAGCCCATTCCGTCCGAGTTCGAGCTGGGCCTGGCCAATCGCAAGCCCATCCACCTCCCGTTCCCCCAGGCCGTGCCCCGCGTCCCGATCATTGACCCCGCCACGTGTGTCAACTTCATGACTGGCGGCTGCAAGGTCTGTGAGGACAATTGCCAAGTCCAGGCTATTGACCATACGCAACAGGACAGGATTCAGGAGGTTGATGTCGGCACTGTCATCGTCGCGACGGGGTTCAAGACCTTTGACCCGAAGCGCACGCCCTATTACGGGTATGGCGTCTTTCCGAATGTCTATACTGCTCTCGAAGTGGAACGCCTGGTCAACGCCTCCGGTCCCACCGGCGGCGAGGTCACTCTCCGCGATGGCCGGGCGCCCAAGTCCATTGGCATCATCCACTGCGTCGGTTCGCGCGACAACAAGACCAACCGCTGGTGCTCCCGGGTCTGCTGCATGTATTCCTTGAAGCTGGCCCACCTGCTCAAGGAGCATACCGAGGCCGAGCTATACAACTTCTACATTGACATGCGCACGCCGGGGAAGAGCTACGACGAGTTCTACGGCAAGCTGCTGGAGGAGGGTGTGCACTTCATCCGTGGCCGCGTCGGGGAAGTCACCGATTGGGCCATGACCCCGGAAGAGGAGGGCAAGCTGGTCATCCGGGTCGAGGACACCCTGGCCGGCTTTGTGCGCCGAATCCCGGTGGATATGGTGGTGCTGTCCACTGGCCTGGAGCCGCAGGCCGACGCGCAGGAGGTCCGGCGCCTGTTTAACATGAGCTGCGGCAGCGAAGGCTTCTTCCTGGAGCGGCATCCCAAGCTGGCCCCGGTGAACACGTTCACCGACGGCGTTTTCCTCGCCGGCGCCTGCCAGGGACCGCGCGATATTCCGGACACCGTTGCCCAGGCCGGCGCCGCCGCTGCGGAAGCGATGGTGCTGATTGACAAGGGCTACGTGGAACAGGAGCCCAACACGGCCTACATCCTTGAGCAGGAATGCTCCGGCTGCAAATCCTGCATCCCTCTCTGTCCCTATACCGCCATCGCCTTCGACGAAGCCAAGCAGAAGGCCGCTATCAACGAAGCGCTCTGCAAAGGCTGCGGCACGTGCGTGGCCTCCTGCCCGTCGGGCTCTATCGCGCAGCGCCTGTTCGAAGACGACGAGGTCTTCAGCGAAATCAAAGGAGTTCTGGCTTATGAGTAAAGAATGGAAGCCGCGCATTGTCGCGTTCTTCTGTAACTGGTGTACTTACACAGCCGCCGATCTGGCCGGCGTGTCGCGGATGAAATATGCCGCCAACACCCGCGTCATCCGGCTCATGTGCTCCGGTCGTGTGGACCCGCAGTTCATTCTGGACGCCTTGTCCAAGGGCGCGGATGGCGTGCTCATCGGCGGATGCCATCCCGGCGACTGCCATTACGTCGAAGGGAATTACAAGATGCTGCGCCGCTTCCAGATGTTGAAGCGGATGCTCAAAGAGTTCGGCATCGAGGAAGAACGCTTGCGGTTGGAGTGGATCTCCGCAGCCGAAGGCGAGAAGGTCAAGCGCGTCATCAACGAGATGGTCGCCCAGGTCCAAAAGCTGGGACCGCTGGGCATCCCGGCGAAGTTCCGGGAGTGGGACAAGGAAATGGAACATTTCGCCGCGCAAGTGGCCGCGAACGAGGCCGCATCCGGCTGTGCCTGTGCCGAGCACGGCCAGCCCACCGCCCAAGCCAACAAGATGGAGGCTGCTCATGCCTAAGCCCAAAGTCGCCTTTTACTGGTGCGCCTCGTGCGGAGGCTGCGAGGAAACCGTCGTTGACCTGGCCGAAGACATCCTCGGCGTCGTCGAGGCGGTGGACATTGTCCTCTGGCCCGTGGCGATGGACTTTAAATACAAGGACATCGAGGCCATGCCAGACAAGTCCATCACTGCGACTTTGCTTAACGGCGCCATCCGGTCCACCGAGCAGGAGGAAATGGCTCATCTGCTGCGCCGCAAGAGCCAGTTCCTGATCGCCTACGGCTCGTGCGCGGTTAGCGGCGGCATCCCCAGCCTGGCCAACCAGTTCCCGCGAGAGCAGATCTTGAAGTTCAACTACGAGGATGCGCCCACGCTGGGCAACGGTGGGCAAAAGACGCGCCCGCAGTTGAAGTTTGCCGAAGCCGGGCGCGAAGTCTCGCTGCCCGAGCTTCACAACGTCGTCCGCTCCCTGGACCAGGTAGTCGAGGTGGATTACTACGTCCCGGGCTGCCCGCCGACACCGAACATCACCAAGGCCGCCATCACCGCCCTCCTGGAGGGCAAGCTGCCGCCCAAAGGCTCCGTCGTGGCGCCAGACATCGCCCTGTGCGATGAGTGCCCGCGCAAGAAGTCCAAGCCCACGGACGTCAGCTTCACCGAATTCAAACGCCCGCATCAGTTGCTGGCAGACCCGGAGCTGTGCTTCCTGGCGCAGAGCGTCCTGTGCATGGGCCCGGCCACCCGCAGCGGCTGCGGGTCCCAATGCACGACGGGCAATATGCCCTGCACCGGTTGCTTCGGCCCCACGTCCCGCGTGCGCGACCAGGGCCTCAAGATCATGTCCTCGGTCTGCGCCAATGTCGCGCCGAAGGAAGAAGGTGACATCAACAAAGTGCTTGCCGGCATCCCGGACCCAATTGGCACCTTCTACCGCTATGGCCTCGCGAAGAGCCTGCTGCGCCGCAAAGTGAATCTCCCGGCCAATGGAAAGTGATATGAACCCTGCCACCCAACAAGCTTTCGACCAGGGCAACCTGCGCGCCAACGCCGCCTACCAGTCGGCCCGCCGCAACGTCATCATCAATCCGATCACCCGTCTCGAAGGCCACGGCAAGATTGACATCTTCCTTGATGACAAGGGTGACGTGGAGCGGGCCTACATGCAGGTGCCCGAGTTGCGCGGCTTCGAGGTATTTTCCATCGGTCGGCCCGCGGAAGACATGCCGCAAATCACCAGCCGCATCTGCGGTGTCTGCCCAACCGCCCACCACATGGCCTCGACCAAGGCGCTGGACGATCTGTATAAGGTCGAGCCCACCTCCGCGGGCCGGAAGATCCGCGAACTGGTCTATACCACCTTCATGCTGGAAGACCATGCCCTGCAT
>Ga0326727_10026536_pt1 | contig 10731 bp, 10 predicted proteins | sample MB2enrmetagenome_FD_207643 | JGI IMG/M metagenome (GOLD analysis project Ga0326727, IMG submission 207643) | Lab enriched peat soil microbial communities from McLean, Ithaca, NY, United States - MB29MY | ecosystem: Environmental > Terrestrial > Soil > Wetlands > Peat | place: USA: New York... | reverse complement strand
TTGGTTCCCCTCTTCTTTCAATGTCAAAACCCGGGAAGAACGTCTCAAGTTGCGGCTTTATTGTTTGCCAGGTAGCTTCGGTGTTTGGGGCTAAGAGGCGGTCGTTGACGAAGAACTCGAGCGTGTTGCGGTCGAACTTCAAGCCTTCCTTTTCGAGGCGGTCGCAGGCGTCTGTCGCGGCTCTCCAGGCTTGGGCGAGCTTTGACTGGAAGGTTCCGTCAAGGACGGCCTTTCGGTTGTAGAGGAGGCCCAGGCGGTTCTCGCGGTTATCGAGGCTGTAATTGGCTTCGTGGCCGATTAACATGACTCCGGGGCCGGCGGGGACGTGGCGGTAGTCGGCGACGTCGATCAGCATTTCGGGACAGACGCCGTCGCGGATCCATTGATGGAAGACCGCTACGGCATCGGCCAGATTATACCGATTACCTTCCGCGACGAAGATTTTCAGGTTGATGTGGTCGATCACGCGGTGACCTTCGCCGGCGCCGCGGACATGCGCGCGTAGCAGCTGTAGCATGCCTCGATGAATAATTGCGCCTCTTCAATCAACTGGTGAGCCTTTTCCGGAGTACGGAGTTGTCCGGCTTCTTCGTGGGCGCGGAAGAAGTCCTGGGCGAATTTGCCCCGGACGAAGGGATCGAAGAAGACTTCGGTGTCGTAGAAGTTGGTGCGGAATTCGTCGACGATCTTCGATGGGTCTTCGGGAGCGAGGCGGAATTTGAATTTCAACAGCGCCTGCGCTCCGTGGAGCATCGCTTCGTACGCCATGCGGGCGGCCTTTTCGACGTTTCGAGCTTCGAGCTGCAGCTGGGCTTCGAAGGCTTCGCGCTCGCAGGCTACGAGCTCGAAATCGATGGGATAGACCACTTCTCCGGCGCACTCACCGACGCCGATGTCGCCGAGGGTGAATTCGCGGGGATCGCCCCAATCGCTGTAGAAAGAGGCATCCTGATCGTGCGGTGGGACGGCGGTGAATTCATCGAGCATCTTCTTGCATTCGGCTTTACCGATGCGCTTGATGAAGGCCTGGAAAGTTTCGCCATCCAGACGTTCCGATCTGTAGCGGCCGGTGATGCGATCCACGGTTTCGGGAATCCGTTTGGAGGGGACAGCTCCGATGGCGAGGCCGTAGGATCCGGCGTTATTCGACCATTCGCCGCCCAGGAGAACCTGGAAGTGGGGGACGGTGTAGCCGTTCTTATTGCGGCTCACTCCGTAGAAGCCGAGGTCGGCGACGTGGTGCTGGCCGCAGGAGTTGAAGCAGCCGCTGACTTTGATGCGGAGCCCTCCGATAGCTTCGTCGAGCTCGGTGTCTTTGGCGGCGAGGCGCATGCGGAGTTCGCCGGCGAGTCCACGGGACGAGGCGATGCCGAGTTTGCAGGTATCGGTGCCGGGGCAGGAAGAGACGTCGACGATGGTGCCTGCAACCGGGGTGGCGAGGTCAGCCTGTTTGAGTTCGGTGTAGAGGGCGGGGAGGTCGGATTCGCTGACCCAGCGCAGGACGAGGTTTTGCTCGACGGTGCTGCGGACGGTCTCCTTCACGTATTTGCGCGCTACGTCGGCCAGGTGGCGGAGCTGGGTTGCGGTGATGTCGCCCAGCGGGAGGGCGATGGTTACGGTAGCGTAGCCTTGCTGGCGCTGGCGGTAGACGTTGGTGTTGTACCAACGGTCAAAGCCTTCCGGCTTTATGGCTCCGATCTGCAGGAGAGTTGGCGGCTTGAGGGGCTCTTCCTTGTAGTCGGGGACGTCTTTGAGGTAGTCGGTCCAGCGTGGATCGAAGGGGAGGATTTCGCGTTCGGCCTTAACGAGCTTTTTGAATTCTTCGATGCCCAGTTTGCTGACGAGGAACTTGAGCCGCGCCGTGTTGCGGTTCTTCTTTTCACCAAGTCTGGCGAAGACTCTGGCTATGGCCTGGGCGGTGGGGAGGAGTTCTTCCTCGGGCAGGAATTCGTCATAGAGGCGGGCTTGTTGGGGGACGGGGCCGAGACCTCCTCCTACCCAGAGCTCGAAGCCGCGTTTGATTTGGCCGTCGATCTCGCGGGTGACAGCTATGGCTCCGAAATCGTGCAGGCGGACCAGGCCGCAGGCGTTTTCACTGCAGCCGGAGAAGGCGATTTTGAATTTTCGTCCGAAGGATTGGGCGTCGGGATGGCCGAGGAGGAAGTATGTGATGGCTTTGGCGTAGGGGGTTACGTCGAAGGTTTGTTCGCGGCAGACTCCGGCTATGGGGCAGGCCGTCACGTTACGGACGGAGTTTCCGCAGGCCTCTCGGGTCGTAATTCCTGCCGATGCCAGGCGCCACATCAGGGCCGGCGTGTCTTCAATGTGGATGAAGTGGAGCTGGATATCCTGGCGGGTGGTTATGTGGGCGATTCCGTCGGAGTATTCCTCGCAGAGGTCGGCGAGCATTTCGAGTTGGGGGGCGTTGAGACCTCCGTAGGGGATTTTGATGCGTTGCATGCCGGGGGCGTCCCATAAGGTGCTGGGGCCTTTGGTTTGCTGGGAAGGGTAGTTGAGAGTGCGGGTGGTTTTTCCGTCGGAGCGTTGGCCATTGTCGTAGCGTTGGCCGTAGGCGCCTCGACGCAGACGCGTTTCGGCGAAGACACGGTCTTCGATTTTGCCTTGTTTCTTGAGGGCGATTTCGTGTTCGAAGACTTCGAGCTCGGTCGCCATCGGCGGCGGGACGCAGTCGACGAGCACGGATTTCCATTGGGGATTGCTTGATTTCATCGAATTACCTCTAAGTATATCGGAATGGGGTTGATTGGGGAAGTGGGGAACCACGCGGCACGTTGACTTACCGGACGCGCAGCAAGCCGGCCACGAGGCGGGCGAACAATTGCCGGTGAGGGCCGCTGAGGAAAAGCCAGTCCAGCGCTTTGACGAGAGCCGGCGTTTCAAAATGCGGGTCGATGGCGCGGTTGCGGTCGAGGATTCCCTGGAGAGTCTCGCGGGGGCGCGTGCGGAAATCGTCCAGCATAGCCACCTGATGGACGCAAGAGACAGTGCAGAACGGGGCGCAGCCTTTGGGACGCGCGGCCTCGCGCCTGAGGTCATCCTGCGTATACGATTCGAGCGGGATGGCGGGGTGCCCGCGCTGCTGGGAACAGTAGTGCACCAGGCCTTCCTCGCAGATATAAAGGAAGCGCCCGCCGGCCCGGCAATGCCACTGGTTGGGGAGTCCGCGGCTGGTGTTCTCCTGAAAATGATCGAAGTGGGGGAAGGAAAACAGCGAAGAGCCGAGGGCGCGGAAACGCTGGTAGACGCCCTGGTGCTCCGGCGTGAGCGGCTCGAGTTGCCCGGAAATGGTCGTGCAGAATTCCTAACGTGGAATGAAAGCCCAGCCCACGCGCGCGGCTGCCGATGGTGTAAGCGTCCTCGGGATTGCGGATGCCGGCGCCCAGCACGGAGTTGATGGTGACGCCGAACTCCGCGTGCTCGGCCAGCCATTCCAGCTTGCGGTCGAGCACGCGCAGGCTTTTCTTCGAGGTGTCGTCCGGCTGCACATTATCGATGCTGATCTGGAGATAGTCGAGGCCCGCGACATTCAGCTTTTGAATGCGCTCGGGCGTGAGCAACAGACCGTTGGTGATCAGAGTGGCGATGGCGCCGCGCTCCCGTATGCGCGCGATGATGGCGTCGAGCTGCGGGTGGAGAGTCGGCTCGCCTCCGCTCAGGGTGACGATGGAACAGCCAAGTTCGGCCAGCTTGTCGATTCGGCGCAGCATGGCATCGAGTGGGACGGGGTCCGAGACCTTGTCGTACTCGTTGCAATAGGCGCAGTCGAGATTACACCGGCGGATGGGAACGATCTGCGCGAGGATCGGGTGAACCCCCTCCTGCATAGCGCGCGCAAACATGCGGACCTCGCGCGCCGTCCGCTGAATTTTCTTGCGTCTTCGCCGCCACACGCTACTCTTAGACTAGCGTTTTATGCGGCTGCGAGCGTCGGAATGGTTGCTGATCGCTTACTTTGCGTACGTGGCGGCGCTTTGTTTCTTCTTTCCTGGGCGGCCTTATCTCGGTTACAAACCTTTTTATGTGCTGGCGCTGGTTGGGCTGGCGATCGTTGTTCTGGCGCAGGCCGAGCGCGACTCCGGCCGGCCGATTTTCAACCAGCTTCGGGACTGGACACCGCTCGGGTTCACGTTGGTGGCCTTCCGGGAGATGGACTGGTTTACGCCTGCGCGCTACACGCTGGAACGGGAGCATTTGTGGCTTGGTCAGAACCAATGGCTGTTGACCCAGGTGGGCCTGGCCCGTGCGGTGGAAGCGTTGGGCCCGGTGGGGCCGGCATTTCTGGAACTGTGTTATCTGCTCGTATACGGCACGGGCGCGTTCTGCGTTCTGACGCTTTGGTTAACGCACCGGCGGATGGCGGTGGACCGCTGGATGGTGGTTTACCTCTCTGGCACGCTGCTGTCCTACGCGATGTTTCCGTTCTTCCCTTCGGTGCCCCCTCGGCTGTTGGCCGATCCCGTGGTCATAATGACATGGTTTCGCCGCGCTAATTTGTGGCTGCTGAATTCGGCGACGATTCATAGCGCGGTATTTCCCAGCGCGCATGTGTCGTCGGCCTTTTCGGCGGCCTGGGGATTGTTCGCGGTTCTCCCCGACAGGCGCATATTTGGTTGGGGAATGTTGCTCTATGCGTGCAGCGTTTCCATCGCGACGATCTACGGGGGCTACCATTACGCGGCGGATGTAGTGGCGGGATTCGGCGTCAGTCTGCTGACGGCGGCGCTGGCTTTCGGACTGCGCGATCGGACGGCTGCGGGACGGGTGGTCGATCGTTTGAGCACTTGCCGACGCTGCCGCTCGATTGCCTCAAGATAGACAAAATGTACTCGAGGGGAAAAATGAACAGGCGGAAGCGCCTGTTCCACATGGCTTGCTTAGAGGTTGGCTTTCTTCCTTCGAAGGTACCAGGCGATTAGTGCTATGGCGGCCACGAGGGCAGCTCCGATCAATGCTCCCCGATTGAAGCGGCGATGGATTTGTTCCCACTCGGCTCCGAGGAAGTAGCCGATGGAGATGAAGGAAATTACCCAGGCGAGGCCTCCGGGCCAGGCGAACAGCGCGAAGGTCTTGAGGCGCACGTTGCTCATGCCGGCGGCGAGCGCGGTGAAGTGGCGCACTCCGGCGATGAAGTAGCCGAAGAACAGAGTCCACTTGCCGTAACGCTCGAACCATGTCTGCACCTGCGGGAGATGGCGGTTTACCCATCTTTCGACGGGCGGAAAACGCTCGAGGACGTAGATGGCGCCGGTGCGGCCGAGCGTGTAGCTCAGGGTGATGCCGCAAAGGCTCCCGGCGTAGGCGACGGCGATAGTGGTGCCCAACTGCAATTGACCGCGATGCACGGCGAGGCCGGAGAGAACCAGAATTGTATCGTCGGGAATCAAAGGGCCGACGATGCCGAGCATGAGCAGAAAAAAGATTGCGAAGTAACCGTAGTTCGCCAGGAAGTGATCCAGAAGTTCCACGCTTAACGGAGTTCGTCGTGGATGGACTGGAGGGCGGCCAGGGGGTCGGCCGCGCGCGTCACCTGGCGACCGATCACGATGTAGTCGGCTCCGTCCCGAAGGGCTTCAGCAGGCGTTGCCACGCGCTTCTGATCGCCTTTGGCGGCGCCGCGCGAACGGACTCCGGGCGTGACCAGGATGGCATCGGGACCGGCGGCCAGGCGGATGGCGCAGGCTTCAACGGGAGATCCCACGATGCCATCCATGCCGGCGCGTATGGCTTGTTTGACGCGTTTGGAGACGAGTTCGCCGACCGTGCAGGTGTATCCCATTTCTTCCACGTCCAGCTGATCGAAACTGGTGAGGACGGTGACGGCGAGGAGTTTGAGATCGGCGTCTCCGCGGGCTTCGACGGCGGCACGCATAACCTGCCCGACGGCGTGGAGGGTGAGAAAAGAAGCGCCGGAGCGGGCCACCAGGGCGACGGCGCGGCGCACGGTTTCGCCGATATCGTAATACTTGAGATCGAGGAAAACGCGCTTGCCGCGGTCGGCGAGGCAGCGCACGTAGTCCATGCCGGCGGCGGCGAAGAGTTCCATGCCTACCTTATAAAAACCGGCGGAATCCCCGAGGGCGGCGACCAGATCGTCGGCTTCGCGGGGGGAATCGAAATCGAGGGCGATGATAACCGGGTCGTGGTTTATATCAGACATAGCTCAGATCAAACATATTGCCTTACTATTGTCGCGCGCCACAACTCGTCCCATGCGGCGGGCGCGGGGGAGGATGCGTTCGAGAGCGGCGGCGTCGCGTTCCGGCAGGGCGATGAGGAGGCCTCCGGAGGTCTGCGGATCGTAAAGAAGATCGAGCAGCGCGCCATCGATGGAGGGTTTGGCGTCGACCGCGCAGGAGGCGAATTCGCGGTTGTTTTTGAGGCCGCCCGGGATAGCGCCGGCTTTCACGGCATCGAGCGCGCCGGGGAGCAGGGGGACGGCGGCGGTTTCAATTTCAAGCGTAACGCCGCTCGCGAGCGCCACTTCACGCGCGTGGCCGATCATGCCGAAACCGGATACGTCGGTGCATGCATGGACGTCGAAGCGCAGCATGGCGGCACAGGCTTCGCGATTGAGCATGAGCATGGAGCGGGTGGCGGCCTCCACGCTTTCGGGACTGGCGATGCCGCGTTTGAGGGCGGTGCCAATGACCCCGGTGCCGAGGGCCTTGGTGAAAACCAGCGCATCGCCAGCTTGAGCGCCGCTGTTGGCTTTGATGCGTGCGGGGTGAACGGTGCCGGTGACCGCGTAGCCGAATTTAATTTCAGGATCAGCGACGCTGTGGCCGCCGAGCAGAGCGCACTCGGCTTCGCGCATTTTCTCGAGACCGCCGCGCATGATCTCGCCGAGGACTTCCATGTCGCCATCGGCCGGGAAGGCGACTATCGAGAGGGCGGAAAGGGGCGCCCCCCCCATCGCGTAAACATCGCTCAGCGCGTTGGCGGCGGCGATGGCGCCGAAGGTGAGAGGATCGTCGACGATGGGCGTGAAGAAGTCGACGGTCTGCACGAGGGCGAGATCGGCGTTGATGAGAAACACTCCGGCGTCGTCGGCGGTGTCGAAGCCGACAAGGACGTTCGGATTGTCGAATCGCGGCAGCGCGCTCAGCACTTTGTCCAACAACTTTGGACTGAGTTTGGACGCTCAACCGGCGGCTTTCACGTGAGCGGTGAGCCTACGCGAGAGCTGGTTATTCTCCTGTTTATGTTCCGTCGATTCAATCACTTTCGTCTACAATCATAAGACGCGATGAAGGTGCTGGAGTCGAGCGTCGCCGAGGTTGCGGTCCACGGGCCGGATTCGCCCGCATTCAGCGAGGGGCTGCTTGACATTCTGGGGCGCGCGCCGCGCGAGTTGCTGGTGCCGGCGCTGCCATTTTCGGTAATCGTGGAGAACAATTCCACGCGCACGATTGCGCTGATGGGCGTGCGCTTCGATATGGTGGGGGCGCGCGCGAAGCAGTATTCAGTAGTGCATTATGCGGATACTTTGCGTAATCCGCAAAAGGCCGATTTCCGGCCGGGCGTGAGGCGATTCGTGTGTGCGGAGCCGGATTACACGGCGCTGGTGGTGCGCGGCGATGTTTCGGCGACTACGCGCGGGCGCATGAATCTGGATAATTTGCGGAAGATGCTGCAGATCCGGGCGTCGCTCGACTGCGTTGCGTTCGAGGATGGGGAATTTCGCGGGCCGGATTCGCAGGATGCGTTTGGGCGTTATGCGCGGGAGCGCGAGATTGAGGGCGCGCTGCTCGAGGAGGTGCTGGCGATGGACGGGGAAGCGGCGAAGGTGGTAGAGGCGGCGCTGGTGCGGGCGGTGCAGGATCCGGCGGAGCGGGCGCGGCGATTGGTTGCGCGTAAATTGCTGGAGGCTCTGGAGGCGGGTGGGGTGGAAGAGGTTTTTATTCGCACGCGGGGATTCAGGCGCCGCATGCCGCTCTGGCGGTGACGGGCGGCGATCCGGGGGCGGATTTAAGCGGCAGCTTTGCGGCGCGGCCCGTTAACGATCGATCCGGCACAGGCCAATTACCAATCGGCCGCAAGTTACCAGAGGCTGCGGAAAAGTAGATTGGGTCGCGGTAGGGATGCCGGTTCCCCGGCACCCCTACCGCGACCGCTTTTTTGAATAAAGGGGTTTCTCCGCAGCCTCGACCAACCTGCCGCACATGTGCGGTCAGAACACTCGTTCAACTCCTCCGAGGGTGTTGGAATCGAGAAAAGGGCTATCGTTCGTTGGCTGCATCCCGATCGAACTTGAAATCGGGCGGGAATTCGACCTGAAGATCGCGGATTTGGCGGAGCGCCTTTTTCTTCGTCATGCCGGGCGCGATTTCAAATTCGCGGCTGGGCGCGACGCGAACCTCAACCTCGTCGCCCGGGTTGAGCTTCAACGCCTTGACCAACGCCGCGGGCAGCCTCATGTCCCCCTTGTATCACATGCCGGTAAACTAAGGCATGCGTTTTGTTCCGATCGCCATTTTCATTGTTCCCGCGCTTTTCGCCCAGCAACCGCTCACCTCGCTGCCTTACACGCCGAGCCTCGATCTCAATGCGATGGACCGCACCGCGCAGCCCTGCGAGAATTTTTATCAATACGCCTGTGGGACGTGGATCAAAGATAATCCGATTCCGGCCGACCAGGCGCGTTGGGACGTCTACGCCAAGCTGACTTACGAGAATGAGCTGTTCCTGTGGGGCCTGTTGCTGCAGGCGGGGCAGGGCGGCGCGGCGCGCACGGCGAATCAGCAGAAGATCGGCGATTTTTTTGCCGCTTGCATGAATGAATCGGCGGCGGAGAAGGCGGGGGCGGCTCCTCTTGAGCCTACACTGCGCCAGATTGCCGCATTGAGATCTTTGCGCGATCTGCCGGCGTTTCTGGGCCAGCAGCACCTGACGCTTTACGCGAGCAGCATGCTTTTCGATTTTGCGTCGAATCAGGATTACGCCGATTCGTCATCGGTGATCGCTTATGCGGATGGAGGCGGTCTGGGTTTGCCGGATCGCGATTACTACACCAAGACGGATGCGAAGTCGGAGGAGATCCGGCAGAAGTATGTCGCACATATTGCGGAGATGCTGCGGTTGCTTGGGGATTCGGCGGAAAATGCCGCGGCTGAGGCGAAGACCGTGATCCGCATCGAAACGGCGTTGGCCCAGGCTTCGCTGACGCGGGTGGAACGGCGCGATCCTTACAAGCTGTTTCATAAGATGACGCCCGCGCAGTTGCAGGCGCTGACGCCTTCATTCCGCTGGAGTGAATATCTGGCGGCTATGCAGGCGCCATCCATCAAGGTGGTGAATGTTGCGCAGCCCGCTTTCTATAGGGAACTCGAGACGCAGCTGAAGACGGATTCTCTCGACGATCTGAAAGCTTATCTGCGCTGGCACGTGGTGCATGCCAAAGCGCGCTTTCTTTCATCCGCGTTTGCGGACGCCGAGTTTAATTTTTCGAGCAGGTATCTGCGCGGCGTCACTGCTATGCCTCCACGGTGGAAGCGCTGCGTGCAGTTGGTCGATCACAATCTGGGCGAGGCGCTCGGCCAGGTATTTGTAGAGAAAACTTTCACGCCGGACACCAAGGCGCGCACGCTCGCCATGACGAAAGAGGTGGAAGCCGCCATGCAAAGCGAGATCGACGCTCTACCCTGGATGAGCCCGGCCACTAAGCGGCAGGCGGTGCTCAAACTGCATGCTGTCGTGAACAAAATCGGGTATCCGGATAAGTGGCGCGATTATAGTTCGGTGGTGATTCGGCCCGACGATTTTCTGGGGAATGTGGAGCGCGCGACGGCGTTCGAATCGCACCGGGATCTGAATAAGATCGGTAAGCCGGTGGATCGTTCCGAGTGGCAGATGTCGCCGCCCACGGTGAACGCCTACTACGATGCGCAGATGAACGACATCAACTTCCCCGCAGGCGTTTTGCAGCCCCCGCTCTTCGATCCGAAGATGGACGATGCGCCGAACTACGGCAACACGGGCGCTACCATCGGCCACGAACTGACGCACGGGTTTGACGACGAAGGCCGCCAGTATGACGCGAAAGGCAATCTGCATGACTGGTGGACGAAGACGGATGCCGCCGAATTCCAGCAGCGCGCGCAGTGCGTGGTGGACGAATACTCTCAGTTCAAGGTCGTCGACGATATCAAGATCAACGGCAAGCTGACCAATGGCGAAGACATTGCGGATCTGGGGGGAACTCTGCTGGCTTACATCGCTTGGAAGGCGGCGAATAATGGCAAGGCGCTGGCGCCGATCGATGGACTTACGCCCGATCAGCGGTTCTTCATCGGGATGGCGCAATGGGCGTGCGGCACGGAGCGGCCAGAGAACCTTCGCATGGGCGCGATCACCGATCCGCATTCGCCGCTGGAGTACCGGGTTAACGGGGTAGTGTCGAATATGCCCGAATTTCAGAGCGCGTTTTCGTGCAAGCTGGGGCAGCCTATGGTGAGGGAGAAGGCTTGTAAAGTTTGGTGAAAGCGGTGCGCTCCGCGGGGCAGGTTGTTAACGTCGTTAAGCCGTGTTACGCCGTTTCGAGCATTTCGGGTTGCCTGGGGGTCGTGACGGCGGCGAGGGCGCGGAGGTCGGAGCGGTGTTCCGGGATCTTGTTCTCAACGTAATCGACGCCTTCGGCGGTGACGCAGTACTCCATGCTGTCGCCGGCTTTTGCCAGCCTGTGTTCGCAAAGGTACCAGAGGGTGAAGCCGA
>Ga0326727_10026535_pt1 | contig 10731 bp, 10 predicted proteins | sample MB2enrmetagenome_FD_207643 | JGI IMG/M metagenome (GOLD analysis project Ga0326727, IMG submission 207643) | Lab enriched peat soil microbial communities from McLean, Ithaca, NY, United States - MB29MY | ecosystem: Environmental > Terrestrial > Soil > Wetlands > Peat | place: USA: New York... | reverse complement strand
CTATAACTACTATAGTTATCCTTCGTACTTTGGTTATTCGTTCTACGGGAACCCGCTATTCTACGCCTACTACCCATCCTATAGCATTGCGAGCGATCAAGCATTAGCTCCCTTATCCTACATCAACGCGACTACACCTGAATATGTTGCACTTCAGTCTGAGTATCAGATGCTTCAGCAGCAGCTAAACGAAACCCAAGCTGAGAACAAGCAACTGCAAACCACGATTTCTCAACAGGGCACTATGGTCAATCAGCTTAATCAGCAATTAACATCCGCGAACCGAGAAGCGCAGACTTACCAGGTGGTCGCGTTAGTCTTCGTCATCATCGCCGCGGCGTTAGTCGCATTCAGCATCTACCAGTTGAGAAGCAAAGGGAAAACGCAGAACAGCGGCGAAACCAAAGCATCCAAATCAGGATGATGGTCCCCGAAACGTCAACGCCGCAAAGAGATTGGTGTTAGGATTTCATTGCGTCGTGTACCGTCAATCTTCAATGACTTCTCTTCAACGTCAGCCCATCGCTTGACAACCAGGACGTTCTGGAAAAGACGTCCTGTAAAGGTTTTTGAACCTTGACCAAATTAACCTCGACGGTACCCATGGTAAACAAACGTTTCAAACTCGCGGCTCGAGTCAGCAGCTCAAGCCCTCAGGCTATCAGACCGGTTCTTAAGAAATTCATCACGAAAGGCTCTATCAAAAAACAGAACGATGAGTTCGTCATTGAATCGGCGATGCGAGGGAGCGACGCAAAGGAATTGAACCGAACCCTTCTCTCTGCGTTAAGAAGAGCGGAGAAGAAGACAAGGCTACGTGCCGAGTGGACTTCTGAGAACGGCACAACGCTAAGATTCTTTGATTATGTTCTAAAGAAGACAAGCAAGAGCTGATTTTGGAACACTCTCGACTGCGATTCGATCTCGTCTATAGCCACCCTGTGCCAAGTGTCAGACAAGTAACTCGCAAGTATGAAATAATAGTCCGGGGGTGTCGTACGGTAGGTTAACTTGTCTGAACGTAAGCTACGGTTTAAGATCCGTCGTGGGAATTTCGAGGTCGAGCTCGAAGGTGAGTTCGACTATGTGCAAGGAAAATTCGAAGAGCTAATGCGATCACAACCCGCGGCGACTGGTGGCGGACAAGCTTTAGGCGATCAATCAGGTCAGGCCTTTGCTCCGGGGGAGGAACTCGCGGGCATCCTAGAAACCACTTCAGAGGGTAAGCTGCATTTCACGATACCGTTCGACAGGATTTCTGCGAAAGAGGCGATCGGTCTCATTCTATACGGGAGTAACCCTGCCCCAATCGAAGACGCCAAGTTGATCGAACTCCTCGGAACAAGCTGGAAGGCCGTTAAGGATAACGTTGTTCGCGCGAGGGTTAGCGAGTTGAGAAAGGAGGGCAAGCTTATCGCTGAGCAAGGCAGGTACTCACTGTCCGGAGCCGGACTTCAATGGATCAGCCAAGATGTGCTCCCTAAGCTCAGACGAGCAGCGTAGTGGACTCTAAGTAATCCTAAGAGTATTAAGAGTACTAATAGGAGTCAAAAGCCTCAGTGTGCTTATAATCCTAATGGCCCCAGAGTAGAACCTGCCTGGGGATTGTAAAATCCTCTGAAGAAAAAGGGAAACGTTCTCGAGCTAGAGCGCTAAGAACGCATCACAGAATTCTACGGAAGAAAGATTGAGGCGTACTGCACTCTAAGGGGCGTTGGTTGGCGTTATGGAGGTAACGCTCAGAGTGTTGGGTGAGCAAGCAGCAGAGTTGGCGGCGGCGATGCTTGTGTTTGTGATACTCAGCTGTCCGGTTACGTCAACCCAATTTCCGATCGATGGGTAGGATGCTGGCAAGTCTTGCAGTGTGTAGTGTACGTACTGGATTCCTGATCTCCAATAGTCTGGGTCGGTCGTGAGCACTGAGATTTGAGTGCATCCGTTTCCGCTTTGAATTAGATAACCATAGCACGTCACCGTGTTGGTGCCGCTACCAACTGAGGTGCATGGTGTGTACTGGTAGCCTTGCGAGGGGTAACATCCATAGTAACCACAACTCTGATAGTACCCCGGCCCACCGCCGTTGCTCAAATTGAGCGCATTATTAGCCACGGCCGTCGTACTGGTTACCGTGTTGGTAGCGGTAACGCTTTGAGTTTGTGTACTGTAGAAGTCTTGCGCGTTCGTCACGTACTCTTGCTCAGTCACTGTCGCTATGTGTGGGATCGACATAGAGTATCCCGCATACCCTAAGCTGAGAATCGCAACCAGCGCAGCTCCGATGATCGTCAGCGTGGTTTTGTTCATATTCAACACGCCATAATTGAGCGCAGACAAAATCGGTTAAGGCTATTTCTACCGAGTAGAAGGCAGGCTCCCGTGGTGGAATCAGTTTTCCGGGACACCACCTGATGCTACCCAGATCTTGGGTTGGTCTCTCGCGAGGGTTCTAGCTCTTCTCTGTCTGTTTTTCAAGCCATTCGAGACGCCGAGCACCGCGGTCTGTTAACGAGTAGGTGAACTGGCCACCGCTGCGGACACGTTTCAGTAAGCCTTGTCGATAATACCGCATTAACGCCATACGCACGGCATGAATCTCAGATTGCACCTTCCCTGAGGAGCTAAGAGACTGCAAAAGCGAATCGCTATCCAAAGGTCCGTTGTCCGCCAAGACTCGAAGCAGAACGCGTTTCAACTGATTATAGTCCAAATTGCACTGTAGTCCTGCTTCATTATGCTTTAAAACATTCTATTTCTGAGCTGTTGCACGTCAGATTGCCTCTGAGTCGAACGTTAGTAACACCTAGCAGAACCATCGATTCTGACGTGATCCTGCTCGAAGTCGCACAATGGGCTCGAGCCGAACGTAGTAACACCTAGCAGGGATAATGCGCACTTCAAAGCTTTTATACTGTGTGGGATTGAAAGTGAAGTGAAACTAAATTGCCGGAAGGCCAACAGGAACTCACAAGCCTAGCACAGCCGCTAGAAGTTATTATCAAATACGGAACGCTCGAGAAGAAAATCACCGGCCAACCAGACCAGGTCGCACAGGAAGTTCTCTCATTCCTTAACAACGCCATTCCTCAGCTCGAACTCGCGTCTCACTTGTCCCTGTCCGTGGACATCAACGAGTTAGCGAAAGCGTGCGAAGGAGTTCTCGCGGTGACACCCGAAGGGGTCGTGGTTACAGCGCCGATTGATCAGTTGGCGGATCGCGAGCTTTTGCTGCTCCACTTGGCCAAGGCTCGGATCGGGCAGATGTTGGGCAAGTCAGAAAAGGACCTCGTTCAATCAGCCGACCTGATTGCTGCGACCAAGAAATCTGCCGGCACAGTGGCGGGCAGACTCAGCGAACTGTGCGGTGAGAGCCTAGCGGAAAGGAAGGGCAAAGGTGAGTACCGAATAACAACGCTCGGCCTGCATATCTTTCGCGAACAAGTTCTTCCCAAACTAAGAGCAGGCGGCGGAAGGAGATGAGAAGATGACACAAACTCAAACTTTGCAGGTGAAGGTCCAGATTGACGTAGACGGCATGCACTATGAGGGCATCGGTTCGGTCGAAGAGATCGTACCGCAGGTAATGCAGTTCCTTATCCAAGCCGTCCCGGCATACGACGTGGCGAAGAAACTCGTCTATATCCCTGATCTCGCCGGGCTCGCTGACAAGGTCGGCAATTTTGCAAGAATGACTTCGACAGGTCAACTGCTTCTAACGCGAATCAACTTACCTGCTGAGAAAGCGATCACGGTTCTCCTTTTCATGGCACAATTGGCGGGCAAGATGGGGAAACGCGAATCAGACTCGATGAATATTGAAGAGATTTCGTGTGGGATAGGCAGGGCGCCGAAGACGATTAGAAACGTACTCGTCCAGCTTCAACGGTCCAGCCAGATCGATCGCGCTGATCGAGGTAGGTATCGAATCACCCCGAAAGGGCTGATGGAGCTCGAGCGGTCCTTAGTGGAGTTGCGTAGCGGAGGTAATGCCTAGACTCTAGGAATGTGAAGGTTCATGGCCGCACATAGAGAGAGGGTGCGGCGGCAGCGGGAGATTTGGGGAATCGACCCGCTAAAGGGGGCTGGAGTGAAATGAGCCGCCACACCCACCAAACCACAGCTACGCAACAGAAGATAAGTAACTTTCTCTGCCCGGAGGATTCGAGGAGCGTAATCCCAAAGCACTTCTTGGACTTTTGCCGCGATTCAATAGACGCGGTCAGAGGAAGTCGGCTCTATCCTATACCCTCTGTCGCACCCGATTTCGGAAGTACACAATATGACGGCGCCGAAGGTTTCACATTGGATCTCGCTACCGCCAGTGGCGAACACGTCGTTAGGCTCGACCCGATCAGTACGGGCCGACCAGTAATCGCAGTCGATACTTCATCGATCAAGCTTGGTGAGTTAGCTGACGGGGTGCTATGCGCACTTCGAGGAGCTGTGGTTGTTCTTGAAGCTAAGCGATATCGCTATGTGAGGTACGGGCCGTTTGTATTTTCGCTAGGCTACAACAGTCAATTGGTTTCGCAAGGCTTCACAAATCTGGGCCTGCCGCCGTTCTCGGGTGAGCTAAATGTTGACAGTTTACTGAAACGAGTTCGTAACATGCTCGAGCGTTGGCTTCAGTACAATGTGAGTTCGTCTGTTGAAAGCGCTTTCCTGCTAATCGACGGTTCGCTCACGGCCGGAACACCTGACAATCCTTCTAGAGAACTAGAACGAATCTTGGAGGTCGCGCGCAGTTCAGGGAGTGCTCTAATCGCCATATCGAAGAAAACCAAACTACGAATCAGAAATGAAGGACTAACTGAGCTGCTCGAACATGAATCAAATCCGTGCTTACTAGATGTTGACACGGAATTAACAGGACAATTTCCCCCATATCCAGTGCAGTTCTTGGGTCGGGTTTTCGTAGCAAAACTTGCCAGGTTCGGCTTTCCGTTCAGAATCGACATCGACAGGCAAATTCCAGCCTCTGCTGCCATGAGGGAATTTGCTCAGCTCGCCGGCACAGACATCGTAGACCAAGGTTACCCTGAAACCCTCAGAATGGCTCACGTACTATCGACGTTCACAGCAACGGACGTTCTCGCCATGCAAGCGTTCGCTCAGGCTGAGTTCGGAGTCCAGATGATGCCTAAACTGGCTCTAAGGCGTTCATTGTTCGGGCCCTTTGGGACAGCGTGGGAGGCTCTTCATTGAAGATTCTCAGAAAAGAAGCCGACGATATGCAACTCCTATGCTTCCCAGACGAGGAAGTCGACAAAGGAGACTACTTACTCGTGACGGACAGAGTAAAACAACGTTCCTTAATCATACAGGTAATTGACATTCAATACGCAAACATACCCGGTATTCTAGAAGATTTACTGAGAGACGGTATATCAGAAGGCTCACTCTCAGGCGATGAAGTCGATCCTTTCAAAGTATCATCACAAATCAGAGTCTTGAAAGATACGCGACTGCTGGTTGGAAAAATCAGAGGCGCCATCGAGAACGGCCGCATAAGCAGAGATGTTGCCTGGTTGCCGTCCAGGAACCACTCACATGTGGAAGCAATGCCCGCGAAAATATTCTTGGAGAACTTATCATCAAGGCATGTGTTTGAACTCGGGTCCACAGGCAAGTCACACCTCACAAAACTTCTGGTGACAAGCCTCGTCCACGACGGCGCTCCGGTGGTCGTCTTGGATGTGAACGGAGAATACGTCAACTTGGGGCGCTCCACGGACGGGCGAGAGATGCACTTGGCACCAAAAATAATCTCTCTAATCCCAGGCCTAAACCTGAGATTCAGCCTAAGCCAAGTTGGGCTTAGCACTCTGCTGGGGACATTGATATACGCTCTCGCGCTGCCGGAGAACTCTGCCCGCATATTCAGCCGAATCTGGCGTGACCTTGAACGACAGAACCAACTTACGATGACTGCTCTCGGTGCTGCGATTGCTAACGCCGACTGCCACGAAAGCATCAAAGATGCGCTGCAGGCCAGGTTCAACACTCTAGACGATTCCGGCATCTTTACCGACGACACTCGTACGGCATTGAATTTAGAAGAGCTCTTCAGAAATCATTCCAGTGGCTGTGCGCTAGTCGTGAATATGAAGAACCAATACGCAGCCCTACGACGAATCACTGTCGAGTTACTGATCAGCAAGTTCACTGATCTTCTGTCCACGCAGAAACTCCGCGCGCTCTTCTTGTTTGCTGAGGAAGCCCACTTGTACCTTAGGGAAACTTACTGGGATGACGTGGTTACGCGAATGCGGCACCTGGGCTTATTCACCACATTCGTGACAAACCAGCCGGATACGATTCAGAGTAGCATTTATCGCCAAGCTGACAACGTATTCCTTTTCAACTTCAGTAACGAACATGACCTCGAAATTGTTTCAAAAGTAGCTAAAGTCGATAGTGATACGATACGAATGGTGGTTCGGGACCTCCCTCCACACCGTTGCCTGGTAATAGGCGATGTCGTAGCGAACTTTCCTCTAGTCGTCAACGTACGACCGTTAGAGATACAAACCCTCGGCGCAACACGGTATTTCTTCGAGCACGAACTAGCAGTTGCCTAACCTGCAGATAGAACCCTCAACCTGCAAGCTAACCGCATCAAGCGCGCTTTACGAACTAACGGTTAAGACTCGTTCAGAAACCTCATGCCCATGGGTCGTCGTGTGGAAGAAACAGTAAGGACGACCACATTCCGAGCACGTCCAATTCGCGGGACTAGTACAGATGAAAAAGGAACAGCGGTTCAAGACAATCAAATCCGCGAACATATCGAAATTCGATATAAGACTTCGCACGATGGTCGCAGAAAGGCGCAACGAAACCACGGAAAAAAGCGAAGCCCCTGCGAACGCTCTAAGGAGTAAACCTTGGGCGACGATACACGGTATAAAGACTAATTACTCTGAAGCCTCCTTTCTCTCTTCGTAAGTGGAGGTGTGAGAGTTACCAACCCACGGATCGTTAACTAAAGCAGGCAAGGTCCGATCCCAAACCCCGAAAGTCCAAGGGCGTGAAAGGCATTCCCCTATCCCTAAAATTAGGGTGAGAAGGAATTCTGAGAAACGCTTCGAATTGGGACGGAAACCAGGCCAAAACTACCTACGCACCTAACCGCCAACTCTTTCTTGGCGTCCGTCTGCATTCTCGGATTTAGTCCTACGGCTTACATCCAACGCACCGGTCGCGCAGAGTGCGGCGGTTCACTATTTATCTAAAAATGCTTACAAGCCGCTGGAGCTTCGACAGTTCCTTGTGGTATGACCCTAGGGACATAATTTCCTCAAGGCCATCGAATGTGTTCATTCATGGTCACAGTTAACCGAAATGGGGTGTGTCAATAAAAGTAATCGTATGATTTTCAACCTATCGAAAGTAATACTAGCTACACCTCAGGGCGGTAGGCTAGAATTTTGAGCCTCCAAAATCCAGATCAAACTGTGAGTCAGAAAGATCGCTAATGAGTGCTTTTTGTGCGAACCGTGCAATACGATGGATTTCAAGAGAAAGTTGTGGCGGGCCCGCTGGGATTTGAACCCAGGACTTCCGGCTCCGCAGGCTTACGCGAGTTGGATCTCAGCGTCCTAATCCGGACTAGACTACGGGCCCGTTGCCTCTTCGTTCCTTTAATGGCTCGCATTAAGGATGGGCACTAACCCAGTAACGACTGTCGGATAAATTAACCTCGTTTCATGTGTTCGCAAAGCCCACCCGGACACTTCGCTTCGGAACGTGCGCGTGCTGATTCAGGCACTCGTGACCTGCACATCATGCTTCGTATTTGAGCAATATCACTTCTTGAGGCAGCGGTGATAACGACTGATTCGCGCGTCTGAGGTGCCTCGCAAGTGTGACGATTAAGGAAAAAGGCGGCTCTGTCTCGTGTTTTGTAGAGGAAAAGGCCTAGCTTCTAATCCCGAAATGCGCCGACCGAGTGTTCTTTATATACTGTAGTATTTTCCGTCAGAAATTATCGCTGTAGGTACGAAGGCTGATCTCAGGAGGCGATCGTGGTTCCAACTGCTCGCCCGAGGGCGCGCGCTACGTTTTCGCTACCCATGGCTTTGATGTAGGGTCCCAATCGAGGCCCGCGGGGTGATCCTAACAGTATAGTGTAAAGGAGTTTGAAGAAGCTTGAAGGTTCGATGGCGTACTTTTTCGCCAAGTTGAAGATGCTATTTTGTAGGACTCTCTCGTCGGTTTCATTTCTTACAATTGCTATCAGGTCCTCGATCGCGAGTTTCTCTGTGCTTTTAATTTCAATCTTTGTTTCCGGGATCTCTTGAAAGTCTTTGGCCCAATTCGTTGCATAGTCAAGCTGCTGTTGGATTTCATGTGTTCCTGCATTCTTGAGATAGCCGTATTCGCGAAGTTTCTTCTCGATATAGTCCGTTTTGTTGTCAGGTGGCGAAACGGTCACAAGGTATACAAGCAGATTGTATGGGACGTGAGCTCTTGCAGTTGGTGGGGGCTTGAGGAAGTAAGAGTACTCGTACAGGCCCTTGAGTTTGGCCGCCTCCTTCTCGTCGGTAATCTTGCGTAAGCCAAAATAGATGTCTTCCAAATTGTTCAGTTCGTTAACAAAAGTCGGGATGTCTTCGACGCCGATGTTTCTAGCCCCCGTAATTCGTTTGAACATGAGAAGGTTGAGAGAGCTGGGTGGGGCGTACTTGAACCAGGCCTGCGGAGTGAGCAGGTCAAGAGCTGATTGCGACTTGGATATCTTCTTGCCACCCTTGTCGAGGAAGAGTTCGTACCGAACATGGTAAGGGGAAGGATATCCGAGTATCTGTTCACAAATTCTGTCGTTAATACGAACCGAGTCAGATATGTCCTTTCCATAAGCTTCAAAATTTATTCCAAGCGCGGTCCAGCGCGCAGCGAACTCACCTTTCCACGGAAGCTTGCCTCTTCCATCCTTGATGTCTACCTCCCCTTTGTAACCGCAACCAGTTAGTTGCTGTCCCCTAACCTCAGCTGTACCTTCGCACGAGTATTGTAGCTTGTCAGATTTCTCGTCAAACGAAGTTGACTTTGTTGTGTATATTCGCCCACAGGAACCGCAAATCGGAAAGTAAGGCAGCACAGCCGTGAACTTGTCTTGCCCCACTTCCTCTTTTACTATATCTCCAACTTTATCAGCTGATGCAAGGATTTTTCGGACTTGGACGAGGAGGAGCCCTTTTCTGTAGTCTTCCGTCGCAGAGTGGAAAACATATTCAACTCCGCATTTATCCATCGCATCCCTGAGTAGGGAGTTAATGTGAACGGCATAGCTCTCGTGGCAATTGTATGGATCGGGAATCGCAGAGACTGGTTGGCCTAGAAAGTTCTTGAGAGAGTCGGGCATTCCAGATGGAATTTTTCTTAACCCGTCGAGATCATCTGAGTACGCGATGAATTCGGCACTTCGGCCTTGGGTTTCAAGGGCGATCTTCACACCGTAGGCCCTGATGGCATCTCCGAGACTACCTATATGTGGGATTCCAGAAGCTCCCAAACCACTCTCGGTCCGAAGTACGCTCACCTTTCTGCCAAGCTTCTCTTCGCGTTCGATCGCCCGGCGGGCGACCATGTCGAGCCAAGTGCCGCGGCCTATGATTTCCGTCCTCTGGTTTGACAAAGCTGCTCCCTTAGTAATGTTCGGGCAGATATTCTTTATAGCCCCTCTGCGTACGATAACAAATTCGCCTGGACGTACCTGACACAGGAAGTGGAAAATTTGGCCTCGAATCGCTCAAGCAAGCTTTCATCGGTTGCAGGCGTAACGGTCATTGTCCTCTTACTTGATCTGCTCTTCGTGTTTTACATGACCTCTCATGGACTTGCTGCAACGACCAATGAGCTCAAGATCGGGGGGGTTAGCATTCAGCTGCAATGGTTGCCGGTTTTTGGAGTCCTACTAATGTCGTTAGTAGCTTGGGACGACGCGTTCACGAGGATATTCCCTCGATGGATTGGCCCCGAAGCCGATCCAATGGCCCGCATACGCTTGATCAGAGTGATCACCTTGTCGCTTGCAGTTTTCGCCTGTTTTCTATACGTTCCACTTCTGCTAGGATCGAACTGGTTCTGGGCTGGAGTAAGTATTCTAAGTCGGAGCGTCACGCAATTCCGGGGTTTTGGAAACTGGTTGTTAGGCGTTGAGGCTCCCCTGTTGTCCTTGGATGCGTTATGGCAATTTTCCATTACTCAAATTCTGGCGTGCGGGGCTATGATCTGCTTTACATGGGCGTTCGCACGACCTACGAGGCGCCTGAGAAAGTCAAGATGAAGTGCAAAGCTCACCCGTCCCACCCAGCAAACGTATCCTTCGCCAGAGAGGATGTCAACTGACGGTTGGCGGAATGGTCGACCAATGTTCCCTCTGCGAAAAACCTAGGAAAGCACATTCAGAATATTGCAGCCTCCACGAAGGCGCGTTGACAAACTTAGACGCCCAATACGCCAAATGGGTCACGGCATTCGGCGGTAGGCTATCGAAAGACGAGTACTTTTCGAAGTTGCTAAGCCTCAGCGAAACAGGCGACGCAGTCAAGAGAATCATAACGCGTCATCAGCAGAGCGCGGTGCCTCAATAGTTGAAAACTACACTCATTGTTACCGAAAAGCCAGATGCAGCACTTCATGTCGCCGAGGCATTGAGCGGTAAGAATCAACCGAAAAGGATCAGCGTTAACAGCGTCCCGTTTTTTGAAGTAAACAACGGGGAACGCA
>Ga0326727_10026534_pt1 | contig 10731 bp, 9 predicted proteins | sample MB2enrmetagenome_FD_207643 | JGI IMG/M metagenome (GOLD analysis project Ga0326727, IMG submission 207643) | Lab enriched peat soil microbial communities from McLean, Ithaca, NY, United States - MB29MY | ecosystem: Environmental > Terrestrial > Soil > Wetlands > Peat | place: USA: New York... | reverse complement strand
CCTCGGCCTCGATGAGGAGCACCCGATTGCGGACCACATTGGACTGCAATATCTCTCCTATCCGATTCCCGATACCGAGATTCCATCCAATATCGCTGCCTTCCAGACCTTCGTTTCCGGCTTGGCCAATCGCCTCCGGGCCGGGGAGCGCGTCGGGGTCCATTGCCGGGGAAGCATCGGCAGGGCCACCGTCACCGCGGCCTGCGCGCTCATCCACCTGGGCTGGACGCCACGCGCGGCCCTCGATGCCATTGAAGCTGCCCGCGGGTGTACGGTTCCCGACACGCAGGAGCAGGAGGACTGGATTCTGCACTACAAGGTCAAACCGTGACTACCTACCTCCCCGCGCCTGTTGTGGACCTCAGCTTTGCGCACCGCTGGCAAGCCGAAATCCTCACGGCGCGCCCCCTCATCCTGCCCGCCCGCCATTTTGTTTACCCCCGCCAGGCCGAAGAGGTCGAGCGCGGCGCTCTTGAACTCCTCATCCGGCCTGCCGCCGGGCAGGCCGGAGAATGCAATCGAGAATCTCCGCTGAGCGCGCAGTTCTCACCTTCCGGGATGGGGTTCCTGGCCACCTGCGCCGTCGGTTTTCTCGACCCCGCCCTTCCCACCGGCCTCTGGTCCACTCCAAATCCGGAAGAGATCTGCGCCGTCTCCGGCGGCTACGCCTATTTGATCGACACCACCGTCCCCGAGCGTTTCACCATGCTCGCCTGCCGCCCGGTTCTCGAGGTGCGTCCGCTGCCCACGCAGGGTTTGCTGCTCTTCGTCAACCATCGTTCCATTCTCGCGTGGGGCCGCGAGGGCCAAGCCTGGCAATCGGAGAAGCTCTCTTCCGAGGGGGTTGAAATTGCCTCGATCGACGGAGACGTCTTGCGCGGCCTTGGCTGGGATCTCTTCACCACGAAGGAAGTTCCCTTCTCGCTCGACCTGCGCACCGGCCTGCGCATCTCCTGATCGCAGCCCCCCGAGCAACCCAGAAATCTCTCGTGCTGGCGATGCCCTTGCCCGTCAAGGATGGCACGAGAATCGTCATGTTCGGAGGCGCGTTCCGCATGGAGTTTCTTTGGGGCGGAGGGGAGCGGATTGACGCCCCGGCCCGGCGGGTTGAGGATAGAGACTGGGCCAGCTTGCGTTACCGCGGAAAGGAGTCTCTTGCATGCCTGAGGAATCGATCGTTCCGAATGAAAGCGCGAACGCCGGTGCGAACGGCAGCCAGATTCTCCCGCAACCGCTCCCTGCCGGAGTTCAGGAGTTTTCAAGCCGGGTGCATGGCATGATGGACGGCCAGCCCAAGGACGATGCCACTGTTGCCGAGGCCCTGGGCGGAATGGACGATGTCTTCGACCTGATTGCCGCCGGGCTTTACAGCATGGCTTCCATGCTCCTTGGCGAGGGCGAGGAGAGCATTCAGGCGGTAGAGACGGCGATTGCCAACGCAGAGGTTTCGGCCTGCCACAATCCCGTCGAGGCGCGCCAGAGCAGCCGCCGTGCGCTGTGCGCCGCCGCCCTGGAAACCATTGCGCGGCGTGACCCCAACGCTCTGGCCGCGCCCGAGGGGCTGGAGCGGGCGTCCACTTGCATCGACGACGACGACTTGGACGCAGCCGGCGAATCCGGCGAAGAGCTGTTGAGGATGCTTGCCGGCCCCGACCGGGACCGGGTGAGGAGCTGGCTCGCCGGCTTGCCCACCGCGCAGCGCACCATCTTTGTGTTGCGCGCAGTGGCTGGTTTCACCTCGGCTGAGACTGTAATTCTGCTGGCGGCCCACGGCGGTCCGCGGGCTGCCGGATGGACCGAAGATGCGGTGCGCGAGTTCTGCCGCCAGGCGCTCTGCTCACTGGCCTCGCAACTGATTCATGCCTCGACCGCGCGTTAGCCCGGCGAGGGGGAGGGAACCACCTTCAACTGGCCCTTGCTCATCCGCAGCGCAATTGCTCTGGCGATTCTTCGCGACCTCCTTCCCTGGCTGCGGCGGCGGAAATCGCGGGCCGTCCTGTGCCTGTGCGCCCTACAGAGCAGGCTCGCCCCATTCTTCGTTACACTGGATATAAGAACCCCACCGCCCTTGCCGCGCATCCATCAAGGGCAATCATTTTCGGGCAATAGCGCCTTTCTGAGAGTGGAAGAACCTTGATTCTGTTCGAGCAACCAGGCAAAAGGACAATTCGCCTATGCGCCCTGCTTCTGTTCGCCGCGGCTGCCTTCCCTGGCGGATTGGCCGCGCAGTCGCTGCCCGGTCTGCCCGCCAGCCAGTCGTCCGCTCCATCGGCGTCTGTCTTCCTGGGCAGCGTGGCCACGGGAGAAGCCTCGCCGCAACCCATCGATCTCACCCTCGACGATGCGATGCAGCGCGGGCTGAAGGCGAACCTGGGCATTATCCTCAGCGGGGCGCAGACGGCGGGGGCGCGCGGAGAGCGGCTAAGCCAATTGCAGTTGCTATTGCCCTCGGTGGATGCGAGCGCCAAAGAGACCGTGATGCAGATTGATCTGCCCGCCGAGGGGCTGCGCATTCCCGGTTTTCCCGCCATCATCGGGCCCTTCGGCTTTACCGATCTGCGGGCCACGCTCAGTTGGTCGCTGGTGGACGTGGCCTCGCTGCGCAGATACCTGGCCGCGCGCCACAACTTTGCCGCCGCCCAGCTCTCCGCTCAGGACGCGCGCGAACTGGTGGTGCTCACCGTGGGCAATGCTTACCTGCTTGTCCTGGCCGATGAAACGCAGGTGGCCAGCGTGGAAGCGCAGTCATCCACAGCCAAGATCTCGCTCAACCAGGCGATCGCCAATCATCAGGCGGGCACTGCGCCGCTTCTCGATGAGCTGCGCGCCCGCGTGGATTCCCAGTCCCTCGATCAGCAATTGATTGTGGCCCGCAACGCTCTCGAGAAAGACAAGCTGGCCCTGGCGCGGGTCATCGGCCTGCCCCTGGCGCAGAGCTTCGCGCTCGCTGACAAGGCGCCTTTCGCGGCCTTCGACCAGTTGGACATTGATGCGGCCATTCGCCAGGGTCACGCGAACCGCAAGGATCTGGCGTCCATGGTGGAACAAGCCAAGGCAGCCGAAGAGCAGCGCAAGGCTGCCAGCGCCGATCGGCTGCCCACGCTCACCTTCAACGGCGATTACGGCGATATCGGCGCCACGCTCTCTCACTCGCACGGCACCGGCGATGCCGCGGGCACCCTTAGCGCGCCGCTCTTCAAGGAGTTTGCCTTGCGCGGCGAGGCGCAGATTGCCCGGGCTCAACTGGACACCGCGCAGGCCCGGTTGAGCGACAAAAATGCCCAAGTCGACGCGGATATTCGCGACGCGCTGCTGGATATTGCCGCGGCACAGAAGTTGGTTGAGGTTGCAAAATCGAGCGTCGAGCTGGCCAGCGAGGCGCTCAGCGAGGCCCAGCAACGCTACGCCAACGGCGTCAGCGACAATCTGGCCGTCAGCCAGGCCGAGCAGTCCGTGGCCCAGGCTGACAGCCAATACGTAGCCAGCCTTTACCGGCACAATGTGGCCAAACTCAGCCTGGCTCGCGCCCTGGGCTCGGCCGAAAACTACAAGGATTATCTGGGAGGAAAGTAGACGTGGCGGATTTTACTCCAGTACCAGCCCAATCGGAACCGGATGAAGACAACGAGATGGCGCAGCCGCCATCCCGCCGCCGGGCTTTCGTCGCCATCGTGATTGTGCTCCTTGTGGTGGTTGCGGTCGCCCTCTGGTGGCACTCCACCTTCACCGAGAACACCGACGACGCGCAGGTCAACGGCCATCTGATTCAGGTTAGCTCGCGCATCGGCGGCCAGGTTCTCAAGGTCGACGTGCAAGAGAATCAGCTGGTGAAGGCAGGTGACGCGATTGCCGAGCTGGACCCCGCAGACTACCAGGTTGCTGTGGAGAACGCCGAGGCCGCTTTGGCCAGCGCGCAGGCCAACGCCGCGGCCGCCGACGTGGCCGTGCCCATCGCTGCAGCCAACACCGGAAGCAACCTGAGCTCGGCCGGCGCCGATGTCAGCGGCACCGAAGCCGGGGTCGAGCAGGTCAAGAATCAGTTGCAGGCAGCGCACGATCTTGTGAACCAGGCCAAGGCCAACGATACCAAGGCCCAGGCCGACCTTGAACGCTACAAGCCGCTGGTTGAGAAGGATGTGATCAGCAAGCAGCAGTTTGACGCCGCCGTGGCCGCCGCCGACGCCGCCAAGGCCGCGCTCTCCGACGCGCGGGCCATGGAGCGCGCTGCCGCTGACGCCGTGAAGGTAGCCAACGAGCGCCTGGCGCAGGCCCAGGCCCAGTTGAAATTCGCCCAGACAGGCCCCCAGCAGGTGGCCGCGCAAAGCGCCCGCGCGCAGCAGGCCCAGGCCATGGTTCAGCAGGCGCAGGCCCAGCTGAATATGGCCGAGCTCAACCTGAGCTACACCAAGATCGTGGCTCCGGCGGCGGGCGTCGTCACCCGCAAGAGCGTCGAGATCGACCAGAACGTCGCCGCCGGCCAGAACCTGCTTACGCTGGTCTCGCTGGAAGACCTCTGGGTGACCGCCAACTTCAAAGAAACCCAGTTGCGCCACATGCTTGCCGGGCAGCCGGTGGAGATTGAAGTGGACGCCACCGGCAAGACCTATCACGGCAAGGTGACCCAGATCGGCGGGGCGACGGGGTCGGTGCTTTCCTTGTTCCCGCCGGAGAACGCCACCGGGAACTACGTCAAGGTAGTCCAGCGCGTCCCGGTGCGCATCGACTTCACCGATCTGAAGAACGAAGATCCGAACCACGAGCTTAGGCCGGGGCTATCGGTTGAGCCAAAAGTGCGCGTGAAGTAAGCGCCTGACTCGGAACCTGTGCAGGAGCTGGCAGTTCTGGTAATGCGGGGAGGAACGATGAACCGCGAGTGGCACAAACAGCACAAGATGCCGGAAAGGGCGACCGAGAAAGAGCGGATCGAGTGGCATCTTGAGCACGCGAAGAACTGCACGTGCAGGCCGGCTCCCAAGGAGCTGCTGGCGAAGATGGAGAAACAGAGTGAAGGGAATAGCGAATAGGGTGTGGAGATTGGAGGTGACTCGCTCCGTCCGCGTTCGCTATCGCAGGCCAGTTTGTTTTTCCCTAGCAAGGCGCTCCTTGAGTTGCTCCTCATATAAACTGGGCGGAAGGTCGAACTGGCCGCCTGACTCATAATAGGCGCCGTTCGCGCCAGGCTGCGGAGCTATCTCCTTTCCCTTGCCGGCTATCACCCAGTTATAAGCTCCCGGCGGGCTTTCCACCTGTAACTCGTCCACGGTCGAGTTCCATAGAACGTCATATGCTCCCGCCCAGCCGTGGCCGCTGCCAAGGTTCCACTGGTTGTAGTTATCGAATCTGCCCTTGAGCGTCAACTGCTCAAACAGGGTTCCCGTCGCCCAGCGATGGTGCGGCCCGGCGTCAAGATCGCTTCCCTTGGCCCAGGAGTCGCGAAACACATTCGGCCCCGCGACCCGGGCCTGCGTCGTCCACACGTGATTCAGGCGTCCGGTCATATTGCAGCGCTGCATCAGCACCTGCTGCCCATCGACATCGAAGGCGAACGGCGCTGCCTTTCCTTGCTTGAGCGGCGTATCAATGTGCTCACCTTCCACATCCTCCACGGTGATCGCTCTTCCATGCTGACTGACGACGACCAGGTTGTTGTAATTCGCCAGGCGCACATTCCGCATCCACGCATTCTCCACGGCTTCAAACTCGGAAAAGATGGAGTCGAAAAAGCTGCCGTCCGCAACGTGCGGAATGGATGGGTTGTTATAGTTGGGCGCCTGTCTGAAAACCGCTCCGTCGCTGCGCAGATCTTCCACTCCAACCTGGGAGACGCGCCCCGCAAACTCGTACTTCCATACCACGGGATTCTCATCCTTGGCCATCGGCTGGGTAAGCGGCGCATTCAGTCTAAGCAGGAAGCCCTTGTCGGTTTTCTTCATGGCGACAATAGTGCGGTCGAATCGCAGCGCCATGCTTGTGCCCCATTGCCGCACCTCCCGCTCATCGCGGCGCGGGGGTATCCGGTCCATGCCCAGATTGTGGATGAAGGCTTCCGTCATGTTCCACTGCACAATCACGCGATCCCCGACGCTGAAGAAGCCGTCGGGAGCATCCACCGTGATGGCTTGCTCACCCAGCGGGACGAACTCGTCCACGATGGGCCTGCGGCTGCGAACCTCCTTCCATTCGCCCGTGCCGCCAATGCGCAGCACCGTGCGAGGAAGACCCTCGGCCACAAGAACCGTTCCGTTCTCGTCCGTTCCGCTCCCGCGCAAGACCACTCCGCTTACATCCAGGCGGATGGTTCCCGCAATGTGGAATGTTCCAGGCCCGAGGAGCACCGCACCGCGCACGCCGCGCGCATCCATAGGCAGGTTGCTCATCGCTTCGATCGCGTTTTGAATCAGCTCGGTTGCATCCAGGCCCGCCGGCGCTTCGACGCGCATCTTCACCGGCACCTCCGGAATCGCGGCCTCGCCCTCCTCGTAACCGGCGGTCGAAAAGTCGGGAATGCGATTCAGCGCGGAGTCCGCGCCATAAACCAGACGCCCATTCTCCATTTGCACCCACGGCAGTTCTTGAGGCTTGGGGCCGGCCGCCGCAGCCGTTAGGACGGCGCCGGCAACCAGCAGGCAGCAGAGCACGTTCGTGAGCATCCTTCTCATCGGCCACAGTCTATCGCAAGCGGCAGGGCTTTCGTCTCGATCGCGGCGGTGCGCACACCGGCCGGGCGTCCGAGCCGGATCTGCATTTGGATTGAAGAAAGGCCGTAATTTGCAGTCCTGACAGAATGGGTGTTGTTCAACAGGGGTATGCGGTAAACTTGCAGCCAATGCGAGTCTTTGGAGTGGATTGCGGAACTGAGGTTACGGGCTTCGGCGTTGTGGAATCGTTCGACGCCGGGCGGCAGCCTCGGCTGGTCTGCAAGGCAATGGGGGCAATCCGGCTGAAGAAGGCGCTGACCACCCCGGCGCGGCTGGAGCAGGTCTTTCGAGAGCTGTCGGCCGAGTTGGAACGCTGGAAGCCGGACGCGGTGGCCATCGAGGAGGTCTTCTACTCGGTGAACGCCAAGTCGGCGCTGAAGCTGGGCCAGGTGCGGGGAGTGGCGCTGCTGGCCTCGGCCATGCAGGGGCTGCCGGTGGCCGAGTATGCGCCGCTCAAGATCAAGTCGAGCGTGGTGGGCTACGGGCTGGCGAAGAAGGAGCAGGTGCAATTCATGGTGGCGCGCCTGCTGGAGCTGGCCGAGCTTCCACAGCCGGCAGACGCGGCGGATGCGCTGGCGATTGCGATCTGCCATATTCATACCGCGGAGACTCTCAACCTGCAAGGGGTAGGCCGATGAGGGCGGTCTGGCTGGCCTTGGCTCTGACTGCGCTGGCGCTGCCGCTGCGGGGCCAGGTCGGCAGCGCGCCTGAGCCGCTGTTTCAGGTGGACTTCTCCAATCCCGGGCTATCTCCGGCGCATTGGACGCTGACGCTGCGCCCGGATGGGAGCGGGCATTTCCGCTCCGAGCGGGGCAACGCCGCCGGCGAGGATTCGCAGGAAGGCGCCCAGCGGATCGAGGCCCCGGATGTGGATCGGGATATTCAGGTGAGCGCGGAGTTTGCGGCGCGCGTCTTTCAGACGGTAGAGCACAAGAAGCTCTCCGGCTCAGCCTGCGAGAGCCGCCTGAAAGTGGCCTTCCAGGGATGGAAGAAGCTGAGTTTGACCGGTCCCGGCGGCGAGTGGGGCTGTCAATTCAACTACTCGCAAGACAAGGAGATTCAAGCTCTGGGCGATTCGCTTGTGGCAGTGGCGGGGACCATTGTGGAGGGCGCGCGCCTTGAGCTGCTTTTGCGCCACGACCGCCTGGGACTCTACAGCGAGATGGAGTCTCTAGCCGAGGCCGCGGCGGATGGCCGCGCCCAGCAAATGAGCGCAATCCGCGAGGTTTTGGAGCGCCTGGCGGACGATCCGGGCGTCATGGAGCGAGTGAGGAAGCAGGCCAGGGCTCTGCTGGCTGAAGCAGGGAATAGGGAATAGGGAACAGGGAATAGGGGGAGAATGAAGGCGATCTCTCCGGCGGGATTTTGGCAAGACATTTTGAGGCGTGAGGGTGTCCAATGAGTAAACGCCCGCCAGCCACGGCGAATCGAGTCCCGCGGCGGAGGCAGTGAAGCGAGGTGGCGCCATGAATCGCATGGGGAATGGCATCAGGCTGGTCGCACGCGGGTTGGGTTCTGCTCTGTTGGCGCTGGCGGCGTTTGCCCTTGGCGCGGGATTGCTGACGGTCGCGGCTTGGGCCGATGATGCGGCCCAGACGGCGCGCGCACTGCGCCTGAGCAGCGTGGACGGCCAGGTTAGGCTCTCGCAAGGCGCGCAGGCGCTTGCCGATCAGGCCGTCGCCAATACGCCGCTGTTTGAAGGGACGACGGTGGCTACCGAGGAGGATGGCCGCGCTGAGATTCAGTTGGAAGACGGGAGCGTGGCGCGGCTTTCGCCCGACAGCGCGCTGACCCTGTCGGTTCTGCGCGGCCAGGGCGCGTCTGGACTGGCGGAGATCACGCTGGTGAGCGGCCTGGGCTACTTCGAGATTCAGGGCGACGGGCAGGCCGGAACGATTCGCATTCGGTTTGCCGACAGCGTGGTTACGGCGAGCGGCTATACGGTGCTGCGGATCGACCTGGACAACCCTCCGGGCGAGTTGGCCGTCTTCTCGGGTAATGCCCACCTGGAGCGGGGCACGGCCCTGACAGTGGACCTGCACGGGGGCCAGAGCGTGGCCCTGAGCGGCGCCGATGCCACCCGCTACGAACTGGCCGATTCCATTGAACCGGACTCCTGGGACTCTTGGAACTCCGACCGCGACCAGGTACTCTCGGCCGAGGCCGCGTCGAAGACCGGAGCGGCGAGCGGCTACGCTGACAGCGGCAACCCCGCGTGGAGCGATCTGGACGCGAATGGAAGCTGGTACAGCGTGCCGGGCCAAGGCAATATCTGGTCGCCCTATGCGGCCGCCAACCCCGGATTCGACCCCTACGGCAGCGGCTACTGGATGTGGACGCCGCGTTTTGGCTACATGTGGATATCGGGCTATTCCTGGGGCTATCTGCCGTTCCAATGCGGCGCATGGGACTATTTCGACGGCTTTGGATGGGGTTGGATGCCGGGGATGGGCGGCTGCCTGCCCTGGTGGGACAGCGGTTACGCTGGCCCCAACATCGGCATTGGCTACGGCGGATATCGCCCTCCGATCCCTCCTCATCCGCGGCCTCGCCCGCCCATCGGCCATGGAACCCGCATTGCGGCCTATCCGCTGGTTGCCGTCACCCGGCATTCCGCGGCCGCCGGCAACGCGCTGCCGGCGCGGGATGGAAGATCTCCAGTAACGATTGCCGGGCAAACGATCCAGCCCCTTCATCCGCTGAACCCAAGGCTCGTCTACCAACACCCAGCCTCGGCTTATGCAAACCGCCCGGTCTATTCGGGCGCGGGCTCCGGCGCGTATCCAGGCACGTATTCAGGCGCAAGGATTACGGGCGGCCAGGCGCGTCAGGCAGGGTCGGCTTATGGCGGCAGCCGCACGGGCTCCTCAGCTAGTTCTTTCGCGGCCAGATCGTCTAGCGGCAGCAGCCGCACTGCTTCGGCGGCCAGCCATGGCTCCTCCGGCGGCGGGTCTTCCGCAGGCCGCTCCTCGGGTGGGGGTGGATACTCCGGTGGCGGCAGTGGCGCCTCTCACGCTGGCGGGGGCAGCGTCAGCTCCGGTGGTGGTGGCGCCAGCTCCGGCGGCGGATCGCACCACTAACCGGAAGACGATTCAGGACGAGGGGGCTGCTTCGCTGCGCGGAGCGGCACTTTCTGTCTCCGGGAAATCTCTTTGCAGGCCTCGATAGAGAGCCGCCAAGGCCTCGATGGGCAGAGCTTCGGCGCGGACGTCGAGGTCGATTTGGGCGCGCGCTAGCGCTGAGGCGGCATCGGCAGCGGAGAAGCCGGCGGCGCGAAGGTTGTTCATCAGCGTCTTGCGCTTCTGGGCGAAGGCTTTGCGGACGAAGGACAGAAAGCCGGCCTCATCGAGGCCGAGTTCCGTGAAGCGCGGAGCAAAGCGCCAGCGGAAGACGGTGGAGTATACATCGGGCGGCGGCAAAAATGCGGACGGTGGAAGGGTGAAGAGCTTCTCCGCGGGGCCATACATCTGCACCGTTACCGCAAGCAGGCCGTAGTCGCGGGAGCCGGGCTGGGCGGCGATGCGATCGGCCACTTCGCGCTGGACCATGAGAACGGCGCGCTCGACCGAGGCATGGCTGGCGGCGAGTTTGAGCAGAATCTGCGAGGTAATCCCGTAGGGCAGGTTGCCGAAGACTAGCAGGCGCTGCTCGACGGCCGAGGCCGGTGCATACTCGGCGAGGGCGGTTGCAAAGTTGAAGTTGAGCACATCCTGCTCGACGACGGTAACGCGGCCCGGTGGAAACTGTGTGCGCAGATAGGCCGTGAGGCCGCCGTCCAGCTCCACGGCCAGAACGTGGGCGGCGCGGGCAGCGAGGGCTCCAGTGATGGCCCCCGCGCCGGGGCCGATTTCAATAACCGTGCGGCCGGAGAGATCTCCCAGAGAGGCGGCGATGCGCTCCGCGGCCTGGGGGTCGTTGAGGAAGTTCTGTCCGAGCTTGGGTTTGGAGGCCATCGCGCTGCCTTGATGGTAGATGAAGGAGGGTGGCTTGACGGGACCGCTGGACCCGGATTTGCTGATTAATTCCCGCTCCA
>Ga0326727_10026532_pt1 | contig 10733 bp, 6 predicted proteins | sample MB2enrmetagenome_FD_207643 | JGI IMG/M metagenome (GOLD analysis project Ga0326727, IMG submission 207643) | Lab enriched peat soil microbial communities from McLean, Ithaca, NY, United States - MB29MY | ecosystem: Environmental > Terrestrial > Soil > Wetlands > Peat | place: USA: New York... | reverse complement strand
GGCCCGATATAGAAAACCTTGACCGCGCCATTGGGATCGATGACATAGAAGTTGAACTGGCGCTTGGGCTCGGGAAGCTGCTCCCACGCTTGACCCATGTGGAACGCCTGATCCTCGGCGGTCATCTTGCTGGAAACTCCGGAAACCACGGAGTCCATTTCCAGGGAGTTTGCCCCCTGCGCCAGAGCGGCGAAGACATCCCCGGCGGGAACCACCAGCAGGGAGACCTTCTTGCCAAAGCTCTCGGCAATGGAGACAGCCTTGGTGAAGATCATCTGTTCGTGTTCGCTGAAACTCTGCTGCTCCGCGCTCAGATACTCCGGCCCGCCCACGCCCATCATGCGCACGCTGATGACGACCACGTCCTGCTCGTCGGTGTTGGTGCGGGAGAGCGTCCATTTCAGTGCGAAGGGATTGGCGGCGTCGCGCATGGTGACCATCACGCCGCCGGTGCGGATGGCCGCCGACTCCCGGCTGACCGAGTCCTGGTGTTCCAGTTGGAACTGATCCTTCATCTGTCGTGCGGTCAGAGCGTGCTTCCTCAGGTTCTCCCGCTCGGAGATGGAGAAGATGATGAAGAAGGCCGCGGCAAACACAATGCCGCTCACCGTGGCGATGGATTTTGTGAACAAGTTGACGACGGCCGTGGAGAGCAGCACCAGGAAGACTGAGAGCAGCCCGATGGGGAGCTCGTATTTTCCGATGCGCAGGTTGGGTGGAACTTTCCAGCCGCGCTCTCCGTGATACTTCCAGCGCAGCACCAGCATGGCCAGGCTGTTGAAGGTGAACGACCAGATGACGCCAAAGGCGTAGGCCTCGCCCAGGGTGATGACATTGCCCCTGGTGGCGATGATGGTGAACATCTGCAGGATGAAGACCAGATTGATAATGCGGTGGCTGGTGCCAAATTTTATATGCGGCTTGCGGAACCAGTCGGTCAGCACCCCATCCTCGGCCACCCGCATCAGCACGCCGGTTGAGCCGATCATCGAGGTGTTGATGGCGCCGGAGAGAATCAGGAAGCCGACCAGCACCACGAAAATGCGGAAGGCTATGCGCCAGAACATGGGTCCCACCATGTACATGGCCAGGCCGGCGATCAGGTTGTCCTGGTAGATGTGCGTCCGCTGCCAGGTGGGAATCAGCATCGAGGCCAGCAGGGTGGCGCCGCCGGTGAAGATCAGGCTGTAGATGGCAATCACGATTGCCGCCCGCTTCAGGTTCTTGAGCTTGGGATGCTCGATCTCGCGGTTGACCTGAGCCAGGCTCTCTTCGCCGCTCATGGCCAGCACGGAGTGACCGAAGGCCATGAGGATGCCGAACAAGCCAAACAGCGGAAGCCCTCTTCCGCCCAGGAATCCCAGGGCATCCGTACTGAACTTGAGGTTGGCCGGTATCGGCGCCGGAGGCAGGTGGGCGCCCTTCATGAACACCGAGTAAGTGCCCCACAGCAGCAGAATCACCACCATCACAGTCGTGATCTGCATGACCCGCAGGGCCTTGCCGCTGGACTCTTCAATGCCCTTGATGTTTTGCCACCAGTAATAGATGGTGACCGCCGCAGCAAACACCGCCGCGGTGTGGTTCATATCGAACTGGAAGGGGTTGTTCTGCGCATCCATCAGAGCCGGAGGAAGCCAATGGTAACTGTTGGCAACATTCAACAGCTCGTTCATCAAGCCGGTAATATATTGTCCCGCCGATACGCCCGAGATCGGTCCCGTCAGGATGTAATCGAACATCAGGGCGGAAACGCTCAGTTTGGCAAAGGTGCCGCCCAGGGCCTCCTTGACCACGCGGTAGACGCCGCCGCGGGTAAACATGGAACAGCTTTCCACGTAGACCGCGCGCACCGCGAAGCTGAACAGCATGATGCCGAGGATGAACCACGGGGCAGAGGCGCCCACGGCCTGTTCGGAAATGCCGCCGGCATAAAAGGCAGAGGAGCCAAGATCGCAGAGAACAATGGCCGCGGCACGCCAAAAGGAGATGAACGTGAGCATCACGGAGGATGCCACGATAAGGCGTACACGGTCGGAAGGTGGGGCAACGGTGGTTCGAGTAGATGCCATCACGGTTGGGTCGGCGCGACGGCCGGCTTTCTGGAAACCTGGGAGCGTCGATCATCGCCCGCCCTGCGGTGAGTCTATGTCCGTTTCGGCAGCGAGTCAATCAAAATAAGAGGCCGTGCCGCCAACTGCCAGGACAAGGCCAGTTCAATCGTCGCCGAACAGCTCTTTTCCATCTTCGATAAAGCTGATGAGCACAACCACAGTTGACCCCACCAGGCCGAGAAAGAACATGACCTCGAGCACCCGCATTAGGAAAACAGTCAATCCCATAAGCGCGATTGTAGCCTATTTTTCGGTTGCAAAAGCGCCATTTTCCGGCTTCCGGCGTTGAGAAGCGCAGCGGCCCCCCCGAACTTCCGCGCCTGCTCCAGCGGCTGGTTACCGCTCCGTGAAAAAGCCGCCAGTCTCTCGTCCTTGCTCCTGCATCTGCCCCAAATGCTATAAACTCGGCCCTGTATGCAACGCAAATCCCTCACATTGTGGGCCGCCGCCGGTCTCTCCGCCGGCCTGCTCGAGTTGCCGTTTCCGCTGGCCGGGCCGCTTCCTCTGTGGCGCGCCGTCTTTGCCTGGTTTGGATTGGTTCCCTTGCTATGGGCCATTCTGTCGCCGGCCTGCCTGGAAAGGCCCCGCTCCCTGCGGCGCGGCTTTCTGCTTAGTTACCTCTGCGGCGTTCTTTGGTACATCGGTAACTGTTACTGGATTCGCAACACCATGATGCGCTATGGCGACATGCCGCCCTTGGCCCCGACGCTGCTGCTGGTGGGCTACAGCCTGGTGCTGGGGCTCTACTTCGGCCTCTTCGGGCTGAGCGTCGTGCTGGTGCGCCGGGCCACCGGAAGCGCGCGCCTGGCCCTGGCCGCCGCTCCCATCCTGTGGGCCGCGCTGGAACTGGCTGCCTCGCGCATCACCAGCGTTCCCTGGGACCAGTTGGGCTACTCGCAGGTGGACAACGCCCTGGTGAATCAGCTTGCGCCCTGGACCGGCGTCTATGGCATCAGCTTCCTGCTGGTTGGCGTCAACACGCTGCTCGCCGGCGGACTGGTGCTCGATCGGCCTTCCACCAAACGTATTTGGGGCATTGCCGGCGTGGTTTTGCTGCTGGCGGGCACGGCCGGCCTGTTTCTGACCCCGCCGCAGCCCGCGCCCAGCGCCACCGCGGTACTGATCCAGCCCAATCTCGACGTGGCCGCGGACAATACCTGGGCGGGGCCGGAATGGGGCCGCCACATCGCGGAGATGACCCGCCTGGCCGGGGAGCAGTGCAAGACCTATATTGCCGGAATCCCGCAAACCGGGGCGCCCAGCGGCGAAATTGTCTGCCCGCCCTATCCCACCCATCCCGATCTGGTGGTCTGGCCGGAGTCGCCTGCGCCCTTTGTCGAGGCCGATCCGCGCTTTCAGCAGGCACTTGTCGCTCTCGCCCTGCAAACCCAGTCGCCGCTGGCAGTGGGCAGCCTGGGCACGGAGTTCGTAGCGCAGGAACAGGAGTGGCGCGACTATAACTCGGCCCTGATCGTAGGGCCGAACGGCGCGCGCATCGGCCGCTACGACAAGATCCACCTCGTTCCCTTCGGCGAGTACATTCCCTTCAAGCGTCTGCTCTTTTTTGCCCACAAGCTCACTGGCCGGGTTTCGGAGTTCACCCGCGGCGACGAGCGCAAGGTCTTCCGCCTGAATGGCCACCGCTACGGTGTCTTCATCTGTTACGAGTCGGTTTTTGCCGACGAGGTGCGCGAATTCTCCCAGCTCGGCGCCGAGGTGCTGGTCAACATCAGCGACGACGGCTGGTATGGCGACACCAGCGCTCCCTGGCAGCATCTGAATATGGTGCGCATGAGGGCCATCGAAAACCGCCGCTGGATTCTGCGCGACACCAACAACGGCGTCACCGCAGTGATCGACCCCTACGGGCGGGTGCGGCAAAGCATTCCCCGCCACCAGGTGGAGGCGCTCCCGGCCGGCTACGGCTTCCGCGACGATGTGACCTTCTACACCGCCCACGGCGACGTCTTTGGCTGGGTGTGCGTACTGCTGAGTTTTGTCGTTGTCGCCTGGGCGGGAAGAAAGTTGCTGCGTTAGCCGGTGGCCTTGGGAAGCCATGGTCTTGAAAGGACGCGGCCTCAAAGCCTGCCCTGAGCGCCGCCGAAGGGTGCCACACAATGTGGCCATTCTTGGGAGTCGTGGTTTTGAAAGGGCACGGCTTCAGCCGTGCCGCATGACGAGGCCATCCTTACATCGGCTTTAGCCGCCGAGGGATGTTTTTGGCGCTTTAGAACCTTCCCTCAGGGGCTAAAGCCCGCCCTTTATTTTGTGCGACTCGCGGCACGACTGAAGTCGTGCCCTTTCAAAGCTCAGTTCTCTTGCAGCCGATCTCTTGCAGCCGAAACCTTCGGCGGCGGCGTCAACGCCTTTTCCCGCTAGGAGAACGGCAAGACCCAGGCCAGCGAACACAACGAAAACAGCGCAATGCTATTCTAGGGGCAGTTGAATTTGCGTAGCCTCACACTTCAAATCCAAGCCAGGTCCCAAGAGCAAACGATGTCGCTGAACGATCTCGAATTCGCCTATGCTCCCGTCCGCGATCAAGTTCGCGACCTGCGGGAGTATCTTTGACCCTGCTCGCGTCCGCAGGGAACTCACCGAAATCGAAAAGAAACTGGCCGATCCGGCCATGTGGAAAGACCCCGCCGCCAGCCAGCCGCTGATGCGCGAACGCAAGCGGCTGGAAGGCATGGCGGCCGACGATGCCGAGATGGCGCGGCGCGTCGGCGACATCGAGGCCTACTTCGAGCTGGCCCGCGAGGGCGAGGACGTGCTCGCCGACCTGGAGCGCGACATCAAGGCTCTGGCTGCCTTCAACGAGGCGCTGGAAGCCAAGACCATGCTCAGCAGCGAGACCGACCCGCTGAATGCCATTGTCACCGTGCACCCCGGAGCCGGCGGCACGGAAAGCCAGGACTGGGCCGAGATGCTGATGCGCATGTACCTGCGCTGGGCCGAGCAGCAGGGCTTCAAAACCGAGATCAACGACTACCAGGACGGCGAAGAGGCCGGCATCAAGTCCGCCACCTTCACCATCATGGGCGACTACGCCTTCGGCCAACTGGCCGGCGAGAGCGGCGTCCACCGCCTGGTGCGCATCTCGCCTTTCGACCAGGCCAAGCGGCGTCACACGTCGTTTGCCTCGGTCTACGTTTCGCCGGAGATCGACGAAACCATCCATGTGGACCTGAAGGTGGAAGACCTGCGCATCGATACCTACCGCTCCGGCGGCAAGGGCGGCCAGCATGTGAACACCACCGACTCCGCCGTGCGCATGACCCATCTGCCCACCGGAATTGTGGTGCAATGCCAGAACGAGCGCTCCCAGCACAAGAATCGCGACAAGGCCATGAAGATGCTGCGCTCGCGGCTCTATGAATATGAGCTGGAAAAGAAGCGCGCGGTGTCCAGAAAGGTCGAGGACTCCAAACTGGAGATCAACTTCGGCTCGCAAATCCGGTCCTATGTTTTGCAGCCCTACCGCATCGCCAAGGATCACCGCACCAAGGTGGAAGTGGGCGATGTGGACAAGGTGCTCGATGGCTATCTGGAGCCCTTCCTGCGCGGCTATCTGCTGGCCAAGCGCCGCGGCACCGCCGTAGCCGCCACCGGGGACGACGATCTGGACGTGTAACCACCTGCGGTGAGCCTGGCTTTTGTACGCTCCGTGCCCCATCCTCGCGGCTTTGTTCTGCCGCAAGGGTGGGAAACCGGGAAGGTCCGTGGTGGGACACACTCATGAACGATCCCGCAATCATCGCCGGGTGCCCCACCCTCGCCGCGCCTTTGTTTTTGCGGCCAGTGTGGCGAGTCAGAAGTTCATTGAAGAACAACAGCAGATCCTTCGACTCACCACCCCCAAACTGAAGGACGTTTGGGGCCCCGTTCGCTCAGGATGACAGAATTCATTCTGCTGCGAGTCTCTGACTCACCACACTAGGGTGGGATAACAGAAGCCTTCTGTCGCCTGCCGCATCGAAGAGGAAAGCCTCTGTAGATGGAGGAAAACTCATGAGCAACGATCCCGCCATCATTGCCGAGATGCTGCGCAAGGCGCGCACTATTGCCGTGGTAGGCATGAGCGACAAACCCACGCGCGCCAGCCACAACATCGGCCGCTACCTGGTTGCCAGCGGCTTTCGCGTACTGCCGGTCAATCCCGCATTGACCCAGGTTCTGGGGATGGCCTGTTACCCGGACCTGGACGCGGCCCAGGCTGCCGCGCGGCGCGAGACCGGCGCCGGCATCGATCTGATCGACGTTTTTCGCGCATCGAAGTTTGTTCCCGCCATCGTGGACGACGTGATCCGCCTGTGCATTCCGTATCTGTGGCTACAGGACGGCGTGATCGACGACCAGGCGGTGGCTCGCGCCCGTGCGGCCGGCGTCAAGTGCGTCCAGGATGACTGCATCTATCGCCAGCATGCCCGGCTGGGCGGGTAGCTTCAAGCGCCCTCGATGATGCGCTTTGTGGCGTAAAAATCGATTTGCCTCTCTTCCACCGGCCCGGCGTATACTTCTCTCCGATCAAAAGAAGGGATAAATCCGCCGTATGAAAATGCCATGCCTGGTCCGTCCGCGCAATCTTGCCAATGCCGCAATTCTTGCCAGCTTCCTGATGTTGAGCTTGGCTGCAACGCGCTGCGCCGCCGAGGACGCTGCGGAACATCCGACGCTGGCCATCGGCTCCGCTGCGCCTGACTTCTCGCTGCCCGGCATCGACGGAAAGACCCACACCCTGGCGGAATACAACGCCGCCAAGGTGCTGGTGATCGTTTTCACCTGCGACCACTGTCCCACCGCGCAGCTCTATGAAACGCGGCTCAAGAAGCTGGTGGAAGACTACCAGGGCAAGAGCGTCCAGTTTGTGATGATCGAGCCCAACGACCCGGAGGCCGTGCGCCTGGACGAACTGGCCTGGACCGATGTGGGCGACGGCCTGGAAGACATGAAGATTCGCGCCGCCTACCGGCACTTCAACTTCCCCTACCTCTACGACGGCGCAACCCAGGTGACGGCCAACGCCTACGGGCCCAAGGCCACGCCCCATGTCTTCATCTTCGACGCCCAGCGCAAGCTGCGCTTCGAGGGCCGGGTAGACAACAGCCAGCGCGAGTCGCTGGTCAAGACCCAGGACACACGCAATGCCATCGACGCCCTGCTGGCCGGCAAGCCCGTGCCGGTGGACCATACCGGCGTCTTCGGCTGCTCCACCAAGTGGAAGTCGAAGATCGCCAGCGGAGCGGCGTACCTGAAGAAGATTGAGGCCGAGCCGGTCACGCTGGAAGACGCCAACGCCGACGCGCTGAAGAAGCTGCGCGCCAATCCCACCGGGAAGCTGCTGCTGGTGAACTTCTGGGCCACCTGGTGCGGCCCCTGCGTGGTGGAGTTCCCGGATCTTGAGACCACCTTTCGCATGTTCCGCAACCGCGACTTCGACATGGTGACGGTGGCCGCGAACCTGCCCGATGAGAGGCCGGGCGTGCTCAAGTTCCTTCAGAAGCAGCACGCCAGCGGGCGCAATCTGATCTTTGCTTCCGACGACACGTACGCCATGCAGGCGGCCTTCGATCCCAAATGGGAGTCGGGCGTGCCCTACACGGTGCTGCTGGCGCCGGACGGCACGGTACTCTATCAGAAGACCGGTGACCTGGACGAGATTGCGTTGCGGCGCGTGATTCTGGCCAATCTGCCGGACTCCGATTACCAGGGCCACCGCGCCTATTGGGCCAGCAAGTAGAGCGCAAGCGCGGCGGCCAGGGCGTTTTCACGGGCAACGTCGTTCATGGGTTTCCCAGGTCCCGATTTTGGGACCTGGGAAACCAGACATCTCAATAGGCTCGTTTCCTTATCCAAAAGCTTGGGCGCCCACCCTCGTCGCGTGCTTTTCAAGGGGGAGTTTGCGGCTAGAGTCCTGAGTCAGAAGTTCGTTAAAGAAGGAATTGACTGAAAATGCAGATCCTTCGACTCACCACCCCCAAACTGAAAAACGTTTGGGGCCCCGTTCGCTCAGGATGACAGAATTCATTGTGCTGCGAATCTCTGACTCACCACACTAGAGTGGGATTGCATGACGCTAGCCAGGCAGGAACAGTGAAAACGCCTGAATCGGTCGCGGTTGGGAGCCGCCCCGATCCCGAGCGCAATTCTCAGCGACCAACCCGCGCCGATTCGCGTCCAACAAGAGAGCCAAATTGCCAACTATGCGCCTTTTTCGCCTTGCCTCCCTCCTGTTATTCCCATTCGCTGCAGCCCTGCCTTCTCCAGCAGCTTCGAATTCCGCCGACGCCCTTCATTTGCATGTGGCGCTCCTGTCGCCCGCGGCCCATCTCTATTCGTCCGAGAGCAACGAGGCAGGTCTGTACTTCAAGCTGGAGCCGGGCTGGCACATCTACTGGAAGAATGCCGGCGACTCCGGCGAGCCGCCCCGCATTCGCTGGACGCTTCCCGAAGGAGTGACCGCCGGCCCGTTGCACTTTCCCGCGCCCAAGCGTCTGCCTCTCGGCCCGTTAATGGATTTCGGCTACGAGGGCGAGGTGCTGCTTCCGCTCGAACTGAACGTGGCCAGGACGGCGAGACCCGGTCCGGCGGTTCTCCATGCCCATGTGGATTGGCTGGTTTGCCGCGAGGTTTGCATCCCCGGCAAGACGGACCTGGAGATGCACACCGACATTCTTCTCCAGCCGCAGGGCGGGCAGAGGCAGCTATCGGCGGATGCTGGCCTGTGGGTTCGCATGGCAAAGGCGACGCCACTGCCGAAGCCGTTGCCGGCCACTGGTAAAGCCACCTTTCAGCCCGGCAAGACCGGCTTCCGCCTGGCCGTTGAAACCGGCCGGCGGGAGACGGGAGCCGTTTTCTTCCCGGCCGATCAGGACATTCTCGACAATCCCGCCCCGCAGAAGTTCACCTCCACGGCCAAAGGACTGGTTCTGGACCTCAAGAAGGATGCGAGCCTGACCGCCAATCCGGTTCAGTTGAAAGGAGTCCTGGAGCTTTCGGGCGGGCGGGCGTTCGAGCTTGTGGCGCTGCCCGGAACGGTCGCCGGGGCCACGGAATCAAGTGCCGCCGCAGGCGTCCCCGCGGAGCAAGCCCCGGCTGCACCGCCCGCCCCCGCCCCAACCGGCGCGCCTCCGCTCTCCTGGGCGCTTCTATTGCGAACCTCCGGGCTGGCCTTTCTCGGCGGACTGCTTTTGAATCTCATGCCCTGCGTTTTTCCGGTGCTGTTCCTCAAGGGGCTGGCGCTGGTGAACTCCGGCAATGAGGAGCGGCACAAGCTGCGGGCGCACGGAATGGTGTATGCGGCAGGCATTCTGGTTTCTTTTTGGGTGCTGGTGGCCGTGCTGCTGGGGCTGCGCGCCGCAGGGTCCGGGCTGGGCTGGGGATTCCAGTTCCAGTCGCCGGTCTTTCTGGCGCTGATGGCCGGGCTGCTCTTCTTTCTGGGCCTGTCGCTGGCCGGCCAGTTCGAGATTGGGCTCACGCTGACCAGCGCGGGCGGGGCATTACTCGTTACAAAAGAGGGGGCCCAGAAGCAAGGCTATACGGGCAGCTTCTTCACCGGTGTGCTGGCCGTGGTGGTGGCCACGCCCTGCACCGCGCCCTTCATGGGAGCGGCCATCGGCTACGCCCTCAGCGCACCGCCGGCAGTCACCTTTGCCGTCTTCACGGCGCTGGCGCTGGGGCTGGCCGCGCCCTATGTGGCGCTCACCCTGCAACCGGCCTGGACCCGCCTGCTGCCCCGGCCCGGCGCCTGGATGGAAGTGCTGCGCCAGGCCGTCTCCGTGCCTATCTTCGCCACCGTGATCTGGCTGGCCTGGGTGCTGGCGCAGGCTTACGGAGCCGGGGTTCTTGCGGCGCTGCTGGCCAGCTTCCTGCTGCTGGCCATTGCCGGCTGGTTCCTGGGCCGCTGGCCGGCCCGGCGCTGGGCCGCGGTGGTGGCAGCCATCATTCTGGTGGGAGTGGTCGCGCTGGCGGTCTACGGCCAGCGATTGGCGGGCGAGACAAAGGCAATGCCGGCCAGCGGAGAGGCTTCCGCGCAGCCTTCCAATTCGGGAGAGTGGCAGCCATGGTCGGCCGAGGCGCTAAGCCGCTACCGGGCCGCAGGCCGGCCGGTGTTTGTGGACTTCACCGCCAGCTGGTGCCTGAGCTGCCAGGTCAACGAGCGAGTGGCCCTGGGTCAGCCGGAAGTGCGGCTGGCCTTTCAGGCGGCCAACGTGGTGCTGCTCAAGGCCGACTGGACGCGCCACGACGAGGCCATCACCCAGGCCTTGACCGCCTTGGGCCGGAGCGGCGTTCCGGCCTATGCGCTCTACCTGCCAGGCCAGAGCCAGCCGCAAATGTTGCCGGAAGTGCTCACTCCAGGCATTGTGACCGATGCCCTGGGGAAGCTGCAGAAGCCGGGACATTGAGGGGGGTCGAGATGTGTGGTATCCCACCCTTTTCGCGATAAGGCTGCGAAAAGGATGGGGCACCCGGCATTTCTTCTGTTTCTGTAGAGTGGTTCTCTCGTTTCCCACCCTAGTACCGTGTATCATTCATATTTTCGGATATAGGCGTTTCAATTTGATGCGGGCATCCTCGGTCGTGAAGCGCCAATCGATGGTGGCATTTCGGTTGTTCCGG
>Ga0326727_10026530_pt1 | contig 10733 bp, 12 predicted proteins | sample MB2enrmetagenome_FD_207643 | JGI IMG/M metagenome (GOLD analysis project Ga0326727, IMG submission 207643) | Lab enriched peat soil microbial communities from McLean, Ithaca, NY, United States - MB29MY | ecosystem: Environmental > Terrestrial > Soil > Wetlands > Peat | place: USA: New York... | reverse complement strand
AGCAAGAACACAATCTGGGAGAACAAAGGAAAAAGGAAGGGAAAAGCGTCAACACACAGAATCAACAACTTAGGTGGGGCCAAATCAGATGATCAAAAGGGGCCAAACCATGTTGACAAAGCCATACAAGAATTGCGAGAGTTTTTTTCATAATCATCTCCAGTCGTTGAGTTGGTAAATTCGCGTGAAAGTCTCGTCAGCACTTCCAGTAGAGCAACCTTTGTGGTTGCCCACGACGGGCGACCACATGGGCCGCCCCTACAAGACGCTGTTAGGCATGTGCAGCGCCGATGCGGTTAATCAAATCGAGCTGTTCCTTGCGGTTTTCGGCGCCGATCGTGAAAGCGTGCAGCAGATCAAGCGAGAGCGCGTAATTCAGCGCCTCATCCGCACGAGATCGCATGTCACCCTGACCGAGGATCTTCATGCCGACAATCGCCTTGCCCGCCTGGCGCCCCGCCCGAAGCGTGGCCACGACGGTGTCGGGATCTGCGTCCATATGCGACCCGATGGGGTTTACGCGCGAGAGCATGACCTGCACCCAGGGGGAGTCTGCCGCGGCGCGGAGTGCGCCGATCGTGTGGCAGGAGCAGCCGTGAGCCCGGACAATTCCCCTCTCTTGCGCCTCCGAGATGGCGTCCATGGCGGGCCGGCATTTCTCAGTCCAGTGGTCGTCCGTCAGGCAGTGCATCATGAGAATGTCGATGTAGTCCGTTCCCAGTTCTTTGCGGAAGCGGTCTATATCGGCGCGCATCCCGGCGGCGTCCCGTTTCCATGACTTGGACATGACGGTGATTTTTTCCCTCGGCAGCTTCTTCAAGGCCGCCGCCACGTGGGGGTGCGTTCCGTAGGAATCCGCCGTGTCAAAGAAGCGCAAACCGTGGTCGTACCCCTGCAAAAGCAAATCGGCGAGGCCCTGAATGCCCAAAGCTGATTGGTTGGAACGATGTCCCATGCCCACAGTCCCCGTTCCGCAGGCTAACCGCGAGGTCTTGATGCCGGTTTGACCCAGGCTGACAATATCCGCAGCGCTGAACTTCCCTGCTACGGGTGGCACGGCCTCGGCCCATGATCTCGAACCCAGCCACGCTGCCCCGACGCCCATCACGGATTTGGCCAAAAAATCCCTGCGCTTCATGGATGCACCTCCGAAAAAAGCTGATTCAACTTCGACCGAGCCTCTGGACCCCTCGAGCTAAGGCAACCCCAATCCCCCTGAACTTAATGTCCGCAACTTTAGCACCTTTGCCCAGTACTTGCAACAAACACGGCGCGCCCGCGGGCCGCAACCAAAACGATGCTCTCCCTCTCCTCCGTATCTCTCGAGCTTTGACTGGCGCCGGCACGGCTCAGCACAAAGTGGGCATGGGGTTTTTTTCACGGAACTTTACTTCTTGGCGCCCCGTACATCGAGGTAATAGGGAGGCTAAGATGAGAATGCAGCAGTCGCATCATGTGGATAGCAAACGGGCGCGCCTCGCGCGCGAGTCAGTTGGAATCATCGTGCTTGGGATACTGTTGGTGGCGGCTCTGCCGTTGGCCGCGCAAGACAAGAAGGACTCGGGCAACAGTGAATCTGAAATGGGCCGACACAGCATCGGATTTATAGCCAGCAAAGAAGCGAGCGCGAAGGACGTAGGCTTGCCCTTATATCCGGGAGCGCGGCCCCACAAGGACGCGTCCGACGACAGTGCGGCAGCTCGCCTTGGCTTGTGGGGCGGCAACTCGGGTTTCAAGCTTGCCGTGCTGAAGCTCGAGTCGGACGATGCGCCGGAGAAGGTGGCGGCGTTCTACCGTAAGGCGCTGGCGAAGTACGGCAAGGTCTTGGATTGTGGCGACTCCTCGATCGTAGTGGGCGGAGAGGCAAAGGGCAGTTCCTCGAACGAACTGGGCTGCGACGAGGACCGGTCGGACAAAGGCGAGCTCGTCCTGAAAGCCGGCACAAAAGAGGAGCAACATTTGGTTGGGATCAAGACGGGCAAAGAGCTAACGGTTTTTCAGCTAGTCTATGTCGAGGTGCGAGGGTCCAGAACTGAGAACTAATCCCGCGAGCTGCAGGGGTGCATCAACCTATAAAGCGGGCTCAAGAACGACAGTGGTTGATGCCAGCCATGTCTTTGCTTTGCGACCTTGCCATGTCTTGCGCCTTAGCATGAAACCCGTCTGTCCTCCTATGGATTAATTCACAGTTTCGCGCCTGCGGGACCCTGGCGACACAGGTCACGCTAGCTTTTTCAGCGCTTCCAGGATCTCGCGGTTTTCGGGTTGCTGTCTTAGCTCGTAGATTTTCATCCAAGCGATCTTCCCATCCTTGTCCACAATGAACACCGCGCGATCGTTGACGAAGGGTATCTGGTGTTTCGTGGGAGGAAAGACGCCATAATCCGCCGCTGTCTTGGCGTAGGGCCAGCGGTCCGTAGTAAGAGGAAATCGAAGACCGCCCAGCGACTTTTGGAAAGCGATATGGCAGAAAACGGTGTCGGTGCATACGCCCACGACCTGGGCGTTGAGGTCGGCAAAGCGGGCGAGGTCCGCTTGGATAGCCGACAGTTCGTTCTGTCAAACGGGGGTAAAGTCAAGGGCGTAGAAGCAGACCACCACATTTTGGCCGCGATAGGCGGAGAGCTGAAACTCGCCCTGGGTAGAACCTGTCGTCGAACTGAGCCTGAAATCAGGCGCTGGGTCTCCGATCTTTAATGCCATTTGAACCTCCATGGACAGTTATGGGAAATCTTTCAATTCTGACTTTCGCCACGCGCCAGCCATCCATCTCCGCCACGGTGAATCGCCGGCCTTCATAAACGAAGCTCTCGCCGCCTTTGGGGATTACGCCCAAATGTGACAGAACAAAGCCAGCCAGCGTTTCATATCCGGCCCCGCGGGGCAGGACAATATCGTAGTCGTTGGCCAACTCCCGGAGGCCGATTGACGCGTCCATCAGGAGTACATTGCCGCTAACTTGGTGGATAGCGTGCTCGTCCTGGTCGTACTCATCACGGATTTCACCCACGAGTTGCTCCAAAACGTCCTCCACGGTCACCAAGCCGACGTAGGTGCCGAACTCGTCCACTACCAGAGCCAAGTGAGAATGATGTTGCCGCGCGTCTTCGAGCACTTGGCTGAGAGGCTTGGCCTCCGGGACGATCATCGGTTGGCGGAGTATGGGACGCAGGTCCATGGGTGCCTGCAGCGGCACCCCGCTCTTCAATCGCTCGGAGACCACCCTCAACAAGTCCTTGGTGTAAAGAATGCCCACCACGTGATCCGGCGAATCCTCATAGATCGGCACGCGCGAGTGTTGGTCCTTCACGATTCGTTCCAGCAGGAGTTTTAGGTCCTGGGTGAGCGGCAGACAAGTGATCCTGGTCCAGGGCACCATGATTTCTCGCACAAGGATACGATCCAGGTCGAAGACCGTGTGGATGATATCCTCTTGTTCTTCCCGGAGAAGCCCGTGCTTGCGGATCGAGGACACAATCAGTTTCACCTCTTCCGGAGTGTGAAGTGACCTGTAACCCCGCAAGGGGGAACGGCCGAGTGCCCCCAAAACGCCGTTTGCCATCCCCACCAGAGCTCCCACCGCGTGACGGCTTAGCCTCAGGAACATGAGCATGGGCCGGGCGACAATCAAGGAGACCATCTCGGCATGGTCATACGCCACCGCTTTGGGAACCAACTCTCCCAGCACCATTAGAAAAACGGTAATGAGGACAAAGGCGAAGGCCCCCGCAATCGAGTGGACCAGCACAGCGGAGGCATGCCGGTGCAGCCCGAGGCCAACCAACGGCTGAAGGGCCGACGCGATAAATCCCTCCCCAAGCCAGCCCATCAGCAGGCTGACTACGGTCACGCCAAGTTGCGTGCCTGAAATGAGAGAGCCGATATCCGCCAACAGCACTTGAACGAGGCGCGCCCGAGGATCACCTTCGCGCACCAGCTGCTCGATGCGTGTCCGTCGCACGCTCAGGAGCGCGTACTCGGTGGCGGCGAAGAAGGCATTCAGCCCGATAAGCCCGAGGATGAGTAGACCGCGCAGCAAAACCATGTTCAGAATAACCGTGATCCAAACATTTTAGGACAAAACCTTCCCGTTTTGCAAAACGCCTGCACATTGTAGGGGGAAGGTCTTGGCCAGGCTTGTCCAAATTGCGGTCGTTACGGTTGGCGACGAGCTGCGGCGGAGCCGCTCTGAGCGCTGGCGTGAGCTGGTAAATTAGACAGCCGTGGGGCCTAGCCTGCCCTCGCGCATAATTTGCAAAAACCGCCAAACGAACCCCAAATAGCGATGGAGTTTTGCTAAAATGGGGCGATGTTCGATGAAGTTGTGATGGTCACCGGAAACCGTCCCCTGGGCGGCAGCCATTTTCTGTTGAGTGTTGAATCTCCCCGGCAGGCACAGACCGCCCGTCCCGGCCAGTTTGCCATGCTGCGAATTCTCGGCCGGTCAGATGTTTTACTGCGTCGGCCGATGAGCATTTATGACCTCAAGGCTGGGAATTCCGAGGGCAAGCATGGACGCAATGCAGGACCTCCGAGGCTTCTTCAATTCCTCTACAAGGTTGTGGGGCAGGGCACCCGGCTCATGTCAGAGCTCAAGCCGGGAGACCATGTAGGATTGTTGGGGCCACTGGGCCACGGCTTTTTCGAAGAGGAGTATCTGCCCCGAGCACACGAGGCCAATGAGGTTCTCCACGTGGCGGGAGGTATCGGAATAGCTGCTCTGCTTCTGCCGGCGAAGCGCTTGGCGGAGGCGGGGTTTCATCAACGCCTTTTCATGGGTGGGCGAAGCAAGGCGGACCTTGTTGGCATCGAAGATTTCAGGCCACTAGTGCGGGGGATGCTGTTAGCCACTGAGGACGGGTCCGCAGGCTATCGCGGCTTTGTCACCAGGCCGCTCGAGGAATACCTGGCGCGGCACTCGAGTAAGAAATGCCTGCTGATGCTCTGCGGGCCCTGGGCCATGCTGCGCGCCTCGGTGGAGTTGGCAAGAAAGTATGGCCACCCGTGCCTGGTTTCCATGGAAAACCGCATGGGGTGCGGCCTCGGGGTTTGCCTTGGCTGCTGTATCCGCGTCCAAGGCTCCGGCCACGAGGCTTATCAGAGAGTCTGCACCGAGGGACCGGTATTCTGGGCGGATAAGGTCGTTTGGGACGAGCCTTGAAGCAGTAGGCAGTAGGCAGGAAGAACGATTTCAAATGGCAAATCGCAAATCGCAAAAAGCAAAGGGTTTGCAATTTGCCATTTGTGAAATCGCAAAACCATTTGCCATTTGACCTTTGCCATTTGAGACCTTTTCATATTGGACCTAGGTCGTGCTTTTTATGCCCGCAAGACACATAACGCGCAAATCCCCTCCAGATGACGGCCTAGTGTCTGGCGGCGAGCAATTCCTCCCTCAGATCGAAACCGAAATCGCCGGAATCCGTTTCCAGAATCCGGTGTGGACGGCGAGCGGCACCTTTGGATACGGTAAGGAATTCTCCAAACTCATTGATTTGAATGAATTGGGGGCTATTGTCGTAAAGGGCATTTCTCCCGACCCGATGGAGGGGAATCCGTCGCCGCGCATCTACGAAACCGACTCGGGGATGCTCAATGCCATCGGCCTTCAGAACGTTGGGGCAAAGCGGTTCCTCGCTGAGAAGCTTCCTTTTCTGCGCACCCTCAGGGCTCGCTGCATCGTAAATGTCTTTGCCTACTCGACCGAGGATTATGTTCGGTGCATCGAGACCCTCAACCAAGGCGACGGCATCTCGGCTTATGAACTCAACATCTCCTGCCCCAATACCCGTTGTGGCGGCATAGTATATGGCAGCGACCCGAAGCTGACCGAAGAGGTGGTGGCAGCGTGCAAGAAGGCAGCACGCTATCCGCTCTTGGTGAAACTCTCCCCCAATGTCACGGACATCACAGTTTTTGCGCGTGCCGCCGAATCGGCCGGAGCCGACGCCCTCTCGCTCGTGAACACCCTCGTGGGCATGGCCATTGACATCGAAACACGCATGCCTCGGCTCTGGAACGTAACCGGGGGACTATCCGGCCCGTCTATTAAACCGGTAGCCGTGCGGATGGTTTATCAGGCTGCGCGGGCGGTGAGAATCCCTATCGTTGGACTAGGAGGCATAGCCACCACGGAGGACGCCCTGGAATTCTTCATCGCCGGCGCCATGGCCGTGCAGGTGGGGACAGCGAATTTCTACGATCCAGGAGCTTCGGTTCGCATAGTGCAAGGTCTACGCGACTATTGCCAGAGGAAGAAGCTTCACCTCGCTGAGATTATCGGATCCCTGAAGATTCCCGGACGTGCAGCCGCAATCGGCGCCGAAAGCTGACCCCCCGCGGGCTGTCCGCTTTGGCAACTTTCTTGACAGGCGTCAAGAGGTTTGTTAGATTGACCGGGTGCGGCTTTGGGGAGAGCATATCTGATTGAAACCAGAAAGCTTTCGGTCATCCTGGCGACCGCCGCAGCGCTTTTGCTGACCCCCGGGTGTCGCCTGCGGCGCGAGACGCGAATTCAGCCATCACAGTTGCCCCCACCGGCACGCGAAGCGTCCCTTGCCGAACTGGTCGCTAACCTCAATGCCAGAAGCCAAAGCGTTCACACCATGAGTGCGACAGTAGATCTTGAACCAACGGCGGGGTCCATATACTCTGGCGTCATCAAGGAGTACCACGATATCAGGGGCTTCATAATGATGGAAGGGCCCGCCACGATTCGAATGTTGGGGCAGGCCCCGGTGCTGCGGACAAATGTCTTCGACATGGTTTCTAACGGCGAGGACTTTCGCTTGTATATCCCATCCAAGCAAAAGTTCATTGTGGGGAAGACGACTTCCCGCCGCCCGGCCAAAAACTCGCTGGAGAATCTGAGACCTCAGCATATTCTGGAGGCCATGCTGGTTCCGGCATTCGATCCCTCTCATGAAAAGTGCTTCTTGGAGGAAGCTGAGGAAGGCGGACGCCGATTTTATGTGATTGGCGTCGTGGAGTCCGTCGAGAGCGGAGAACTACGCCTGATATGTAAAGTCTGGTTCGACCGAGCCAATCTCGAGCTAGCGCGCATGCAATTCTACGAATCGGAAGGCCTTTATGTCGAGGACGTGCATTATTCCGACTATCAGGATTTTCAAGGGGTGACCTATCCCACTCACATCGAAGTGGCAAGGCCGATTGAAGATTACCGCTTGGCGATCACTATCCTCAAGGCCGTTTTCAACCAGCCTGTTGATGCTGATAAATTCATCCTCGCCCAACCCTCAGGCACGCAACTGGTTGACTTGACCTCGAAGAGCCCCCAGGAGGAACCAAGTGGTCAATAAGCTGATCGTCTCCAACATCTTGTACCGTCCCATCCGCACGGCATTGAGCGCCTTGGCGGTGGCCATCGAAGTGGCCATGGTGATGCTCTTCGTGGGGCTCGCTCATGGGCTGGTAGATGAGTCAGCGCATCGGCTGGAGGGTGTGGGCGCGGACATTCTGGTGCAACCGCCGAGTTCGTCGTTCCTTCTTGCTCTTTCTCAGGCGCCCATGCCCATCAAGTATGGGGACCTCCTCAAACAGATCCCGCACGTGCTGGCCGTGGCTCCAGTGCTCTTCAACTTCAATTCCATCGGAGGCTTGAACATCATCTACGGGATCGATACGCCCACTTTCGACCGGGTTACCGGGGGCTTCGTTTATCACGATGGCGGGCCGTTCCAGAACCCCTATGACATCCTGGTGGACGATCTGTATGCCCGGGCGAACCACCTCAAGGTGGGGCAGACGATTTCCCTGTTGAATCACGATTTTCACGTGTGTGGCATCGTCGAACATGGCAAAGGGGCCCGTCTCTTTATTCCCCTGGACACGGCAGAGGACCTTCTGCAAGTCCAGGATAAGGCCTCGATCTTTTTCGTCAAGTGCACCGAGCCCGGTTACACCGACGACGTTTCCGATGCGATCCACCGATTGCTTTCCAAGTACCAGGTCCTTCCCGTGAAGGAATACATGTCGTTAATGACCTCCAATAATTTGCCGGCTCTGAACGCCTTTATTACTGTCATAGTTGCCATTGCGGTTGGAATCGGATTCCTGGTCATCTTCCTGTCCATGTATACAACCATTACCGAGCGCACCCACGAGATAGGGATTTTGAAGTCGCTTGGGGCTTCAAAAGGGTATATCATTACATTGATTTTGCGAGAAGCAGGTCTTCTCAGCGCGGTTGGAATCCTCGGTGGGTACGGAATCGCGGCGGTAGCCCGCAAGGTCATCCTCGCAAAATTCCCGACCCTTTCCATAGAACTGACCATGGAATGGGCTCTTTACGCCGCCATTCTCGCGCTGGCCGGAAGCGCCCTGGGGGCGCTCTATCCCGCGTTGCGCGCAGCCGAACTTGACCCTGTGGACGCCCTTGCGTATGAATAGATGGAACCGATAATCGCCACTCACGACCTGAAGAAGGTTTACCGGCTCGGCAAAGTCGAGGTGCAGGCGCTGCGAGGTGTGGATTGCATAGTCCATGAAGGGGAGTTCGTGGCAGTGGTTGGGCCCTCCGGCTGCGGGAAGTCCACCCTGCTTCACATCTTGGGCGGCCTGACCGGTCCCACCAGCGGGCAGGTGCTGGTGGATGGCAATGATTTCAGCAAGATGACGGATACTGACCGCACGCGCTTCCGGCGACATAAGATCGGGTTCGTCTTCCAGCGCTTTAATCTACTGCCCACCCTGACGGCGCGTAACAACATCGCCATCGCCCAGGACATCCAGGGCAACGGGTTCAATCCCCACCGCTTCCATGCGGTCGTGGAGATGCTCGGTATTCAGGACAAACTCGATCATCGACCCTACGCGCTGTCAGGGGGTGAACAACAGCGCGTGGCCATCGCTCGCGCCGTCATCTGTGACCCCAAACTACTCCTGGCGGATGAGCCGACAGGTAATCTGGACACGGACAATTCGCAGGCCGTTCTCAACATGATGAGAGGCCTGAACAAAACCTTTGGCCAAACGGTCCTGATGATCACGCACAACCCCGAGGCTGCCGCGGTGGCGGACCGAATTATCCACATGCGCGATGGGCGCATTGTTGCCGATTGATTTTCGCTCCATTTTGGGCGGCCTTCGCCAATGGCCCAGAGTACGGAAATCCGCAATTCCTCGTTGCCGCAACCCCAGGCCGGCATGCTGAGTAGCGGTCGCGAGAGGGTCTGGGAAAAGATCAAGCTCGGCATCCTGCGCACCGTCTTCTGGACGTTCGAGCGCGGCACCTGGCAGTACGACCTGATGGTCCTCGCCATCCTGGCTTTCATTTTCCTGTCACCGCGCAACTGGTTTAACGACCGCCCTACTCTGGAATTCATGGACCTTCGCCACCAGCAAGGCTTCGTCGAAATGGGACACGCGAAGCAAGGATGGCGCTACCTGGTGGACGCCAGGCTGGTGGAATCGTTCGAGGCTACTAAGCCCGAGGACGCCATCCAGATTATTCTGAGCCGCCGATTGCACCAGCCTTTCACCATCGTATCCATTGACCCCGTCACCGATAAAAACAAAGTAGTGCTGGGCTACACGGTGCTGGTAAAGCAGTGACAGGTGACAAATGAGGAGTGACGAGCTGGGGTCAGGAGCCGGAATACTGGACCGGCACCGTCTCGTTGGCTAGCTACCCACGTCAGCAACGAATAGGAGTCAGAAGCCGGGAGTCAAGTGTCAGAATAAACGAATCGTGCCATGCCAAGCAGTGGATTTAGCGGCCGCCCGCTAATCCCTAACCACAGACGGCCGACCACTAACCACCAGCCACTGTATTCTGACTTTTGATCCCTGACTTCTGTTCCTCACTGGCCTTTTTGCGTGGCTCCCTTTACAATGGCTGTGGAGGCGGATCTTGCGTTTTAGACTTGCTTTGACCTGTGTGCTCTTCTCCGTGGCGCTTTTAGCGCCGCTGCCCAGCACCGCTTTCCCGCGCTCTCCTCGCAAAGGAAAACTCCCCCCCGATCTCTCCCAAATCCTTTCTCGCATGAACGAAGCCGGCAAACGCCTGAAGACCCTTTCTGCCCACCTCGAGTACACCAAGGTGACCGTGCTTGTGAACGACAGGTCTACCGAGGAAGGTCGCCTTTTCTACCATAAGGGCAAGACTCCGGAGATCCGCATTGAAATGGAGCAACCCGAATCCAAGGTCATCCTGTTTAAGAAGAACAAGGCAGAAATCTACCTCCCAAAGATTAATCAAATTCAGGAATACAGTCTCGAGCAAAAGTCGGGACTGGTGGAGGAGTTCTTGGTCCTCGGCTTCGGGGCGGAAACAGGAGAATTGAAAAAGTCCTACACCATTAGCTATTTGAAGGAAGAAGAACTCGGCGGCGACACCACAGCGGTGCTTGAATTAACACCCCGCAAAGAGAGCGTCGCCTCCCAGCTCACCAAAATCCAGATGTGGGTCAGTGAAGATTCATGGGTGCCAGCCCAGGAGGAATTCTTCGAGCCGGGTGGCGACTATCTGATTGCCCGCTACAAAGCAATCAAGGTGAACTTTAAGCTACCCTCATCCACCTTCGAGATCCAGCCTGCCCCGGGGGCCAAGCGCGTCAAGATGAACTAGAAAAGGGTAAACGCTAAAGTGACGTGACCGGGCTTTTTTGTACCAGGTGAAATGAGAGAGAATTCACCTAAGGAGGAGTACCGGTCATGTCGACGAAGAGGTACAAGCCAGAGCAGATTGTAAACCTGCTTCGGAAGATTGAAGT
>Ga0326727_10026529_pt1 | contig 10734 bp, 5 predicted proteins | sample MB2enrmetagenome_FD_207643 | JGI IMG/M metagenome (GOLD analysis project Ga0326727, IMG submission 207643) | Lab enriched peat soil microbial communities from McLean, Ithaca, NY, United States - MB29MY | ecosystem: Environmental > Terrestrial > Soil > Wetlands > Peat | place: USA: New York... | reverse complement strand
CCTTCATTACTGCCGTCGTTCAGGTTGATGAAGAAGGGTTCCCAATCCTTTCCAAGATTCTTGGGATCTACTGCAAACCCATGGTTCTGCGAGGTGATATAAGTCTTCATCGTGCCGCAGCGCAACACAGGCTGGTTATATCCCCGGTGACCATATTTCAGTTTATAAGTGGTGGCTCCTGCAGCGATGGAGAGGAGCTGATTCCCGAGGCAGATGCCAAAGATGGGTTTACCCGATGCAATGGCTTTTTCAAGATTCCCGATCGTTTCCCTGCATACCTGCGGGTCGCCCGGACCATTGGAAATTACGAGTCCATCATAATCATCCCCTGTAAAATCATAATCCCATGGAACCCGGATCACGGTCGCGCCGATACTCATCAGGCAACGGATGATATTGTTCTTTACCCCGCAATCGGCAAGGATGATCCGGATCTCATTGCCCGGGTAAATGATCTTTTCTTTGACGCTGACCTGTGCTACCAGGTTTTCCTTGTTCGGATCGTAAAAATCCACTTCGTTTTCATCCTGCTGATATAGTTTCCCGAGCATGGTACCCTCTTCACGTAGCCGCTTGACGATGGCACGTGTATCAATCCCGCTGATCCCTGGCACGTCATTCTCAAGGAGCCAGTCGGAGAGGTTCTCCAATGCATCCCAGTGACTGTATTCAGCAGTATAACTCGAAATGACAAGCCCGGAAACATGGATACAGTCCGATTCGAAACTGGTTGAAATATTTTCCCTGATTGCTTTCCCCGGAACCCCATAATTCCCGATAAGCGGATAGGTCAGAACAAGGATCTGACCTTTGTAAGATGGGTCGGTCAGACTTTCGGGATAACCGGTCATAGCCGTGTTGAAAACCACCTCTCCTGAAACGGAACGCAAGGCCCCAAAGGGCTTTCCCGTCACCCGGGTTCCATCATTTAGCAGGAGTTGTGCCACCGTATATTTTTTCTGAACCGATGATTTTCCGGACAGTAAAAATACAATAAGAATCGGATTATCCCTTAAGCCGGACCCTATTCGTTAATAGAAGTTACTAACAGATCGGACAGCTTCCATAGTTTTTCACCATTCCGCGGGTCAAGCGCATTTTTGCTGACTTCCTTCCGGCTCATCAGGAAGAGGTAATCAAAAGGTTTATTCTCCTGGTCAGGGGAAGTTGCCAGGTAAACAACCGGGATTGCTGCTTTGGAAGGCGATTTGAAGAAGATTGAAAAGATCAGTTTCATCAGGGGAAGAAAAATCTTCGGCGCTTCCCTCCCGATATTCGAATTGACAGGACCCGGGCAAAGGGCAAAGACAGAACAAGTTAATTTATCTTTATTCAACCGCCGGGATAATTCGACTGCAAAAGTCGTCAGGAGCAGTTTATAGTATCCGTAAAGTTCAAGGCTTTTACTAATGCTGTAATCCTTATAAATTCCAAAGGAGTCCCAGTCAAATCCTTTCGGATTGCGGTGCGTTTCGGAAGATACGAACACGATCCTTGGATGGCCGCGAGTGGAGTGACGAAAACAATTTTCCTTTAGCAGAAGATTAACAAAGATGAACTTTGACAAATAATTCACCATGAACATTTCTTCGAGTCCCTGGGGTGTCTTGCGGCTTTTCTTCGGAACCAGGCCTGCATTGCAAATGAGAATATCAATCTGTCCAAACTGATCGCGAATCAAGGATACCAACCGGCGGATGGATGCCAGGTCAGAATAATCGACGGGTAACATATGAACATCATCTGACGCGGATAGCTTTTTGACTTCCTCTCCTTTCGCAGGAATACCGCTGCGGCAGGCCATGATGACCTTTGCTCCCCTGTGTGCCACTTCTGCAGCCACTGCAAAGCCGAGTCCTGAGCTGGATCCGTCAACAAGCACGGTCTTTCCGTCAAGGCGATCGGTTGGCTTCAACGCACCAGCCGGTTCGTGTTTCCTGAACAGATCCTTGATTCCTGTCAGTATGGCAGTGAAGGAATTGCTGTATTTATCCTGTTTTTTATCGATCATAGTGGGTCTGGATAAATTGCTTGTAACGGCTTGTGTATTTGTCAATCTCGTCTTTTGTCAGTCCAAAATCCGACAGTGAATAATGGTGCGAACCATATTTCCTGTGCGGGTGATCCTCTTCATGTTTCACAAAGCGTCTGGTCAACGACGGCGTCAATCCTCCGGCCAGAGAATAGATCCTTGAGAGTTCCTTCTCTGAATCTTTTATAAGGTCTTCATAATAAATGTCGGTGAACTTTGATTCATTATTATCTTTTGATCGGTAATCCAGGGCTTTATCCAGCATGTAACCGGTCTTTCTGACCCAATGTCCGGCAATCCTTCTTTCGTCAACCTCATCACTGAAGATCATATGATTATAGGTCACCATGCTAAGGAAGGAAGGTATTGATTCATAAACCCTGCGGTGAGGCCAGAGAAAATGAACTTCTTCAAAGTTTTTTTCGATGAGGTCGGGAAATTCAAGATGATGAGGCGATTTAAGTACCCAGCGTTTGGCTGTTTTTTTCCATTGCATGAATTTTAATAGTTTCACTGCATAAGCATAGGCCGCTGACTGATCGGTCTTTTCAAGCCATTCTGCATAAGAAGGCACATTCATCATGGCTTCCGGGGTGGTACTTAAAAAGCTTACATCGAGTAGAAGGATATCCTCTTCCGGCTCATACACGTCGATCGGATGAATGGCAAAAAAACCGGGTGACATTAATTTTACAGCATTGACCGATGTTTTTGCAATTGCAATCCGTTTATCTTCTCCCTTTTGATCCGAAATAAAGGGGATTGGATTGATGACCTCCCAACTGGGGATCACGCGGTGGTCGGGATCTGCTGCCAGCAGCCGCTGCAGCTTCGTTGTGCCGGTACGTTGAAGGCCAATTATGATCCAGGCTGGAAGCAAAGGGGGATCAAGGATCTCAGGATAAAGGCGAAAAAAATATTCCGCACGCAGACGGATACTTAACAGGCTGATAAACCGCTGACGGGTGATGAACCTTCCGACCGGGTGCAGGTTTGCTTCTTCATTCACCGATTTTAAAAGGTTCGACAATGGCTCATCTGAAAAATCTTTTCCCAGGTCATTTAGTCCCGTGGTTTTCCTGGCTGCTTTTATCAGCTCATCCTTGTCAAGTTTTATTTTTGTGCCGAGGAAGTAAGTTGCTCTCCAGGAACCATTCAGAAGCGAAAACCAGAGAGGCCGTTTTTTAAAATTCCCGGAGCGGGTAATTCGTTCAGAATTCATTTTTTATGATTGATCTTTTTACTTTCAAATATCAGATAGTGAGGGCAGCTCAGATGTTTTTATTACCCTGCAGGATGGGGTAATGGGTCGTTCTCCTTCATCCAGACGGTACCAGCGCCAACACATAGTCCCTTCATTATGACCGGCAGTCTCAATCCAATTGGGAACTCCCGGATCACTGTGCGATACAACGACAGTTATGCTATCATTTTTATTGGTAATAGCAGTAGTTTTATTTATACAAACATGAAAATACCGGTAATCAAGTGATTCCATCCAATAGTTGTCAAGCTGGAAATTCCATGAATCGCAGGCTGGTGGCTTCACATTGATGATCAGTGCTTCATCCGGGGTCAGTTTCCAGTGACTGTGATAATAAAAGATGTCAGGATCCCCTCCTGCTTCATTTGAAATATCCGGATCAAATAAAGGAAGCTGGTTGGTATGTCTTTGAAATCCTTTTGCCCATTTCGCAAACAGAAGAGGAGCTCCGGCAACAAAAAGAGATGCCGTCTTCAACCCTTCATCGATTAAGGCGGGGGTAAGAGGATCCGGAGCCTTTCTTCCATCCAGGTTTTCAATGTGAAGTTCCACCGGTATTTCTGTGAAACGGTTTGAAAAGGTCTGTCTTACGATCAGCAAAGAGGTTTCATCTTCAATCCTCAGCCAATTATTTCCTTTTTTTGTCTTGCTTAGTATTATTTCGAAGCTGCCATCAGGCGTAATTTCTAATTCAGTATGTTCCAGCTTGCCACAGGAAGTAAGTTTCCCAGTGGTACCATAATTCCCATTCTGTGTAAAAAACCCAAGGTAATGGATGGTATTTCTTTTCCCGGTGATACGATATTGGTATTTACCACTGATCTGCGCATTGAAATAATAATTGTCAGGGTTATCGGCTCCCATTTTCACAGTTTCGTGCACCATTCTCCTGAGAACAGGGAATGCAGGATCATTGTATTCTACATAAGCCTCAAGGCCTGCCCGTGTAAGCCGGGTAAGGTAACGCAGTCCTTCTGCCTGCTGAAAAGGATCGGTGGGTGCTCCCGGGTACATCAAGGTCGCCCCTGCAGCTTTCAGTTGATCACAAAATTCCCCCCATGATTTTCCGGTAACCACCCTTTTGGAATGAAGATCTTCCTGTTTTATTCCCCTGATTTTCAAGAGAAATTGCCTGAAGAATTTCAGAATCCTCAAAAATAGAAACAACAAACTCCGCATAATGAAAAGAAATTGCTATTATTGCACCTTACAAGAAGGAATTGGTATAATCCAAATCCTTTTTCCTTCTTCTATATTGTTTAAACTCCCCTCCCTCTTGGGGGAGGGGGAGGGGTGGGGTCCTTGATTAAAAGGATTTAAAAGAACTTATTAGTCTTCACCCGGGGTTTAGACTATTTGAAAGCAAAGTTAATAATTTTTATGAGTAATTTGGTTCCCCGATATGGAAATTGGGCATTTATTGCCGGTGCGGCCGAAGGCATAGGCGCTGCTTTCTCACTTTCCCTTGCAAGGCAGGGAATGGATCTCATTCTCGCAGATAAAAATCTCCCTGCATTAAATGCAATGGCAGATGAATTGGAACAAACCCATAGCATAAAAACAATTCGCATTTTCCAGGATCTTTCTGAGGAAAATGCTTGTACTTCCTGTCTTGACAAAGTCAAAGATGTCAATTTCAGGTTAATGATCTATATCCCCGCATTTAGTCCGGTAGGGAAATTTACAGAATACAAGACAGAGGATATCAACCGGTTTCTTTCACTCAATATCAGGACTCCTGTTCATCTTCTTCATACCTTTTTAAAGTGCAGACCGGAAGGTCAGCAATGCGGCGTTATCCTGATGTCTTCACTTGCAGGGATGATTGGGCCTGCATTGGCTGCACCTTATGCAGCTACAAAAGCTTTTTCACTGATCCTGTCAGAATCGTTATTTCATGAACTGAAGAAGGATAAAGTTGATATTTTAGCCTGTTGTGCCGGTCCAACATCAACACCGACATATTGGAGTAGCAATCCCGGGAAACAAAGTAAGATCATCGGTATCATGCAAACCATGGAAGTCGCTGAATACGCTTTAAAAAAACTTGGGAAAAGTCCGTTTTGTATTCCTGGAAGGAAAAACAGGTTGTTTTATTATTTTCTTACCCGTATAATACCAAGAAAAACTGCAGGAAATCTTGTCAGCAGATCTATGACAAAAATGTACACCCACCTTTAAAGGTGGGTGTACCAAATATTATAATAAAGATTGACCGGTTAATAGAAACTGGGACATTCTAAAGCATTACCGCTCCGCATCGAACGTCCGGGAGTGCCACCACCACCACCACCAAAAAGTGATAGTTTATCAAAATCAAGTACCAGGCTTATCTCATGAGCACCACCCAGGCCCTGCATATTACCGGAAGTCATAAGATCATAACTATACATGAATTTTATGCTCATATCTTCCGCAAATGTATAGCGATAGCCTACCAAAAGAACAACAGCATTGGCACCCTCTAAGCCTCCAAAACTTGCCTTGTACCATGCACCAAGATAGATGTTATACTTAAGTAAATTTAATCCTACCTGAAGTGTACTCATACTGTTTTGATTCTGGTAAATAATACCCGGATTGACCTTCAGGGGATCATTGGCTCCACCATTTGCGTACATTGAAGATGTAGAACTGCCTCCTCCCCCTGTGATCACGAGGTCGAGATGGGCAACAAATTTCCTTGGTAAAGGTGCGGTAGCTGTAGAAAGAAACGATTCATCCGGCTGGAAAACATGATCTACAGCAAATCCACCAGTCCCTGTGACATTTCCTTCAGGATTTGCGAATTGCAGGATACCCCCAACCCCAAAATCAGGAAAAACCTTTTTATTTGCAGTGGGAGGAACAAAAGAGGTCTGGTAAATATTCCCGTATTTCTCACTTAACTGATCGCTGAACACAAAATCATCCCAATTAATACTTTTCTGAACGACTGCAGCCTTGATGCCAACCTGACTAATTACTGACGCACTGATAGGAATTCTGGCACTCAGGGACAAGCCAACCGAGAGGTCATTAATAAATCCAATGCCCTCGTTGTTGGAATTGACAATAAGTCCGAGTCCGCCAGAACCAGGTAAATTCCTGTCACCAATATCAGCAGAAAAATAATAGGAACGAAAATCCACAGGTAAATTGGGCCATTGATCCCGGAATGAGAACCTGGCTTTCAATCCTGTGCTGATCCCTGTAAATGCAGGATTGTAATACAAAGGTGCACTAAAAAACTGCGAATAGTTAGGATCTTGTCCTCTTGCTGTTGACAAGAAGGATAAGCATCCAAAAATTACTATCGGTAAGATTAAATGTTTTTTCATCTATATAAAGAATTAGATATTAGCGAATTAATGTTACGGTTCCCATAGTCTTATATGATCCTTTGCCTATATCAGAGCCTTGCCATTCAGAATTGTCAATAAATGTCGCTTTCGCCTTCCACATATAGGTTCCGGATGGCATCAATACACCGTTTGAGTCTTTTCCATCCCATGATTCTGTTGGTCTGCCTTGTGCGTCAAGTGCATCTGAAGTCCAAAGCTCATGTCCCCAGGAATCGAATACGTCTATCTGGAATTCTTTCAGGTTCACTCCGACTGGAGTAAAGAGATTTGCACCTGTTCCTAAACTTGTCGGTGAAAAGGCATTCGGAATATAAAGTCCTTTAAAGATGAATTCATAAGTATAGAAGGTAGTATCAGTACAATTATATTGATTACTTGCTATAAGCATGATCAGGAAAGATCCATCATTTGCATAGGTTACAATCGGGTTCTCTTCCGTTGAGGTCTGCCCGTTGCCAAAATCCCATAAATAGGTGTTTGCACCAGTCGATTTATTTGTAAACTGCAATTTACCGGTCATGTTATTTAAGTTATCCGAATAGATAAATGAACTTACCGGAGTAACATTAACCGTTATAGTCGAATCGACCGTATCGTAACATCCATGTTGATCTTTAATGATCATACTCACAACATAATCCCCCTCATTCTTGTACTGATGAACCGGATCCTTGACGTGAGAAGTGTCATTATTAGAAGAAGCCTCACCAAAGTTCCACAACCAGTTAATAATGTTGGCTGTATCAGCAATCAGCGATGAATCCCTGAAATAAGTAGGATTGCCACTGCAGGCTATGGAATGGTCAAATATTGCAGTTGGGATCTGGAATACTCTTGTTGGCTTGGTTATTGAATCTTTACAACCGAAACGGTTCATTACGACCATCCTGACGTTGTATGTTCCGGATGAATCATACTTGAATGTCGGGTTTTTCTGGTTAGAGGTATCCTTCGACCCGGCATATGATTCGCCGAAAATCCATTTCCAGGTCACATTAGAACTACCAAATACATTTGACGTGTCCCGGAATAAAGTGATCTGCTCCCTGCAAACTGACGGGTTAGAGAAATAGGCCAGTGGCGTTGGATGAATCACAATAGCATGGAAGATGGAATCAACAAACGCACGACCGGAGGCAGGCACAGTTGCATGAATGATTAACTTCACATTATAGGTTCCCGCACTGGCAAATGTGTGGTGAATTACAGCAGTATGATGTGTATAAATAGTATCAAATCCATCACCAAAGATCCAGTGCCATTGGTTGATGATGTTAACCGGCAATGAACTATCGGCGAACGCAATATTGTATCTTGCACACAATAATGTGTCACTGTTTGAATAGGATGCTAAGATACAAGGAAATAGTTCGGCTGACTTGGTGAGGGTATCAAAACATCCGAAGCTGTTAACCACTCTGAGACCTACCTGGTAAATATTCTGTACCAGGTAAATATGAGAAGTATCTCCTGAGCCAACAGATCCCGGTATTGTATCTATTGAACCATCTCCAAAGTTCCATATCCAGTCACGAATAGAACCACTGCCCGGTGAACTCGAATCTTTGAACTGGATGACACTGTCGCAGGGCGTAGAAATTACTGAAAATGAAGGTGAAGGTAATGCATGAACCGTTACATTACGGTAAAGACTATCAGTGCAATTATCCGAATCCGTTGCTTTCAATCCAACAACATAAATTCCGGGCTGTGTGAAGATATGGGTCGGGGCGAATTTATAGGAAATATTATTTGGACCTGAATTAGGATCACCAAAATTCCATACTGTTGTGTAAAGGCTGTCTCCTTGTGCAAGGTCAACTGCAGAAAAATGAGTCGGGGTATTATAACAAACCGTATCATTTCTAAACGTAAAGGCAAATCCGGGTTTTACATGCACACTGTCACTCGTTGTATCCATACAACCGTAACTGTCAGTCACAATTAATGTCACAACGTAGGTTGTGTCGGTAACAGGAAAGGTGAAAGTCGGATTTATCAGGGATGATGTCGATCCCGGCATGAAAATCCATTCATCTTGTACGATAGCTGAGCCGACGCCATACGATTGATTCTGGAATGACACCTGTCCTGCCGGGCAGAAGAAACTGGTGTATGTGAATTTCGCAACCGGGGTCGGGTGAGTCGTGATAGGTATAGTTATGGAATCCTTACAATTAGCGAGATTGGTCACTGTTTCTGTTACATTGAATGTACTTGCTGTCGTATATTTATGCTTTGGATTCTGAAGTGAGGATGTATCACCGTCTCCGAAATTCCAGTGCCAGGATTTGAGTCCGCTTCCCGGTGCAATCGACAAGTCTGTAAACGCGGTCGAATCATTAACACAGGCAACAGATGCACTGAACATCGCCACAGGCTTTGGATTGACTACAATCTGTTTTGTTGTATCATGTGAACAACTGTTCGAATTCGTAACTGTTTCTGTAACCGTATAACTTCCCGGAGCACTGAACACATGTGTAGGATTTTGCATAGTAGAAGTATTGCTGGTCCCTGAACTCGGATCACCAAAATTCCATAACCAGGCGACCAGTGTTCCTGAATTTGCAACCGAAGAGTCTGTAAATATGGTCGGGCTTCCAACACATGCGGTATCGGCCTTGAATCTTGCAGTAGGTGTCGCATTTACGCTGACAGATTTACTGATTGAGTCAAAACAACCCGTGGTATTAGTAACAGTTAACTTGACGGTAAAGTTGCCGCTACCTGTAAAACTGTGTGTAGGATTCTTCAGAGTGGATGTATTTGCATTACCCGATCCTGGGTCGCCAAAATTCCATAACCATTGATTAATTGGAGTCCCACCGCCTTGTTGTGACAAATCGGTAAATTGTAATGGCTCCAGGGTACACCGTGTAGTTGCATAGGTAAAGTTTGCCGTAGGGCGGGATTCTACCTGAATGGGTGAAGATTTTGATGCATGACAACTATCACTGGTGGTAATTGACAAAGTTACAGTGTATGTATTTCCTGTCGTATAATAATGGCCGACATTCGGACTATTCGGGAAGGTAATCGTTGTAGGTGAACTGCCATCCCCAAAATTCCACGTCCATGAATAAATATAACCATGAGGTGTTGTGGAAAGATCGGTAAAATAAACAGTATCTCCGGCACATGTGGGTGCTGTGGCCGTAAAGGAAGCAACAGGATCACCATAAACGAGAACCGGCTTAGTAATGGAATTCGCACAACCATCATTGGTCGTAACGGTCAGAATAACATTAAAGACACCCGATGATGCATACTGATGTGTTGGGCTCGTTGCAGTAGATGTTTGCCCGTCCCCGAATTGCCAAAAATGTTGTTGGATGGTTTGGGGTGGCGTGGCCGTTGACTGATCGGTAAAAGTGGTAAGCGATCCAAGGCACGCAGTATCAGCATGGAAACCTGCTACGGGCTGCACAAGTATGGTAACAGTCTGTATATCTGTGTCATTGCAGTTGGATGCGTTGTATACTATTTCTGATACAGTATATGTTCCGGCGCCACTGAAATTGTGGGCAGGATTCTGTAACGTCGAGGTGTTGAGAATACCTGACAATGGATCACCAAAATTCCAACTCCATTGGGTTATACTTCCACCTCCGTTAGCCTGTGAATTATCGGTAAACTGAACCAATTGACTTTGACAATTGTTGGTCGGGAAGCTGAAGCTTGCAAGGGGTGAAGGTATACTGTTAACAACATGACTGATGGATGCCGAACAACTGTCTGACATTACAACTGTAAGAATTACCGTATGTGATGGGGCTGTGCCGAGAAATGTATGCGATACGCTGGGATTGTTTGGGAAATGGATAGGATCAAGAGGGCTGCCATCGCCAAAGTTCCAGATCCATCTTACGATCGAACCCGGGTAGCCGCTTACAGTAGTGGATTGGTTGGTATATTGAACCGGAGCTCCCATACAGTTCGGTGTGCTGAATGAAAATGCAGCTATGGGTAAAGGATTAACAAATACTTGTTCCGTGGTGTCTTTTGTACAACCATTGGAATTGACAACGGTCAATGTTACATTATATATCCCATAGTTGGTATAAGTATGTGTAGGATTCTGCAAGGGTGAA
>Ga0326727_10026528_pt1 | contig 10734 bp, 11 predicted proteins | sample MB2enrmetagenome_FD_207643 | JGI IMG/M metagenome (GOLD analysis project Ga0326727, IMG submission 207643) | Lab enriched peat soil microbial communities from McLean, Ithaca, NY, United States - MB29MY | ecosystem: Environmental > Terrestrial > Soil > Wetlands > Peat | place: USA: New York... | reverse complement strand
CCGCCCACTCTCCCGGCTTCAGAACGAACCCAAAACCCCCCCCCCCCCCCCCCGCGCTTCCCAACTCCCGGTCTGCGATCTTTTCAACCTGCTGACCAAGGCGGGTCAGATCGGCCTGAACCTGGCAGCCATCGCAGGATGTGAATTCCAGATGTCCGCCGAGTTGATGCGCCAGGCTCTCGGAGAGTTTAAGACCCATTGAAGTGCAGTTTGCCAGGTCGAAGCCGGCCGGCAGGCCAATTCCGTTGTCCTTCACAACCATCCGAACCGCGCCGGGAATCCGCCGCACCGAGACATGGATCTTGCCGGACCGCCCGTTGGGGAATCCATGCTTCAGGCAGTTCGTTACAATCTCGTTCGCGATCAGCCCGAATGGAATGGCGACATCGAGCGTAAGAAGGATCTCCTCGGAGTCCAGCTCGAAGTCGATCGTCTCGGGCTGCTCCGAGCTCGACTTGATCGCGCCGGCAATCACGTCTCGCAGATAGGTGCAAATGGGCAGGCTCGTGACGTCGGGCATGTTGTAAAGGCGCTCGTGCGCCAATGCCATCACGTGGATCCGTTGAACGGAAGTCTCGATCGCCAGCTTGGCTTCAATGCTTCGCAAGCTCCGCGCCCGCATCTTGAGCAGGCTTTGAACCACCTGCAGATTGTTCTTCACGCGATGATAGACCTCGCGCAGCAGAACTTCCTTCTCCTTGTTCTTGAGACGCAACTCGGCTATCGTCTCCTGGAGTTGCCGGGTCCTCTCGGCAACCAGCTTCTCGAGATTGATGGCTGCCAGCGCGAGCGCCTCTTCATGCAGCTTCTGCGCAGTCATGTCGCGGGCCACGCGGATGTACCCGGTCAGCTTCCCCGTCTTATCGCGAACCGCGGTCAGTACTCCGTTGACCCATTTCCGCGTCCCATCCCGGCAAACTTGCCTGGCATGGGTGGTGCAGGCTCCGTTGCGGGCCGCTTCCTCCATCTCCCGCTTCGGCAGGCCATCTTCGATCTCCTCCGGAGTAAAGACCAGGGAATAATCACGGCCCAGCGCCTCCTCGGCCGTGTATCCCATGATGTTCTGCGTGCTGGCGGTCCAGCCGGCGATCCGCCCCTCTGCATCCAGCGTGAAGATCACATAGTCAGCCACGCCTTCGACAATGATTCGGTAGCGTTCCAGCTGAAGGTTGCGTTCTTTCAACGTGTCTTCAGATTCTTTCTGCGCAGTCATGTCGCGGGTGATCTTGGCAAACCCAAGCAGCTCGCCGTTAGAGCCGCGAATTGCGGTCAAGTTCACCAGCGCCCAGAATTTTCTTCCGTTCTTGCGAAGGCGCCAGTCTGCCTTCTCAAAACGGCCTTCGAGCGCGGCTGTCGCAAGCTCCTGTGCCGGCAATTTAGCCTCAACAGCCTCGGGAAGAAAAAACATGGAGAAGCTTTGCCCCAGCACCTCTTCAGCCTTGTACCCCTTGAGACGCTCAGCCCCCGCGTTCCAACTGATGATTCGACCCTCCGGATCAAGCAAGTAAATCGCGTAATCGATCACGCTCTCCACAATGAGTCCGAAGCACTGTTCGCTTGTGCACGACAACCTGTCCGTCGCGCACAAATCCCCATCCTCGCGGTCCTGGGCGCACCTTTTACGGCTCGTCCCAGTTGAGTCAGGCGGGACTTGTCGGTCAATGGGGAGCCAGCCCGCCGGAGTGGAATCAGCCGTAGGCATGCGTTCCATGTGAGTCATCTAGAACTCCTTCATGAGGCTGGATTTCGCGGTACTCCAGACCTGCAATTCCAGACTGGCGATTCCGCCCCTCAATGTAACCCGCTGTCCGTTTGCCGCGGCTTGGTTGCGCACCGCTCTAAGAGCTTATCCGCGAATAGCGAATTTGTAGCGCCGCTCTCCAGAGCGGCTGTCGTGCGGGTCTCCAGGCCCGCACAAACCGCATCGGGCGGCTAGCCAGCCGCCAGTGCCGCCGGTCTGGAGATCGGCGCTACTATTTGCGGATCGGCCCTAAAAGATCGCCCCCAAGCGAAACGTCGTGACCCTCGCGTCCCCCTGCAGCAACTTGTGCATCAATTGCTTGGCAATTCTCGGATCGGGATCGGCGCTGAGGCCGGTAAGCGTGCGCCCCACCAGGTTCTCTGCCGTAACCCCCGACTCCCGCAACATCGATTGATTCACGCGCACAATGTGGCCGTTGCCATCCAACTGCACCATCGGCAAAGACGCTGCTTCAAACGGATCGATCTCCCTGACAGACCCCTCCATGGCCTGCGCGCGCAGCCGCTCCTCCGCTTTGCGCAGCGTGATCACGTAGCCCCGATAACTGCCCGGCTCGTCGGCCAGCGGGCACACGATCAGGTCTACAAGCACCGAACCTCCCTCCGCCGGTTTGAGATTCAACCCAAACTCCTCGATCGTGACCTTCTGCTCGCGATCCGTCAGAATCGGTACCAGTCGGGCGCGGTGGTCCCGCACATCCAACACTTCCTCGAGTTGGCGGCCGGCGGAGTATTCCCGTGCCCTGCCGGTCAGGCGCTCAGCCGCCGTGTTCATAAACTGGATTTCCCCGTCCAGCGAAACCATCATGAGCGCTTCATGCATCCCATCTACCGTTGCCGCCATCTTGCGCCGCGCATTGCGCACGCCCTGGTCCACCTTGGCCTTATGCAGAGCTACCTCCAGCGTGGCCCTCAGCTCGCGGGTTTGAAAGGGCTTGGTCAGATACCCATAAGGCATCTCCCGCGCGGCCCTGGCAGTGGTAATCTCGTCGCTGTACGAGGTCAGGAAGATCACTGGAACTCCATACGCCTCGCGCAACAGGCGGGCTGTCTGGATGCCATCCATGCTGCCCACAATGCGCACATCCATCAGTGCCAGGTCCGGCAGATTCTCCTCGACAGCCATTAGCGCCTCGTCGGCGCTCTCCGCCACTCCAACAACCTCGCATCCAAATTCCGCGACCTCCTGCTGCAGGTCAAGCGCGACAATGGGCTCATCTTCAACGATCAACAGCTTACCGGTCATGGGTTCTCCATTCTTTCTTGGCGAATGTCTGTGTTAGCGGCCACTCGTAAAAATGGCGGTGAAGTGCGCTCTAAACAATACATATCTCCAAAGTATGGATAAAAGCCGTAGAATGCTGAGACATTTTGCTTTCCAGGGAACGGAAGGTTTCAAAGGTTGCTGGAGGATTGCGTCATATTCCCGATTAGGAATGGCTAGGCCAAAGTGAGCAATAGTGAACTGTATTGGAGCTTGCGTTCTGCTTTTGCCTTGCACCAAGAATCCGGATGCCCCATCCGCGATTCAGCTTCTCGATGAGATGTCGGCAAGCAGCAAGGCAATCGGCCCCAAAACCACCCTCGCTTACCGCAATGATCGTCTACCATCGATAGAGCCCATGCCCGCCAAGCCCAAGCTCGGCCAAAACTTCCTCATAGACGCCCAGGCCGTCCAGCGCATCGCCGCCTCACTTGGCGACCTAACCGGCCGCACGGTCGTTGAAATCGGCCCCGGCGCCGGCGCCATCACTGGAGCCCTCGCCGCCCGCGCGGCGCACGTAATCGCCGTCGAGCTTGACCCTGGACTCGCCGCTTATCTGCAGACTCAGTTTTCGCCCGGCCGAGTCACCGTCTTCACCCAGGATGTTCTGAGCTTCGACTTCGCAGCCGCTTCAGTCGCAGTCGGCCGGCAGCTTGTAGTCGTGGGCAACTTGCCCTACGGCATCACCTCGCAGATTCTCCTCAAACTCGCCGCCAGCCACGCCGTTCTCGATCGCGCCGTTCTCATGGTCCAGCGCGAAGTAGCCGCACGCATCACGGCCACGCCAGGTTCGCGCGACTATGGGCTGCTCTCTGTCACCGTGCAAATGTATGGGCCCGCGGAATCCCTTTTCACGCTCCCGCCCGAATCGTTTTCTCCGCCTCCCGATGTTCACTCCACGGTATTCCGCTGGCGCTTTGCCCCGCGCTTCGCGGAACTTGAAGTCGACGAGAACGCCTTTCTCCCATTTGTCCGCAAAGTCTTTGCCCAAAAGCGCAAGACTCTCGCCAACAATCTTCGCGCTGCAGGATTCTCCTCTGGTTCAATTAGTGCTGCCTTCGACCAAGCTAACATCGATTCGCGCGCCCGCGCCGAGGCTTTGGCCATTGAAGATCTCGCGTCTCTCTGGCACGCGCTCCAGTAACACGCAGTTACAAAACTTTACAAATGAATTCGCAACACGCTCCCATAACTCGTGTCTCCATAGACGTGAGTGCGGAAAGGCAATGAAGCTAATAACATTCTCCGCCTCCCAAGGAGACACACCCATGAAACTCTCACTGTTAGGCGTCGGACTGCTCGCACTCAGTTCAACCATTGGCTTTTCCCAGGCCGCCCCGCCCGCTGCTCCCACGCATGCTTACGCGCCTCACCACGCCACCGTCAACTTGCGCCGTGCCATGCAGCAGCATCGCATCGCGCAAGGCGCAAGAACCGGCCGCCTCACGGTGCGCCAGGCAAACCGCCTCGAACGCCGCGAAGTCCGCATCGGCCGCGCCGAAACGCACATGCGCGCCGCCAATGGAGGCCGCCTCACCCGTGCCGACCGCATCGTCCTCAACCATCGCCTCAACCGCACCTCGCGCGCCATCTATCGTGACAAGCATCATGCCACAAGGCAGTAAGCATCACGCCATCCATGACGCCACAAGCCGCCCGACTTCAGTTGGGCGGCTTTTTCCATGCAAGGCAGCTTTTTTCATGCAAACCGTTCAGTTTCCTCATTGCTTAGCGCACGCGTAATGTGATATGATAACTATCGGGAGATAGTAACCCGCAGCCATCGAACCTGACATAGGCTACCGTCGCCCTTTTCAACCTCGTGCGCCGCATTGATCTCTCGAACAAGCTAACTCATCGCACTTAGCCCGTAGGAGGGATAACTATGCCATCCGACGCTTCCACTCTCACCAAGCTTTACCTATTTCAGTTATCTACCGCATCCAAGCCTCTCGGCGAAGGACGAATCCTGGAGATGGTTCTCGGTTGTTACTTGGTCGAAACACTAAACGGCGCCCATATCCTCATCGATACAGGAATTGCCCCGGATGTAATCATCCCCGGGGATGCTCAACCCAGGAAGCGATCCAATGTGATCGAGCAACTCGCCGCGCTGGGGTTGCGGCCATCCGACATCGGCACTGTGATCTCTACGCACTTCGATGTCGACCACGCCGGCTATCACGACTCATTCCCGGCAGCCGAATTCATCGCTCAGCGCTCGCATTACAACCTGGCCCGCTCCGGTCATCCACGCTTTGCCTCGGCCCGATCGCATTGGGATCATCCGTCCTTGCGTTATCGCCTGATTGACGGCGACACCGAACTTCTGCCCGGCCTAACCCTGCTTGAAACCAGCGGCCACGCCACTGGCCACCAATCTGTGCTCCTCCGTCTTCCCCATACTGGGCCGATTCTCTTGGCCGTCGATGCAGTCATGATGGAGCGCCTCTTCACTCCAACCCGCAACGCTTGGCCCCACGATGAGAACGAGGATCAACTCCGAGCCAGTACGCAAAAGCTGCTTGACATTGTTGAACGTGAAAAGGTGGCGCTCGTCGTCTTTGGCCACGACGGCTTGCAATGGCAGGGTCTTAAGAAGGCGCCAGACTTTTATGAATGAAGTTAGCCCCGGTTATTTCGAAAGCTAGTTCGGCCGCAGAGTTACAGCTTCACTACAGCGTGTTTCAAGAGCCCGTTGTGTGTCAGGGCACGACTTCACAGGCTGCGGAAAAATGGGGAACAGGAGGCGAATTCGCCGAAAAACGTCCCTCAGGGGCTAAAGCCCGCGTTGATTTTACTCCACTTACGGCACGGCTAAAGCCGTGCCCTTTCAAAGTAATGAGTTTTTCCGCAGCCTGTTCAGTCGTGCCGAAAATGGCCGGAAGAAGAAGGGGTTTTAACCCCTGAGGGACGGCAACCTAATTTCGGCGGCCATTTTTGAAACACGCATTAATAAACCGTCCTTCCGCAGCCGATGATTCAATTCACGTAACTCAGTTGAACTGCCGTGGTCTTAGCGGTGCGATCCTCCACCACCACCGCCACCGCCACCGCCACCACCGCCGCCTCCATGAGCAGCGCCCCCGCCACCGCCAGACGAATGACTGGCCGACGATCCCCCGCCCGAGTACCCGCTTGAAGCTGGATGGCTCGGCGCCGATGCGTGTTGACTACCGCTGCTCGTCGGCCGGGACGCATATGCGCCAGACGAAGAACCGCTTCGGCCAGGCACGTAGCCCTGCCCCCCCACCATTCCCGGCCTTGTGCCCGCTGTGGCGGCTCCCGCCCGATTCACATACCCTGCAGCGGAGCGATCATATTGCTGCGAAACGGAGCGATCATTTTGCTGCGCAACGGAGCGATCGTATTGCGGCCGCGGCGACAGCGGACGAAATGCCTGTACCGTGTGCCCGGCAATCACAACCGTTCCCGTCCGGTTCCGCAAAGGCAGCCCGCCGGTTCCGCCGGAAGGCTGGCGGTTCACGGTCAGCATCGGATGAGGGCCGCCTGGCCCGCCTCGACCGATTGGTGGATGACGCGGGCGAAGCGGCGGGTGGTACCAACCTGGAATCAATCCGATATTCAGCCCATAAGAGCCGGCGCGCCACCAGGGTGCGCAGCCGCCCATTCCCGGCGCCCAACCCCACCCAAAGCCGTCGTAGAAGTTCCAATTTCCGCATTGATACGGCAGATAACCCCAGGAATACCCCGACACCCAACCATACCCATACTGCGGCGTCCACATCCAGTATCCGTTCCCGAATGGATCCCATCCCGCATCGCTGGCATCGTACGGCGACCAGATATTCCCTTGTCCCGGAACGTTGTACCAGTTTCCGTTCGCGTCCAGATCGTTCCACGCCGGATTGCTGCTATCCGCAAATCCCTGCGTCGCTGCGGTCCTCGCAGAGCCCCCGGCCGCCAGCATCTGGTCGCGGTCCGAGTTCCACGAATCCCATGAATCCGGTTCGATCGATTCAGCCAGGTCATAGTGGCTCGGGTCCGCGCCGCTCAAAACCACGCTCTCGCCTCCGTGCAGGTCGACGGCCGTGGCGCTGCCTCGCTCCATGTGCGCATTCCCCGAGAAGACTGCAAGCTCTCCCGGCGGGTTGTCCAGATTGATCCGCAACACTGTGAACCCACTCGCCGTCACCACGCTGTCGCCGAAGGTGATTCGAATCCCGCCTTGTCCTGGCTGTCCAGGCTGTCCCGAGCCGCGCAGCTCAAAGTAGCCCAACCCCGTTTCGAGCGTAATCTCCGTGTCGCCCGTTCCGCCCTGCCCGCGCAACGCCGTCAGCGTCAACGAGCTGTTTGGCGATAGCCGCGCCACGCTCCCGTCATCGAACTGAATCTCCGCGCGCCCGTCTTCCGTGGTCGCCACGGTGGTTCCCTCAAATAAGGGTGCGTTGGCCACGGCCCTGTCCGCAATCACCTGGTTGCCCTGCGATATCTGCACCTGCCCGTCAACGCTGCTCAGCCGCGCCGCACTCACCGCCTGCGCCGCATCGTCAGCCAGAGCCGCGGGCAACATAAAGACGCTTGCAGCGGCAAGCGCCGCCAGCCCCAAAACTCCAAAGCCCGGCCTGCTGCCTGCCCATCCCGTGCCATTCCGACTTATCTTCATGGCCTTCCGCCTTCCCTATGCCACCCGCGCCCGCTACCAATCTTTGGCTCTCGGTCGAGCAGCGGTTACCCGGCAGCCCTGCATTAACTAGGACACGCTCAACCCCCGAAAAGTCGCGTAGAATTCGCGTCTGCACACGGTATATTTCTGCGCCGAGGCGGCTTTTCTCCGCCTCAACCTACTTCGCTAATCCATCCAACATCGCTCTGGCGCGCCTTCGAACCCGCACCATCACGTCAGGATCGTCTGCCAGCCGGTCGAGAACCCCCCGAATCGCCTCAATCTCCTGCAAGCGCCCGTCCTTTGACGCTTCGGCGACATACTCCATCTCGCTGTCCAATCCCAACCGATCGTGCTGCAGCAGGATCTCCAGCCGCGCGCCCTCCAGAATCGTTCCCGCCACCGCCACCAGCGAATCCCCCAGCGCCTGAATCTCTTTGTCTTTCGAGTAATTGAACTCGCAGCCACCCGCTCCATCCGGCCCGCTGTAACTCAGTTTCTTCCACCCCTGGAAAGCCACCTTCAAGTGGCTCTCGCAGTCTGCGGTGAGCAAGTTGTGCTGGCGCACTGTTTGAAAAACATACTCCGCAAACTCCGCGCTCACCTTCACATCCCGGTCCACGTCGGGCGCCCGAATCTCTTTGTCGCTCTCCAGCCCACTCGCTTCTGTTCCACCAGCCGCCGCGCTGCGCCGATCGGAATGAAAATGGCCGCTCCCATCGGGATGCAGCGTCAGCGTCCAATGCGACGGTGTCAGCCCTGGGTTCGAATAATCCACCTGAAACTCCGGCGCGCCTGCAGCCCCGCCCCGCGCCGGCAACCACGCCAACGCCAATAGCAGCCACCACGCCGCCGCGCCGCGCCTCATCGCCCCGCCTCTTGCAGCGCCAGCGTCTGTGCCGTATGAATGTGGCAAATCGCAATCGCCAGCGCATCCGCCGCATCCGAGGGCTCCGGCACTTCGGCCAGCTCAAGCAGCCGTGCCACCATAAATTGCACCTGCTCCTTCTTGGCCAGTCCGTAACCCACCACGCTCGATTTGATCTTCAGCGGAGCATACTCGGCCACCGGCAGTCCCTGTGCGGCCGCCGCCAGCAGCGCCACCCCGCGAACCTGTCCCAGCTTCAGCGCCGACCTTGCGTTCACTGAGTAAAAGACCTCCTCGATTGCCACCGCGTCCGGCGTCCAGCGCTCCATCTCGGCGCTTAGGTCCGTGAACACCTTCAGAAGCCTTTCCGCGGTTGTCAGCGTCTTCTTCAACCGGATCGCTCCCATCGCCTTCAACATCAGCCGTGGCTTTCGCGCAGTGTCGTCCGACTCCACGACCCCAAACCCCGTAGTCTCCGTCCCGCAATCGATCCCAAACACCCGCATCGCGTCCAAGTCTATCGCAGACGGCTGCCGATTCGCACTATTTCCCTATTGATTCAAAAGTGGCGTCAAGCCGAAAACTGCCCATTGCACTGGCTCCTAAAGTTCTCCCTTGACATCTCCCCGTCGGTGCGTGCTAGCTTACCGTAAGTGGATACTTACCTACAAGCCGGCCTCGATGCCCTCGGCGACGCAACCCGAATGGCCATCTTTCAAAAGCTTGCTGCCGGCCCCATCGCCGTCAACGAGTTGGCTCGCAAGCTTCCCGTCAGCCGCCCCGCCGTCTCCCAGCACCTGCGCGTACTCAAAGACGCTGGCCTGGTCACCGATAGCCGCGCCGGAACCCGCCGCCTCTACCAGTTGGACCCCAAAGGTGTCGCCCGTCTTCGCGCCCACTTTGACCAGCTATGGACCAAAGCCTTGACATCGTTTCAAAATTCCGTCGAAAAAATCCCCAGTGGAGAGACACATGCCAAACACAGTGCAAGAAGCCGTCGTCCGTAAAAGCGTGCGCGTTCAGGCTCCCATCGATCGCGCCTTTTCCGTCTTCGTCGAACAGATGGAGACGTGGTGGCCCGCATCGCATCACATTGGAAAAACCCCCTTCGAGGCAATCTTTGTCGAGCCCCGTGTCGGCGGCCGGTGGTACGAACGAGACGCCGAAGGCAACCACTGCGACTGGGGCACGGTGCTCAAGTGGGACCCGCCACATCGAGTCGCCTTCTCCTGGCATTTGGGTCCGGGGCACGATCAGCCGGATTGGAGGTTTGACCCGGACATGGCAAGGGCGAGCGAGGTCGAGATTCGTTTCATTGCCGAAGGACCGTCAACCACGCTTGTCGAGTTGCAGCACAGTAAGCTCGAGCGCCATGGTGAGGGCTATGAGCAGTTGCGCGCCATCTTCGATGGGCCGGGCGCCTGGTCGGGCATTCTGGCGCTGTATGCCAAAGCAGCTAACGGAGAGGTGGCATGATGAAGCCCACGCTTTTTCTCCGCATCGCCTCCGTTCTGACCATGATTCACTCGATCCTGCACACCATTGGCGGCGTCTTCGGCAAGCCGGAGCCAGGCGCCGCCTCCGTCGCGTTTGCTGCCATGCAAGCCAATCAATTCCTGGTCTTTGGCCTGCCGCGCACCTACGCCGACTTCTACAGGGGCCTCGGACTTGGCGCTACAATTTCCTTGACCATTGAAGCCGTCGTCTTCTGGCAACTCGGGTCCCTCGCGAAGACTCACGCCCTTAGGATTCGTCCCATCGTGGCAACATTCGTCGTTGCCTATCTCGCCCTAGCCGTCAACTCCTCGTTGTACTTTTTTCAGGCTCCGGTGGTTGTCGAAATTCTCATTGCCATTTGTCTGGGCCTGGCCATCTTCACCGCCAAAAATGCCTCAACTGTCCAAACACTCTAGAAAATGACTTCGAGCTCAACGCAATCAACATCGCTTCCGACTCGACTCAGTCTGCTCGCCGCGATCGTTTTGGTAGCCGGGATGATCGCGGCAAGAATCGTCTCCCACCCGGCTCTCATGGCACTTCATGGCTCAATAACCATCATCGTCGAAGCATCGATACTGCTCGTCACTTACGCGGCTGCGTTTGCATGGCCCCAGGCCCGCGCCGCATGCTCAATCCGTCCCAGGTTCAGCTCGCAACTCGGAGCCATTGGCAGCGTCATTCAAGTGATCCACCTCCTTGTCGAGAGATTTTGTT
>Ga0326727_10026527_pt1 | contig 10735 bp, 9 predicted proteins | sample MB2enrmetagenome_FD_207643 | JGI IMG/M metagenome (GOLD analysis project Ga0326727, IMG submission 207643) | Lab enriched peat soil microbial communities from McLean, Ithaca, NY, United States - MB29MY | ecosystem: Environmental > Terrestrial > Soil > Wetlands > Peat | place: USA: New York... | reverse complement strand
CTGGAGCGATGTTCAGGGACGCGGGCCCGGGCTGGATGGGGACGGTCACGGACTGGGGGGTGACGAGCGAACGGGCAAGGCTGCTCGGAGCTCGGGCGGACAGGGTATAGGTGGTGGGGGTCGCGACCGGCCCGACGAAGAAGGCGTAGTTGCCGTTGGCGTCGGTCTGGGTGGTGGCCTGGACGACGCCGCTGAGCAGGAGATCCACCGGGATGTTGCCCACGTTGCCCCCGGTCTGGAACGGACGGATGGTGCCGACAATGGTGTTGCCGTAGGCCACGTCGACCTGGTCGCTCTGGGTCGTGCCCACGGCGTTGGTGGCCGCCACCTGGTAGCTGCCCACGGCCTCGGTGGGCCCTCCGGCCGCGCCGGGGTCGACCAGGTAGCTGGGCGAGGTGGCGCCGGGGATGGCCACGCCGTTGCGGAACCACTGGTAGGTGGTGGCCGCGGGGCGGGCCGAAGTCACCGCGGTCAGGGTGACTGGGGTGGGGATGGCGGTGACCAGGCCCACCGGCTGGGTGGTGAAGATGGGCGCCCATTGCAACGTCAACTGCACCTGGTTGCTGGTGGCGGTGTCGCCGCCGGCGTCCGTGGCCACCACCCGGTACCAGTTGCCGTTGCTGCCGGTCGTGGCGTTGAAGCCGTAGGAAGGCCCGGTGGCGCCGGGGATGTCGGTGAAGTTCACGCCGTCGGTGCTCACCTGCCACTGGTAGCTGGCCGCCCCGGGCGCGTCGGCGGTGAAGGAGACCGCGGTGTCGGTGCCGCCCGCGGCGATGGTGGCGGTGAGCGCTTGCGGCTGGGTGGTGAAGCCGAACACGGTCTGGCTCAGCGCGGCGGTGGAGCCCAGGTAGCAGGCGTCGCCCGAGTAGGCGGCGTTGATGGTGTGGGAGCCCACGGCCAGGGTGCTGGTGGCCCAGGCGGCCGCGCCGGTGCCGTCCAGGGCCACCTGGGCCAGGGCGGTGGCGCCGTCGCTGAAGGTGATGGTGCCGGTAGGCACGGTGTTCCAGTTGACGGCGGCGCTCTTCACCGTGGCGGTGAAGGTGATGGTCTGGTTGGCGACGGCTGCGCCGCTGCTGGCAACGGCCAGGCTGGTGGCGCTGGCCATCTTGACGCCCCGCCCGCCGCAGCCCAGGACGACCGCGAGGAGCAGCGCGGCCAGGGCCGGTCCCAGGGAGGCGAACCGGCTCGGGAGGAGGAAATGGGCAGTGCGCATGAAATCCCTTCTTCCGTCTGGGCAGGCGGAGGCCGCGGGCCGGGTGGAGGCCGTGGATCAGGTGGAGGAAATATGAGGCTCAGAAAAAATAAATCAATTATATTTCTTTCGAAGTGGCGATGGTGACGGGACCTTTGGGTATGGGCCGGCATCCGGGCAGACCTGCCGCGCAGGCAGAGCAGCCCCGAGGGTCAGGAATCCCTGCGCAGACCGGTCGCGCCGGACCACGACCAGGCCTGATGCATCCGTCAATCCGCCTTGCCGCTCCCCGCCCGGGCCTGCCCGTACACCTCCCGCGCCGCCGGGAACGGTCCCAGGGCCCGCTCGAAGATGCCCAGGGAGTAGGCGATGGTCAGCCCGTAGTTGGTGATCGGCACCCCGGCCATGCGGCAGCGGTGGATGCGGGAGAGCATCTCGCGGCGGTTGCCGGTGCAGTTGCCGCAGTGCACCACCAGGCGGTACGGGCCCAGCTCGGCCGGGAAGTCCCGGCCCTGGACGTGCTCGAACTCCAGCTTGGCGCCCACGTACTGGGTGAGCCAGCGGGGGATCTTCACCCGGCCGATGTCCTCGCCCACCGGGTGATGGCTGCAGGTCTCGGCCACCAGGACGCGGTCGCCGCCCTTGAGCGCCTCGATGCCCAGGGTGCCCCGCACCTGCTCGGTAAGGTCGCCCTGGAACCGGCTCATGAGGATGGAGAAGGAGGTCATGGGCACGGAGCGGGGCACGTCGGCGGAGACCTTGAGGAACGCCTGGGAGTCGGTGACCACCAGCGCCGGCGGCCGGTTCAGCCGGGCCAGGGCCGGGGCCAGCTCGCGCTCCTGCACCACCATGGCCATGGACTCGCCGTCCAGCAGATCGCGGATGGCCATGACCTGGGGCAGGATCAGCCGGCCCTTGGGCGCCTCCTTGTCGATGGGCACCACCAGCAGCGCCAGCTCCCCGGGCGGCACCAGGTCGGCCAGCAGCCGCCGGTTGTCGAAGAAGTCGGCCGGGGCCAGGGCCAGCAGGGCCTCGCGCAGCTCGGCCAGGCCGGTGCCGGCCAGGGCGCTCGCCGCCACCTGGCGGACCTCGGCCGGCAGGTCCGGCCGCGCCAGGTCCTGGGGGTCCAGGTCGGCCTTGTTGTGCACGGCGACGACCGGCACCTTGCGCTCCCGTAGCTGCTCCAGCAGCCGGGCCTCGAACTCGCCCCAGGCGCCCCGCTCGGTGACGATCACCCCCAGGTCCACCCGGTCCAGCACCGCCTGGGTGCGGGCCAGGCGCAGCTCGCCCAGGGCGCCCTCGTCGTCCACCCCGGCGGTGTCCACGAACAGCACCGGGCCCAGGGGCAGCAGCTCCATGGGCTTTTCCACCGGGTCGGTGGTGGTGCCCTTGACCGCCGAGACGATGCTCACCTGCTGGCGCGTCACCGCGTTGAGCAGGGACGACTTGCCCACGTTCCGACGGCCGAACAGACCGATGTGCAGGCGAAGGGACTTGGGGGTGGGCTGCATGCCGGCGGTACTCATTTCGGGGGAATCCTCCATCCAAGCCGGCCCACCGCCTCCGGGCTGGTGAGCTGGTCGAACTGCTCGGCGCTGAGCAGGCCCGAGGCCACCGCGGTGGCCTTCAGGCCCCGGCCGGTGCGCCGGGCCTCCTCGGCCAGGGCCCCGGCCCGCTCGTAGCCCAGCAGCGGCACCAGGGCGGTGGCGGCGGCGGTGCCGTTCTCCACCTGGGCCCGGCAGCGGGCCTCGTCGGCGCTGAGCCCGGCCACGCAGTGGGCGCGCAGGATGGCGCAGGCCCGGGCCAGCAGGTCCTGGCTCTCCAGGAAGCAGTGGGCCACCAGGGGGGTGAAGGCGTTCAGCTCCAGGGAGCCCATGGCCGCGGCCCAGGACACGGCCTGGTCGTGGGCCAGGGCCAGGATCGCCGCCTGGGTGGCCGCCTCGGGGATGACCGGGTTGACCTTGCCCGGCATGATCGAGCTGCCGGCCTGGCGCGGCGGCAGGCGCAGCTCGCCCAGGCCCGCCTCCGGGCCGCTGGCCAGCAGGCGCAGGTCGGTGCAGATCTTGATCAGGGTGGTGGCCAGGGCCTTCATGAGCCCGGACACCTCGACGATGGCGTCCAGGTTCTGGGTCGCCTCCACCAGGTTCTCGGCCCGGGCCAGGCCCAGCCCGGTGACCTCGCGCAGCTCCTCCACCACCTGGAAGATGTACGGGGTGGGCGCGGCCAGCCCGGTGCCGATGGCGGTGCCACCCAGGTTCACCACCCGCAGCCGCTCCTCGCTCTTGGCCAGGCGCCAGCGGTCCCGGTTCAGGGCCTCGGCGTAGGCGCCCATGCTCCGGCCCAGGGTGGTGAGCACGGCGTCCTGGTACTCGGTGCGGGCCACCTTGACCACGTGGGCCAGGGCCTTCTCCTGGGCCTGGAACGCCTCCTGCAGGGCCAGCACCTGGCGCTCCAGCTCGCGCAGGCCGTGGATGGCGGCGATCCTCAAGGCGGTGGGGTAGGCGTCGTTGGTGCTCTGGTGCAGGTTGAGGTCGTCCAGGGGCGAGACCCGGGCGTAGTCGCCCCGGGGCAGCCCGAGCAGCTCCAGGGCGCGGTTGGCCAGCACCTCGTCCACCCCCAGGTTGGTGGAGGTGCCGGCGCCGCCCTGAAGGGCGTCGGCGGGCAGGTCCGGCACCAGGTCGCCGGCCAGCAGCTCCCGGCAGGCCCGTTCCATGGCGTCGGCCTTGGCGGCGTCGGGAAAGAAGCCCAGGGCCCGGTTGCAGCGCAGGGCGGCCAGCTTCACCGCGCCGAAGGCGCGCAGCAGGGCCGGGTGGGCCGGCCGGCCCAGGAGCGGGAAGTTCTCCAGCGCCCGGGCGGTGTGGATGCCGTAGCGGGCGCCGGCCGGGATCTCCAGCTCGCCCAGGGCGTCGCGCTCCCGGCGCGGGCCGGGTTCCGGGGGAGGCTTGGCAGGGTCGGTCATGGCGCGCTCGGCAGAACCCGATTGTACCGCAGGCCCAGGGGGGCCATTGCGGTTGCGATGCGATCTCGAGCCGGGAAAAAGTCACAACCGCTCCCGGGGCGGGTCCGGAGGCCCGACAGGATGCTTTACTGAAATATCAGAGTGCGTGCACTTCCCTCCCGCAAGGTCAGTAAAGGAGCCTGGAATGACGGACTACCGGATCAAGCAGCATCCCATCCTGGCGGTGCCGGCCGAGCCCGAGGTAGGTTTCACCTGGCAGGGCCGGGCGCTCAAGGCCCGGGCCGGCGAGACAATCGCCTCGGCCCTGTTCGCCAACGGCGTCCGGGTGTTCGGCCACCACTTCAAGGACCGGGCGCCCCAGGGCATCTTCTGCGCCAACGGCCAGTGCGCCCAGTGCTCGGTGATCGCCGACGGCCTGCCGGTGAAGTCGTGCATGGTCCCGGTCACCGAGGGCATGGCGGTGATGCCCATGGAGGGCAAGCCGGTGCTGCCGGAGGTGGACGAGGCGGAAGTGCAGTTCCGGGACATCGAGACCCTGCAGGTGGAGTGCCTGATCCTGGGCGGCGGCCCGGCCGGGCTGTCGGCGGCGGTGGAGCTGGGCAAGGCCGGGGTGGGCGTGCTGCTGGTGGACGACAAGGCCGCCCTGGGCGGCAAGCTGGTGCTGCAGACCCACAAGTTCTTCGGCTCCATCGAGGCCTGCCACGCCGGCACCCGGGGCATGGACATCGGCCGCCGGCTGGAGCAGGAGCTGCGCCACTACGAGAACGTGCGCATCTGGACCAGCAGCAACGCGCTGGCGGTGTTCTCCGACCGCAAGGTGGGGGTGCTGCGGGACGGCCACTACTTCCTGGTGCAGCCCCAGGTGCTGCTGGTGGCCACCGGCGCCCGGGAGAAATCGCTGGTGTTCAAGGGCAACAGCCTGCCCGGGGTGTACGGCGCCGGCGCCTTCCAGACCCTGGTGAACCGGGACCTGGTGCGGCCCACCGAGCGGCTGTTCGTGGTCGGCGGCGGCAACGTCGGCCTGATCGCCGCCTACCACGCGCTCCAGGCCGGCATCCAGGTGGTGGGCCTGTGCGAGGCCCTGCCCGAGTGCGGCGGCTACAAGGTGCACAAGGACAAGCTGGCGCGCATGGGCGTGCCCATCTACACCAGCCACACCGTGCTCTCGGCCAACGGCCGGGAGGAGGTGGAGTCGGTGACCATCGCCAAGCTGGACCACCAGTGGAACCCCATCCCCGGCACCGAGCGCACCTTCAGCTGCGACACCGTGCTGGTGGCGGTGGGTCTGGAGCCGGTCAACGAGTTCCTGCAGAAGGCAAGGGAGTTCGGCCTGCCGGTGTTCGCCGCCGGCGACGCCGAGGAGATCGCCGAGGCCAGCGCGGCCATGTTCACCGGCAAGATCCGCGGCCTGGAGATCGCCCGCACCCTGGGCCGGGACGTGGGCGAGGTGCCGCCGGAGTGGCACCGCACCGCCGAGGTGCTCAAGTCCCGTCCGGGCGCCACCATCACCGAGGAGAACCCGGAGGCCGAACAGGGGGTGTTCCCGGTGTTCCACTGCAGCCAGGAGATTCCCTGCAACCCGTGCACCAGCATCTGCCCCCAGGGCTCCATCCAGATCGAGGGCGGCGACATCCTCGGGGTGCCCACCTTCAACGAGAAGGACTGCATCGCCTGCGAGCAGTGCGTGGCCATCTGCCCGGGGCTGGCGGTGACCCTGGTGGACTACCGGCGCGGCGAGGACGAGGTGCTGGTCACCATCCCCTACGAATTCCCCGCCGAGACCCTGGTGGTGGACCAGCCGGTGACCGTGCTGGACACCCTGGGCCAGGTGCTGGGCAACGTGCCGGTGGCCAAGCTGAGGGCGCCCAAGTCGGCCGACCACGCGGTGCTGGTCAAGGTCCACGCGCCGCGCAACATCGCCAAGCAGATCGCCGGCATCCGGGTGCAGCAGCCCTGGGTCGGCGAGGCCATGCCCGAGGTGGTGCGGCGGCTGGACGACGACGAGGTGGTCTGCCGCTGCGAACGGGTCACCGCCGGCGAGATCCGCAAGCTGATCCGCGGCGGGCTGCGCGACCTGAACGAGCTCAAGGCCGCCACCCGGGCCGGCATGGGCGCCTGCGGCGGCAAGACCTGCCCCAGCCTGATCCTGCGCATCTTCCGGGAGGAGGGGGTGGCGCCGTCCGAGATCACCGAGCTGACCCGCCGGCCCATCTTCATGGAAGTGCCCCTGGGCGCCTTCGCCGGGCTGGTGGTGGGCGAAGGGCCCGCCCCCGACGTGGCCAAGGCCCACGCCACCCATGCTTTCCAGGGAGGTCTGTGATGACCAGCGTGGTCTACGACGCCATCGTCATCGGTGCCGGCAGCGTCGGCATGCCCACCGCCCTGTCCCTGGCCGAGCACGGCCTGAAGGTGCTCTGCCTGGACCAGTTCGCCTCCGCCGGCCAGGGCAGCAACAAGTGCGCCCTGGGCGGCATCCGCGCCACCCATTCGGCCCCGGCCAAGATCAAGCTCTGCCTGGACAGCCTGGCGGTGTTCTCCACCTGGGAGCGCCAGCACGGCTACAACATCGAGTGGTTCCAGGGCGGCTACGCCTTCGTGGCGTACCGGGCCGAGGAGGAGCGGCTGCTCAAGGAACTGCTGGTGGTGCAGAAGCAGGCCGGGCTCAACATCAACTGGCAGTCCCGGGAGGAGATGCTGACGTTGTGCCCGGGCCTGCGCCAGGAGGGCCTGCTGGGCGGCACCTTCTCACCCGAGGACGGCTCGGCCTCGCCCATGCGCAGCTGCCTGGGCTTCCAGCGCCGGGCCCGGGAACTGGGGGTCACCTTCCGGTTCAACGAGCGGGTCACCAACATCATGCGGCGCAAGGGCAAGGTGGTGGGCGTGCGCACCGACAAGGGCGGCTTCGCCACCGGCTGCGTGATCAACGCCGCCGGCCCCTGGGCCCGGGCCGTGGCCCAGGCCGGCGGGCTGGACGCCAAGGTGGCGCCGGACTGCCACGAGGGCGGCATCACCGAGCCGGTGGCGCCGTTCCTGGATCCCATGGTGGTGGACATCCGGCCCGCCCCGGGCTCGGCCAACTTCTACTTCTACCAGCACCGGCCCGGGCAGGTGATCTTCTGCTACACCCCCAACCCGCCCATCGTCGGCACCGACCGGCGCGAGACCTCCGCCTACCTGCCGCTCATGGCCCGGCGCATGGTCGACCTCATGCCCAAGCTGGGCAACCTCAAGGTGCGGCGCACCTGGCGCGGCCTCTACCCCATGACCCCGGACGGCTCGCCCATCGTCGGCCGCTCCCCGGAGCTGGAGGGCTACATCGACGCCATCGGCATGTGCGGCCAGGGCTACATGCTGGGGCCCGGGGTCGGCGCCCTGGTGGCGCGCCTGGCCACGGACAGCCTGCGCTCGGGAGATGCGGCGATCCTGGAGGAGTTGAGCCCGAGCCGGGTGTTCGGCGGGGCCGAGGCGTTGAAGTAGTCAGGCATTCTCCACCGACCGGTACAACGCCAACAACCCGGCGCTGAGCCAGAGGTTGAGCAGTCCCACCAGGAAGTTGGCCAGCCACATGATCGGATGGGTCAGGCGCTGCCAGGCGGAAGGGTCGGGCAGCAGGGTCTGGGCCAGGGCGTCCACGGCGAAATAGCAGCAGAGGTAGACCGCCGCCAGGGTGAGGGCGGTGGCCAGCACCGGCAGCCAGGCCCGGGCCATGAGCCGCGCGCTGCCCCGGGCGGCCTGGGCCAGGGATTCGCCCCGCACCAGCACTCGCAGCGGCGTCCAGCCGAAGAACAGCAGCACCAGGAGGCCCGGCACCAGCACCGCCAGGAAGCCCACCAGCACCACCAGCATCAGCAGGATCTTGGCGCCGAAGGCGCGCAGCCAGCGCTCCTCGAAGTGCCGGCTCCACTCCTCGGCCGTGTTCAGCGGGCTGCCGCCGGCCATGGCGTCGGCGGCGATGAGGAAGCGCGGCCCGAAGTAGAGCTCCAGGGGCAGGATGCTGGCGAAGCCCAGGGCCATGCCCACGTCCAGGTCGTCCGGCAGGCCGGCCTTGACCTGGAGCAGGGGCGCCAGGGCCCCCAGCGCCATGGCCAGGCAGGCGATGCCCAGGGCCTGGCCGGGCCGGGCGGCGAGGTAGCCGGTGCCCTCCTTGAGAATGGCGACAATGCGATTACGAGAGGTCGTCATTCTATGAGGGTAGCGCGCTATGATCATTCGCATGAGTCATCTGGCCCCATGCATACTCGTGGCGAGTCCCCTGTTGCTGGACCCGAACTTCCTGCATACCGTGATCCTGCTGGTGGAGCACGATGATTCCGGGGCCATGGGGCTGATCCTCAACCGTCCGCTGCCGGTGACCCTGGCGCAAATCTGCGCCGAAAGCCGGCTGCCCTTCAACGGCGACGAGAAGGCCACCGCCTGGCGCGGCGGCCCGGTGGACCACCAGCGCGGCATCGTCCTGGTGCGCGGCGGCCTGCCCTCGGCCGAGGACACGGTGCTGGACTTCACCGATTTCATCAGCTACCGCAAGGATCTGCTGGAGTCCCTGCTGGTGGAGCCGGCGGCCCGGTTCCGCCTGTTCCTGGGCTACGCCGGCTGGGGCGAGGGGCAGCTGGACCAGGAGCTGGAGCAGGGCGGCTGGGCCCGGGTGCCGCTGAAGCCGGAGTGGCTCATGTGCAACGAGCCCACCGAGTTGTGGAACCAGGCCATCCATACCATCTCCGGGTAGTCACCTTCGACGCCGGATCGGCCAAGCTGGACGGTTGCACTTCGCTCTATGCGATGGACCGGGCCGCGTCGCTGGCCAGCTTGTCCACTCGCTCGTTCTCCGGATGCCCGTGGTGCCCGCGCACCCAGCTGGCGCGCACCCGGTGGGTCTGGAGCAGGGCGTCCAGGCGCTGCCAGAGTTCGGCGTTGAGCACCGGCTGGCCGTCGGCCTTGCGCCAGCCCTTGCGCTTCCAGCCGGCGAGCCAGGACTGGATGCCCTTCACCACGTACTGGCTGTCCGAGTAGAGGGCCACCTCGCAGGGGCGGGCCAGGGCGCCCAGGCCCTCGATGGCGGCGCGCAGCTCCATGCGGTTGTTGGTGGTGTCCGCTTCGGCGCCGAAGGCCTCCTTCTCCCGGTCGCCCTCCGGGGTGCGCAGGCGCAGCAGGTAGCCCCAGCCGCCCGGCCCCGGGTTGCCCAGGCAGGCGCCGTCGCAGTAGAGCTCCACGGAGGTACGGAAGGGGCTGGGCGGATTCAACGGGGCCTCGGCATCAGGGCAGACTACCATGGAGCGGTCCGCCGTCGGAGCCGCCATGGCCGCACCCATCCTCGTCACCGAAGCGCCATTGGACGCGGCCGGCCTGCGCCGGGAGCTGCTGGATCCCAGGGCCGGGGCGGTGGTCCTGTTCGAGGGCTGCGCCCGGGACAGCCACCAGGGCCGGGCGGTGGCCCAGCTCGCCTACGAGGCGTTCGTGCCCATGGCCGAAGCGGAGCTGGGCAAGTTGCGCCAGGAGGCCCTGGCCCGGTTCGGGCTCACCGGCTGCCTCATCCACCATCGCCTGGGTCAGGTGCCGCTGCAGGAGGCGGCGGTGCTGGTGGGCTGCGCCGCGGCGCACCGGCAGGAGGCGTTCGCCGCCGCCGCCTGGATCATGGACCGGATCAAGGAGCGGGTGCCCATCTGGAAGCGGGAGGCCTACCAGGACGGATCCGACGCCTGGGTGGAGGGGGAAGCCCGCAGGTGATTTTTTTGGCACGACCTTGGCACCGCCTTGGCCAGAGGTGCCCAGGTGGATCCCGCATACTACGTCGCAGCCAGCAGTCTGAAGGCCCGTTCCTTCCAGCTGGAGGTGATCTCCAACAACCTGGCCAACGCCGCCACGGTGGGCTACAAGCAGGAGAAGAGCTTCTTCTCGGTGTTCAACAAGGCCAAGGCCGAGGGCCGCGACCTGCCGCTGTCCCAGTACGTGGACGACGGCACCGTGCTGGCCCAGAGCAGCGTGGACTTCTCCCAGGGCTCCCAGCAGGCCACCGGCAGGAGCCTGGACATGGCCATCGAGGGCAACGCCTTCTTCATGGTCAAGACCACCCAGGGCACCTTCGCCACCCGCGACGGCCGGTTCCAGCTCGGCGCCAACGGCCAGCTCACCGCCGTGGACGGCTCCCCGGTCCTGGGCAATAACGGCCTACCCATCACCATCGATCCCGCCGGGGGCGCCGTTACGGTGCAGTCGGACGGCACCATCCAGCAGGGCGACAACCAGGTCGGCCAGTTCCAGCTCAAGGCCTACAGCGATCCCAGCGCGCTGAAACGGGCCGGTTCGAACCGGTTCGACGTCTCCGGCGCCAAGGAGACCACGGCCGATGCCCGGGTGGTCCAGGGCACGGTGGAACAGAGCGGAGCGGACCTGGCCACCTGCATGATCGACATGATCCGGCTCAACCGCCAGTTCGAGGCCAGCATGAAAGTCGCTTCCACCATCACCAACGATATGGATGCCCGGAGCATCTCCGACATCTCCACCGGCCACTGAACCCGCCGACCTTTCGCCCCAGGAGCAAGCCATGATGAGAGCCATGTGGTCCGCCGCCGCCGGAATGAGCGTAC
>Ga0326727_10026525_pt1 | contig 10735 bp, 8 predicted proteins | sample MB2enrmetagenome_FD_207643 | JGI IMG/M metagenome (GOLD analysis project Ga0326727, IMG submission 207643) | Lab enriched peat soil microbial communities from McLean, Ithaca, NY, United States - MB29MY | ecosystem: Environmental > Terrestrial > Soil > Wetlands > Peat | place: USA: New York... | reverse complement strand
TCTGCAAAATCGAAGAGCATGAGGGCGCCAGCGAGATCTACCGCGAGGGCAACCAGCGCTACATCGCCGTCAAGTACAGCGTCCGCGGACGCGACCTCGGCTCCGCCGTCGAAGAGTCGATGAAGAAGGTCAACGCCCAGGTCAAGCTGCCCAAGGGCTACCACATCGACTGGGAGGGCGAGTACGAGAGCCAGAAGCGCAGCTCCGCCCGCCTGGCGCTCATCGTTCCCGTCACCATCTTCCTCATCTTCATCATCATCTACGGCGCCTTCGGTTCGCTCAAGTGGGCCTGCCTCAACCTGCTCAACGTGCTGATTGCGCCCTTCGGCGGATTGCTGGCCCTGCTCGTCACCGGCACGCACTTCAGCGTCAGCAGTGGCGTCGGCTTCCTGGCGCTCTTCGGCGTCAGCGTGCAGATCGGCGTCATCATGGTGGAATACATCAACCAGCTCCGCGCCCGCGGCATGCCCATCCGCGATGCCGCCATCGAAGGCGCCGTCCGCCGTCTGCGCCCCATCATGATGACCATGCTGGTGGCCACCCTCGGACTGTTGCCGGCCGCCACCTCGCACGCCATCGGATCGGATTCGCAGCGGCCCTTTGCCATCGTCATCGTCGGCGGACTCATCGCCGACTTGGCCTTGAGCATCCTGCTGATGCCTACCTTCTACGTCTGGTGGGCGCGGCCGGAAGATCACCTGCCCGCACCCGAGGAGTCACAGAGCGTGTACGAGCACGAAAGTTACGGGCATGAAGGATAGTTGATTGCCACTCCCGGCCCGATGCGTTACACAATGGGTTGGAGAAGGAGCACCAGCATGAACCGGGAAGAGATTCGCAACAAGATTCGCGAGATCGGCATCATTCCCTCGGTGCGCGTCAAGAGCGCCGAACTTGCCCTCTTCGCTGTCGAATACATCGCCGCTGGCGGCATTCCCATCGCGGAGATCGCCGCCACCATCCCCGGCAGCACGCAGGTCATCACCGACCTCCGCCAGCGCTTCCCGCAGGTCATCACCGGCGCCGAGGTTCTTTCGCTCGAAGATGCCATGTGCCAGCTCGAGGCAGGCGCGCAGTTTCTCACCGCGCCCGCCTTCCAGCCGGAGATCGCCGTCTTCTGCCGCCTGCACAATTGCGTCTTCATCCCCGGCGCGCTCACTCCCACGGAGATTCTTGCCGCGCACCACTCCGGCGCTGACTTCGTCAAGGTCTTCCCCGTCGGCGAGGTCGGCGGAGAAAAATACATCCGCGCCCTCAAGGCGCCTCTGCCGCAGGTCGCGCTCATCGCCGCCGGCGGCGTCACCCAGAGCGCGGCCCAGGCCTACATCCACGCCGGCGCTTCCGCCCTGGGCGTGGGCGAGGACCTCATCCCGCGCCAGGCCCTGCGCTTCCGCGAGGGCGCCTGGATTCGTGAGCTCGCCCTGCGCTTCCGCAAGTTTGTTGAAGAAGCCCGCAGCCCGCAACACTAATCAAGTCGGCCGCTCCCCGTTGGGTGGCTGCTTGCCCCCAGGTTAGAGTCCTGACTTGTCAAAAATTTGTCTTTGTCCAGCCGCCCCGTCCTATTAAACTGGCTTCACTATGCCCGGAAAAACTTATACCTCTTTCCGGGGCGCACGCTGGTGCGCCCTTGCCGCCATTCTGTTTTTGTGTGTCGCCCTCCATGCGCAGAGCGTGACACCGCAGCAGTTTGCCGACCTGCAAAAACAGGTAACCGAGGCGCGCAGCAATGCTGATAACGCATGGATGCTGATCAGCAGCGCTCTGGTGTTGCTGATGACCGGCCCGGGTCTGGCGCTCTTTTACGGCGGCCTCGTCCGCAAAAAAAATGTCCTCTCCACCATGATGCAGAGCTTTGCCATGATGGCATTCATCACCGTGCTCTGGGGAGTGGTCGGCTTCAGCCTCGCCTTCGGCCCCGGCAACAGCATCATCGGCAACCTGCAGCACGTATTTCTGCATGGCGTGGGCGCCGCACCGGACGCCGATTACGCCCCCACCATTCCGCTGCAGACATTCATGGTCTACCAGCTCATGTTCGCCATCATCACCCCGGCGCTCATCAGCGGAGCCTTTGCCGAGCGCATGAAGTTCAGCGGCATGCTGCTCTTCCTCACCCTCTGGTCGCTGGTCATCTACACCCCCATGGCGCACATGGTCTGGGGCAAGGGCGGACTGCTGAACGCCTCGCTTGGCGGACGCATTCCCTGCCTCGACTTCGCCGGCGGCACGGTCGTCCACGTCACCAGCGGAGTCAGTGCCCTGGTCTGCGCCCTCTACCTGGGCAAGCGCAAGGATTACCCCCACGAGCAGCTCCGTCCGCACAGCGTCGTGCTCGCCTTCATCGGAGCCTGTCTGCTATGGGTGGGCTGGTTCGGCTTTAACGCCGGCAGCGCGCTGGGCAGCGGAAGTCTGGCCACCTCGGCCTTTGTCGCCACGCATTTTGCCGCCGCCGCCGCCGCCATTGGCTGGATGGCCGCAGAGTGGATTCTCTCCGGCCAGCCCAGCGCCCTGGGCGGAATCTCCGGTGCTGTCGCCGGACTGGTGGCCATTACGCCCGCCGCCGGATTCGTCGGCCCCATGTCGGCCCTCGCCATCGGCTTCCTCGCCGGCCCCTTCTGCTACTTCATGGTGGTCAAGGTCAAGGCACACTTCAAATACGATGATTCCCTCGACGCCTTTGGCGTGCACGGTGCCGGTGGCACGATTGGTGCGCTGCTCACCGGAGTTTTTGCCAGCCGCTACATCAATCCCGTCTTCAAGGACGCGCAGGGCAACCTGACCGGCAGTGGTCTCTTCGATGGCAACGCCCGCCAGCTCCTCAACCAGGCTGGCGGAGTCCTCATCGCCTGGGTTCTGGCTGCCGTCGGCACCTTCGTCCTGCTCAAGCTTGTGGATCTGACCGTTGGCCTGCGCGTTACCGCCGAGCAGGAGTCCACCGGCCTCGACCTGACGCTGCACGGCGAGGAAGGCTATTCGCTGGACACGTAATTCCCCACCTCAAGGCACAATAAAGCGGAGCCCAATCGCGGACTCCGCTTCTTTTTCCTTCAGGATGGCTTAGCAGCAGCCCATCTTGATCTGTCCTTCTTTCGTCTCCGGCGGCCCAAAGGCCTCTTTTGGCACCGGCCCGCCGTTGAGCACGCTGATCCACCGCCGTATGGCGTCAATCAGCACCAGCACCACGCCGGCAATGAACAGCACCATCAAGCCACTATCCAGAACGCCTACAAAGTACTTGCCCGGCTGCAGGCGCAGCGGCCAGAAGTTCGTCTGGATGCTCAGCACGCCCGCCGAGATTGTGGTGATGCCGACAAACACCATCGGAATAAAGCTAAGCCATGCGTACTTGGCCTTGCCCATGTTGATCAGGAATGTCGTCACCACGGCCAGCGCGATGGTCGCCAGCAACTGGTTGCCGGTGCCGAAGAGCGGCCAGATGGTTGTGATGTTGTTCGTCCAGATCAGGTATCCCCAGCCCGCAACCACCACCGTGGTGGCAATCAGGTTGCTGGGCAGCCAGGCGTTGTTGGCAAACGGCTTGTAAACCTTGCCCAGCAGTTCCTGCAGCACGTAGCGAGCCACGCGCGTGCCGGTGTCAACCGTGGTCAGGATGAACAGTGCCTCGAACATGATGGCGTAGTGATACCAGTAGCCCATCAGCCTGGCCATGCCAGGCAGGCCGCGGAAAATCTGCGCCATGCCGATGGCCAGACTAACCGCGCCGCCGGTGCGTCCCGCCAGGTTCTCGCCTACTTCTTTGCTGAACTCAGCCAGGTTCACCGTGTGCAGTCCCAGCTTGGCAAACACCGCTGGAGGTGTGTTGATGGCAAAGTAGTCGCCCTGCGCCAGCGAGCAGGCCGCAATCAGAGCCAGCACGCCCACCAGCGACTCGCACAGCATGGCGCCGTAGCCGATGAACCGCGCGTCCGTCTCCTTGTCCAGCATCTTCGGCGTGGTGCCGCTGCTCACCAGCGAGTGGAAGCCGCTGATGGCGCCGCAGGCGATCGTCACAAACAGGAACGGGAAGAGCTTGCCCTTGATGATCGGTCCGCCACCGTGAATATACGCAGTGAAGGCCGGGAACTGAATGTTCGGGTGCACCACGAATACGCCGATAATCAGCGCAGCAATCGTGCCCAGTTTGACGTAGGTGGAGAGATAGTCGCGTGGTTCCAGCAGCAGCCATACCGGCAGCACGCTGGCCACAAAGCCGTACACCACCATCAGCAACGTGATCTGGTGTGCGTTAAAGGTCAGCAGATGCGCATAACTGCTCTCGGCAAAGTTATGCCCAATCACCACGGCCGCCAGCAGGCAGATGACGCCAAAGACGCTGGGCCCGGTGATTGTCACCTCGCCCGCATGGCTCTTGAACATCCACAGGCCCATCACCAGCGCGATGGGAATCGTCCAGCCAATGGTAAACACGCCCCACGGACTGTTGGCCAGCGCGTTCACCACCACCGTGCCCAGTCCGGCCAAGGTCACCAGCAGGATGAACAGCACGGCGATCATCGCCACCAGCCCGGCAAAGGGACCAATCTCAGTCCGCGCAATGTCGGCCAGCGAGCGCCCCTTGTGACGGATGCTGGCCACCAGCACGGTGAAATCCTGCACGCAGCCGGCAAAGACCGCGCCAATCAGAATCCACAAAAAGCCCGGCGCAAAGCCGAACTGTGCTGCCAGCGTCGGTCCCACCAGCGGACCGGCTCCGGCAATGGCTGCAAAGTGATGCCCGAACAGCACCCACTTCGGTGAAGGAACGTAGTTGTGGCCATCTTCGTAGGTGTGCGCGGGAGTGATGCGGCGATCGTCCAGCACCAGCGCCTTGGCGGCAATAAAGGCGCTGTAGTAGCGGTATGCCAGGGCGTAAACACACAACGCTCCCAGCATGATCGGAAAAGTATTCATAGGTCCCCCTGCATGAGCTTTGTGATTCCGTTCAAAATAAAAGAGCTTTTACTGCTTTATGAGTTGGAACTCGACTCGAAACTATATGCGCGTATGCTTTTGGATGCAATGGAAATGCCGCCTGCTTTCACCCTCGGCAGGCATAATTTCGCGCTCTAGCACATGGTGATGTGACAAACAGGGCGACGAATCAATCTAGCGCGCATAAAGAAAGGCGACGCTCAAGCGCCGCCCGTGAAAATATTGCCATCCGTAATCACACCACATCTGCTGTCAACAGATTTGTTCTTCAAATTTTCGATTGGAAAACCCTCTTGCCTACCTCGGCCCGCGCTCGCCGTAGTCGAACTCGGCCACCATGGGTCCCATGCGCTTCAGCCCTTCAGGAGCGTCCAGCTTCTCCAGGTGCAGCTCGATCATGGTCAGGCACTCGGACTTCTCCGCCTCGCTTAAAGCCCGCTCCAGCTCGTCCTCGGTACGGGCCGAAAGCCCCAACACCCGCGCCCCATCGCCCAGCACCTCACCCAGTTTCAGATACTGCCAGTTCTGGATTTCGTTGTACTCTGCCTGCGGTCCAAGTATCACGCGTTCAATCGTATAACCACGATTGTTCAAGATGAAGATGATGGGCTTCAACCCCTGCCGCAGCATTGTGGAAATCTCCTGCGCCGTCATCTGCACACTGCCATCGCCGATGAAGAGCAACTGCCGCCGCTCTGGAGCCGCCAGCAGCGATCCCAGCATCGCCGGCAAAGTGTAGCCAATCGATCCCCACACCGACTGCCCGATGTAGTTCGTGTTTGCCGGCAGCCGCACCTCGGCCAGCCCCGCCTGCGCACAGCCATTCTCGGCCACTACCACGTCGCCCTCGCGCAGGAACCGCCCCAGCCTCGGCCACAGCCGCGCATGGGTCAGCCTGCGTCCTGCCTGAGGAGCCAACTCATGTTCAACCACCCCGGCCTCAATCTTGGCATCGGGCTTGTCAGGCCCCGGAGTCAGCTTGCCCCGCTCACGCTCCGGCAGCCGCTCGCATAGCACCTTCAGCACCTCGTCGGCGCAAATCCCTTCAAAGACCCTCCCATTGACCATCGCGCGGTATGGCTCCAGCACAATCGTCTCCGGCGTGGGAATGCGCTGGCTGAAAAATCCTGTGGTCGCGTCGAAGAAGCGCACGCCCACCGTAATCAGGCAGTCGGAGTCCTCGATTGTTCTCAATGCCTCCGCTGAGCTGGCCCGGCCGGCGTAGATGCCCCGGTACTGCGGGTGCTGCTCGTTGAAGACGCTGCGGCCGCTGCTCATGCTGCAAAAGGGCAGCCCGGCGCGCTCGCCCAGTGTGCAGATCAGCTTGCGCAGCCCAAAGCGCTGGGCGTCGGCATCCACCAGCAGGGCGGGCTTTTTTGCCGCCAGCAGGCGTGCATATAGCAATTCCACCAGCCTCGTGGTCTGCACCGCGTCTCCCGTGGGCAATACATTGGCCAGCGCCTCGCCCGGCGGATCGATCTCCAGGTGAGTAATGTCGCTCGGCAGTTGCAGATATACCGGGCGCCGCTCGCGCAGGCAGGTCAGCAGCAGGCGGTCAATTTCAATCCTGGCGTTGGCCGGAGTCAGTCTTGACTGCGCCGCCGTGAACTGCGCCAGGCAGGTCATCACATCCTCAAAGTCGCCGGTGCCGCTGGTGTGGTGCAGCACCTCGCGCCGCAGGATGGAGTTCAGCGGAGGCACGCCGCTGATGCAGACCACCGGGACGTGTTCGGCGTTAGCTCCGGCAATGCCGTTCAGCGCGCTCAGGTCGCCCACGCCGTAGGTCAGCAGCAGTGCGCCCACGCCCCGGATGCGGGCGTAGCCGTCGGCGGCGTAGGCGGCGTTCAGCTCGTTGCAGCAGCCCACCCAGCGTATGCCGTCGCAGGCCATCACCTGCTCCAGAAACGCCAGGTTGAAGTCTCCCGGAACGCCATGCAGATGGCTGATGCCCAGCTCCTGCAGCCGAGTCAGCAGGTAGTTGCCAATGGTGATCTTATCCGCCATGCTCTCACCCTCGTTTCCCGGCCAATCAACGCACCGGTCTGCCGCTCCCCGTCCAAGCATCTTAACGGCAGTGAATCCGGAAAAGCCGCCGGCGGGACAAAAGCAGTGCATTTCCCGCCCTCTTGCGGTGTATACCGTCAGTTCTTTGACCCGTGTGCCGACTGCATGTATATCTTTGATTCCCTAAGCGGTAACTCCCTTGCATTACCGTTCTTGATTACTAAAGATATGGCTAATGAGTTGGCGGTACCATTCCCTGATTGTGCCATGGGTGAAACTGCATTATATGTACAATGAACGCAACCATTATGGGGCTCAGCACCCCTCTAACGGGTGCAAGCTATGTTCTTATTCATCAGCCGCTAGTAGTAGCGCACCACGCTGGCAAGGTTGGCAGGTGGCGTTATGATACACATTTACTACAAGGCCCCGAAGTCGAGCACCCCGTCACCCCGCCCTCCTGGCGAGGGTGGCTTTACCCTGCTCGAAATGCTGGTCGTGATCTCCGTCGTCGGCATCATGATGGCCATTGCCCTGCCTATCATCAACACCACCCTGATCAATATGCACGTTGCCTCGGCGGCTTCGTCGCTTTCAGGAGCCGTTCAGACCGCGCGTTACCAGGCCATCAGCACCGGTTGCCCTGTGCAGTTCACCACCATTCCAGCGTCGAACTCCTATCAGCTTGCCACTGAGGTCGTCACTGGCTCGCCTCCGGCCTGTGCCAGTACTTATACCAACATTGGCAACCCGGTGCCCTTTGCCAGCTCGGATGTGCTCGTGCCATCGGTGACATTCCTGCTCAATCCCGGCGGAACCGTCACCAGCACCAGCGTGGTCACCGCGCCAGCCAGTTTCAGCATGCAGGTCACAAACGGAAGCACCAGCAAGACCGTCACGGTCAATGGAGTCGGAAATGTCACGATCACCACGCCGTAGCGGCCGCCGCACACGCGGCTTCACCATCATCGAGGTGCTGATCGCCACGGCGATCCTCATCATCGCCGTCAGCGCCATGGCGGCCCTTGCGGCCATCATGCTCACCCGCGGACGCCAATCGCGTTACATCAACGTGGCCGAGACGCTGGCCAGCGAAAAGCTCGAGGACTTGAACCGCTGGAACATGAACGCGCCCGCCATCTGTGTGCAGACCGGTGACACCAGCGAGGGCAGCCTGACCACCCCTGTCACCTCCAGCATCACCTGCCCCAACGGCGTCTCCACCGGCACCGTCTCTTACTTTGACGACATCAGCATCGACTTCACCAGTGGCAGCAACTGCGCCAACGCAAGCTATGGCTGCTTCTCAGAGACGGTCAGCGGCAGCAGCAGTGGCACCTCGGGCTTCTTTACCACCTATCACTCGCCCGATGGCGTCATTCCTGGCAATAGCGACGGAACGCCTGTCTTCACAACCACGGCGCCCACCAACCTGGTCTTCCACCGTACATGGCTGATTGAGGCCAATACGCCGGTCACCAACGTGCGGCGCATCACCGTGCGCGTCACGCTCACCGATCAGTCGGTGAAGCCCAGCGTTTCGGCACAGATGAGCCTGGTGCGCCAATGATCATCTCCTGCTCCAATCCGGTTCCTGCGGCAAAGCGCCGCCAGCGCGGCACCAGCCTGATTGAGATGATGGTCGCGCTCGCCGTCTTCCTCGTCGTCGGCGGAGTGGCCTTCACGCTCTTTGGCAAACAGCAGAGCACGAACACGATCCTCCAGGGGCAGGTCGGCCTCAGCCTTGCCCTGCGCAACGCCACCTCGCAGCTGCAAATCGATCTGGCCAACGCCGGCAACGGATACTACCCGAACTCTTACGTCCCCTCCTGGCCCGTCGGCGTCACCATCGTCAACAACTGGGTCGCCCCCGGCAATTCCTGTTACAGCGCCGGCACGGGATACTCGGCCAACTGTTTTGACCAGATCAACATCATCACCTCCGACCCTGTGCTCTACCCGGCACTCACCATCACCGACACGGCCGGAGACGCCGCGCCCGCCAGTTGCCCCGGTACCTATAACGGCAGCCCCGGCAGCAGCACCACCGTATACGCCCTGCCCGCCGCCGGCTTCACGGCAGCGCAGACGGCGGCCAAGTACTTTACCGGAGACCAGTTGCTCTTCCTCAGCAACAACGGCAAGATCATGACAACGGCCGTCATGAGCGGTCCCGGCACTGCCTATAGCACTACGGTCGTTGCCCTGCCCATCTACCAGACCAAGAGCGACGGCAGCAACACCACCACCACCGACCCGTTGGACATCACCGCCTGCGACAACACCACTCCCTGCCCGCCGCCGCCGCCGGTCACCGTACCCGCCACGCCGCCCAGCGTCACCTTTGGCACCAACTTCTGCCCCAGCGGATACATCATCAAGCTCTCGCCCATCATTTATTCGGTGCAGGCCAACTCCGATCCCAACAACCCCTGGCAACTCGTCCGCCAACAGAACGGCAACACCACGGTTGTCATGGATCAGATCATCGGTTTCAAGGCCGGTGCCGCCACGTGGGACTCCGACCTGGTCAGCGGTTACAGTTCAACCTTCTACAACTACCAGGCATCTGCTTACACCATCGGCGCCACGGCCGCCGGGTGGAACTACAGTCTTATCCGTTCGGTGCGTGTCTCCATCATCGCGCGCACCACACCTAACAACAGCGCCGCCTACACCTTCCGCAACACATTTGATGGTGGTCCGTACCAGGTGCAGGGCATGGCGATTGTAGTGAACCCACGCAACCTCAGTATGGGTGATGACCAGACACTGCCATGAGAAACATAATGCCAACCCGATTCGTCCGTTTGCCTCGCGGTCGCAGCCGCGCGCTGCCACGTTCCAGCGGCATCGCCCTGATTACCGTGCTCTTTCTTACCATCCTGATGAGCATCCTGGCCCTGACCATGATGGTGTCGGTCAACTCCGACATGTTCATCAACGGCTACTACGGCAACACTCGCGCCGCCTACTACGCCGCCGACAGCGGCATGAACGTCGCGCGCCAGAATCTGGTCAACGAACTCAAGCTCAGTGTCAACATGCATCCCTGCCTCGGCTGGGGAGCCAACGCCAGCGATTCGGCCTGCATTCCCGCGCCTCTTGACCAGGTCGCTGCCCCGTCCACTGCGCTCAGCTATCTTCTGTCAACCTACAGCTCGCTCAGCGGCGGCCAGGTGAACAGCGGCAACGCCAGCGCCAGTTGGCCCAGTTCGTTCCTCATTGCCAACACCGCCAACTGCACCAACAGCTTCGCCGCCGCCGCCGGCAGCCCTACCATCAGCAACACGGTGGTCAACGGAGTCTCGCTGAACACGCAATACACCTTCACCTTTAACTACACTCTCTGCGCTACTGGCACGGCCACGGCCAATGCCAACACGGCCCTGCAGCACTCCGCCATTCGTGAGATGGGAACCATCATGCTCTCCGTCAAGAGCGTGGACGTTCCTCCCGCGACCTTTGCCGGTTATGGCGCTTTCATCGATAACTACAGTCCCTGCTCCGCCCCGCTGATCCCCGGCATCTTCAGCGGCCCGGCCTTCACCAACGGCGCGTGGCAGGTCTCCAACAGCGGACAGTTCATCTTCACCGACCATGTCGGCCAGGCCAATCCATATATTGATTACTGGGTGAACGGACATTGCAACCAGTCCGCTTCTCCCTCTTATTCTGGTGTCAACGTCACCTGGGAACAGGGTGTCTCCGTCGGCCAGAACGCGGTTCCGTTGCCCACAAACACCTTCTCGCAAAAGTGGGCGATTGTGGATGGCTACGGCTGCGGTGAAACCGGCGG
>Ga0326727_10026524_pt1 | contig 10736 bp, 12 predicted proteins | sample MB2enrmetagenome_FD_207643 | JGI IMG/M metagenome (GOLD analysis project Ga0326727, IMG submission 207643) | Lab enriched peat soil microbial communities from McLean, Ithaca, NY, United States - MB29MY | ecosystem: Environmental > Terrestrial > Soil > Wetlands > Peat | place: USA: New York... | reverse complement strand
ACAGCGGTGACATTTCGTCGTTCGATAGCAGCCTGGCAGGGTTTCGCGCCGTCGAAAAGGCGATGCCGTAATCACCGCTGCCGTTGGCGCCCGACGATCCGGTGCGGGCCAGGCCGAACATGGTCCGAGCCGCCATGCGACGCAGATTGCGCGCATCTACCGGCGCGTCAGTGGCAATCACCATGACGCAGGAGCCATCGCCCGTGTTCCGGCCGGTTGGCTGCAACTCCCGTCCTACCGGCGCGCCGTGAATCGTCAGATCCCCGCCGAAATTCGTCTGCACCAGCGCTCCAACCGTGTAGGCGCCCACCATGCGCGAGGCCGTTCCGATTCCGCCTTTAAAGCCGAACGCCACAGTACCTGTACCCGCGCCCACCGCGCCTTCCTCCACGGGACCGCTCCGTGCCGTCTGGATGGCCCGCAGTACCTCGGCGGAGCCCACGTGCCTTCCCCGGATGTCATTTAGATAACCGTCATTCGTCTCGGCCACCAGAGGATTGATCGAGCGGACCTGCGCGTTACCGGGCAGCGTCAGCATATAGTCGATGAGCGCGTCCGCCACGCGCGGAACATTGAGCGTCGAAGTCAGCGCGATGGGTGTCTCGATTTGGCCCAACTCCTCGACCTGAGTTGAGCCGAGGAGCTTGCCGAACGCGTTTCCCACGTAGATAGCCCCGGGAACCTTATCGCGGAACAAGTTGTTGCCGGGTGGCAGCACTACCGTCACTCCCGTACGGATGGAATCGCCGCTGATGAGCGTGGTTTGGCCAACGCGCACGCCCGGGACATCGGTAATGGCATCGAGCGCGCCGGCCGGCAACTCTCCCACCTGTATCCCGATGTCGGCGGCGCGGGGGCGAGGTGTTGGTTGGGCAAAGATCGAAACCGTGGCGGCGGCAAGGCACAAACAGGTGCGGTTCATGTCGCTCCTCGGATCAAGCATTGCACAAGCCACGGAGGCCGTCAGGAACTCCCGATCAGCACGCCGGTCAAAAACACCAGCACGCCGCCGAGACCGACCTGTAGGGCCGCCGAGACTGGCGGGGTCTCCATATACTTGTGCCGGACCCATGTTATGATCGCCAGTTCCAGCACTACCACCAGCATGGCCGCCGTCATGGCTGCATTGAAGCTACCGATCAGGAATGGCAGGGTGTGGCCAATACCTCCGAGTGCCGTCATCAGGCCACAAACCAGTCCGCGGACCCAGGGATGGCCGCGGCCGGTGAGGCTGCCGTCATCCGAGAGCGCCTCGGCAAATCCCATGCTGATACCGGCGCCCACCGAGGCGGCTAATCCTACCCGAAAGGCATCCCATGGCTGATGAGTGGCGAGAGCTGCCGCAAAAACCGGAGCCAACGTGGAAACCGATCCATCCATCAGGCCAGCCAAGCCAGGCTGCACGATCTGCAAAACGAAGAGACGCCGATTGGCCTCGTCTTCCTCTCGCTTGACCTCCGTGGGAAGCTTGGTTTTGCCAAGCTCGATGGCTTTCTCTTCATGCCCGCGCTCTTCCTGGGCCAAGTCGTCGAGCAGTTGCCGGATGCTTGTGTCCGACGCTCGCGACGCCGCTTTTTCGTAGAACCGCCGGCTCTCGACTTCCATGGCGCCAGCCTGATTGCGCACCGTGTCGAGGCCCAGCGGACGCACCAGCCATACCGGGCGGCGATGTACGAAACCGCGCACGTCCTGGCGGCGAATGAGCGGGATGTGGTCCCCGAATTTGTTGCGATATAGCTCGATCAGCCGGCGCCGGTGGCCCGACTCCTCCGCTTCCATTCCCTCAAAGATGGCAGCGGAGGCCGGATAGTTCTCGCGCAGGCCTTCGGCAAAATCAGCATAAACCCGTTCGTCTTCCTCTTCCAGTCCAATGGCCAGGGCCAGGACCTCGCGTTCCGTCAAGCTTTGAAAATCGCGCATAACAATACTGTATAGATTCGCGGGGGCGGCCCGCCGCATCAACCAGGTTTGCGGCGACGGTCCAGCTTGGTTAGCGCATATAATCGAGAGTACCTGAAGAACACCTTTGGACCGTCAGATGCACAATCTCTCTGCGAATGGTTGCAGATGTTCGTGAACTGGTTGAGCAACACCACATCTCGTATGAAGTTTGGCCCTACGATGTGGTAGTCGATATTCATCAACAGAATGCACCGGCTATCTATCAAAAGGTGCAATTCGGGTTCGATATCGAACTGTACGGGTCCGGGGTCGATCGGGACCTGACTCTGTTTTCCGGCCGCGATGAATTCCGACAGACATTAAGCGCTCTCGAAGCGGTTGCGGAGGCAATTAAGCCGCAGGCGCCTGACGGCCAGCATATTGAGGTCATTCCATTTGAGGCTAATCTCTGCTATTTGCCCAGCCACAGCTTTCGGCCTGAGGCTTTATTACGAATCCGAATCACCAATTTCAGAGGGCCGAACCAGCCCGCCGGTCCCCTTGAAGTGCAGACACGCGAGGCAATTGAAAAGCAGCTCCAGGCACTTGGAGTAAAGTCAACCCGGTGATCTGTTCGACGTTAGCCGGAAAGGTGGAGTGCCATCTGCCCCGGGCAATTGACGGCCAATTGACGAGCCTTCGGCTCGGCAGCGACAGCGAATAGGCGTAGCTGCCGACACGCTCCGGCAATGTACTAACTAGTGAGGTCATTTCCCCGGCGTATGGGCGGTAGTGGCTCGCCAAAAGCACCGGTACCCAACTCCTGAGTCCTTAAATCCTCGATACCCAACAAAAGCACTGGCCAGCATCTCCTATTTTTTGAGGGCTGCTAATTCGCGCCCAGGGGAGAGAAGATGAACAGGAAAAGTTTGATTGTGACTGCGGTGTTCGCCGGAGTTTGGCTGATAGGGGGCCACAGGGCGCTCGCCCAGGCTTCGCCAGAGCCACCCGCATTTCTATCGACGGCGCCACCCTCCGGCCTATCCCTCGGCGACGAAGACCTCACGTTGTTTAGAAAGGATGTAAGATCCCTGAGGAAGCAGATTATTGCTTCGAATATGAGCTTCACCGATACCGAAGCCCAGCAGTTCTGGCCGATATTCGATCAGTACACTTCCGAACTGGTCACGATCAGCGATAGGAAATACGCCCTGCTCAAAGAGTACGGCGAGAATTACGCCACCATGACCAGTGACCAGGCTGAAAACTACGTCAAGGGGCGGTCGTCCGTCGAGGAGTCCATCGTGCAACTGCGGCTGAAGTACTTTCCGATCTTTCGCAAAGTGTTGTCCGGCAAATCAACGGCATTGTTCTTTCAAATCGACTGGCGCCTCAGTCTGATCATGGACCTGCAGTTGGCCTCGCAAACGCCCCTCGTCGAACCCTAATCGACTGCCTCTCTCTAACATGGTCTTGCGGTGCTGCGTTCGGCCTGGCGCCGGGTATCCCTCTCCTCTTTGTTTCTTCAATGGCGTTCTTCAGATTCCCCGGAGTGGCCGCTACTGCGTCGGAGGAGTCGTACGCAGCCTCGTTTAAAGTGTTTTTGCCACTCACCACACCGGAGTGCGCGCGCTTGCATGCATCCCGATGCAACTCACGTGCCATAAGTGCCACAATCATCGGCCTTTCTCTGAGGCTATGCACGAAGCACCCACGCGTCGACGCGAAATCAGTATTTGCCAATTCGCCGACGTTCCATACCATTTGCCATACTGCAGTGAATCTGACGAGACGCCACGACGTCCCAGGGGCACTCTTTCGCAGAAATTCGAAGGCCGCCAAGGGACAACCCGGAAGCGCTGGCCCTCGCCGTCGAACCTACGCCAACAAAGCCGCCTGGGAACGGTTCTTCTCATTTGAAGACGCCGCAGTGGTTCTCACGGAGGGCGTTCATCTGCGTCCATCGGCGGCTAATAATGAATTTTTCTCACCTTCTCAGTCTCAGGGAGCGGATGTGCAATCACTTATGACGCTTTATTTAGTTTGGCCGTGGATTGAGACCACTCCGAAACTGCCGTTACTTTTGATGTCTGCGGTGGAACTTCCGCTCGACTTCCGGCCAGAACTCTTTCAGGATGTTGGCAGCCATGTCGACGCCAACCTGCATGCCAAGTTTCTGGACCGCATCGCTGGCATCGCGATTATCCACGTAATAGCTATTCGAGATAGCCACTGCGACTGAGTTGCCGACAATTTCCGAGTAGTTGAACTGCGACCCGCCCGAATCGGTATGGGTCCAGAAGATCTGACCCATCGCGTATCCAAGCCTGGACCATCCACTTCCCGTGCCGCGCCGGAAGTAGCGCGGGTCCTGATGCAAGAACGTGGGGAAGACGCCCTCGGTCATAAAGTCTCCTATCACGAGATCCCCGTACGCGGCACCGAAGTATCGGCCGAATCCCGCTCCCCCTTGCCCAAACGCCCGATTTTGGTTCGTCTCCTGAGACTCCGCACCGAACATGGCCGCCAGCACGACCGTTCCCCGGTCGAAGGAGTCTTCCGACGCTACCTTGAACTTCTCGCTGATTTTCAGCGGTTCGTAATTCTTCAGACTGGGGGAAGTCCGGTAATTCGGCACGATCCCGAGAATCCGCTTGCTCTCCTGCTCCTGAGATTGACTGCCCGAGACCTCCTGGCAGGGCGACATGTGGGCACTAACAATAAGTCCGACGCAAACATATAAGGTGCGACGAAACACAATAACTCCTTTCACGAGTAAGTAACTGCGCCGCACCGGGTGCACGGCTGATGCCAATGACCTGCTCAATTCGCTACTGCTCCTCGAAACAAAAGACCATGCCGGCCGAGTAGCGGACATCGTTCTAGTGGCCGCCGAAACCCCTTGGCGGAGCCGCCAGGCGCGGCGCTGACGAGATGGGTCATGCGGCCGCGTGACCGCTTCATATAAGTAGAGCGTCCAAGCTGGCACTTTGTTGGCGCCCGCCACTAATTTTTTTTCTTACACAATCAGTTCGTTTTGTTGAACTATTTGGTGACCACTTTCCAACCTGCCGGTCACGACACCACCACATATTTGCCGTTACTTTATGACTAAGTGGAGAAGAACTGAAATGACTCAAGTGCAACCTGATCGGCCTCAGCGAAAGTTCCGGGGAGGTGCCAGATGGCTTGCCTGGGTCTTCTTAGCCACACCCGTTGTATTTGGGCAGCAAAATGATGCCCGTAACACCTCGTTGTCGGACCGTTTACAGCTCGACGGCAGAGGTTCAATTTTTCCTGACACCCAGTCGGGCGCGAGTGGATCTCAACAGGCACACCCTGATTCAAAGACCATTACGATCCAGCAACTGAGCCATAAAGTCCCCGGAAAAGCGCGCAAAGAGATGGTTAAGGCGGAAAAAGCGCGGCTCGGCAACCAGGCAGATCAGGCGATCGTTCACTATAAAACGGCCATCTCGATTGATCCGGAATTCGTCGCGGCGCGCAACAACCTCGCGCTCGTCTACTTGACGCACTCAAACCTGACGCCTGCCGTGGATGAGTTGCACGAGGCGATCAAAGTCGATCCGCACAATGCGATTCTCTTCCGGAATCTTGCCATTGGATTCATCCTGGGCCGCCACCTGGACGACGCCGAACGTGCCGCGCGTCAGGCAGTCGATCTGGACCGGGTCGGCCCTCAGGCGCGCATCCTTCTCGGTATTGTGCTGCTGGAGCAGCGCAAATTCACCGCGGAAGCTCTTCAGTGCTTTGTGCGGACGAGCAGTGAATTCCCGGTGGCACATCTGCTCGCCGGACGCGTGCTCGTCGCGCAGGGCGATTCGGAACAGGCTAAATCCGAGGTCCGGGCATACCTGGCGAGCGGAGACAAGGACAGCCGGACACTCGCGACGGAATGGCTGAACATCCTTGACCACGGCGAGACGAACCTCGCAGCAATAACAACTCATTGAATCCGGGCGCGAACTCAGCTGCGGTTGGATGAACTCGCCGGGACCCGGACTTCCGAGGTAACGGGAAAGCCGCGGTTGCGCCACGCCTGGAAACCGCCGGCGAGAGGCCGAACGAGCTTGACGCCTTTCTTCCGCAGCGCGAGGGCGACGCGCGCGCTGGTGAGTTCGCCCGGGCAAGCACAATAGAGGACGACTTCCTGCGACTGCGGTATTTCTATGTCACCGTACTGCTCCAGCCGGTGAGGGTTAATGCGAACCGCACCTGGAATTGCCATGGCTTTGATTGCGGAATTCGCGCGGCCCTGCAGATCCACCAGCAGGATATTTTCGCCGGTCCTCAATTTGTCTCTCAGTTGTTCCGGGGTAATCCTGGCCAGTCTGAATTGACGCACGAAGCGCTGCCAGCGGGCGAGTTTGTGCATCAGATACAAGACCAATCCGGCGGCCATGGCGCCGGCCACAAAGGCTCCCATGCGCGCGACGTGAATCGCAACGCGTTCCAGTTGATCACTGAAGATGTAGCCGAGCGCCACGTAAGTCCCACACCAGAACATGGCTCCAAGAGCATCGAATACCAGGAAGTGGATTGGTGATATGCCGGCCTCGCCGGCCAGGGGCGCTGCGACCGCATCGAGGCCAACGACAAACTTGGACACGAGGAGTGTCCTTACTCCGTGCCTTGAAAAGACAAACGTTGCCCGACGGGCGCACGACCCGGGGTCATGGGAGAGACCGCACACGAAGTGCAGCATTCTTTCGCCGAGCCGGCGGCCCGCGTCGTACCATGCGAGGTCTGCCAACAGAAAGGCCAGGACTGAGAGGCTGATGACGCCGGAGACGTTTAATTCTCCCGTTCGCACCAACGCACCAGCCGCGACCAGAAACAAGTTCGCGGGTATCGGCAAGCACGCTTGTCTCCCTAACACCGCGCCAACCAGCAGCCAATAGCCGTGCTGCGCCAGAAACCGGACTGTCTCACTCATGGTCCGCCAGGCTCGATCGCAAAGCTACGCGGCAAGGCGGGTGCTACAACGGATACCGGCTGGGCATTTACGCCCCGAACTTGCCAGTCCCCGGACTTTCGATCCCCGAAGCGCCGACGACAGCATCAAGCGCGCGCGAAAAAGCCGCGTCTTCACCGCTGCGGCGGTCGCCCGAATCGATTGAGCTGTCTCCTCCGTGCTGAACTGTTCGATGTCCCGCAGGATCAGGACTTCCCTGTACATTTCGGGGAGTGTCGCAACCGCGCTGCGAACCGTCTTGGTGGCTTCAACACGAATAAGACGCCGGTACGGAGACTCTTCACGAGACACAAACTCATCCAGATCCTCGTGCGCCTGACATCGTGGATTACGTTGCTCCTTCCGGTAGGTCTGCAAAACCTCATTAATGGCGACGCGAGTCATCCATGTGCGAAAGCTGGATTCTGACCGGAATGTGGACAGACGACGCCAGACCTTCAACAGCACATCCTGAAGGAGGTCATCCGCGTCGGTTCCGTTCCGGGTCATGGTGCTGATGCACCTCTTTAGCGCTCCCAGGTGGCGATTGATCAAAATGCCGAAGCATTCAGATTCGCCTGCCAAAGCAAGTTGAATCAGCTTATTCTCTTCGAGTTCTGCCAGTGGTTGGGTCATCTTGTGCCCCTTTCGCCGTCCCTCAAATGAAAAGAGACCGAAGACCGCCCGGTTGTTTGACGGGGAGTTCACATTTCTCACGCCCAAAAGAGTATTTCCTGCGGGCTCCTCTCAAATGAAGACTCGCGGCTTTTCTCTGAGTCTCTCCTACGGGCCAAAACGCCTACTCCACAACGAAGAATCAATCGTTTGCAAGCCTTGTCCGAATCTCCGCGGTCCGCGATGATTTCCCCGCTTGCAATAAATAGCCGCCCCGCAGCCGGGCAGACCACAAAAGGCGATGGTCCGCCCCACGGAAGGTCGCCATCTGATGACTCTCCGCCAACTGCTTAGCGGCTGACAACTGAAAACTTGCGGGTTCGTCGATGGCGGCCCAACAAAAAGGCCTTGGGCAAGGCTCCTATCGTACGAGGTCAATCTCTTCAGAGTAAGGAACACTCCTCTTTTGAGGGGTTCATTCGCGCCCAAACGAACTTGGACATTCAGCCTCCTCCGGCGCAGTTTCAGTGATTCAAGAAAATTTGATGGTAAAAGAGAGAGGGTAGTGGTCGGAAGCTTCGACGCCGTTGTGAACCCGGCCGAGTCGAGCTTCGATTGGTCCGGAGATGAACGCCCAGTCGATGGTGTGTGGTCCTTGGAAAAAGCTTCGCACTGGCGTCGTAGGTGGAGACGGCAATTTGATCGCGCTCCGCAAGCCAAGGCCGGGAGCCGCGCCTGCTCGAATCACACTTGAAGCGTTGAAATTCATGTCGCCGGCTACTAAGGTCGGTGACCGAGGCGCGTATTTCGCGGCGTCCCGCAGTACCTCGTTCAGTTGCGCCAGGCGAAGATCATTGCTTCCCCGGCTCTCTAAGTGCAGGTTGTAAGCCGTGAGTTTCCTTCCAGGACCTTCGATCTCGGTTACCAGCGCGATCCGGCCGCCAATCCGTTCCTGGAACAGCTCTGTGCGCGGCAGATACCATCGCGGCCGCCAAAAGCCCGATTGGAATCGGAACCGGATCACCCGCGGATTCGCAATGCGCCAGCGCGACAAGGTCGCTTGACCATGGTACGCGGGAGAGGTTCGTGAACCCTGGGTCAATTCTTCAAATTCGCGCCCGAAGACGTAGTTCATGCCAAGACGCCGCGCGATCTCCTCCGCGACATTGACGCGCCTGGTCCGCCGTGCGTTCAGATCCACTTCCTGGAGAGTCAGGAGATCGGCATTCTGAGACCCTAGGAAGTCGATCACCTTGGATAGCTGCAGTCCCCGCTCGATATTCCAGTTGGTGACACGCATCTCTGAAGTTGACCCAAGGTCGTATCGGCGTGTCGTGAAGTTGCCGGTCAGAATCTCGCTGATCACGGAAGACTCGTTCGGACAAGCTCGCCCGTAGATGAACCTGGCAGTGCGTTCAGCGCGTAGTCGAAGTAATCGATGGTCACTTCGGTGTTTCCAAAGACTCGCACATCTGTCACTGAACGGTCAGAAGCCGGAAACCAAAACGATCCCTGTTTACCGTAGGTGTGGACAAAGTGAATGCTCTTGGTCCAGAACGAAGGGTTCTTGGCGGGCTCACCTTCGATGTGAGTAATGGCATAATCGTCCGCATCGATCCAGATTCGGCCGCGCATCAAATATTTGTTGGGTGTCTTCGGCGCGATCGCTATCTCGTAAACCGTTCGTCCTTCGGCGACCTTCGTCCCGACCATTTCAAATGTGTAGTTCTCGGGAACAATGCGCGACCGCTCTCGAAGACCTGGCTTGGAAGCATCGACTTCCGCTTCGAGCAGCCTGGGGAAAACGTGCTTCTGCGCGCCACCCCAACCACTCGTCGAAATAGTCTGGAATTGTTTTGAGCCATCTTTCAGGCAGGTCATGCGCACCACCATTTCAGCGCGCTTATTGTGGCGGCGGTTCTCGAGAACATAATGCCGGGCAGCCGTGTAGCCATGGAGAGCCGCCTGGCGTTCGTTATCGCGCGCTATCATCCTGGCAACCACCTCGTCGCCCGTTAGATGCGGTAACTTCGCATCACCAGCGGTTAGTGTAATCGCGGAAAACAACAATGACATTATAATGACCATCGTTAGAACTCAAGGATGAATTTGCCCCGGAAGGTTCGCCCTACGCCGTTGAACAGCGCTCCAAAGCGGTCGCTGTCAACGTCATTCTGGACATCGCGGGGATTAAAATGGTTGAACAGATTGAAGACGCTGAACCCGATTCGGGCCTTCAGCCTCTCGTGTGGAAAGTGGAGCTTGACCGGCCTCGTCACCTGGAGATCGAAGGAGTAGAATCGCGGAAACCGCATGGAGTCCCGCGGCCCGATGTACTCGCGCGTCTCGTCCTCAATGGAATACGGAAATCCGGTATGAACGTCCATAACCGGCGCAACTGTCAACCTGCCCGGCACCTCCCACTGGCCCCAGGCCAGGAAGCGGTTGGGAGCGTCAAATGGCATGGGGCCACGCCCGTTCGGCTGGATGACCGGTGCTCCGCTATTACCGAAGAATTGGTTAAAGTCGTTCAGATCGCCATGCGCGTTCGAACGTACGTAGGAGGCATTCAGCATCCCTCGTCTGATCTTGTACCGGGCGGTAAGTTGAAACTCGCGGTAGAAGCTGCGGCCGGCATTGGACAGCGACAGGATAGGAGCGTCCGCTTCAGGCGTGAGGACGAAGTCTCGCACGGTGTTACGCTCCTGAAATCCCGCACGAAGAACCAGAGTAGAGGTGACTTCCCGGTCGACCTCGAGATTCCAGCCCGCGCTCCGGGGATTGCTCAGACCCGCTGTGATCTCGTTAGTGTAAGGCACGGACGAAACCACTGCGCCGGTCGGAGAGAGAGTCGTGATCGTGCGGTCGGGCAGAAGCGGAAAAGATGCAATGTTGAGCGGGACGCGGTCGTAGAACAGGCCCCCACCTCCCTTGAGCACAGTCTTCGCGTCCTTGGTCAGCTGGAGGGAGAAACCTGCGCGCGGTGCTGCGTTGGTGGAGTCGGTCACGGAATCGCGATCGAATCTTAATCCGAGATCCACGGTCAGACGCCGGGACGGCATCCATTTGTCCGCGATGAACCACGCAACTTCATCCTGGTGAATGCTGAAGCGGGAAGCCGGCCCAAATGCAATCTGTTCTATGGGAAGGTTTGAAACGCCGATGATGCTAACCGGCTGGAGGTTGATGAAGCCGTCATAGTTGCTGTGGGCGTAATCCGTCCCGATCTTGAACTGGTGCGATCCGAAAGAGCTGTGTTCGGTGA
>Ga0326727_10026523_pt1 | contig 10736 bp, 9 predicted proteins | sample MB2enrmetagenome_FD_207643 | JGI IMG/M metagenome (GOLD analysis project Ga0326727, IMG submission 207643) | Lab enriched peat soil microbial communities from McLean, Ithaca, NY, United States - MB29MY | ecosystem: Environmental > Terrestrial > Soil > Wetlands > Peat | place: USA: New York... | reverse complement strand
TGCTCATGCCCCTCGTGCTCGTCCTTCTCATGATCTATCGGCCGAGGGGCATCATGGGGCTGCGTGAGTTCTCCTGGTTCGTGCCCACCCGGGACCTTTTCGCCGCCGCATCGTGGAGGCGAAAAAAGGGGGTGGTCCATGGCCCTCCTTGAGATACGCGCCCTCACCCATTGTTTCGGGGGTCTCACCGCGCTGGCCGATTTCAATCTCTCCCTCCTGGCGCGGGAGCTGGTGGGCATCATCGGACCCAACGGCGCAGGCAAGACCACCGTCTTCAACCTCATCACCGGCGTATACCGTCCCACCAGCGGCAGCATCGCTATCGAGGGGAGAGAGCTGGTCGGCCTGGCGCCCCACCGGACCACGACCCTCGGCATCGCGAGAACCTTTCAAAATATCCGCTTGTTCAGGGACCTCTCGGTACTCGACAACGTACGCACCGCCCACTACGGTCAGGCCGGGTATGGCGCTTTCACCGCCCTGTTCCGGCTCGGTCGCTACCTGCGGGAAGAGGCCGAGATCATCGACCGCTCCATGGATCTCCTCACCCTGTTCAAGCTTGAAGGCCACGCGGAAGCGCGCGCCGCAAGTCTGCCCTACGGCCTGCAGCGGCGGCTCGAAATCGCCAGGGCTCTGGCAACGGGACCGAAGCTGCTGCTCCTCGATGAGCCGGCCGCAGGGATGAACCCCGGGGAGGTGGCACAACTCATGGATCTGATCGGATGGGTGCGGCAGGCCTTCAAGGTGACGATCCTCCTCATCGAGCACCAGATGCAGCTGGTCATGAACATCTGCGAGCGTCTGGTGGTGCTCGATTTCGGCGCCACCATCGCCCAGGGCAAGCCGGAGGAAATACGCGGCGATTGCCGGGTCCTCGCAGCCTATCTCGGGGAGGAGCCGATGCCATGAGCAGCGACGCGATTCTCTCGCTCGAGGGTCTCAGCGTACGGTACGGCAATATCGAGGCGGTCAAGGGCATCTCTCTTGCCGTGCGGGAAGGAGAGCTCGTGACCCTCATCGGCGCCAACGGTGCGGGAAAATCCTCGATCCTGCGGGCAATCTCCGGCCTGGTGCCCTTCGAGGGCAGCATCATGTACCGGGGTCACGAGCTACGCCGCGCCGCGCCCCATCGCATCGCATCGATGGGCATTGCCCACGTGCCCGAAGGCAGGGGCATCTTCGGAAACCTCAAGGTGAGGGAGAACCTCAAACTCGCCACGTGGTCCCGGAAGGACAGAGCGGAGATCGCCCAAGACTACAGGCGGATCTTCGCTCTTTTCCCGGTACTCTACGACAGGAGAGAACAGTCGGGCGGGACCCTGTCGGGCGGGGAGCAGCAAATGCTCGCCATGGCGAGGGCCCTCATGAGCCGCGGCAGCACCATGCTCCTCGACGAGCCTTCCATGGGCCTTGCCCCGGTGCTCGTCCAGGGGATATTCTCGGTCCTGAGAGAGATCAACCGGGCAGGCACCACGATCCTGCTGGTGGAGCAGAATGCCCGCCTGGCGCTGCGGGCGGCGTCCTTCGGGTATGTCCTGGAAACGGGGAGCGTCACCCTTTCCGGGCCCGGGGCGGACCTGCTCGAGAACCCTCTCATGCGCGCGGCCTATCTGGGATAGCCGGCCCGCCCGAGGGGCTGTGAGCTGCGGGTCTTCAAGGCCGTGAAGGGACGATCATACGGGGAGATCAAGGGGGAAAGATGGTCAACGCCATCGGACGGCTGCTGCCTGAGCATCTGGAAGGCTATGGGGGCCTCGTCCCTTTCACCGGTGCCTTTTCCGGGAGGGTCCCGGCGCGCCGGCATGCACCTCCGGTTAAGTCCGTTCGGCCCGGTGAGCGGAAAGTGGTGGAGGGACTCGACGCGCTCTTCGACCGGATACCGATCGGCCATGGTATGACCCTCTCCTTTCACCATCACTTCCGGAACGGTGACAGGGTGCTTAACCTGGTGTTGGCCACCGCGGCGAAGCGGGGGATCAAGGGGCTCAAGGTGGCCCCGAGCGCCCTCTTCCCCGTTCATGCCCCCCTCATCGAACACGTGAGGAGAGGCGTCGTGGCCGACCTCGATACCAACTATATGGCAGGGCCGGTGGCCCGGGCCGTATCCGAAGGGCTCTTCCCCCGACCGGTGGTGCTGCGCACCCACGGAGGGCGTGCACGGGCCATCGAATGCGGCGAGCTTAAGATCGATGTCGCCTTTATTGCGGCCCCGGCGGCCGACGATTACGGCAACATCAACGGGGTAACCGGTCCGTCTGCGTGCGGCTCCCTGGGCTATGCCTTGCCCGACGCCGAGTATGCCGACTTCGTCGTGGCCGTGACGGACCATCTTGTCGAGTACCCCCTCGCGCCGGTCTCGATTCCCCAGACCAGGGTCGATTGGGTGGCAAGGGTGGAGGCCGCGGGGGACCCGTCGGGCATTGTCTCGGGGACCACGCGCATCACCGGGGATGGGGTACAGCTCAAAATCGCCCGCGCTGCTGCCGAGGTCATCGAGGCCGCCGGGTTGATCAGGGACGGCCTCTCCTTCCAGACGGGCGCCGGGGGAGCCTCTTTGGCCACCGCCCATTTCCTGGGCGGCTTTATGGATCGCGCGGGCGTCTCCGGCAGCTTCGGCCTGGGCGGCGTCACCGGCCAAATGGTGGCGATGCTGGAGCAGGGACTCGTGAGAAAGATCCTTGACGTACAGGGCTTCGACCTCGAGGCGGTCCGATCGCTCGCCGCAAATCCCGGGCATCTTGAAATCGGGTCAAGCTTCTACGCCAACCCCTTCAACTGCGGCTGTGCGGTCAACAGGCTCGATTGCGCGGTCCTTGGAGCGACCGAGATCGACACCGACTTCAACGTCAACGTGGTGTCCGGTTCGGACGGCATTATCCTGGGCGGATCGGGCGGCCACAGCGACGCGGCGGCCGGAGCCGGGCTGACCGTGATCGTGGCGAGCCTCGTGCGGGGCCGTCTGCCCATCGTGAGAGACCGGGTGCTCACCGCGACCACACCGGGGGAGACCGTGGACGTGCTGGTCACCGAGCACGGTGTGGCGGTCAACCCGCGGCGGGCGGATATCCTCTCCCGGTTGAAGGACGCAGGTCTGGCCACAACCGACATCCACACCCTTAAAGCCCTGGCAGAGCGCCTTGCGGCCGTTCCCGCGCCCCTTGACCTTGGCGAAAAAATCGTGGCCGTCGTGGAATATCGCGACGGCACGGTGATCGATGTGCTCCGGCAGACACGCAACGCGTCACGAACAGAGTAGCACGGATGCATCCCGCCTCTGGTGCTTCCGCTGCTCGGCGCCTACGAGGCGAGATCCTCTCGGTGCAAGGCGTGCGCGTATTCGAAAAAGTGTGCCGCCCCGACCCTACCCATGTACCGCTCGAGGATTTTGGGGTCGCACTGGAGCAGATCCACGAGGATTAGCCCGTCGAGGCCGTTTCCGAATGAGGGGTCGATATTGAACCCCATGAGCTTGCCCCCCAGCTTCACGTAGTGTTTGAGCAGCACGGGTATGCCCTTCCGGTCCGCTTCTATCTCGGAGATAAGCGAAGAAAGATGATCGATGTCGGCGGGCAGACCGGCCGCAGCGTCAAGGCCGGCGGCTTCGACAGAGTGGCGGCGTACCGGGATGCGGGGCCTGATGTATCGGGCGAGATCCGGGGCGTAGTGATTATTGGTCAGGTAAGAAATCATGAGCCCCTTCGACATGGCAGAGTACGTGTCACTGATGGTGACGGGGCCGAAAAGGACCGTATAACGGGGATTTCGGGCCACAAAATGGCCAATGCCCCTCCAGAGGAGAAAGAGCGGCGCATAGAGCTTCTGGTATTCGGTCCTGACGAATGACCTGCCCAGCTCGATGCCCTTTTCGATGTGGTGGAGGAAGCCGCTCTTGTAGTCGAAGAGTGTGCTCGTGTAGAGGCCCTTTCTGCCGAACCGCTCCAGGATCAGATCGACCTGTCCGAGCCTGTAGGCGCCTACGACCTCTTTTTGCTCCCCGTTCCAGAGGAAGAGGTGCGTGTAATAGCGGTCGAAGCGGTCGAGGTCGAGGTTGTTGCCCGTACCCTCGCCCACCTGCCGGAAACAGACCTCCCTGAGACGGCCGATCTCCCGCAGGAGCCGCGGTACCTGATCGCTCCTCGCAAAGAACACCTCATACCCTTCAGATTCGAGGAGCAGCTGCTCCCGCGGGAGCGCTTCCACTTCCTCGGCCAGGACACCGGGGTCGGGGCGCGATTCGATTGCGTGGGGGACCCTCCCGCCGGCCATCTTCGGAAACACGATCGGCCCCTTGTCCTCCGCCAGGGCGCAGCGGTATTTCAGGGCGTAGGTCCTCACGCGAAGATAGGAGATTACCTTCTCATCGCTCTCGATCCGATCGAGCCTCTTGAAGGGGATCACGTTCCCTATCCTGACCCTTATGGTCTTGTTGCCCTTGTTGAGCAGCTCGTGAGGCAGGAGCGCCGTCCTCAATTTCGCGTGCATCATGCCGGCGAGCTGGAAAAGGACGCCGTTGGAGCCCTGAAAAAAAACGGGAAGCACATTCGCCCCCGATTTCTGGACAATCCGCGCAATGGCGTGGTGCCACTCGGGATCGACCACCTTCCGCCGGCGCAAGTCGAGATGGGATACGGAGCCCGCGGGAAAGGCTGCCAGACAGTGGCCGTCTCTGAGCCAGCGGAGGCCTTCTCTCAGGGGTTTCAGATTTCTCGCCGGCGCCCCCTTCGCATTGAAGGGGTCGACGCAGAGCAGCATCTCCCGAAGCTCGGGTATCCTGCCAAGAAGATAGTTCGCCATTATGCGCGTATCAGGTCGCAGCCCAAGGAGAATGGAACCGAGTATCAGTCCCTCCACTCCGCCGAAAGGGTGGTTCGCCACCACAAGCAAGGGGCCGGAGCGAGGCACGGATGCGAGATCGGCCTCGCTCACCTCATAGGCGACCCTCAACGTCTCCAGGGTCTCATCGATGAAGCCCAGGGTGGCCTGCTCTTTATGGATTCGGCGGTAGACGCTGTTGAGCCGCTTCAGCATGAGCATCCTTTCGATGGCGTTCTGCACAAGTTGGGCCAGGCTGTTCATCGGGGTGCCGGAAAAGGGCAAGGGAAACCGGAAAATCTTGTCACCTTCGGAATCTGGTCTTTTCAAGGGCTCCTCCTTCGCGATGCTGTCTGGGGCCGGTCAGTGAACCCTGCACAGCGTATCGCACTTCTGTTAAAAGCGGATGAGGTTGCGGTGAAAAACTTGTTAAACAGGGGGGCTTTATCGCCCGAGTTGCGCGGTGCTCCCCAAAGAGAGGGGCCGGAGAAAATTAACTGAGAATTTTTCGTTCCATAACACCAGGTTAATACCCCCCTGCTACGCTATCACCAGCGGAGCAGCCTTTATTCCATAAAGGGGGAAAAGATGGAACGGGAGTCGGCGGCGGGATTGCTGAAAGTGGCGGAGCAGATCAACGAGGCGGATAAGGAGGCCGAGTCCCTGCGCAACATATATGTCTCGGTTTCGCGCATGGCTTCTCTCATAGGCAGCATGAGGGGCCTCGCGGCGGCCGATGCCGATGCATCCGTCGGGAGGACCGATTGCCTCGCCCGCGAAACGGACGTGCTTGCCTTGACCATAGCCGTGGAGACCCTGCTCTTCGTCGAAGAGGGCAAGGAAGGTGTCCCTGTTTCCGACTGGATGAAGCGCTTGGCCGGACTGACCCTCGCCGCGACCACACGTCTCGCCCAATCGATCGGGGATGCGACGAGGCAGCTCCAGGGTGCGCACCCGAGCGGGGATCGTCTCGAGGGCGCCCTGCTGAGCGCGGCACGCACAATCGGGAGGCTGCGGAATGTGCTCACCTTCCTCTGCTGTTCCTGGGTCGTAGCGGAGATCTCCGCCCACGCCCTGAGCGTCCGAGGCGGCCCCGTCCACGGCGGCGGAAAACCGCGGAAAGGGTAATAATTAACCTATCCTTCATCGACCCTTCACACGTCCTTAACCAATAGCGGATATATTAAGGCGGGATAGTTTGAACTGGTGAGTGACAGACCGCGCTGATCGAAGCGCCCTTGAGAGGGCAGGAGGTGTGGGAGAGTTGAACAAGCAGATTGCAGTGGTCGAGGATGAAGTGGACATCATGGAGCTGATTTCCCTCCATCTCAGGAAGGAGCGGTTCAGTGTAAGGGGATTTTTGAACGGGTCGAGCTTCCTCAGATTCCTTGAGGCGGAGAGGCCGTCCCTCGTCGTCCTCGACCTGATGCTGCCCGATGTGGACGGTTTTGAGCTGTGCAGGCACCTCAAGACAAAACCCGATCATGCTTCCATTCCCATTATCATACTCACCGCCCGTTCGGAGGAGACCGACAGGATCCTCGGCCTCGAACTGGGCGCCGATGATTATATGATCAAACCCTTTTCAGTGAGGGAGCTGACCGCCAGGGTAAGGGCGGTCTTGAGGCGAACGCTCAAGCAGGAGCCGGAGGCCGAAACCATCGAGGTCGGCGGCATGGTCAGGATCGACCCGCAGAAATACGAGGTCACCGTGGAGGGGAAAAAAATCGACCTTACCACCACGGAATTCCGCATCCTCCAGCTCCTCGCCTCGAGAAACGGCTGGGTATTTTCCCGGGAAAGGATACTGACCCACCTGTGGGGAAGCGACAAGATGGTCCTCGACAGAACCATCGACGTCCATATCAAGCACCTAAGGGAAAAAATGGGAAAGGCCTCGCCGCTGATCAAGAATATGCGCGGCATCGGGTACAAGCTGGAGGCGTGAGGGCGCACATAAGAGGCATGGGTCTTCCATGTGCCCTCGAAAGAAGACCTCACGGCGCCAACGGCACAGCCAGCCCGTCCAGGACGAGGCGGCCTGTGGGCGGCGAGGATAAATCAAATCGATTCACAGGAGGTATCGAATGAAGTATGCCATCAGGCTGGTCCTTTCCCTCGCGATGCTTTGGGGGCTTGCAGCCCCGGTTCTTGCGGCGGGGGAAGAAGTGATCGGTGCTGGGGCGACCTTTCCGTACCCGCTCTATTCGAAGATGTTCGACGTCTACAGCAAGGAGCATGGCATAAAGGTGAACTACCAGGCCATAGGGTCGGGGGGCGGCATACGCCAGCTCGTCAACAAGACGGTTGATTTCGGGGGCTCCGATGCGGTCATGACCGACGAAGACACGGCCGCCGCAGGCGCACCCATTCTCCACATTCCGACCTGCGCCGGCGCCGTCGTGGTCACCTATAATCTGCCCGGCAACCTTGACATAAAATTTACGCCCGACGTGATCGCCGACATGTTCCTCGGGAAGATAAGAAGGTGGGACGACCCTCGTATTGCCCACCAGAACCCGGGCCTCTCCCTTTCAGGGGATATCACCGTGGTGCATCGTTCCGACGGGAGCGGGACCACAAACATATTCAGCGATTATCTGAGCAAGGTGAGCACGGCCTGGAAAGAAAAAGTGGGGACGGGCACCGCCCTTAATTGGCCGGTGGGGCTGGGGGCAAAGGGAAACCCCGGAGTGGCGGGACTGGTAACGCAGACGCCCGGCAGCGTCGGCTACGTCGAGCTCATCTATGCGCTGCAGAACAAGATGCCCTACGGGACGGTCCAGAACAAGAAGGGAAAATTCGTAAAACCCACCCTCGCGGCAACAAGTATGGCCGCAAACATCAACCTCCCTCAGGACATGAAGGTGAGCCTCACCGACACGACTGCCGCCGAAGGCTATCCCATCAGCGGTTTCACCTGGATCCTTCTCTATAAGGAACAGAAGTACGAGAATCGATCCGCCGACAAAGCGAAGAGACTGGTCGAACTTGTGTGGTGGATGACCCACGAGGGACAGAAATATGCGGAGCCCATGCAGTACGCCCCCCTTTCAAAGGCCGCGGTCGAAAGGGCCGAGCGTTTGATAAAGTCGGTCACCTACGCCGGCAGCACCGTGATGAAATAGGCTCCCCCTTGAACCGGTCATAGACCCAGTCGCTTCATGAGCCAGGCCATATTCTGGCCGAGCACCCGCATGGTCTGCAGACCTTCGGCATCGTTTTTGACTTCGCCGGGTTCCCTCCCTATCCCGATATTCCAATAGTCCGCCCCGGGAATGATCATCTGGGTAATGGTGAAGAAATGGTTTATCGAGTCGAAGGCATGCATGGCGCCGGCCCGGCGCACCGAGACGACTGCCGCCCCGACTTTTCGTCTGAAGAGGTCACCGTTAGCCCTCGCCACGAAGCCGCTCCGCTCGATGAGGGCCTTTGTCCCCGCGGTCAGGTCCGCGTAGTAGACAGGAGAACCAAGGAGCACACCGTCAGCCCGTATCATCTTTACGATGCACTCATTCACCATGTCCCCTTCCACCGCGCATCTTCTGTCCACGCGCTCGAAGCATCGGCGGCATCCGGTGCACCCGGCCACGGGCTGTCCCGCAAGCTGCACAAGCTCGGAGGCTATATCCTCCTTGGCAAGCTCCTCCATCACCGTTTTCAATAGAATAGCCGTATTCCCATCCTTTCGTCCGCTTCCGTTAAAGGCTACCACGTGCATATTCCCCTCCTGGGCGTTTTTCTCTATCGGGCCTCCGAGCCGACCATTGCCTCCCTGCTCATCGGCCAAAGACGCCGAACCGGCACCGTCCTCCGGTAAGCTACTAGGGATTACCACGATAATAAGCATAAGGCAAGAGCGGAGCCAACCGGTGTCAACGGCCCCAGCCTATTCATACACTATTAACCCTCTTTTCATCATGATGACACACGAGTCCGGTAGCATAAGAGCGCTCAGGCGTAAAGGCGAGACGCCTCTTTACCCTCGGAGGAGATGGCCGCATCCCCGAGAGCAAGGGGAGCCGCGGGCGAAGGCAGACGCCGGGCAAGGAGGACCGAATGGAACTACTCTATATCGCATGGGCCGTTCTGCTGTGTTGCTGCGCCATCGCATTTCTCCTGATGAACGTAAAAGAGGGCAGGACGGCGCGTCGGGACGACGGGGCCGTAGATCCCATGTTCCGTCCCGGCGGTCCCGGTGCGCGGCCTCACTCATCTCCGGGTCGTCCCCGATAGTCGGGCAGTGAGAGGTGCTCCCGGTCAGCCCGCCTCCACGCCGAGCCATCGGCGTCGCGCATACCTGCGGTAGAGCAAGTAGGCCTGAACGAACTGGGAAATATTCATCGACCACCAGACTGACGCCGCTCCGAGACCGAATATGACGACACACAGGTAGGCCATGGGTATCCTAATCACCCAGATAGCCAGGGCCACACGGATCATGACGCTCCTCGTATCGCCGGCTCCGCTCAATCCTCCTCCCAGAATCGCCCCCCAGGCCATAAAAGGCTCGCTGATCATTGCAATGTAGAGGTATCGGACACTCTCCCTGACCACGAGCGGATTGTTCGACAGGAACGAGGCGATCCACCGGGCGTTGACTATGACAATGACTGCCATGAGGGTCACCACGGAGACCCCGATGAAGGCGGTCACCAGTCCGCTCCTGAAGGCCTCCTCCTGTTTCTTCTCACCCAGGAGGTTGCCCACGATCACCGCATTGGCCATATTGAAAGCAAAGGCGGGCAGGTAGACGGCCGATTCGATGCGGAGTCCCGCCGTCAGGGCGGCAAGGGTCTCGATCTTCCCTTTCGGCAGCTCGCTCAAGATAAGGAAGAGGGCGATGCTGCCGAATTGCCAGAGCACCTGGAGGGCGCCCATGGGCCATCCGATTTGGAGAATTCGTTTGACCGTGCTCTTGCAAAAGACCCAGGGGCCCGTCATGACACCTCGCATCCAGGAAAGGTTGATGAGGGCGCCGACGAGAGCGCTCGAGGCGGTCGCGAGCGCTATGCCCCTGAACCCGAGGGGGGTGCAGAAGACGAGAAAGAAGTTGAGCCCTATATTGAGGGTGCACACAATGGCCATGGTCTTGAGGGAGGTCTTGATCCTGCCGCAAGACCTCAAAACCCCGTTGCAATTGATGATGGCGTACTCGAAGAGAAGACCGGCGGAGTAAATCCTGATGAGGGGTATGCAGAAGGGTTTGAGCTGGGAGGGGATGTTGAAGAGCCTTATCAGCTCGGGAGTGAAAACGATGCCCACGAGGGCGGTCACCGCGCCCGCCGCAGCGGTGGCGAGGAGGGAGGAGAAGACCGCTCCCGTGAGCCGGTCCCTGTCCCCCGACGTATAGAGACGGGAGACCACCGATACGGTACCAACGGTGAGGGCGTTGGCGATCACGATAAAGATGAAATAGAGCTGGATCACAAAGCCGTAGGCGGCCTGAGTGTCCTTTCCGATCCTGCCCGCCACGTAGACGTCGGTCAAACCGATGAGGAACTCGAAGAACATAATGAGGGTCATGGGCCAGGCCACCTGCCCGCTCCGGGCGGCAAAGCAGCGGATGTTTGCGCCCGTGAACCGGTCCCAGAGGCAGCCCGTGCTATGACCTGACGCGTCGTTCATTCAAAGTTCCCAATTCCAGCAGGAGGGGTGAAACCGGAGGGAGTATCGGGGCGCCTCTCTCTCACCGGGTGATGGCAAGGCCGCCTTCGGAGACTCCGAGGAACCCCTCCCTTTCCAGATCGGCCAGGATCCTCCGTACCCTCTCTTCAGGCTCGCCCAGGGCTTGCACCAGGGCCGCCTCGGAAAGGCCTTTCCTTTCGAGGAGCATCCTGAGGATCGCGCCGCGCACCCTCCTGTCGGAGCCCAGAAACGGGGATTGCCGATGGTACCCGGTGCTTTTTCTATGGGCCCTCTCT
>Ga0326727_10026519_pt1 | contig 10737 bp, 8 predicted proteins | sample MB2enrmetagenome_FD_207643 | JGI IMG/M metagenome (GOLD analysis project Ga0326727, IMG submission 207643) | Lab enriched peat soil microbial communities from McLean, Ithaca, NY, United States - MB29MY | ecosystem: Environmental > Terrestrial > Soil > Wetlands > Peat | place: USA: New York... | reverse complement strand
AGTGACCACGAACCAGAACCCGTCGCAGACCCAGGCCAGCGGAGGTCGAGGCCCCCAGGAGATCCCGAAGGGTGGGCCGAAGAATTCCAGGGCAGTCATAATTAGGCCGATCACGAAGAGACCGACTCCGAGCAGGTTAGCCGCGGTCACCGCAGCCCGAGAACCCCTCGTCCGACCCCCCTCCACGACGACATCGGATTGCTCATCACGTTTGTGAACGGCAATCGCAAGTCGAGTGACGCAATCGGGTGTCGGGTTGATTTCTCTTCCTACACCCGCCAGTAAAGGCAGTTCCAGGCACCGGACTTTTTGGGGCCGTTATGCCTCGGTATTGCTGGTGCCGAACGCAAGTCGGAAGTCCCGCGCATCGGGCAGGACTCCCCGCCAGCCGTACATTACTGGCCAGCTTGCCCTTGCTTCTGCGGACCTCCCCAAGCTCTGGAGCGCCATCGACAGGGTCGATGACGAAGCCCTGCTCCGCCTCGCGGTTGCGACCGCGATTCGTCGCGAGGACTTGGTGGGAATCGAGCGGGCGGCGGTGGACATCGATGGCGAGACTTGCTGGATCGGATACTGGGAGTCCAAGAAGCGGCGCGACCGCAGGGTGCCGATATCGGGCGAGACCCTACGTTCGCTCAAGAAGCACGTCAACACACTTCCAAGCCGATCCCGGTGGCTCTTCCCCGCGCGTCGCGGGTCTGTGGGCCACCTCTCGGGTCGGGCAGCGTGGGACGTCCTCAACCGCGCGCTCGGCCGCGCCGGCCTCGAACGGCGCCCCTTCCACGCACTCCGCGGGACGTGCGTCAAGGTCGCCCAGGCGCGTGGGTGGTCGATCGAGCAGATTGCCGAACTGACGGGGGATTCGGTGAGGACGATCCAGTCGCACTATTCCGTGCCATCGCGGTCGGAGATGGGGCAGGTCGCCCGCGAAAGGCCCCTCGAGTAAAGGCATCGCGGCGCTTCTGACGGAGAGAACCCCCAATCCGAGGCGGGCCCGGAAGCGACCTTTTCGGGAGACGGGTAGGAAGCGTTATGGACCTCCAGGACTCACAGGACCCAGTCGGACGGAGGCTGCGATGCAAGCCGTCGGTAGGAACGACTTAAATAGCACGTTCCGGCATCCCGCCTTCGCAGGTTTCGGGTTGGGATTCACTTGAAATGTGAGGCCGTCGACCGCGGCAGTTTCCCTACTCGACGGTGCGGTTCATGAGCGAGGAGGAGATTTCGCCGTCCGCAGACGACCGAGACTTCCGCAGCGCGGTTCTCGGTCGGTTCAAGGGCGCAATCAAACGGGTTCGGATCATCGCAAGAGACCGTGGGACGTCTTTCCGGCGCGGGGATCCGAGTCACAGTTGGCAGGCTACGTTCATTCCACCACTACACAGTGATTGATGACATCGACGTTGTCACATCACTGAAGGACCGAACGGGCGTTCCGACGTCAACGGGCTCTCGGAGGGCGCGGGTCTCGTTGGGAAACCGGGAGCTGGCCAGGGCGGTCGTGCTGTACGACGACTTCTTGACGCGAGCAGCGAAGTCCAAGTCCGAGAAGTCCGGTGCGCCTCTCTCGGACTTGCTGGACACGCTCGCAGAGTCCCCGCTCATGGCCCGTTACATCCCACTCGGGGAGAACATGCTTGTTCTCGGCGGGATGGCCGAGGAGGAGGCGCGCCGGTTCGTGCGAGAAGCCAAGGAGAAGATCGATCGGTCGTTCGCCGAGGGAGACCTCCCTGTGGGCCCGATGACAGAGACCGCCTTGGTGAATGAGACTTGTCTGCGGACGGCCACTCTCCTCTGACGCAGGATGGATGAGCGAATCCGATTCCCAATCACTGGCCGGGGCCGTCGCTGGCTGGTTCGTTCGCCGGTGGGAAGACATCTCTGGGGCGAAGAGGGAGGAAATTAAGCAGCAGGGCGAAGCGATTCGCATCCACCTCGAAACCAAACGAAGCCTTCTGAAGGGCCGGTCGGACCATGAGGTCCCACCCGAGTACCTCGACAAAGAGATCCGCGAGACCAGCGAGGAGCTCCGCAAGACGTATGGGCGATAGGCCAGCCTCCGCAGAACGGTACCGGGGAGCCTCAGAGGTGCCGCTCTTTTTCGGTACCCCCCAGCACGGCTGATGGCCAGGATTCAGGACTGGAATCGCGGCGATTGCTGAACGAGTCCTCTCTGGAAGGTCTGAGCGAACCCGTCACCCCGTGAGAGCATTGTCTATGGGAGTGGAATCTGACGCAGCAACGCGATCGTGGGGAGAGTGTTACGGGACGGTGTACTCATTGCGGCGGATTGGCTCAACCGATTCGTGGAGTTGGTCGTTGTGGGCGGCGGCTTCCACCTGGCCCCACGCACTGACACTCCCGATTGGTCCATTAGGGTCCTCAGGGCTGCATGGGTTTCCCTGTGCCCGGACCATCCATCGTCCCTTCTCAATCATAGCGAACTCCCAAATCTCCCGTACGGTGTGGAACGGTCTGCCCCGAACCTCGGCGAGAACGATTTGAGCCGTCGCCTCGACAAAATACACAACTTCCCCGGCACGGGTAACACCATGGCATCCAGGGCAGACGGAGTCTACCTCCGCCATTGCCTTCCGAATGTAGGGAAGCATTGGACGCAGACTTGGTCGCTACTACTTGAGCCTCACTGCCCAGCGATACTGTCGCATTGTTCGGACCTCGTCGGCAAGGAGACGAACCTCGGGGCGGCTATGGCTGGATGGTCAGGCCATCATGCCCAAATCGCGAGCGACGGCGGGTGGAACGGCCCCCTTTCGAGGACCCCCAAGAGGCCCCACCGCATAGGTGGACCCTGGGTAGAACGATGCTCGAGAGAGGCAGCGGCGATGAGGCACCTTGACATAGCGTGACGCGCTGGGTGAGACTGGTTCCAATGTTTGGCACAAGACCGCTTCGCCACCTACCGACGATGTCAGATTATTGGCGAGGAGTCATGGACATAAACCGCGACCAGAGGCGCAACATCGCCTGGAGTTTCGACTACATCGGCGGGTACAGGCAGAACCACTTCCAAGATCATCTCAAACTCGTTAGGGACGGAAAGGTGCAGTACCGCTGGCTCGTCTTCGCCACGGACCACACATGGAGAGATTGGAAGGCCTACACACGCGCGCTGGCCGCTGGCGGAGTTCCTTTGAATGCGCTCGCCAAAGGATCCTCAAAGGACAGCTCGTCCGAGCCGTGCGAGCCGCAAGTATGGTGTCGCGTCATTCCGAGGAATCTGTCCTCGGGGGTGATTCCGTGGAGGATAACGATGTTCGGGTCAGTCGCCACCCTTTGTAGCCCTGAATCTGAGGAGAAGCGCTACGGGGACGATATGACGACCGTAACCATCGGTGCAGGTGATTTGGAGACCCGACTACTTGAGCAAGCGTTTGACAAGCTGTGGGCCCTCTGCCCGGACGTGTCGGAGAGCCTACGAGCGCCTGAAGACATAACCGATTTCAACGAGGCTGACGCGAGGTTCAGGCAGGCTTTTCTAGCAATGTTTATCGAGGCCTACCACAAGGACGTTCCGATATTCAGACTTGAACAAGACCTGCGCCAGTCGCAGCGCCTCACATTGGCCACACTCGCCCTGCTCCTTCTGACCGCCGCGACTCTTGTTGTAGAGGTTGTCCTCGCGCAAATTCGCTAAGGAAGTCCACCCACTTCTCAAACACCCACTCTGTCAGTGCCCGCTCAGGGGCCGGCGTACTCTACTCTCGTCCCGGATCCCCATCGGCCCCCCATGACGTACCAATCGTCCGCCTTGGCAGCAGCCCGGGCTTGCGGAGAGACCTTCAGAATGCGGTCTCCGAGTTCCACAGAGATGTACACTGAGAGTACGACCTCTCGTGAAGTGAACCGGTGCGAGCGCCCTTCCGGCAACTCAAAATCATGTTTCGCAGGGGTGTAGAGGCAGTCCGCAAAACGCCTGATTAACCCCGGCAGGGGAGCGAGAGCTGGTGCTTTCGTCTCGAGCATCCTCGCGTTCGTGCCGAGCGAACGCCTCCTGGCCGCCTGCCCCACATGCTCAAAGGCCAGTTCTTTGGCTAGCATGTCGACGTAGTCGCCAGAGTATCTGATACAATCTCGCGTGCGGTACGGGAGGCCCCGCAGTTCCACCGCGAGATAGAACAGGGGACGCGTAGTGTTCCGTGCGAATGGTTCGAGTCTACGAACCATGTAAGCACAACCCACTCTACGTTTTCGGCCCCTACTGGCAAGCAGCTGCGCAGCGTTCTCCGCCTCGCAGAGGACATCGGGGGGAAGAGTATCCCGGGCCAAACCAACGATTTCTTCCCCCGCCAGTAGAGCGGTACGGAGTGGTGCGGTCTTCGGCCACGATGTCATCTTTCCATCGAACGGCCAGGTCTGTAAGGCCAGAATGTGAACTCACGCCTTCCGGGTTTCTGCTTGGACGACTTTCCTTCCGACGTAGGACATCAGCGACGTCGTGAGCCGGTAGGCAAGTAGCGCGTCGTCCATCGTGACCTCGTAGACGTCGCTGTGTGGTCCTATCTGGACAAAGCTGTCGGTCCATCTCCGAATCTCTTCGACGCGCTTGGACTTGGTGTCCCGGTTCGGCTCTCCCTTGGATAGTCCATCGATTTCGCTCGAGATGGTCGCAGACCGACCTTTCACGATTGAGTCGACCGAATCCCAGGCTTTGCGGCAATCCGAAACGGCACCGGGCGCATCTCTGCGATCAATCTTTTCCCATGCCTCACCGAGGAACCTCACTGCCTCCGCCATCCCCTCGACCGATGGCCGAGGGACCTCGACGACCCAGCCACCGGAATAGCCCAGCTCCTCAAGAAGCCGGAGCCATTCTGACTGGGGAATCTTTTCGGTGAACTGCGCATTGGTCCACCCGAACGGGCCTTGGGGGGGTGTCGGTTGCACCGGGTCCCAGTAGCCGATTTCAGTAGTGAGTGTCAACTGGACGTTATCGTGACGGACGCTCTCGATAGCGTTGATTACGTACCGGGGAAGCCGGATTTGCCACTTGACCTCATGGTGGTTCAGGAATCCGACTTGCTGTCCGAATGTCAATCCGGCCTCATCCACCACCTCGGGGATCGGGACTCCTTGGATTTCTGCTCTGCTTCGTAAGAGCAACAAGAGCGGCTGCTTCCCGGCAGCGGGGCCGGTCGGGAGCTCCGAAATCCTGCTAATCAGGTTCACCCGCAGGGCGGGAATCGGACCCTTCAGCACCAAAAACGGGCCTGTTCCCGGATCGTATCGGAGCTGCATTATGCGTTCTCCAGTTCGCTCGGCAGTTGGTGGGAAAGTTCGGACCAGTTAAGGCTCTGCCTCCTGGAAGGGGACACGGGAACCGATGAGTCGTGGACTCGTCATCTGAGGTCGGCAACGGGGGTGGGGTTCGGCACCATAGCCGGTGCCTGCTTGTGACTTCATGCTCGCGGTCCTGACGGCGATTGACGAGGATCACCATGCCCGGGCATCCTTCGCGACCCGACCGGCCCTCGCACGGAAGAAGGCGCCCCGATGCTCAAGGACGAGGAGGCAGTGGCCTCGAACAATCGGGGCGATTTCAAAGGGAGTCACCGAATCCGACGATGCTCCTGACTCAGGTGAAGAAAGAACTCCCGCCAGCTCAGGTGTTTCTTGATGGAATGTTCCACCTCAATCCGTGACTCCTCAAGCGTTCTCATCTCGCGGTCCGTGAGCCGGACATGGAGCGTCGGCACGTTGTATTTACCTTAGGACATGCTATATACCCAGACATACCGTCGGTATGTGCGGGCATGTTAGACTCGAAGAATTTCTCGACAGCGCGCTCCGTCACGATTCGGCGGTTGGCCTCGCCCCAAACCCATCAGACTAGTAGCTGTTATGGGCCGTGGCGCTTCCGTGGGAAAAGGTTGCCCTTACCGGTAAGCCTGCCCCTTTATCGCGTAGAACCGTATACGGGCCTTGCGATGTCGAAAGTCAATTCCGTAGCCTCGGAACGACATTCCCACCAGTGTCGAGCTCTTGGGCTGGGCAATCCAAATGGACCCAGCATGAAGGTGGCGGTGGTTGGCGTCTTAGTGATGCTTCTCTCCGCCGGGGCGATTGCAATCGGGAATGGAGCGCGAGGTTCGAGCTCCTCCCCTATTGGTGGTATTGTCACCGGCGCAGTTGTCGCCGGACAAGGTATGCTCGGGATGGCCGAGAGGTCTCTGGCGATCGGCGAAGGCCCGGCGGACGGAACTCAGATGAACTGTTCGTCGACGACCGGTCAATCATACTCCTGCAGCACAACTTCGCCGGAAAATGACTCGCCTGACCTGGGCATCAGCTCTCCACCAGGGCGCAAGTGGGGATCGATGGCCTATGACCCAGCAGCCGGTTTCGTCGTTTTGTTCGGAGGTCTGAATGTTACCGCTTCTGGGGTCTCGACCCTCTTGGGCGACACCTGGGCGTTTGTCAACGAGACCTGGACTCAGGTGAGCCTTACAATGAACTCCACAATTCCCCCAAAGTCCTACGGAAGCATGATGAGTTATGAACCGACCACCGGTCATTTGATTCTCTTCGGGGGTGCCAACGGCACCATCTCCAGTCCATTCTACATTTCGGTGTGTAGTGTGTTCGAAGTGAATGGTGGCCCGCCCGCCACCTACACCTGGCTTTCCTGTGGGTCCTCAAATCAGAAACCAGTCGCTCGTGCCCTCGGGGGCCTCGTTTATGACGGCGCAACTGGCTACTCGGTTCTCTTCGGTGGAATTGGCTCTATTGGCGCGCTGGGTGATACTTGGACATACATCGGGGGTCAGTGGACTCAGTTATCGGGAGCCGGACCAAGCCCTCGCTTCAATTTTACAATGGTCTATGATTCAGTTGACGGCTATGTTCTCCTATTCGGAGGGGCGAGCATAGTCTCCTGCCCGGCAGTGGTTATCCAACAAACTTCCAGTCAATGCCTCACCCGGCTGAGTGATACATGGAAATTCACCGGAGGGGCGTGGACGAACATCACCGCAAGCGTCGGGACGCCCCCCTGCGGCCGATCAGGACAGACGTCGGTCTACGACGCAATGGACGCGTACACCCTCTTATTTGGCGGATCTCCCCACGGTTGCCTGTTCCCGGGATTCGCCTCGAACGATTCGTGGAGCCTCGCGCAGAATAGATGGTCTCAACGGTATCCATTTCCCACTCCCTCAGCACGAGAAGGGGCCATGACTGCCTACGATTTCGCCGATGGGATGGTGGTGCTCTTTGGCGGGGAGTACGGGACGGACGCCACATTCGTTGACACATGGAGCTACTGGGCCGGGGGGTGGAGCTCCGTCACGCCTCCGACGAAAGTCCAGGCCGGTTGGAACCCGCCTGCGAACGAGTCAGGGCCGAGTGGCCGTCAAGCTGCCGCCATGGCGTACGACGCCCGCGATGGGTTCCCGATTCTTTTCGGGGGTTTCAATGAGACCGCCTATACCAAGGCGGTCAACTATTCCGACACTTGGATTCTAACTGCCGGTGTTTGGAATCTGACGACCGGATCTGGTCCATCAGCGCGATACGGCGCGTCGATGGTGTATGATAGCGCAGACTCCTATGTCCTGCTCTTTGGGGGATGGCAAATCAGTCAATCAGGGACCACCGCACTTAGAGACACGTGGGACTACACTTTTGCAAATGGGTGGAAGCAGCTCCACCCATCCTCCTCTCCCGTCGGACGCGGAGGGGCCGCCATGACGTTCGACTCAACCTCCGGCAAAGTGATTCTGTTCGGCGGGGCGAATATCTCGGGTTCGACCATTAAGTCTCTATGTGACACTTGGGGGTTTACAGGAGGGTCATGGACCAAGGACACAGCTGCGTCATGCCCGACATCAGGCCCGGTAGGACGGAGTAACGCGAGTTTCGCCTACTATCCTGCGGGAGGGTATGACGTCCTTTTTGGAGGATTCAACTGGACCGACGGGACGTTCTTGGGCGATTCATGGCGCTTCAGCAGCGGAACCTGGACTAAGATCACCAGCTCCTCCCCCAGCGCGAGGGCCGACGCAACCCTGATTTCTGACGGAGTCGATGGATACCTTGTACTGTTCGGAGGACAAGCGCCTACTTGCTACTCGGGAACCACCGCGAGATGTATGCAGTTGGGAGACACCTGGAAGTTCATGTCAGGCATCTGGACCAACATCACCTCGTCGCTCGGAAGTGGACCTGCGCGGCGGTCCGAGGCCGCTGCGACGTACGATGCCGCCAGCCGATACACCCTGATGTTCGGTGGAATCTACGCGCCCGTGCGCACCTCACCGGTTTCGGCGTCAGATGAGTGGACCTATTGGACGAGCGGTTGGCAGATGATTCACTCGACGCTCAGCTACCTGAGCTACGCTGCCCCCGGTGAGCGAAGTGAAGAGGCCCTCGCCTACAACGGTCCGACCCGATCGGTCCTAATGTATGGAGGGATGGGCAAGCTTGTCACCCGGACGAATTGTACGTCGTACAACCAGAACCTCTCGGACACTTGGTCGTTCGTTGATGGCTACGGTACGAATGTCACCACACGAGTCGGGAACTTCCAACCGACTCCCCTTTTCGGGGCGTCGATGGTTTACGATCAGAGGGATGGCTACGTTGTCTTGTTTGGTGGAGTAACCCAGCGCGGATTCAATCACTACCCTGACGTCAACTGTCCCATATTTGTGCCCGTTGCGTACACCTGGATTTTCGTTAATAGCCAGTGGTCAAACATAACCCCGAGTCCGTCACCGTCTGCTCGAAACTACTTCGGCATGGTCTACGACCCCGTCGACCAGTACGTTTTGCTATTCGGCGGAAAGAACAAGGCGGGCGATGACCTCCAGGATACTTGGGCTTTCATGGGAGGTCAATGGGAGAATCTCACGAGCCTGATTACCAATCCGCCCCTTGCTCGTGACAGCATGGACATGGTTTTCGACGCATCCGATGGCTATGTCTTAATGTGGGGAGGGTACGAACAAGGCCTCATGTACGGTAACACTCCCTGCTCGAAATCACTCAACTACACGTGCTGGGGGCAGGACACGTGGACCTATCAGCACACTAGTTGGACCGAGCTGACACCACTGAATCATAAGTTCCCACACTGGACTCAATTCCAATCCGCAATGTTTTACGTCCCCGACCGACAGGCAGTCTTCATGTTTGGGGGAGCGGAGTGCAGCTGGCCGGCCAGTGGGAACGCATGTAACGCAACATGGGAGTATCATGGTGACGTTTGGACCAACGTGACTACTTGGTTCTATTCGTCTCGACTATCTTACCCTCCCGTGATCATTGAACAAACTATGACGACGGACTATGGGTCGGAAACTGGATTCATGTTTGGTGGCTTCAATCCAGTTGGCACTTCTGAATACACATCGAACACGGGGTGGTATCTGACCTGATCTGGCAAGAAACGGACCGATTCCTGCCAATCACTGTCGGACGAGGAAGAGCGGGGAGGCCTCTGACAGAAAGGCCGGCGACTTGGGCTCTGTCTGATCCCAGGAGAGGTTCCGCTTGGAACTCACGTCTTGGGAAGCGCCACATCCCGCCGTTCCCTTCGTCGGTAGAAGACGGCTGCCAAGGAAATCGCGGCGATGCCGCCAACCAACGCCAGTAGGATTAGCAAATCCGTGTCGGAAAGCGAAAACACGCTTCCACTTCCGGATTGTTCGCTGAAGGTGACTGAGACTGTCTTTCTACCACCATTTACAATCGTAACTCCCGAGGTGACGTTGGGCGCCGAAGCTCCTCGACCGGCAGATCCGGCTATGCTCGGTATCCTCCAGTAGTACGTTCCGTTCTGCAAATACACATTGATAGACCGATTCGATGAGGTCAACGTCGTCCCGTTCAGCTCAACGCTCCAATTTGACCCGGCGGGCAAGCCGGACTCTTCGAAGTCAAGCGGGTAGCGAACAATCGGGCTGAATACCGCGAGCTCTGTAATCGGGGAATCTGCGATCAACATGGCAGTTGCGTTAGTTCCGGTGTAACTGCCGGTCCCGGACCCTTCCCAATGCAAGAAGGTGAACCCGGCGTTCGGAGTCGCGTTGACCCAGTAGGTAGAAGTGGCGTTGACCCAATAGCTAAGATTTGCATTGACCCAGCCGCCCGACTGGGATACCCACCCCTCCAGATTGTTAGAAACTTCAACGACGACCATGTACTGTGGCTGATAGCTCACGTTAACGATGACAGGTATCCCTGAGACAAAGACCGCTCCGCTATGGGGCAACACTTCGTACTGCTCGCCTGCCGGCAATGTAGGACCTGGACCCATGGTGAAAGGATAAAGCCCATCACCAAGGTAAAAAGTGATTTCCATTTCGGTAGTGTTGTAGACGGTGTTGTTCAATTCAACATTCCAGGACTGATTCACTGGGAGTCCGACCTCGGAGAACGTGACCGTTGAACAACCGAACGTCCACGTGTCTTGATACTCGTGACCCACCCCGGTGTCGCCCCCGAAAATTACAGGACAGTTATCCGATTCGACGAACGCTGCTGCTGCCCCACCCCTTGCTCCTGGGCTTGCGCCCGGAGGGGTTTCATTGTACCAGGCCCCATTCTTCAGTAGCCAAGTCTCGTTGAGGGCGAAGGGACCTCCTACCGGTACTGATACTAAGAAACCCCCAAACAGCAGGACACCGTGTCCGGAGGGGTCATCGACTAACGCGCTCCCGTAACTGGGAGGTGGGCTCTGAGCGGAGGTGATGTTCTGCCATTGAACGAACCCGT
>Ga0326727_10026518_pt1 | contig 10737 bp, 4 predicted proteins | sample MB2enrmetagenome_FD_207643 | JGI IMG/M metagenome (GOLD analysis project Ga0326727, IMG submission 207643) | Lab enriched peat soil microbial communities from McLean, Ithaca, NY, United States - MB29MY | ecosystem: Environmental > Terrestrial > Soil > Wetlands > Peat | place: USA: New York... | reverse complement strand
GACTGCGGATATGAACTGAACGTAGCGCTCGACGTGATCGTCCGTGCGGGCCATCTCGATATCGAAATCGGCCTTCACCTTGAACAGCTTACGAAAATCCTCATCATAGGCGTAGAGCAGGTAGTATATCATCGAGTTGCCGATAAGTATGACCTTCAGGTCCACCGGAACCGGATCGGGCTTGAGGGTGGACGTCGGGATCAAGCCATAATGCTCGGCGATGTTCTCGATCCTGATCTCTTTGCTCCGGAGCACGCGCTTGAGAGCGTCCCAGGACATCTGGTTGGTGAGCACGTCCAGCGCCTGAAGGATCAGGTAACCACCGTTCGCCTTGTGAATGGCCCCCGCCTTTATCATGGAGAAATCGGTGGTCAAGGCGCCCAACCGCGCCCTGAAATCAACGCGGCCAACGAGGTTGTAGTAGGTCGGGTTGTTCTCGACTACCACCGGCGCCCCTTGTTGGTTCTCGTTATCGACAATCAGATTGACCTTGTAGCGATCGAAGGATGGCTCGGGGAAAAGGCCCTCCAAACCCGGGATCGGCGCCTTTACTGTCTCCCTCCCCTTGAAATCCTCCAGCTTATCGAGAATATCGTCCTGAACCTGCTTGAGATAATCGAGGATCTTCGGGTAGTCCTTGTAAGTATCGCGCATCTCTTCGAGCAGATGGCCGACCGCGAACAGGCCGATCTCACGGTCGAGCTGGTTCATGCGCTCCTGAGCCTCTTTCTCTGATTTCCGGGAGCGCGATAGAACCTGCTGGATGGAGCCCTGCAGTTGATCGCTTTTCTTTTGGAAGTCCGCTTTCTGAGTCTCGGAAAGCTTCTCGAAATCCTCTCGGGATATCGGGCGTCCGTGGCTAATCGGAACAGTGGCGATTCCCACATTCGTCATTTCGATTGCCAGGCCCATCGCTTCAGCCTGCTTTTCCAGGTCGCTTAGCATTTGGGTGCGCTCAGCTTGAACCTCGCTGATCAGGTCGTTTCTTCGCTTCTCATAGTTCTCGCTCTCGAACGCCCTCGGAATCTCCCGGCGCGCTGCCTCGATCAGCGCATCCATATCGGTGCTCAGCTTGCAACCCATCCCCGCCGGAACCATGATGACACACGGCTGATCCGGCTCCTTGAAGCTGTTTACGTAGCACTGATCGTTTGGAACAGGCTCCGTCTTCGCCTTGGATTCAACGAACGTATTCACGGTCGAGGTTCGCCCTGTCCCCGTCGGCCCCGCAACAAAGAGGTTGAAACCCTGAGTCCTTATGTCAATGCCGAACTGAACGGCATTTACGCCTCTGTCCTGTCCGACCGTTCCTTCCAGGGGAGGAATTTCCCCGGTAGTCTCAAACTGGAACTGATCCGGATCGCAAACTTTCCTGAGTTCCTCTATCGGTACTTCCGCATGTTTAATCTGCATTTCCCACAACCTCCAGCCCCTATTTTGGGAGATATTCGCCAGGCCATCATGCCAAGCGAAGTGAAGGATCTGTTGTCAAACAGTAACAAGTGATCCCCGGAGGACACGCAATCCTTCGCCGGATCTTGGATATACGGGATAATTATTGAACAAATCAATCGATATGCCGAGGCCATTCCCGTGATTGTGACCGCCGACAAGACACCAGATTCTTCGCTTCGCTCTGAATGACGTTGTCCACGAAGGACTGCCTTCAGAGTACCCCTCGTGCGCGCGCCGCGAAACGGAGAATGCAAAGAGAACGAAACATCTCCTGAAAAACGCAGTTATGGCAGGCGATGACAACCACTATCAGCCGTGTCCAAATCGTTTCGCCGTAGTCGAAACAGGGTAACTTCAGAGAAGGCATGCTTGATAGCAATTTCAACTCGGGGCACGGGATGCGTTCAAGACTTCCTCGGCTTACACTCATCCTTATTCTGATATCGATTATGGTTGTGGTGATCCTCGGTGTCCGCACGCTGTATCGGCACACCATGGCTCAGCTTCCACAACTCATGGAGTCGGAACTAAGGAAGAGCCTCAATAGAGATGTGCGCGTTCAATCGGTTCGGGTCATCTCCAGCAGCATTGTGGAGATCAAAGAACTTAGGATCGCGAACGGTAACGACTTCACCAGCGGCACTTTCCTGTCAGCGCCAAAGATAATAGTCGCCTTCAGATCGTTCGATGTGCTCATGGGTCGCACGACCCTTGAGCACTCGATCACCCATCTGACGATCTATTCTCCAAGCTTAACCCTTATTCGAAGCCAAAGCAGAGCATGGAATTTTCGAGACATCTTCCAAAAAGCCCCGGTGCCGAACGCCAAGCGATTTCGCGGAAGCGTTCGGTTCTACGATGCCGACCTTACGATCATGGATTATGCAGCCAAGACCCCCACCCTCCCGGCCACGAATCGGGTCACCGGCGTGAATGGAACCGTTAATTTTGGGCCTGCCCGTTGGGTGAATATCAACCTGAGCGGGAAGGGCGAACCAGGGCGTTTCACTTCAGTGTTGGCTGACGGACGATGGGGAATCAACCTTCCGGACACGTATCTCACTCTCAATATCCGAAACGCCGATGCGGCATACTGGCTGGGTTATTTCGCCGAAATCAAGACTTGGAGGGTCACGTCAGGCATCCTGCAAGCACAAATAGTTGTGACACGCCCGCATGGCAAGAAGATCGAATACTCCGGCACGGTAACGGCCACGAACGGCAAGATAACCAGCCCATTCCTGAACGCTCCAATATCGCCCATGACTGTAAGCGCCGGGTTCGTGAACGAGGTCATTCGCTTGAGCGGAATTGGATTTATCGGGCGCTCACAAGTTGATTTCAACGGCTCCATCTCCGGTTTCGCCAATGGCGTGATGGATATCAAGGCTTCCGCAAATCAAATGGATCTCAATGTGCTTCAGAAAACTATAAAGCCTCTGCCGATAACCCCACAAATCGCATGGTTATCACCTGGAATCATCAATGCACACATTACCGGTTACGCCGCCAATCCATCGGTGACCGCATCGATGCAAACCGAGTCATCGGTGCTCTACGGCATTCACGCCGCTAATATCTCCATGCAAGGTGAATACGGAAACGGCGTGATAACGGTAACGAATGCGACCAGCCGCGTCACGGGCGGGGAAGTCAGCATGGCAGGTACGGTCGGACTGAAATCAGCAACGATCCATCTTTCCGGCACGGGCTCCAGCATAAACCTGGCTGCTATTCCGCAGGTTCGGGGCAGGATCGCAAGAGGCACTGCGAGCGGCACATTCAACCTGAACTACACGCACGGTCTGCGCTCTGCGGCTCTCCACGCGGACGTCACCTCCTTGAGGTCCGGGGCAGTCGATCTTCCGCAAGTCCAAGTTACCGCTGCATTTACCGACTCAGCCGGCGCTCAAATTAACGCGACATCGCCAAGTGGAACCATCAGCGGCGAGCCTGTCAATGCCCTCTCCCTGTCCGGTCAAATCCATGGAAACACGCTTCACGTTCAATCTGCCTCCGGAAATGTGGCCGGCGGGACGGTGACTGCATCCGGAATCGTTTCTCTTGCCGGTGATATGAACTTGGATGTGAACGCTAAGCGCCTGGACTTGGCCTCCGCGCTGGCGCCACTCGGGTTCAGCGGTGTGTCCGGAACCGCTGATGTTTCCGGAGCCCTCGGTGGAACAGTCGGGAAGCCCAACATCACCGCCAGGGTTTCAGCGACCAAAGGTGTTATCAAGGGTTTGGCGTATGATTCGGTATCAGCTCAAATGACGGCTGATTCCAATCATCTAATCCTTACGAATGCGGACTTCAAACAGGGAACCACAAGCGTCTCCTCGCAAGGCAGGATTCAGGTTTCCCGCAATGCGCCGGTCTCGTTTGACACATATATCACCGCGAGTAATGTCGATGTCGGCAAACTGGCGACGGAGATGGGATACTCGAAAGTACTGGAGGGAACCGCAAGCGGCTCCGTAACAGTTGTTGGAAGATTCCCCAACGTTCAGGCATCGGGCAGCGCCGAAATCGTTAACGGAAAAGTATCGTCAATTCCATTCGATTCTGCCCGTGTGCAACTCCAATCTAGCGGGGGCCGAACGCTCGTAACGGAATTTACCGCTACCAGGAACAATATGTCGGTCAGCGGCAATGGTTACATCGAGAAAAATGGAGGTTTGAGCGCCAATCTGACGGCATCCAATTTGGACCTGAGCCTGCTGAACCCGCTGACGGAACCTTATGCCGATCTCTCCGGCAGCCTGTCGTTTGCAGGCAGTGTTTCGGGCGCCATCGAAAACCCCACGGTTTCCGGCAATGTCGCCTCAGAGAATCTGACGATCAACAAGCGCAATTTCACCAGTCTCACCGCTCCTATTTCATGGAACGGCAGTGCGATTCAGCTCACCAATGCCTCGTTGATCTCACCGACCGGTCAGTGGCGCCTGGCGGACATTCAATACAATCCGCGGGACCACACTTTTGCGACTCAGGGGTCGATTTCCTCGGAATCCATCACCGGAATGGTGGACATGCTTTCAAACAGCCAGATTGTCCAAACGGCTCAGGGCGCGAAACTTGAGGAATTCCTCGGCACTATGCCAAGTCCGTTCACCGGAAGCCTGGACGCCTCTTTCAACCTCATCGGTGGCCCGGCTTCAGTCAGCGGGACCGCCCGGTTGTCGGCGAACAACGTCCATATGGGATCGTCAACACTCAGCAACCTTACACTTCAACTGACAACCCCGACCCGCAACCGGAATGAGGTTTCATTGACGGCCGTGGGAGCGGGCGTGAATATCTCCGCGCAGTCAAACTTCATCAAGGAGGAACCGACTGATTTTACGGCGACCATTTCCAACTCACGCCTGCCAGACCTGGTATCGCTCCTGGAAAATGCGCCTGCCCTGGGGATGTTCGATTTCGGAATCCGGCTGGTGAATGCCGCCAGAAGCATTCCTACCCCTATTGAGGGTGTCTTCAACGCTAATGTGTCCATGTCGGAGATCGAAACCCGGCGCTCAGGTCGAATAACCCTGAATGGACAGAACATCTCTCTTGAAGGTACGAAGATCGGGCAGGTCACGGCTGATGCAGGACTATCCGGGCAAACCTTCACGATCAACAACTTCGATATCTCGCCGCCAAACGGCCATGCAACGCTTCATGGAACAATCGGGATCGGCGGGCTGATCGATCTGACAGGCTCCGGAACTGGGCTTCCGCTAGCGCTGGCACAGCCCTTCATCAAGGGACCTTCGATATCGGGAAACGTCGATTTCACCCTGCTGGCGAGCGGCCAGATCTCCAACCCGGCGGTCGAAGCCTCGATCAACGCCAGCAATGTGAGGTACAACAATCACGAGATCGACGGAATCTCCGTGCCAGACATTACCATAGCCGCCAACCGGATATCCGCGCATACAATCACGATAACCGACCGGGGCAGCGTGCTAACTGCATCCGGCTCCGCCCCGTTCGTCTGGAGTGCGCCGTTTATCCCGCCTGATCAACCGCTTAACGCCCACGTAACCCTGAATGACCAGGACCTCGCCCTGGCGCTTTCGGTGACATCCGGTGTCAAACAGGCCCGAGGCATTCTGTCATCGAGTGTCGATATTGAAGGAACGATAAACGACCCGGAACTGAGCGGCAACCTCTCACTTCAGAACGGTTTCCTGCGGCTCGATCACATGGGCAACGATTTTACAAACCTCAACATTGCGGCGACTTTCAAGGACGCTGCGATCATCCTCGACTCATTCACTGGAGCATCGTCGCAGGGCGGGTCATTCGATGCAAGCGGAAACATCAGTCTTGCAAGCAGCGAGTCCGGCGCGGTGGCGGCGATATTCATACTAAACTCGCTTGTGCTGGATGAGACGGGGCTGGTTGGAGGGGGCGAGCATATAAGAGCAACCGGCACAGGCCAACTCACCGCATCCAACACTCTCGCCGCCCCACTGGTTCAAGGAGCGCTGGTTGTCCGGGACGCCGATGTCACGGTCCCCGGCACAACCATAACAACAAGCCTCCAGGCCCCTGAGCTGCCGATCAACCCCAGCCTGGACATAACCCTCAATCTCACTCAGAACGTCCATATCCAGCGAGGTGGATTGGCCGCGCTGATCGACGGGCCGGTCACTGTCACCGGCACTGCAGGGCATCCGGTCGCCTCAGGGACGGTCGCGGTCGTCACGGGTCGCATAAAATATGCGAACACCTCTCTGGAACTGACCCCAGGGAGCACCTCATCCTTCGTTCTGCGGCCCGGTTTGCCGATAGTGATGTCCGTTGACGCCCAGGCAAAATCCAGAATCGTTGCCGCCAATCCGCTCACCGGCAGGCCGGTTCGATATGTAATCACACTGTTCATCTCCGGCCCCATCGGCGATCTCAAGCTCGATGCGATAAGCAGCCCCCCGGGTCTTTCCCGTTCCGATGCAATCCAGGTACTTTTCGGCGGCGTGGCATTAGCCGAACTGACCGTCGGCAAGCCGTTCCAGCAGGTCTTCCAGGATCAGATCGGCGGGCTGCTGCTCGGATATGCAATTCCCGGCGTCTTCCAACCGCTTGAGCTGGGTCCCTTGACGCTCGCCGTCGAACCCGGAATCACCGTTCCGCTGACTGTTTCAGCAAGCACGTCGCTAACGGACAAGCTCACACTGACCTACAGCCAGTCGCTGGCGGGCGGTCTCGCGCTGAGTTCGGTCGGCGTCAGTTACGCGATCAGCGACTATATGGCACTCACGCTTGAGGAGGACATTTTACCCGGAGGTCCAAACAGCACCGTATTCCTTGTGCAGTACTTCACCCGCTTCGATTGATGGTTAGGGCTCACGCAAAAAAGCCCCGATCCTTACACCGTCCTTACATGGCATTTGTCGAATAATTAATTTTACCTGCGAGTAAATGCGAGGGTAAGCAGGAAAACCGTCATGTCTCGTCGAATAAACCAACAACTGGGAGAAAAGACACCCAATAACTAACACCGAGTCTCGTGTGGGAACCTGGGAGTTCCCTATCCTGGTTTCCGGGTCTGGATTCTTATTCTAAAGGAGGGCAAAGCGATGACATTCAGCGCGCCCACCGCAAAGGATCAGGGGCTGATGCTGCTGAAAGAAGGAGCATTGCCGGAGAGTATCGAAGCGTTGAACATGGCGATCGAGGAAGATCCCAACGATCTGGATTCTTTCCTCTACCTGGGCCTGGCGTATGCAAAGCATGGAGATCATGTGCAGGCAGTGGATGTATTGGAGCACGCGGTGACACTTGCGCCTACATCCTCCAAGGTTCATTACAACCTCGGAGTGGCGTATCACAAGGCTCACAACATCACGCAGGCAAAGGAGCAGTATCTGAGGTCTTTGGGGCTGGATCCGAGCAACGCACTGGCACGAAAAGCGCTCGATTCGCTGCTCACCGCACAATCAGCGGATTAGGAGTGAAAGGCGCCAGGCTGGTACTGCGCAAAGGTTGGATGCTTCGGTTGCAGAGCGAAGCGGCGCTGCCGGAGCAAAGGTTGGATGCTTCGGTTGCAGAGCGAAGCGGCGCTGCCGGAGCTATCACTTCTTCTTGCGCCAAAATGAGCTAGAAAAGCAGCAGGGCAATAAGAAACACTAGCTTGCCAGCACCGTCAGACGGCGCAAGGAGTGTTCGAACCGTATAACCCTACGATCACACACCTGTGTGATGAGAAGCTATGTAGAAGAGAAGACTGGCTGCGAAGAAAGCAATCGCAGTCCACTTGGTGTAATCCGAGAGCCTGTCTTCGAGCCCCGGCTTGCCTCTAAACGATGAGGACATCTTGCCGCCGATTGTTCCGGTAAGGCCCTCACTCTTTGTCGTCTGCATCATAACGAGCCCGATAAGCGCCAATGCGCTCAATACCTGTATGGCTCCCAGAAGATCTGCCAAAAAAGTCACTGAATCCACCTCGTCAAAATCAAATCGCCGTCATCGGCGCGATCATCCAAAACATTTAGCACATTAGTTTAGCATCAGGAAGCAACCATGTCAAATTCCGGAAGATGTGGAGTGAAAAAGGATCTGTGGAGTACGGGGAGTTCCGGGCTTCTGCCCCCCTAACTCCTGATACTCCCCAACTCCTCCAAAAGCCCCCAACACCTGATTCCTGATTCCCAATACCTGATACCTGGTACCCGATACCTGGTACCTGATACCTGGTACCCGATACCTGATACCTGTTACCTGATACCTGACACCCTCCGCCACCTAGAACGGGTCACCCGATGCATACCAGTTCATGCCCATGATGGAGTAATCCTGATCCTCAACGAAGCCGTCGCCGTTGAGATCGGCGTTCACATTGTAATTCGCATCACCGACCGCCGAATACCACGACACTCCCAGGAGCGAGTAATCCTGGTCTTCGATGAAGTTGTCGCCGTTCACGTCCCCGTTGATCAGGCTGAAGGAGGCGACTCCGCTGCCGTCGGTGTCAAGGACGGTCGGGACGCACTGGGCGAGCCAGTGGGAGGCCTTCGCCACCACGTTGTACGCACCGGAAAGTCCCTGGGTGGTTGGGATGAAGGAGTAGTTCCCGGCGCTGTCCAGGCTGATGGTGTCGGTTTCAATCGCCGTTGTACTCGACGTGCTCTGAATCTCCACGGTGACCGGTACCTGGGTGACGTCGCCGACATAGTTGCTGAGCGCCACCGTTCCGCTGATACCCGGCACGAAGTGCCAGAGAACCGACCCAGCGTATGTGCCGTATCCAGACACCCAAATCTCCCCACTGTCGGAAGCCCACAACCCGGTCACGGTTGAGCCGCAGTAATCGCCGTAGGAGGGGTGAGCAGGGAGGAGGGAGTCGAGGTTCACAAAGACCTCGCTGGGTCCCTTCCATACTGCCGCGTAGTAGCTCTGCGACTCGTATTTGGGGTAGAGGGTAACCGTCTCCACATACCCAGCTTGAACCCCGTCGTATATCACAACCGGCTGAGCATAATCTCCGTCATCATGCGTGAATGGCCCTGGCGTCAATATCGACTCGGTGACGGCCGTGCCGCTGAGAGCGTTGTTCCACACACAGGCTGTGGACGGACCGATGCCAACAACCTGGTCCTTATATATGCCGAGGGCCTCCCCTGGCCCCAAGTCCACCCAATGGGCCGACGACCCGTTCCAGAGAGAGGCACGGTAACTCGACTCGTCAGAACCGGTTTGCACGAAGCCGACCACCCACCCGTTGTATACGCCCATAGCTGAGGAGCTGAATTGCGACCCTGGATTTAGGTCAACGCAAGAGCCTGAAGTCCCATGCCAAACACATGCATGCACGGTATCATTAGGAAGTCGGAGCATTCCCGTGACGTCGCTGCCACAGGCCCCCGTGGGCCATGGGGAAAGCCGACCAATGCTTTGACTGAGAACAGTCCAATCTCCGGTGGCGATGTCCCAAAAACCTAGCTGAACCGAGTTCCCTATGACCGCGCCTCCAACAATTGACCCTCCGCTTATGAGACTAATGCCACACTCGCTGCATCCGGTTGGCCAACAAAGTGGCTTGCCGTCCACTACCGGGGAAAGGGAGGGGGCGGTCCAGGAACAGGAAAGCGAGGCGAGGTCCTCGGGCTGGTAATATGCGGTTACGCTGGCGTTCAGGCACATTCCAGCGTACATTCCGGACGCCCACGGGGACCCGGAGAGGGATGTGACGCTCCAGCCTGCGTTAGCCGAGGTTGCAGCGAGTAAGAACATAGTCATTGCCATTGCCAAGCTGATGTTAAATTTGTTGTTCATTTTACCCCTCCAATCTGGTTGCCAAACTGCACTTCTCGTGTTATCGTTCATGTATGGATTTCATTCCTGCTCTTATGTCCAGCGCCTATAACTCCAGCTTATTATTCTCGGGAAGGTATGGTTATGGTCGTGATGGAATATGGTTTGAAGGCGTAGAATAGCCATCCAGTGGGCACACCGTTCACCTGGCCTGTTCCACTGGAGCACAGCGATGAGAGAGCGTATTTAGTAGGGCCCTCCGTGAATACGTCGTCCCCAACGTGCTCGCCTTCACAATCGAACAGAGTCCAACCTGAGTCGCCCCACGGGAGAGATGAAGTGGTGGGGTAATAAGGTTGCCCGTAGGGGATGGGTAGCGGGTTCCAGTAGTAATTCGGATCCTCCCAGTATTCATGAACGTCCCACGAGGCTATCTGCTGGAGGTTGCAGGCTTCCAGCATGTTGTCTATGCTTGTTGCTACCCGATTCGCGGCTATGGGTGAGCTCCCGTAATAACAGGAGGTGTAGGAGGGTTGCTGCACGCCAAGCACTGAAATATCCGCAGTCGTGCTGGAGTCGATGGTCACGCCCTGGAACTCCACCATGGTATCGATGCTCGCGCTGGAGCGGTTGGTGACGATGAGCACCGTGTGGCCGTCGGACTGACACGCGGCAACCGCGTCCAGGTAGGCAGGCTCATCCGGGGGCATGTAGTAGGATGAGAAGGTGGACCCATTCTCTCCGGAGCTGCCGAATGCCACACATGTAGGCACCGTGCTGCCGTCAGGCATCATGAAAGCGTAGCTCGGCGAGGTGACCGTCGCGCTCAATGCCTGTGACGACATCCCGCCCGGACAAAGCGACGATGAGTACATCTGCAGGGTATAGTAACACGGCGAGCATACGTTCTTGAGGGCGCCGGGATAATCGGGATAGTCTTCGGCCGCATTTGGGTCAACATAATTCGCTATTACGCCCCACGTCCCGTTATCGGACAGGCAGAAGTGAGAGTAACCGTCAATTCCCACTCCGACCATT
>Ga0326727_10026517_pt1 | contig 10737 bp, 11 predicted proteins | sample MB2enrmetagenome_FD_207643 | JGI IMG/M metagenome (GOLD analysis project Ga0326727, IMG submission 207643) | Lab enriched peat soil microbial communities from McLean, Ithaca, NY, United States - MB29MY | ecosystem: Environmental > Terrestrial > Soil > Wetlands > Peat | place: USA: New York... | reverse complement strand
AGGTCAGGGTCCTCGCACCTGCGTCGCCAATGGGAAAGAACAGCGGCTCGGTCTGGATGTGTCCGTCTGCCCCTAGCGTGATCTCGCGCTCCGCCACCGTCTTGTCTCCGTTGCGCACGGTCAGCGTCGCCTTCTGGCCCGCATAGCCGTGCTGCATCAGGCTCACGGTGGTGACGATGCGCGCATTGGCGGTAGCGTTCGCCGCAACGCTGACGTCTTCCATCTCCACATCGTGTGCCAGCTCCTCTTTGCCGAAGCCCACCGTATGCACCGGTATCTGGCGGTTGCGTAGCGCCTGAAGTGCATCCAAGCCGATCCCCGAGCCGCCCATCCCCATTGTGTTCTCACCGCCATCGCTCAGCAGTACGATCGCTCCCACCGGCAGGTCCGTTGTCTCATTCAAGAGCTGCTTCAAACTGTCTCCGATGTGGGTGGACGCTTCATCCGGCGCTATCCCCCCCGGCCCATCCACCCGAGTCAGTTCGCCGCCAAGACGGTAGATGCGCGTCTGGAAACGCTTCTTCAGCCCAGCCAGTACCCCTCCCTGGAGTGCAGCCAGCGCCGCGGACTCGCGAGTCTTGCCGTCACTGTCCGCGATGCTCATGCTGCGCGATCCATCTACCACCACGGCAATGATGTTCTGCTGCGAGCTCAACTCCGATACCAGCATGGCCGGCTGCCATAGCAGCAACAGCACCAGCGCAACCAGCGCCGACTGTGTTGCCCAAATCAGCACAACCTGCCAGCTCCGCAGTTTGGGAGCGTCTTTGCGCAGCCTCCACAGGATCAGCAGCGCAATACCGCCGGCGGCGACGGCAATCAGCACCAGCAGCAGCCAGGCAGGCCAGGCGCTGAGCAGCACAAACCGCCCTTTGGTGAAGACCGGACTCGGATACTTGAAGAGAAACTGAAACATGCGTGTTTCCAGTCCTGATGGAACGCAGCCGTTGCACTTGCAACTGTCGATTTCGTCTCGCGTCGCGAGCGAGTTAGTGAGTCATTCCGTAGATGATGTAATCCAGCCCCACGCGGAAGGCCATCGATGCGAAGACCTCGGGGTAAGCCGGGTCATCGGCCCACTCCCATGCGTCGCCCAGGTGCATGTTGTGGCAGATGGCGACCATGATGCGCCCCTTGTCGTCGCGGATGGCGCGCCACTTGGGCTGATAGCCATCCTTCTCGTAGGTGCGGCCGGTCCTCTCCCAAATCTCGCCGGGGATCTGCATCTTATCGTCCACGTCATAGAGGGTATGGAAGATCTCGTCGTTGCTCTGCAGGTCCTCCACCGGGCGGTCGGGCAGCACCTGGCGCATGCCGTTCATGAAGTTCTCCCAGTCTTCCGTGCCATGGAAGTCGTCCACCATCAGAAAACCGCCCTTCAGCAGGTACTCGCGCAACCGCTTGGCCTCGGCGTCCGTGAACGACCAGGTCTGCACCTGCACCGCGTAAACCCATGGATAGTTGAATATCTCGTCGTCATCGAGCGAGACCACCTGCTCCGTCGGGCGTCCATCGATGCGGGTCAGCCGGTGCATGGCGATCAGAAACTGGCGATCGGCCTTGGGATAGTCGCGCGACCAGGATTGGAATCGTCCGTAACCGCCAAAGCCGCCGAAACCGCCATAGCCGCCATAGTTTGCCATATCGGTGCTGTATCTCAGGCGCGACCAGTAGAACTCCGCCTTGACGTTGCTTGGCGAGTCGTCATTGCCGAAACCAAAATCCGCAATCCGCTGGAATGCCCACAGCCCCATGGAGGAGGCTGCCACCGCTACGGTCACAAGCGCAACCCGAAAAAACTTCATAGAGGACCTCCGCGGAGGGGAAGTTTGCGAGAGTAGAGTACCGAGTGAGAGAAATACTTGCTCGTTAGATGATTAGACGTGAATCACCCACGGTTGGTCGCAGCAGGATGAGCGACCCCGGCCAGTTCGCTTGTCCAGGTCCTCTGGCACGTGAGACGATGCAGGCTACACGCTCCTGCGGAAGGGTCGTGATGGTGAAAAGGCGCGATCTCCTCAAACTCGGCGGCTTGGCTCTGGTACAGGCCGGAGCGGCTCGTCTGCCGCTCATGGCGCAGGACGGTATGGCAATGCCTCCGGCTGCCCCAACTCCCTTAACTCAGGCGGATTACACCCTGCGCATCGCGCCGGTCACAGTCGAGCTCGACCCCGCGCACATCCTCTCCACCATCGGCTACAACGGCACAGCGCCAGGGCCGGTGCTGCGCATGAAGGAGGGCAAGCCGGTGACTGTCGATGTTATCAACGACACCGACACCCCGGAGCTGGTGCACTGGCATGGGATGCTGATTCCCTCCGCCGTGGACGGCGCCGAGGAGGAGGGTTCTCCCTTCGTGCCACCCCATGGACGCAGCCGCATTCAACTCACTCCAGGCCCAGCCGGAAGCCGCTGGTACCACACCCACGTCATGGCCATGGACGACCTGCACAAGGGAACGTATACCGGCCAGTTCGGCTTCGTTTACGTCGATGGCAGCAACGACCCCGGTCAATACGACCAGGAACTCTTCCTTGCCCTGCGCGACTGGGAGCCCTTTTTCACCGGCCCCGGCGCCATGGTGGACGATGATGATGAAACCCACACCGGCCCATTGCTGGAAAAGCCGGCGGTCCTGAATACGGCGCAGGCAGGCTACGAGGTCTCTTCCATGACCTACTCGATCAACGACAAGGCGCTCGGTTCCGGAGAACCGGTCCGCGTACGCCAAGGCCAGCGGCTATTGCTCCACTTTCTCAACGCCAGCGCAATCGAGAACCGCCGGGTTGCGTTGGCCGGACATAAGATGAAGGTGATCGCACTGGATGGAAACCCGGTCCCGACACCCCAGATGCTCGATTCCATCTTCCTGGGCGTGGGAGAGCGCATCGACGTCGTCGTCGAGATGAACAATCCGGGAATCTGGATCCTCGGCGCGACGGATCAGCCAGTCCGCGAGTCGGGCCTGGGCGTCATCGTGGAGTACGCCGGACAGCACCGCCAACCGCAATGGATCGACCCGCCTAAGTCGTCGTGGGACTACACCCTCTTCGGCACGGCAACTTCCAGTTCACCCGCCCCGGAGCAGACGATCGAAATGATCTTTGAGAAGATTCCCAGCGGATCGGGCAAGTTCAACCTGTGGCTCGTCAACGGCAAGCCTTATCCCCACGACCGTGAGTTCGTGCTTCAGCAGGGAACGCGTTATCGCCTGGTGATGCGCAACCGCACCGACGACGCCCATCCCATGCATATGCACCGCCATCTATGGGAGCTGGTAGAGATCAACGGCAAGAAGACTGCCAACGTGATCAAGGACACGGTCGTCATCCCCTACTACGGTCGCGCAACCGTCGACTTCACCGCCAACCAGCCGGGCCTTACCCTATTCCACTGCCACATCCAACAGCACATGGACTACGGTTTCAAGGCGCTCTTTCGCTACGCCTGACACTCCGTTGGCAAAAGTCAGAGCCTCAGACCCAATGCATAGAATCGATTGGAAGCCAATGCCGTGCCATGGAGACGCTGGCCTTAATCCTCGTCCTGGCCACCGGGAAAGCGTGTGCCGGTGCCCACAAAGCTCTGGGCGTACGTGCCACCGGACAGTGTCTCCTTGACCGTGCGTCTGTGTTCGTAATCGGCGACGTATACATTGCCGTGACTATCCACAGCTACGCTCTCGGGATACAGGAAGCCCATGCCTACCGATCTCTCGATGGTGTTGCCGCCGCTCAGCGTCTCCTTCAGAACTCGGTTGTTGCTGGTGTCGGCGACATATACGTTGCCGCTGCTATCCACCGCTACGCCTCGGGGTGCATTCAAGTCGCTGTCCACAAGAACGCTCTGCGTATAGTTCCCGTCAGCAGGCGTCAGCTTCAAAACTCGCTCATGATTGCTGTCCACCACGTACACATTGCCGCTGCTGTCTACCGCGACGCCGGTGGGATAAGACAATCCGCTGTCCAGGATGACGGTCTGCGTGTAGCTGCCTCCCGTCAGCGTCTCCTTGAGCACACGGCTATTGCCGGTATCGGCGACGTAGACATTGCCGCTGCCATCTACCGCAACGCCATAGGGATACTCCATGTCGCTGCCGACCATGCTCTGCGTGTAGCCGCTGCCCGACGGCGTCTCCTTCAGCACATGGTTGTTGCCGCTGTCGGCGATATAGACGTTGCCGCTGCCATCCACCGCAACGCCGGAGGAGTTGGACAAGTCGCAGCACACCACGACGCTCTGCTTGTAGCTGTCCCCCGTCGGAGTCTCTTTCAGCACACGGTTGTTGTAGCTGTCGTCGATGTAGACGTTGCCGCTGCCATCCACCGCTATGGCGTATGGAGAATAAAAGTCATCGTCCGCCGTGTCATCCTTCGCCTTCGACGAGGTCGCCTGGCAGTCCAGAGTCTGGCTGTAGCCCAGCAGCAGGACCAGGCTCGCCCCCATAAGCCATCGGGCTGCCCGATTGCATCGCAAAGGGCTACCAACCCTCTTGCCGGGCTCAACTACAGGGGTTCCCCTCAACCAGAGACACAACTGGCGCGGAGAGCTGCTCTTCATGGCGGAGACCTCCTGGGAAGATGGCGGTCGTGCTGTGACACTCAATCGCTTGCATCACTCAGGCCAGACCTCGGAACAGACTCTTCCCTTGCCTCGTCTCATTGAGCTCCGACTCTTCTCCTCTTAGCATCTGACTTGCTCTGATTGCAGTATGTGACCCAAATCACAACCCACAATCCTTTGAGTGCAAGTCCCTGGTACACCCATCGAACTGGGAGAGACCGGAGATTCAAGTCCAGGTCAACAGCACCCTGGATCGAATAAATGTCTCTGTTGGAATCGATGACTAGGACGTGCGCACCGGTGGCAGTGGCATCGGGAGACCATCGTCGCAAGGCCGGTTGTTAGCTCGCAAACGATCCAGGAGTGGGAAGGAATCTCGACAAATGGAGACAGGTGACGTTATACAGGCGAGGAATTCTCAATATAGCGAGAAAATCTCAGCCATACGTGTATGTCATTGAAAGGAATGGTAGGCACGAGGAGACTCGAACTCCTGACCTCTACCGTGTCAAGGTAGCGCTCTAACCAACTGAGCTACGCGCCTTTAGTGCGTCTTCGTAGTGTAAATGCAACTCTTCGCCAAGGGCAACCGCAGAGCGCAAACCACGAAGAAAACCACATCGCACAACCATCTGCGCCGCAGCATGGATGAAAATGCACTACGATGGACGTGCCCGCAAACGATGAATTATCTGCGTCAGTTCCGCGCCGCCCCCAATCTGCTTACGCTGTTGCGTCTGTTCATCATCCCGTTTCTGGTCATCACGATCCTGGACGGGCGGCACGCGCTGGCATTTGCATTGTTCGTGCTGGCAGGTTTCAGCGACGGCCTGGATGGGCTGGCGGCGCGCGTAACCAAGCAGTATACGCGGCTGGGCCTGTATCTGGATCCGATCGCCGACAAGCTGCTGCTCAGCACGCTGTTCGTAGTGCTCACCCACATGGGCCAGGTGCCGCGCTATGTGACCGTGCTGGTCTTCAGCCGCGACCTGGGTATCCTGCTCGTCGCAACCTTGCTGTTTGCCACCGGAACGCTGCGCGACTTTCGCCCCAGCCTGCTGGGCAAGTTCAACACGCTGGTGCAGATATTTGGCCTCACTGTGGTGTTGGTGGAACAGGTGTGGCCCTCGGTGGACGCAGTGCTGCTGCGCGTGTGGCTCCTGCGATCGATCGCCTGGCTCGCTCCCATCTCCGCAGCGCAGTACGCCTGGATCGTGGTGCGCAGGGTGAGCACGCCCGAGCCAGCCACCGAGTGAGATATGCCCCGCTGCGAAGCGGGACTCAGGATCGGGCTTTCTCGCCAGGCGCCTCGTGGCTGTCGGCGGAAAGACCCTCTTCGTTGACTTCGTTGAGGATGTCGGCGAACTCAGCTGCGTCGAACACCTCGCCGCAGAGCTGGCACACAACGAACTCAGCGTCCTCCTCGCGGGCGACGACTCGGACCTGCGGATGTTTACACGATGCCGGCATAAGGTGAGGTGTGTGGGCTGTTAAAAAGCTTGCCTTTGCTCAAACCGCTTGTCAATCGGGAATTCAAACTATGTCCTGCCACCATAGTAGCGTTCCTTGTTTGGACCCATGTTAAATCTCCCCTGATTCGAACCCGGCAAATCGCTCCGTGCAATCGCTCGTTGGTGCCTCAACCGCCGCCGGCCTTGCTCTTGAAGAAGGCTTGCAACTGGTCCGCTTCTGCCGTACACTAATTAGGACCAATACGGTCGGATTGATATCCCCGTACGAATGACTGCCGTTCGGGCCTGCATGGCAGAATCTGGCGAGAGAGGGACCCAATGCTTCGTCTGACCAAAAAAGCGGATTATGGGCTGATGGCGCTCAAGTACCTGGCAGAGCAACCGGGCATCTCGTCTGCCCCGGGCGCCAGGAGCACGGTCGCCCAAAGTGCCAAGGACATCGCCCAGGCATACCACATTCCGCCGCCGCTGCTGGCCAAGATTCTGCAGACCCTGGCGCGCGCCGGGCTGCTGGTCTCCCATGCCGGGACCAATGGAGGCTACGCGCTGGCGCGGCCAGCCTCGAAGATTTCGGCCTTCGAGGTGATCCGCGCCATCGATGGCCCGCTGTTTATCACCAGCTGCATCACCATCCACGGATCGTGTGACCTGGCAGGCCATTGCACCATCAAAGAACCCCTGCGCAAGGTGAACGACAGCATCACTGACCTGCTCAGCAACATCCACGTCAGCGATCTCATCGAAACAACAGAGGCCGTACGCAGGGACGAAGCCGTGGCGGCGGGCGGCAGGCTGGTGAGCATCCTGGAGTAGAGGCGAGCGGCCAGTTGCCATAAGCGAGATTTGAACCACAGAGGAGCAACGCAATGAGTCTTCAGAATGCGATCGGCCACAATGGCAATGGGAGCGGCCACAACGGCGCGGTCCCCGGCATGAATAGCACCGGAGTCGTCATCACCCATTCGACGACGCCGCTGCCCGAGGGTGTGCATCTTCCGCTCTACATGGACAACCACGCCACCACGCCGCTGGATCCCCGCGTGCTCGACGCCATGATGCCATACTTCACCGGCAAGTTCGGCAACGCAGCCAGCCGCAACCACCAGTTCGGCTGGGAGGCGGAAAAGGCTGTGGACATTGCCCGCGAGCAGGTCGCCAAACTCATCGACGCTACAGCCAAGGAGATCATCTTCACCTCCGGCGCCACGGAGAGCGACAACCTCGCCATCAAGGGCATTGCCGAGATGTACCGCGAGCGCGGCAACCATATCATCACCCAGGTCACCGAGCACAAGGCCGTGCTCGACACCTGCAAGAAGCTGGAGAAGATGGGCTACCGCGTCACCTACCTGCCCGTTCTGGCCGACGGCCTTATCGACCTCGACGACCTCCGCCGCGCCATCGTCACCGAGGGGCCGGAGAAGACCATCCTGGTCACCATCATGTACGCCAACAACGAGATCGGCGTCGTCCAGCCCATCCGCGAGATTGGCAAAATCTGTCACGAGAAGGGTGTTCTCTTCCACACCGACGCCGTACAGGCGGTGGGCAAGATCCCCGTCGACGTCATCGCCGACAACATCGACGTTCTCTCCATCTCCGCGCACAAGCTGTACGGACCGAAGGGCGTGGGCGCCCTATACGTCCGTCGCCGCAACCCGCGCGTACAGATCACCGAACAGATCAACGGCGGCGGCCACGAGCGCGGTATGAGGAGCGGCACCCTCAACGTTCCGGGCATCGTCGGCATGGGCGCAGCCTGCGAGATCGCAAGGAACGAGATGGCAGCCGAGGCCGAGCGCGAGCAGGAGTTGCGCGACTACCTCCGCGCCAAGCTGGAAGCCGCGCTCGACTACGTCCAGGTGAACGGCAACATGGAGCACCACCTGCCCGGCAACCTCAACATGAGCTTCGTCTACGTCGAGGGCGAATCGCTGCTGATGGGCATCAACGACATCGCAGTCAGCAGCGGCTCGGCCTGCACCTCGGCTACGCTGGAGCCCAGCTACGTCCTCAAGGCCCTCGGCCTGGGCGACGAGATTGCCCACAGCTCCATCCGCTTCGGCCTGGGCCGCTTCAATACCAAGGCCGAAGTGGATTACGTAGCCGACAAGATCATCGACGTGGTTCGCAAGCTGCGCGAGCTCAGCCCGCTCTACGAGATGGTGCAGGAAGGCATCGATTTGACCAAGATTGAATGGGCCGCGCACTAATGAAGGAGGGCAGAGCGGCGCGCATCGGCGATGCGATCAACCTGAAGTTTACAAGGAGCATGGGGCGATTCAATACTTTGCCACTCACAGCACGTTTCTTCATAGCCATGCTACTCATGATCGTGATCTATACAACGTTGATGGTTCTGGGAATTTCGACTACACGGAGCGGATTGATTTATTACAAGGGCAAGCTGGTTCGATGGTGAAGGAAGAGATTGATATAAACAAGATCGAATGGGCCGCGCACTAACTCTTTTGCTCGTCATTCTGGCACAGCCAGAATCTCAGTAGTTCGTCGATGACGAACCAAATCTATCGGGCCATCATCCAATAAGAAGCCAAAAGGAGAAACAACATGGCATACAGCGATAAGGTACTCAGTCACTACGAGAATCCCCGCAATGTGGGCACGCTGGACAAGGCGTCGGAGTGCGTTGGCACGGGCCTGGTGGGCGCGCCGGAGTGCGGCGACGTAATGCGCCTGCAGATCAAGGTGAACCCCCAGACCCAGGTCATCGAGGACGCCAAGTTCAAGACCTTCGGCTGCGGCTCGGCCATTGCCAGCTCGTCGCTGGCCACCGAGTGGGTGAAGGGCCGCACCGTCAGCGAAGCGCTCACCATCTCCAACACCGACATCGTGAAGGAGCTGGCGCTGCCGCCGGTCAAGATCCACTGCTCGGTGCTGGCGGAAGACGCGATCCGCGCGGCCATCGGCGACTGGAAGAAGAAGAACGGCGTTGCCGAAGAGTCCCCCGTCGCAGTCGGAGCAGCCAACTAAGCCTGGCCTCGGAATAGCGCCGAAGGCGCGCTCTATACCAGCCTGGGGCTCAACCCCAGGTTAGGTTGCCATAGAAGAGCCGAGGGCTGCAGGTCCGGCCTAGAGCCGCAAAGAAAGCCGCAATGAAATGGCAATGGTAACCCTCCAATCCGCAACCCCCACCGGCGCGGCAGCCGCGGCGCCACCCGCGCCAGCGCCCACTCCACCCGCCATCGCCGCCGACGGCGAACCCGAGGGCTCCAAGGGCATTCAGGTCACGGCGCGCGCCCTTAAGCGCATCCGCACCGCCATGGCCAAGGAACATATTTCGCCCGCTGCCGGCGGCCTGCGCGTGGGCATCACCGGCGGCGGCTGCTCGGGGCTGAGCTACAGCATCCGCTTCGACTCGCAGCCCCGCGAGCGCGACCGCATCTACTCCTTCTCGCAGACCCACATCGACACAACGGCCACCGGCGAGCCGCCGCTGCGCATCTTTATCGATCCCAAGAGCTTTATCTACCTCAGCGGGATGACCCTCGACTACGAGGAGACTCTGATGCGCCAGGCCTTCAACTTCATCAACCCGCACTCCACCAAGAGCTGCGGCTGCGGATCGAGCTTCTCGACGTAATGGGATACGACGAACCACGCACCTACTTCGAAATCTTCTCTCTCCCCGCAAAGCTGGTCATCGATCTCGCCGCGCTGGAGAAGAGCTTTTACGCGCTCAGCCGCAGGCTGCATCCTGATCGCTTCGCCTCAAAATCCCCCGCAGAGCAAGCCGCAGCCCTGGCCGAAAGCTCGCGCCTCAACGACGCCTATCGCACCCTCAAAGACCCCATCGCCCGCACCGAGTACCTGCTGAAGCTGGAAGGCGTCGAGTTGGAGGAGCAGTCGAAGTCCGCCACCGAAGCCGCGCGCGCCAGTGGCATTGCCAAGAAGCAGATCGTCCCTGAAGACATGCTGGAAGAGGCCTTCGAACTAAACATGCAGCTCGAGGAGATACGAGCCGCCAAAAAAATGGGAGAGGACGACCCGCAGTTGCGCAGCGATCTGCTCGCCGCCAAGGCCGGCTTCGATGCCAGAATGGCCGCCACACAGGCCGAACTGGAATCTCTGTGGGCCAGGTGGGACGACGCCCTCGACGCCGACTCCAACGCCGCGCCCGCAAAGGCCGCCGCCCGCGACGCCATGGTTGCCCTGCTCAACCGCAGAAGTTATCTGCGCAACCTGGTCCGCGATGTAAACGAAGCCCTGGAATCCTGATGCACTTCGCCCCTGAGTAGAGCGAAACCAGAGTAACAGTGCCCAAGCGAAGAGCATAGAAGGTGTCTTTTCCTTTAGGAAAAAGCCACTCGGAGGAATTGCCCCCTGGGTATACCTACTCTGGTTCCGCTCTAACGCAAAAGGGGAAGGCCGTATGGCCTTCCCCCTCTAAATCACGCCCACCCAATCGGCTGATCTTACTGCCCGGCTGCGACCGCCGGCGTAATCAGTCCGATGTTGTCCACATCCGCCTGATGACCGAAGTCGATCACCTCCGCGACCTTCCTGAAATCAAGGTCCGGATCGCCTTTGACAAACATCACCTTCTCCTGGCGAGTGGCGAAGATCTCCGCCAGCTTGGGCTCAATCTCGGATTTGTTGAAGGCAGTCTCGTTGATCTTGTACGAAGGATCGGCCGCACCGTTCGCCAGAACCTGCACCACGATCGTCTGCTCAGGCGGCG
>Ga0326727_10026516_pt1 | contig 10738 bp, 13 predicted proteins | sample MB2enrmetagenome_FD_207643 | JGI IMG/M metagenome (GOLD analysis project Ga0326727, IMG submission 207643) | Lab enriched peat soil microbial communities from McLean, Ithaca, NY, United States - MB29MY | ecosystem: Environmental > Terrestrial > Soil > Wetlands > Peat | place: USA: New York... | reverse complement strand
ATGTAGCGCTCGACCGGAACGCGGTCGCTAAACATCACCGTTTGCAGCGGTTTGTCAGGGGAGCAGTCCATCACCGCGTCGAGGATTTGCGGACTTCGCGTTGCGCTCGAAAGATGCGCCCCCGTTTTCAATCCGTGGAATAGATCGCTAGCCTTGGCGTTGAACGACAGGACCGTGCCGTCGCTCGAAAGCAATATTGCAGGCTCAGGAAGCGCATCGATCAGCGCCTTGGCGATCTGAGGAGGCTGGGCTTCCTGGGGCCACTCCGGATTCGCCGGGCGCAGAAAAATTGGCAAGCCTGCGCGCGGAATGCAGGCGGCTCCGGCGGCGAAGACTACCGATGCCAGCACCACGCCGTGCCAAGGCAGCCGGTACGCGGCCGCAAGAGCAAGGACGACCGCCAGGAAGAGCACGATGAGCCACCGGCGCGCGTACAATCTTGTCAGGACGCCATTTTGCGGAGGCGCGAGGGGAACAGCCGGACCTGCAGCTGCCTGCGTGGCTTCGAGGCGGTCGAAAATTGAAGCGTCCGGCCCGCGCTGTGCTGCCGGCCCTTTATCGAAGCTATTGAGCATGTTTAGAAATCATCGTCCGCGGACAATCCGTGCATACGGAAATTGCTGCATCCAAGGCAACAATAACAGCTGTCTGCGACAGTTTCTCAACAAGCACCTCATCCTGGTTAAACTAAACACAGCTCGCAAAAGCAGCAGGCATCCGTTGGCTAGGCGGGCGGAGTGCGCTTAGGGCGCAATCAGCGCGGGTCCCGGCTCAATCCTGCGGCTTCGATCTCCTTAAGATAGCCGTCCCACATCTCTTCTTTCCGCTGCGCCAGCCGGTAGAGATAAGACCACGTGAAAAGGCCGGTATCGTGACCGTCGCTAAAGACGAGACGGACGGCGTAGTTGCCGACAGGCTCGATCGCGCGGATGGAAACATCGCGTTTGCCTGCCACAAGCTTGCGCTCCTCAGGAGAATGTCCCTGAACCTCCGCGCTCGGACTCGTCACACGCAAAAGCTCTGCCGGAATGGTTTCCGAAACCCCGTTAGCGAACACCACGCGGAGCGCCGTCTTTTCGGGGGTCAGCCGAAGCTCGGAAGGCCACTCCTGTGCGCTGTGCTGCGTCATGCTCTCCTCCTCTTTGCTTTGCAAATTTTGCTAGGCGAAACCGGAACTTAGACTTTAGCGCAATTCCGCTTTGCCGCGTTCACTCTTTTTTGCCGCAATCCTGCCTAATAAGACGGCTGTGCAATCCGGATGGCTTGCAATGCTTGTCCGGAATCGTTTCCTTAAACTGTGTGCGTTAGGGTGCCATGACAAGAATTCAAATGTCGCGCGGTGAACGGGCTTCGCTCGAAAAAATTCTTAAACGCCCTTGCCTCGTAACCGATATTCCTTCTGAGCACGCCGAAAAGCTTCTGAACTACGGCCTCGTAAAACGCGACGTGATGCTGCTTCATGCAACGCAAAGAGGTCAAGTCGAGATGCTGCGGCAGCGCTTCAGCGGTAGCGCTTACGTTACCCAGTTTTCGGTTAAAGCGGCGGTTTAAGGTGTGGCTGCGCTTTTTTTTCAGCCGTTGCAAAACCTCACTAGCCGGACAGGCCCCGGCGCCTATAGTCAAGAATAAGGGCGGAATGGCCGGAACCGTGGCTGCCGCTTAGGCTTTTACCAATATGTGCGTAAGCGGGAGATAATGATGGGTTCTCGGCTCCTTTTAACTGCGATCATCGCCCTTGCCGCCTTTGGCACGGCGGTGGAAAGCCGCGCTGACGGAGCGCCGGCGGGCTACCGTGCGAAAGCGCACCGCGGCACGGCGCGCCACCACCACAGGTATTATAGCCGTCCCGTAGGCGGACACCTCTATGGGGAACAGCATGAATCGTTCCCTTACAACGACGCTAATAACTACCCTGGGCACTACAACAACCAGTCGCTCTGGGAAAGAGTCGAGACCCAACGCAATTATCCTGTTGGGTATTAGCCGTCTTTCGAGCCGGAGCCGTCCCGCCTAAACAGTACCGGCAGGGACGGCACGCTTAGCGTGCTCAGCATAAGTGCGCTCGCGCCGATCATGGCAGTGGCCATGATGAAGGCGGCGTCTCGGGGCGGTACCGCAATATTTGCAGCGCCATCGGCGATCAAAACGCCGATGGCTGCGCCCGTGGATGGCAGGCCGCGGAACCATTTTGCCTTTGCCTCCTCGCGCCTTTCTTGCAATTGCACATTAAATCGCGCGAGCCGGAAGCCCGTAGCCAAAACATAGCTTCCGGCGATAAGCCAGCCAGCACCTCCCAGCAAATGCAGGTCGGTCCAGTAAAGAAGCATCGCCGGAGCGGCCCCGAAATTTAGGAAATCGGCAAGCGAGTCCAGCTCCGCTCCAATGGCCGACGCCACCGAAAGCCGGCGCGCTGCAAAGCCATCGGCAACGTCGAGCGCCGCGGCGCCGAAAATGGCGGCCATCGCCAGCCCTGGCTCGCCTTCGCCCGATAGCCGGATCGATGTCAGGCCGCAAAATACCGCGAAAAGCGTCAAGACATTGGGAAGCATAGACGCTGCGCGATCGATCCTTGCCGAAGCGCGCCGCCCATAGCGATCCGAAGGCGTACCGGGCTCTTCGCTCATGGGAGTGTCACGCCCGGGCGCCAAGCGCATAGTGTCGTAGGAAACATAGCATTCACCGGCATCATAAAGCTTTTGAAATTGCCTTCCCGTAATTGCAGCGTTTCCAGATGGAAAATGCAACCCAGAAACGTCCGTTTCCTGTTTGCCCCCTCTTCGTTCCAAAAGGAAAGCATAGCAAGCCGCTGTTAAATCTGGCGGAATATGCGCCGGGGTTCCTGTGAATCCAAGTCCGCGATAATGGTCTCGCCTGCAATCGTTCGCTGCCCTTCCCCGGCGAGGATGGCCGGCGATGCTGGCAAATAGATATCGACGCGGCTGCCAAACCGTATGATCCCGATCCGCTCGCCTGCCGCGACGCTATCGCCTTGCCCAACGCCCGTGACGATTCGCCTCGCGGCGGCACCCGCAACAAGAACGGTGCCAATGCGCAGCGCCTCCTTGGTTTCGATCGAAAAACCGTGACGTTCATTCTCGGCCGGCGCTTCGGGTGCGGCAGCATTGCGGTGCTGCCCGGGCCTATATGCCGAGGTCTCTATGCGCCCGGACACAGGCGCTCTAATCACGTGGACGTCGAGCAAAGAAAGAAAGATGGAGACGCGCGTCAGGGGATCGGCACCAAGGCCTAGTTCCGGCGGCGGCGCGGCGCTCACGATACCGATCACGGTGCCGTCGGCCGGAGCTATGACGAGGCCATCGCGCGCAGGCACCGTCCGCTGCGGATCCCGGAAGAAAAACGCAAGCGCCAAGGTGGCGCCTGTGCCGAGAAGCCCCAAAGTGCTGGAGAGCAAGAACGCAACGATGGTTATGGCCGCAGCTCCGGCAACGAACTTATAACCATCTTTGTGAATCGGCGAGAATAACGCAAGGGCTTGCGAAAGAGCGTTGGGATCGGACACAATATTCCTCATATAGGATTGTTGAAGAACAGCGGCTTAGAGTTTGTACAAAACACAAGGCGAGGCTAATGTGGCCCCAAGTTGACACCGCCATGCAAATGCCGCAACCGGCCCATACCCAGCAATCTGGCCGCATCGCTATCCCAGATCGCACCGCTCACCGAAGGAGAGTTTTAATGTTCCGGAAACTGGCCGCAACCTTTATCGTAGCGCTTGCTACGCTTTCAACCGCCAAGGCCGAGGATGCGGCGAAGCTCGTTCTGTCGATTCCCGCCGAAGTGACCGAGATCGCAACCGCAGGCACTTGGTCCGACGGCGATGCGAGCGGCGTGTTCCGCGCGACAGTTCTTACCTCGCCCTCAGGCGACGGCACACAAGCCCACCTCGTATTGCAATTGATGGCGGTGAGCCCGGAAGGCAACACGTCCAAGGTCTATAAGACCGTGACCGTTAAGAAGATCGACGACAAAAAGCTGCCGAACGCGTTTCTCGCCGTCGAGGAGGACGGAACCGAGAACGAAGTGACATGGCGCGTCACGAGCTACGACAGCAATTCGAACGCCGATATCGGCGCGCTCGTCACCATTAATTCCAAAGGCGAGGTCACGGTGAAGGACGCCCCGAAGGAAGAGGACCAAGCCGCGCAACAGGGCGAAGACAAGAAGAACTAAGCGCCGCTGGGATGGCGTATAACAGCCCGTCCGTTTCAAGTCCGGAAATCTGAAACGGCCCGGCTGCCCGTTTCTCTATCGCGCTCCGCTTACCCCACTCTGGCTGAAAGGGCGCGCGGCGGAGTTACTTCAGATTACTGATGTAGGCTGCGACAGCTGAAATTTGCGGCTGGGTCAAGCTGTGCGCAATCGGCGCCATGATGCGCGATGTGTCTTTTACCGCCGGATCCTGACCCCGCGCTGTGCTCCACTCCGCCAATTCTTTTGTGACGTAGGGATAGAGCTGCCCTGCCAAACGGGGAATTATCTCGTGACCTTTGGCCTCTGGACCGTGACAAGCTGCGCATGCGGGGATATTAGTTTCGGGAACTCCCTCAAAAAAGATTTTCCTTCCCATAGCCACGAGATTCTCTGGACCGCCCTCAACGGGTTCAGGATTGAGACCGCTAAAATACGTGGCCAGAGCGGTTCGCATCGCCGGGCTGGCATCGGCCAAACCATGCACCCTAGACATTACAATAGAGATGTCGTTCTCCCGCCTGTGCTCAGCAAAAGCCCGCAACTGATTCTCGAAGTACTCGGTTGTTTGTCCCGCGAGTCGTGGAATGGGATAATATCCCCGAAAACCTTCCCCCGACGCCCCATGGCAGTCTTTACAATATTGCGCCTTGCCCTCGACATCTTGCTTGGAAGGGGCGGCCGCATCCTCCGCGTGGCTTGCCGCAGAGAAAACAATCGCCAGGATTGCAATCCGTAATGCGAAACCGATGACCTCCATGACTGGGTCTCCACTCCCTTGAGTTTATTGTTATTGCCTAAGCACGCATAAGACTTAGTTTCATGACTAGCCTATCACTTTGAAGTGCTATCGGTGAACAAATCCTCTTGATGGCCGTGGAGAAGACCGGTGAGCCCAACTCGCTTCAGCCTATGTTTGCTAACGATGGCTTGAGAAGCTAAGAGGCGAACGGGGTGTAAGAAGGCCATGCCCATTCCGGGCTCATCGTTCAGACGAGGTTGCAGCCGTCATACCTTCGCCGGTGAGGAATGGCATGCCGGCATTGACCGGGCTTTGCACCGGCACCAGCCAGAGCGGGAGGTAAACTGCCGCCAGCCAGCAGTTTAAGCCCGTTCAACTGTCCGGGCTCTGGGTGCTTCGCCCTCCTCCCGCCTATCTATCTTTCCGCGCGAGAGCCAAAAGGCCATTGATCCCGAAAGCGAGAGGCACCGCTCGGATCGCCACATCCTCCGCGCGAAAGCCTCCGCGCAGCATGAGGCCCTGTAATTCAGCCCGGTCGTAAAGGGTGTGTGTATCCGGTCCAGAAAACTTCCAATGGGACATCGTCGCTCTGTCTGTGGCGTAAATCGCCATAAGCCCGCCTGGTCTGAGCAGGCGCCGGGCCTCGCAAACTTCGTCCGCGTTCCGGCTGAAGAAATAGACCACGTTTGCCGCGAGGATTTTGTCCACGGTCCCGGACGCCCAAGGAAGCGCATCGAAACGCCCGAGACGAAGCTCTACGCGCCCTCGCTCGATTGCGCGCCTGTTCCGGCGTGACGCCTGTGCAAGCATTTCCGGCGAGCGGTCAATTCCGAGCACACGGCCCGAGCGTGCAGCAGCCGCCATCGCTCTAACGGCGCTGCCAGGGCCGAAGCCTAGCTCCAGCACTTGATCGGCAGGCTCGATACCGAGGGCATCGATGGCGAGGCGGTTCGGCTCCTTGTTGACGAGCGCCATGACCTGCCCTGTCAGCCTCCCGGCGCGGCCCGAAGGGCATCTGAGCTGATGGCCGATTCCACTCCAAAAGCTTTCAAGGGCGCGCATGTGACGTGTCCACTTAGTATTGAAGGCAGCTCTTGGCGCATCAAAGAATATATTTGGTGTCGATCGTGATCGCCGTGTTGCCGTTTATGTTGAATTGTCCCTGCGCGAAGCGCGGTTTACCGAATACGCGCGGGTTCGTGGATACACCCACGCCTTCGGCGGGGATTCCAAGAAAGTTGGTGTCGAGCTGCCCGTTCCCGTTCTCATCGTGGATGATCGCTACCGAATAGACACCGTCTTTCAACCCATTAAAGGTCATGACCACCTTGCCACCAGAAATCGCGGCCTTAGCGGAACGGACAGGCCGGCCCTTGTCACAATCGGGAAACTCAGCCTTATCCGAGCTGTCCGCCGAAAAGACGCACAGGAGAACCTGGCCCTGATTGCTGCGCAGGTTATCGACAATGATTGTCAAATCGGCTGCCTCGCAGGCACAAGAGAAAAGGCCGGCTAGACAAGCCGCAGCAAGAACAACGCGAGAGGTCATTAGCAAGTGTCCAATCGGGGGGGCAATTTAGGAGACGCTGTCGAATAGCGCAGGGCTTGGCGCCAAGCCCTGAACGCTAGCGGGGACAGCATTCAGGGCTTGACAACGGAATGGGCCCGGGAATGGGTCCGTTTATGATTTCATCTTGCTACGGACTTTCGTCAAAAGGCCTTCCATCACCTTGGGAAAGTACGATTCCCAAACCGGCCGCTCGGGGTGTTTAGGCAGCGAGAGAGCGGTCTTCAGCACTTCCTCCGCTTTCTTGTACTCGCCTTGCTCGTAGAGAAAGTCGGCGTAAAAGTAATGCGCGTCGCGCCCGTTTGGGGCGTTCCTCACTGCCTCCTCGAGAAGCTGGCGGGCCTTGTCAGTGTCGCCCCAGCCAAGCGGAAAGCCTGGAACGCGATAGTACAAAACGCCAAGGCTCGTCGGTGCACCCGCATCCAAGGCCTTCGGATCCATCTTATATGCCTCAAGCAGAAGGTCGCGAGCGCGGTTGGCGTGACTGAGCGCCGACAGGCCCCAGGTCAGCGAGGCCCGCTCGCTGGTGACGATCCCATCCCAGATCAGCGTCTCAGGCCGTCCAGGATAGCGCGTCACCAAGGCATCGGCCCTATCCCCGAGGACCTCCATTTTCTCTTTTCTTTCGCTGTCGTCCTTGCTCAGATATTTAATTTTCGCCCATTCTTCCGCCACGGCGAGAATATCTGCGTCCATTGCGCGGTTATCCGAGGCGTGCAAAATAGGGGCGGCTGAAACCAGCATGGCGATACTGGCAGCGGCAAGACTTATTAACCTCATGGTAGGCTCCTCCTTTTACTGGTTTTGAAAGGGTGTTCAGCGCGCTAGAACGCGGGCAAACTGCTTTGCGATGGCCTTGTCGACGACGCGCGGAAACAGGCGTTGCATGAGGACGTATAAACGCTCAGGTCCGGCGGGATAAACGGCGTCGGCCTCGCGGGCGACCGCGTTCCAGACGAAGTTTGCCACTGCCTCGGGCGTGTCGAACTTCATTTCGAAGGGCTCGATGAGCGATTGCAGGCCGCGCGCCGCCGGCGTGCGGGTTGCGCGCGGCGCTGCATAGGTGACGCCGATCCCAAGTGGAGACAGTTCCCGCCTAAGCGCTATCGAGAAGCCGCGGAGGCCCGCCTTCGATGCCGAGTAGGGTGCAAACAGCGGATATGGGATGTCCCCAAAGACGGAACCGATGTTCACAACGCGCGCACCCTTCGACTTTTTCAAAAGCGGCAGCGCCTCCCGGACGAGGGCCATTGGCGCAAGTAAATTTGTCTCCAGAACTGCTTTTAAATCTTCGTCCGTTGCACTGCCGAGCGGCCCGACCGGCACAATGCCGGCATTATTCACGAGCAGGTCGAGACTGCCCCAACGGGCCTCGATTTCAGCCATTAAAGCCTTGCGGTCCGCGGGCTTGGTGACATCCGCCGGGATAACGAGGTGCCCGCTTGCGGGCAATTGGGGCAACGTCTCATCGAGAGACTCCTGCCGGCGGCCCGCCAGGGCTACTCTGACGCCCCTGCGCGCCGCTTCGATGGCTAGCGAGCGGCCAATCCCCGATCCTGCCCCTGTTATAAGGGCTTTTTTTCCATCAAGCTGCATGGGCGATGCCCCCAAATCGTGCCCCCAAATCTTCGAAGATCGCGCCGTAGAGGCAGTACATCACGCGTGCCGCCTCGATAACGATGTCTTGCGTCTCTCGGTCATCGAACCCATCGACCAGTTTTCTGAAAAGAGCCGTGTGCTCGACATCGAGGGCACCGTGCGTTTGCAAATAGGAAAATCCCGCCGCCCCTTCGGCCGCTAGAGACCGCTGCACTGCGCCGGCAACCTTTTCTGCGAGCATGACGGACAGGCCTTCGAGCACATGAACCATGCCGAGCAATGCGTAGGGGCTTATCCATTCGATGCAATAATAGGCGTAGCCAACCATGACTTGGCACGGGATTCCTGGCTTGCCGCGCTCGACGGCGCCGGCATCGCCGCCCATCGCGCGGATATCGTCGAGTATCCATTTATCGTGGCCCCGCTCCTCGTTCATGTATAGGGCGAGGGCAGCTTGATAGCGCTCGTCGCGCGTGTGCGCGGCTGCAAGCGACAGAAGCGGGAAGGTGTGTTTGACGTGATGATAGGCCTCGGTGAGAAACGCGAGATAAAGTTCGCGCGAGCCGCCGCTCGTCAAAGCGTGTTTCACAAGCGGGATGGACAGGAACCGCTCGCGCGCTTCTGCAGTCTCCCGGTAAAGCCGGTCGAAGGGGGTCATAGTTGCACCTCGAAGGTTGGCACTTTATCCTGCAGATATCTTTGCACCCCGGCGCGCCGGGGGCGGCCATTTGGCGTGAAAAGCCCTAGCCTGGAGGCGTCCTCGCGCGAAATCACCGCCGCTCTTTGGGGGCATGCATAGTCCGGCGCTGACTCGCAGGCCCGCGTTACCAGGGCTGCAATCTCTTTCTCCCCAACAGCCCTGAACCAGCCCTCACCTAAGCGGGACGGAATAAGAAGGACCGTCAGGCGCGCAGGTTCTCCCGCCTGACACATCACGCAGGCGCCGATCCTTGGATCGCCTGCAAGCATGGTTTCGATCCATTCCGGACTTAGGTTCCGGCCGTAAGGCGTAACGATCAGATTATCCAGGCGTCCGTAAACGGTGAGAAATCCATCGGAATCGAGGCTGCCGGCATCGCCCGTCCTCCAGCGGCGCGGCGCGGCCCCGCCATGCAGATAGCCGTCCATAGTGGACGGTCCTTGGACGACGATTTCCCCGTCCTCTATTAGAACCTCAAGCCCTGGTAGCGGCTGGCCGGCGGTTCCCTCCCGCTGGGTCCCCGGCCGGTTCACCGCGACGACGGACGAGCATTCTGAAAGGCCGTACCCCTCAAAAACCGGGATTCCGAGCTCTCGCGCGGCACGCGAAAGTGCCTGGGGCACAGCCGCGCCGCCTACGGCGACAAAGCGCAACTCCGCCGGAGGACGCGCGCCAGCGGCAGCCAATTGTCCGGCGTAAAGCGCGAGCAGCTGCGGTACGAGAACGCTCGTTGTGGGCTTTGCCCGATCGAAAGCTTCGGCGATGTTGCTCGCAGCACCAATGCCAACGCTTTGCGCGACAACGCCGTCGTAATGGACTGAGCCGCCCACAAGCACCGGGATCATGATGGCGCAAATCAGTTCGAGGAGCAGCGGCAATGGCAAAACTGAGAGATACTTGTCTTCACTGCTGGCGCCTATAGCCTTCGCCAAAGTCTCCGACGACCACAGCGCTTGACCGCTCATAAGCCGGACGCCTTTCGGATGTCCGGTGCTGCCCGAGGTGTAAATGATAAGTCCGCCCTCGCGCGCTTGGGCAGGAAGCCCCGCCCGGGCCCGCTCCGCCAGACGGTACACAGGTACTGATGCGGTAAAACCATCTGAGCTTTGCGCATCGGTCAGGATCACGCGCGCAATCCCCGCATCGCGAATTAAATGGCTGCGCTGGCCTTCACTGAAAAAGACAGGGATCGGAACGATCGTTTTTCCAGCCACGCTCGCGGCGAGAAAGGCGACAGCCCATTCAACGCTATTGCCGCCAAATAGGCCAACCGTCTCGGGCGCGGGACCAAGATCGTGCGCGACAGCGCCAACCCATCCGGCGAGCTCCGATCGCGTGAGCGAACGGCGGCCGTCTCTCATCGCAACCCGCGCTCCGGCTGCGCTAGCATGATGGGCCAGAGCCTGCGCAAGCTTAGCCATGGGGGCGAACCTCATGAACTGCGCTTCGCGCGGCTGTTTTCATAAGGAAAGGCGTGAGCTGCTCGCGGCCGAATGCAAGAACCCTGGGGTCTGTTTGATAATAGGAGCCCCAAATCTCGGGCGCCGGGACGCGGCTAGCGCTGGCCGTGCCCAAAGTAATCAGGGGAAGGCGCATTCGCCGGAGAAGCTTTTCCAGACGGCTCGTTGCAGTGAAAAACGCCCAGTCATATCCGAGCGCTTCACCATAAAGCACGAGTTCCCGCATGAAGCGCACGGAGATCGCGGGAGTGCGGCTTGCGAGGCTTGAAACTTCCACAATCTTGTCGCGGTCGACGCGCTTTCGCGTGACGCGCCCGATGACCGCATCGACAGGAGCGTCGAGGTAATATTCAGAGAAATACGGTTCAGAAGAATCCCTGAACCCGGCCGCGGCATGTACTTTATTCTGATTATCTACTAAGGCGATCACGGTCTTAGGAATACTAATAACACAAGCACCA
>Ga0326727_10026515_pt1 | contig 10738 bp, 7 predicted proteins | sample MB2enrmetagenome_FD_207643 | JGI IMG/M metagenome (GOLD analysis project Ga0326727, IMG submission 207643) | Lab enriched peat soil microbial communities from McLean, Ithaca, NY, United States - MB29MY | ecosystem: Environmental > Terrestrial > Soil > Wetlands > Peat | place: USA: New York... | reverse complement strand
ATGCGCAAGGATTTATGTCGCTGCGTATAGCTTCGATTCCAAGGCGGCAGCTCCGCTGCCGCACTCCAAGGCGCTTCGCGCACTTTCATGGTTTCTGGGTGCCGCGGGCGGCAGGAACGACAGCCATGAAAATGCCCGTCCAAAGAATTGCCCTTGTGGCCGCTCAGGGCGCCCACGAGGGGCGTCCCATCAAGACGCTCTGCGCCACCTGTGTTTTTCCCTCGCCCCCCGTCCCTAGCCCCTAGCCCCTAGTTCTTGCTCCCATATTTTCAATCACCGCGCTGGCAAAGGCGCTGGTACTGAGCTTCTGGACGCCTGTGACGCCGTCCATGGTCATCAAGCGCTCCAGGTCGTAGGTGACGCGGCGCTGGGCGATGGTGGCGGCCATGGCCGCCTCGATCAGTTTGCCCGCCTCCGGCCAGCCCATGAACTCGAACATCAGCGCCCCAGAGCGCAGGACGGCGCCCGGATTGATCACATCCTTGTCCGCGTATTTGGGCGCCGTGCCGTGCGTGGCCTCGAACACCCCGAAGCCGTCGCCGATGTTCGCGCCGGGCGCCACACCCAGGCCGCCGATCTGCGCCGCGCAGGAGTCCGAGAGGTAATCCCCATTCAGGTTCGGCGTGCAGAGCACCTCGTATTCATCGGCCCGCGTCAAAATCTGTTGCAGCATGGAATCGGCAATGCGGTCGTTCACCAGCACCTTACTCTTCCACTGGCCGTGGCCGTGCGTGGCGTAAATTGAATCCAGGCAGTCCGCGACCTCGCGGCAAATCTGCTGTTTGAAACTCTCGGCTGCCATTTCGAGGCCGGGTTCGAGCTGCGATGCCAAGGTCTCGATGGACACTTCGGGGTTCTGGTCCTTGCCCGCCAGCACCCAGCTTTCGCGCTCCGTAACGATCTGGGGGCGGAACTCTTCCTTGGCCAGTTCGTAGCCCCAGTCGCGGAATGCCCCTTCCGTGAACTTCATGATGTTGCCCTTGTGGACCAGGGTCACGGTCTTGGCCCCGTGCGCGAGAGCATAACGGATGCCGCGCCGCACCAAGCGCTGGGTCGCGGTGATGGAGATGGGCTTGATGCCCACGCCGGAGTCGGGCCGGACCTGCTTCTTCACTCCATCCTCACGCAGCAGCGAGTTGACGAATTCGATAAGGCGCCTCGCCTGCGCCGACCCCTCGCGCCACTCGATGCCCGCGTAGACATCCTCCGTGTTCTCGCGGAAGATGATGATGTTCATGCGCTCCGGATGGCGGACCGGCGAGGGCACCCCCGCGATATACTTCACCGGCCGCCAGCAGGCGTAGAGGTCGAGGAGTTGCCGCAAGGCCACGTTGAGGCTGCGGATGCCGCCGCCCACCGGCGTGGTCAGCGGCCCTTTAATGGCAATGCGAAACTCCTTGATCGCCTCCAGCGTGCCCGGCGGCAGCCATTCCCCAAATTGGCGGTAGGCCTTTTCACCCGCAAAGATTTCGTACCAAGCCACCCGCCGCTCTCCCCCGTAAGCCTTCGCGACCGCTGCATCAAAAACCCGCCGCGACGCCTTCCAAATGTCGCGCCCCGTGCCGTCGCCTTCGATGTAGGGAATGATGGGATTGCTCGGAACTACAAACGCGTTTTGCCTGAACTCAATCCGCGCCCCATCGCTGGGGACAGGAACGCCGTTAAATGTCGTCATCGGGTATGCGACCCTCCGTCAAAATGGTGATTATTTCAACAGCGCCCGCAGCACGGTGGGGAGAATTCCCCCATTGCGGTAGTAGTTAATCTCGACCATGGAATCGAGCCGCGCCACGGCCTGGAAGCTGCGGCGCGAGCCGGGCGGGCTTTGTGCGGTCACCGTGACTGTCGCCGCCGGGCGTATGCCGTCGTGGAGGCCGGTGATGTCGAAAACCTCGTTGCCGGCGAGGCCCAGCGAGGCGGCATTCTGGCCCGCCTGAAACTGGAGGGGCAGCACGCCCATGCCTACCAGGTTGCTGCGGTGGATGCGCTCGTAGCTCTCCGCCAGAACGGCGCGCACCCCCAGAAGCAGGGTGCCCTTGGCCGCCCAATCGCGCGAGGAGCCGGAGCCGTACTCTTTTCCGGCGATCAGCAGGAGTGGAACGCCCTCCTGCTGGTAGCGCTGCGCGGCGTCGTAAATCGGCATCCGTTCTCCATCCGGGAAGTGAATGGTGAGGCCGCCTTCCGTGCCCGGCAGAAGCTGGTTCTTCAGCCGGATGTTGGCGAAGGTTCCGCGCACCATCACGCGGTCGTTGCCGCGGCGCGAGCCATAGGAATTGAAATCCTTCTTCGCCACACCCTGCGCCAGGAGATAGCGTCCCGCCGGGCTCTCCTCCGCGATGTTACCGGCGGGTGAAATATGATCCGTGGTAATCGAGTCACCCAGCAACGCCAACAGGCGCGCCCCGCGAATGTCCGCGATGGGCCGCAATGCGGGGCCGAGTTCGGCAAAAAAGGGGGGCTCTTGGATGTAGGTGGAATCGGGCCGCCAGTCGTAAAGCGCGCCGCCCGCCACCGGAATGGCGTTCCAAACCGGGTTGCCGTCCCAGACGTTGCGGTACGACTGCTGGAACATCTCGGGGCGAATGGCCCGGTCCATGGCCTGCTGAACCTCGGCTTGCGAAGGCCAGAGGTCGCGCAAGTAAACCAGCCGGCCACTCTCCTCCCGGCCCAGCGGTTCGTTCTCGAAATCGATATCGACGGTGCCCGCCAGGGCGTAAGCCACCACCAGGGGTGGCGAAGCCAGGTAGTTGGCGCGCACTTGCGGATGGACTCTTCCTTCAAAGTTGCGGTTCCCCGAGAGAACGGCCGCCGCCACAAGCTGGTTCTCGCTGACCGCCTTGGCCACTTCGGGGGGAAGCGGGCCGCTGTTTCCGATGCAGGTGGTGCAGCCATAGCCCACCAAGTCGAAATGGAGCGCCGCCAGCGGCTCGAGGAGATCCGCCGCCTGTAGGTATTCGGTGACGACCTTGGAGCCGGGCGCGAGGCTGGTCTTTACATAAGGCGGCACGCGCAGCCCCCGCTCGGCAGCCTTCTTCGCCAGCAGACCCGCGCCCAGCATCACAGAGGGGTTTGAGGTGTTGGTGCAGGAGGTGATGGCGGCTATAACCACCGACCCGTGCTTGAGGTTGGCGTGACTTCCATTGAAGCCCACCGTGACCACCCGGCCGCTCTCCTGGGGCGAAAGGCCGAAGCCACGCTCTTGCACCGGAGCGGTGAGCGCCCGCCGGAAAGCGCCCTTCATGGCCGCCAGCGGCACGCGGTCTTGCGGGCGCTTCGGTCCCGCGACACTGGGCACGATAGCGGCGAGGTCGAGCTCCAGCGTTTCGCTATAGGCAGCCTCCGCGCTCTCGCCGCTGCGGAACAGTCCCTGCTCCTTGGTATAGCGCTCGACGCGCTCCACCTCTTCTTCGCTGCGGCCCGTCTGGCGCAGGTAATGCAGCGTCTCCGCGTCCACGGGGAAAAAGCCCATGGTGGCGCCGTACTCGGGCGCCATGTTGGCCACCGTGGCGCGGTCGGCGAGAGTCATCTCGGAGAGGCCGTCGCCATAGAACTCGATGAACTTGTCCACCACGCCCTTTTTCCGCAGCATCTCGGTGACGGTGAGCACCAGGTCGGTGGCCGTGACGCCCTCGCGCAGCTTGCCCCTCAACTTGAAACCGACGACCTTGGGCGTGAGGAAATAGTAAGGCTGGCCCAGCATCGCCGCTTCCGCCTCGATGCCGCCCACGCCCCAACCCAGGACGCCGAGACCGTTGATCATGGTGGTGTGGGAATCGGTGCCCACCAGCGTGTCCGGCATCCAGACCACCTCGGAACCCTGCTTCTGCTCCAGAACGACTTTGGCCAGAAATTCCAGATTCACCTGATGGACGATTCCCGTGGCGGGGGGAACCACACGGAAGTTGTCAAAGGCCTTCTGGCCCCAACGCAGGAATTCGTAGCGCTCGCGGTTGCGCTCGAACTCGAGCTCCGCGTTGCGCTCGAGGGCCTGTGGGTTGCCAAAGAAATCCACCTGCACGGAATGGTCAATCACCAGGTCCACGGGCGTCTGGGGATTGATCTTGGCCGGGTCGCCGCCCAGCCGCTCGATGGCGGAGCGCATCGCCGCGAGGTCCACGATGGCCGGCACGCCGGTGAAGTCCTGTAGGATAACGCGCGCCGGTCGGAAGGGCACCTCGCGCCCCGCCGGGTTTTGAGCATTCCATTGCGCCAGGGCCGCCACGTCCCGTTCCGTGATGAGCGCGCCATCGCAGTTCCGCAGCACCGACTCGAGGAGGACCTTGAGCGAGTAAGGAAGGCGGTTAATGCCGCCGAGCCCGGCGTTCTCCAAGCTCTCCAGACGGTAAATAACGCCGCGGCCTCTACCCGTATCCCACACCGCACGCGCCCCGAAGGCGCCATGCCCATCCTGCTCTGTCACGGATTAACCCTCCCCACTCTGTGTTTCTATGATAACGCCTGCAACGAATGGTGAGTAGTGAATTCACCATTCCCTATTCATCATTTTCTGGGCTGCGGCGCGGCCGGTTCGTATGCAATCCGAGATTCCGATGCCGGAATAGGCGTTACCCGCCAGAGATACCCCGGGCAGTCCTTCCAGCCGGCTTTGAATTTTTCTCAGGCGCTCGGCATGTCCCACCGGATACTGAGCCATGGAGGCAGGCCAGCGGTGGATGCGGCAAAACAGCGGTTCGAAAGAAAAATTCAGGATCTCCTGGAGTTCCTGCCGCACCAGTCGAACCACTTCCTCATCCGCAAGATTCAAGGCTTCCGGGGCCCGCGCGCCGCCCAGGAAACAGCGGAGCAGCGCTTTCCCCTGCGGAGCGCGGTGGTTGAATTTGCGATGCACGAAGGTGCAGGCCAGCAAGCGCCGTTTTTCCTTGCGGGGCGCCAAATACCCAAACCCGCGGGGCAGGCGCTCTCTCGCTCCCTCGCCGAATCCCAGCGAGACCGTCATGGAGGAACTGTAAGGGATCTCGCGCAGCAGCGCCGCGAGCGTGGGCTCGAGGGAAGAGAGCAGCCGGCCGCACTCATGCGCAGGCATCGCCAGGACGATGGCGTCCGCATCGAAAGCCTCGCCGCTTTCGCACCCGATTTGATAGCGGCGGCGGCGCCGGTCCGGGGCGCCGCCCGGTGCGAGTTCGAGGGCGGCCACTCGCCGGCCCAGATAAACGCGACTATCGTCCAAGCATTGCGCCAGCGTTCCTGACAGTTGGCCGAGCCCCTCCTTCAAGGTCATGAAAAGCGGCAGAGCGCTGCGCGGGGCGGCGCCGGTGCCGGCGGAGTCCGGCCGCGCCATGGAATTCGCGGCTTTCCGGCGTTGGCGCATGGCGCGCCAGGTGGCGCGGGTCAGGCTGCCGTACTGGCGCTCCATTTCCCAGAAGCGCGGCAGCACGGAGCGGACGCTCAGTGCTCCGGAATCCCCGCCGTAGACGCCCGAGAGCAAAGGGTCGGCGATATTCTCCAGCATGGCGTCACCGAAGTGCCTGCGAACGAAGCTGGCCACGGACTCGTCCGCATCTGGCGCGGCGGCGGCGGGCGGGGCGGCAAATAGCTCGGCGGCCATGGCTAACTTGCTGGAGAGCGGCAGCAAGGGAGTGGTGAGCATGGGCCACAAACGGGTTGGAACCAGGAACATCAGCCCGTCCGGCAGCGGCACCAGGCGGCCGCCATGCAGGATGTAAGTGCGCCGCTGACTGTCATTCGAGCCGATCAGCGAGTCGCCCAGGCCCAACTCCCGCGCCAGGGCCGCCGCTTCCGGCTTCTCTGCCAGAAAACTGTCCGGCCCGCCCTCAATCACGAAGCCCTCGAGGTGTTCGGTGCGAACTACTCCCCCCAGCCGGTCCGAGGCCTCGAGGAGAAACTCCTCTACCGGCGCACCCGCCTGCCGCGCGCGCGCCAACGTGTAAGCCGCCGCCAGGCCCGCCATGCCTCCGCCCAGCACGGCCACGCGCTTCCGAGATGTTTGTTCAGCCGCCATCTCTGCCTACCTGCCCACCTGCCCACCTGCCCATTGCCCGCTCCTGCACGATCTCCGCTAGCGCCCGGATGAAAAGCGGGCTATCGTTCAAGGACTCGGAGCGGTGCACGGTGATGCAGCGGGCCCTTCCGTACTCTCGGAACACGACGTCAATATCGTAGAGAATCTCGACGTGATCCGAGACAAAACCCACCGGCACCAGCAACACGTGGCGCCGGCCCTGCGCGGCTAACTGGTCCAGGCGCGATTCCACCGTGGGGCCGATCCATGCTTCGCTGGTCATTCCCTGGCTTTGAAAGGCCACCTCGAACCTCTCGAGCCCCATGGCTTGGGCCACGCCCGCAGCCGTGGCGCGTACCTGCGCCTCGTAAGGGTCGCCCGCCTGAATGGTCCTTTGCGGAACACTGTGGGCGGTGAAGATCACCGCAACGGGCCCGCCGGCCACTGCCTCGGCGCCGGCCAAGGCCTGCGCTGCCTTTTCCCGAAATGCCTCGATAAGCCCGGGATGATCGTGCCAGCTTTCTATGAAATCCACCTCTACCTGCGGGGCAAGCCGTTCGATATCCGCGAACAAGTACTTCCTGTAAAGACCAATGCTGGTGCGGGAATTGTGAGGCGCCAGGCAGAGCGCAACCAGGCGTTCAATCCCGTTGGCCTTGATCCTCGAAACCGCTTCCGCGATGAACGGCTGCCAGTTGCGCATCCCGAGGTATACGGGACGGTCCAGGCGCTTGGCCAAAGCCTCGGCCTGCAAAGCGCTGAGGCGCAGCAGAGGCGACCCGCCAATCAGGTTGTAACGGCGCGCGATCTCATGGACAACCGCCTCCGGCAACTGACGGCCCTCGCGCACGTTCAACAGAAAGGCAGGAATGTCCTCGCTGCGCTCCGGCGCCCCATGCGCCAGCAGCAGCGCGCCCCACTCCGCACCACCCCCTGCCCTTCCGCTTGCCATGGATTGGCCTGCATCCACTCCAGGTATGATCGCCCGCCGAGTTTCACCGCTCATTAACCAATATAGCACGCCCAGGCGGGCGTCATCGCAATGTACGCAGGGCGTATGAGGGAGATTCACATATGACGGACTGGCGCCGAGCGAAGCCCGGCGGTTCGGCAACCTGTCATTCCGATAGCGCCGTCCCTTGGGGCAGCCCCGGCCCTACAGCGGCGTGGATTCTCATGGTTTCCGGGTGCGGCTGGCGGCAGGAGCAACTGCTTTGAGGATAGCGGACGTAGGGCCGGCTCTTGTGGCCGGGCAGGGCGCCCACGCGGGGCGCCCCTAAAGGCGCTCTAAGCGCTCGGCCGGAGGACGTTCGGGGTTACAAAGCCAGTCTTCGGCGGTACTTTGAGGTGTTTCATGCCGGCGCGGATGGGCCTCACGCGGCCGCTCTGCGCGATGGCCTGCCGCACCCAATCCAAGTGGAATTTTTCCAGCAGGCCGAAGTTGTAGTAAGAGATGCCATCCGCGCCGCCGCGCAGGAGGTTGTTGGTCATCTCGATGACGCCCTTGGCGTTGTCGGCATCGGGATTGCCCGGCCGCACCGCCGCGTAGACTTTCACGTCGCCGGCGGCGCCGTCGCGGATCGCCTGAACCGCGGCCGCCGCTTCCCGTGCGGGCCGTCCGTAGAAGAGGATCTCCATGGCGTCGGAGATCTTCGCCAGGCGCTCGAGGTCAACCCCCGTCGCATAATCCCGGCGGGTTTCCTGGCTGATGATAATGGAGATGACCTGTTTCTTTTCGGCGTGCAACACGTCCGCCGCCTCTTTCAGCCCGCCCGCCAGAACGTCGAAACGCATGTCGAGGTATTCCGCCAGGCCCGGCACGCGGGAGAGTTGGGATTCGACCGGACCCAGGGAGCGGTTCTTTCCGTCGAAGTAATCATTCAGCCACTGTTTGACGCCTTTGGCGACAGTCTTGGCGTTGATGCGCCGCTGCTTGGCCGCCGCCAGGCAAGCCGGGCAGAAACAGAGCGAGAGCAGAACGGCCGCCATGGGCGTGATGCCAATGCCCTCTTTCTCCACAAAGGCGTAGTGGCGGTAAGGGATGTACTCGAAGGTTTCCCACTCCACGGCATCGAGCGGGAAACTGGCGAGGTTAGCCGCCAGCGCCCGCATGTAAGCCATCACGTCCGGCTGGGAGGGACAGAGCGAATGAGGGTAGCGATCGCCGTAGACGTTGACCGTCGTCAACTCGGGATACTCCGTCCCCAGGTGCGTGTTGTGAACCGTGACCGTCCAAGCCGTTGTGGCCACGCCGCGCTTGGCGCAGGCTTCCACGATCTCCCGGAAAACGTCGCGTTCCGCCGCTAGCCGGCTCACCCGAGGCTTTATCTTGGTGGAGCCGAAGAATTCGGGGGAAGGCTGGAAGTAAACCGCACCTTCCTCGATAAAGTAGACCCGGTTCTGACGGTTGTGGGGAAGCAGCGCTTTGCCGCCATGATAAGAAGAAGCCATGGAGATGTGGTTGACGCCCAGCCCCCGCACCAACCGCGCAAACGCATCCACCCCCTCGTCCAGCGCATCCCAGGGGTAACAATACAAAGAAAAGTAAGTTTGAGCGGGACTCGCCTCGAGGTCAGCCGCTCCCGAACTGCTGCGCTTATGGTTTTTCATGATGTTTTGCATCCCCCTGTTACACGAGTTGGTCACGCCCATCGGCGGGTAGCGCAGACCTGTTCTTTAGGTCTGCGGCTCTTTCGAAGGCCCACGGAAAAGCCGCGGACCTTGAAAAACAGGTCCGCGCTACTCTCCCAGACCGCGCGGAGGAAGGCATTCATTGTGGGCTTCCGGCGGAAAGGCGGAGAAGGTGTGAAAAATTCAAAAACCGGCATTTTCGCCTCGTGTAACCCATTGAAAATTCAGGTAGGGGCACGCCATGGCGTGCCCCTACGAGGATTTTTTCACAGCTTCGGAGCCTTTCCGCGAGCCAGGCGACGCCCCCGCCATCACGGCCATGGAACAATGAGTCTTGCCCCAACTGGCGCGAGTTGTCAAGCCTGCGCGAGGGCATCCAAGGCGATGGCGGCACCGCCCAGCACGCCTCCGAAATAACCGAGCGTGCTCGCTTCGATCTTCAGTCCTCGGTACTCCCAGGCCATGACGCGGCGGCTCAGTTCATCCCGCAGGTCCTCGAGCAGCAGCGGGTTATCCTGCGCCAACCCGCCCGAGAGGATGATCATTTCCGGGTCGAGCAGGTGAACAATGGAGGCGCAACCGCGCGCCAGGTAGCCGGCGTATTCGCGCAGGGCGTGGCGGGCGCCGGCGTCGCCTGCCTGCGCGGCGCGGATCACTTCTTCAGGCGAGGCAAAACTGCATCCCTCCGCATAACGCATCAGCGCGGCCGCATTGGTGTAGGTCTCAAGGAAGCCTCGCTGCCCGCAGGTGCAGGGCGGCCCCGAAGCATCCAACTGGATATGGCCGAGGCCGTTGGCGAAGAAATGCGCGCCGTGGTTCAAGTGGCCCTCGGTGTAGCAGCCGCCTCCCACGCCCGTGCCCAGGGTCATACAGACGAAGGAGCGCGCCTGGCGCGCGCCACCGAAAGCCTTCTCCGCCACCGCCAGCGCGTTGGCGTCGTTCTCAATAGCGACCGGCAGGTGGACAGCCTGCTCGAGTTCCTGCTTGAGTTCCGTGCCCGTCCAGCCGGGAAGATTCTCGGTGGCGTAGACCACCACGCCGCGCCCCGGATCCACCCAGCCCGCGGTGGCCACGCCCAAAGCGCGCGGCGCGCGGCCGGCCTCGGTGCCGGCCCGCACGCACTGCGCCGCAATCTCCTTCAAGTGAGCAAGCAGGGCGGCGCGGCCGGCGCCGGCGGGCGTGGGCCGGGCGGCGTTCCAGGCGAGCTTGCCATCCCGTTCCACGATTCCGAACTTGGTCTTCGTCCCGCCCAGGTCGATTCCCGCCACGCGCAGGGCGGGATCGAGAAGGCTCGCCTGTGCTTGAATGGCGCGCGTGAAGCGCCGCGTGGTGTTTTGCGGATGGGTGATGGCGGTCCCCACCACTACGGCGAAAGCGCCCGCCGCGAGCGCGCTCGCCGCCTCCTCCGGGCTGTAGATCCGCCCTTCGGCGATGATGGGCACGGTGACGGCGCGGGCCAGGGCGGCAATGAAATCGGGCTCGAAGCGGGTGACGAACTCGGTTTCCGCGGTGTACCCGCGCAGCGTCGAGCCGACCAGGTCGGCGCCGGCCGCCGCCGCCGCCACGGCTTCCTCCACCCGCGCAATGTCCGCCATGACGAGCACGCCGAGTTCACGCCGCATGCGCTCGAGCCGCTCGAACGCGCCGTAGCGCTGCCCGCGCGCCGTGCAGTCGAGCGCCACAATCTCTGCACCGGCCGCGGCCAGCGCCGCGGCCTCTTGGAAGGAGCCGGTAATCAACACCCGGCCATCCGGCGCCACTCCTTTTTGCAGCCCGATGATAGGCAGCGGGACCACCTTGCGGATGGCCACGATGTCTTCCGGGCCGTTGGCGCGGATTCCCGCTGCGCCGCCCGCCAGCGCCGCCCGCGCGAAGCGCGCCATGCAACCCGAATCGCGAAACGCTTCTCCCTCGAAGGCCTGGCAGGAGACTATTAACTTGTTTTGAAATTGACGACAGATACCAGGAATGATTCTCATGACCTACCCGCTTTGCAACTCCCCTCCTCGGCTGAGGAAGGGCCCGGTGCGGTGATTTTCACCACCCCCTAGTGTAACGTAACATTTAAGAATTGACCATAAAAGGTCCATATTGTATGCTGGGTGGATGTTAAGCCCAGGCACAGTT
>Ga0326727_10026514_pt1 | contig 10738 bp, 8 predicted proteins | sample MB2enrmetagenome_FD_207643 | JGI IMG/M metagenome (GOLD analysis project Ga0326727, IMG submission 207643) | Lab enriched peat soil microbial communities from McLean, Ithaca, NY, United States - MB29MY | ecosystem: Environmental > Terrestrial > Soil > Wetlands > Peat | place: USA: New York... | reverse complement strand
CGAGGCTCTTTTGGCAGTCCTTCCTTCGATCGAAGAGGAGAATGCAGAAGAAGTGGCAATTCAGGCCCTCGCTCAAGTCGGGTTGAAGAGCGGGGTCCCGGCTCCGGCGATCGTCGCGGCGGCCGGCGACTCCCGCGCGCTCGTACGCTCTGCGGCTGGTTTTGTGATCGGGCAGGGTAACGCCGAGCAGCGCGCATCCGCTGTTCGCTTGCTCAGAGACTCGGATCCGATCGTTCGGTTTCGTGCTGCTCTGGGCTTGCTGCGGAGCGCCGATCATTCTGCGATTTCGCCATTGATCGCTCTGCTCGAAGATGGACCCGTAGAACTGGCCTGGCAAGCGGAAGAGCGACTCTTGCGCTTGCTGGGAGACGGCAACCATCTGCCGCCGGCAGTCGGCCTGGATCCGGCGAGTCGCCATCGCGCACGCGTTATGTGGGACGAATCGTGGCGATCACAGGATCCTCACGTCGACCTCAACAAGCTATTGCACAAGGAGAATCATCTAGGACTGACTTTGGTTGTCACACTGAATCTTGGAAACAAAAGCAACAAGGGCACCGTCGGCGAGACCACTCGGGACGGAAAGACTCGCTGGGAAATCACCGACCTAGATCGTCCCATCGATGCTGAACTACTGTCCGACGGTCACATTCTCATTGCCGAATACGGGAAAATGCGGGTAACGGAGCGGCGGCGCGACGGAAAAATTGTCTGGGAATTTATCACGCCCGGAGAGCCTGTTCACTGTCGACGACTGGCAAACGGGAACACGTTTATTTCCACGTACAACGAGCTGTTGGAAGTGACTCGAGATAAGACGGTCGTGTCATCAATTAAGCTTGCCTCCGGCACGGTCGCCTATGACGCACGCCACCTGGACAACGGAAACATCGTCTACGTCACCAGCATGAATCAAATAATCGAAACCGATGCGTCAGGAAAGCAATTGCACTCGATCAAAGTGTCCGGCACGAATTGGGCGAGCGTCGAACCCATTCCGAACGGAAGATACCTGCTCGCGCTCTACCACTCGAAGCGGGTGGTCGAGCTAGACCAATCCGGCAAGGAGTGCCGGGAATTCAAGGTCGATGGCCCGACGCATGCAATCCGTCTTCACAACGGCAATACGTTGGTGGCTTGCAATGAAGGTCAGTATCTCGTCGAATTCGACGCGGCAGGCAAGGAGGTCTGGCGGCAGTCGACACCCGGCCGGCCCTTCCGAGCTTATCGCCGATGATGCCCGGCTCAACGCTTGATTCAAGTCCCCCGGTGCACGCAGCGCTCTGTTCGATAACTGCCGGGCCGATTTTTTTGATGGCCAATCGATTCGACTCGAACTATTTCAGGAACAAGCAATCGTCATAGACCGATTTGCGCTCCAGGTTGATCCGCAAGGGCCAATAAAATGCGACGCATCTCTCCCGTCGGCTGGTTTCTGCTTTGCGGTCCAATACTCTTCTTTGGACTTGCATCTCGTAGCGATGCGGCGCCGATCACTGCTTTCAATGCGAATGTCAACGAGTGGAGTTCCAGCACCGTTGGAAATTCGGGCGCGGGCATCTATCCGATCGGCGGCTCCGGCGAGGTCAACGGCGGCTTCGTCGTAACCACCGGATCGGACGGAGCGCAGATCGGTCTGCGCGCCGAATTGCGGTTCATGGGTTCATTGCCGCAGACGAATAACGGCATCACGGCTACCTATTACGCTCCGACCGGCACGTCCGGCGGCAACCTGTCGCTATGGAATTTCGAGGCGGACATTGACCTTCGAAATACCGGACACAACATTAGCGACTATTCTGCGATCTTCACCGTAACCGATCGAAGCGACCTGGTGACCCCGGTCGATCTAGTCGCCTCGGGCGTCGTTCCAGCCAATGCTGTTCTCTATCAGAATTCGGAGAATCCGGGGTTTTCGTTCCTGTCGAGTGTCTTCCCGGCTTTCGATCCTACCGCGCCCGGAGTGTATGCCTTCGATTTGAAGCTGACACCCACTACGTTCACCGGGGACACGCTCGAAGCGAGTATCAACGTAGACGTTGCCGCAGTTCCAGAACCGTCGCCCCTTGCACTGGTCGCCAGCGGTGCGGCCGCTCTCATCATCGGTCGGTGGCGGAGGCGGGAAAGGGCTCTTATAAACTAACGGCCCCGGGAATCCGCGTTCAGTCAGATCCTCACACCTGCCAGCTACCCGATGTAGAGGCAGATTTTCCAGATGCATCCATACTTCGAGCGCTTTTCAAGAACCACCGGCGACTTGTGCGTTGAAGGCAGTTTCGCCGAGAACAGCGCGAATGGGGCTGCCGGTGCCGATGACGAACGGCCGGCCTTGCTGATCCGTGATATGCGTCCGCGGATCGATTCCAAGACAGTGATAAATAGTCGCAGCGACGTCCGCAGGGCTGACCGGATTCGTTGATGGGTAAGCCGCCCGTCGATCCGAAGATCCATAGACTTGTCCGCCGCGTACGCCTCCGCCAGCCATCAAAATTGAATAGCAGAACGACCAGTGATCGCGACCGCCGTCGCGATTGATTCTTGGCGTTCGGCCCATCTCGCTCATCCAGATCACCAGCGTCTCGTCCAGAAGTCCGCGTTCGTGAAGATCCTGCAGGAGAGTTGCAAGTCCGCGGTCCGTCGGGGGCAATAACGTGCTTTTCAGGTTGGCGAAGTTATGGCTGTGCGTGTCCCAGTCGCGGTTGCCAGCGGAATAGACCGTCACCAACGGCACGCCCGACTCCACAAGTCGACGCGCGAGCAGACAATTGCGACCGAACGGCGTGGCTCCGTAACGATCGCGCACCTCTTGACGTTCGCTGTCGATGTTGAACGCCTCACGACTGGCCGTCGATGCAAGCAAGTCGAAGGCCTGACGCGTAAAGCCGTCCAGATCGCGTACGCTCGCGGTCGCTTCTAGCGCCGGTCCGACGCGATCCATCTGCTTCAGCAACGTGCGGCGTCCGTCAATTCGATTGTCGCTCGCCGCTGCAAGGACGGCCGCGACGCCGTTGAGATCCAGCACTCCATCGACCGGCCGCTTGAACGGCACCGTAAACGGGTCGAAAGTCTTGCCCAAACAGCCGGCGTTCTGACCCATGCTGTCGTTGTTGCCGAGATGCCGCAAATCGCCGAGCGTGATATACGAAAAGATCGGCCGCTCAGCAGGTCGCAAGCGGCTGACCACCGAGCCGAAACACGGCATGTCTTGCGGAGTGGCCGGCGGTTCGATGCCCAAAACGTCATTGCGTGGATGCGAATAGCCGGTGAGCGCGAGATAAGCACCAATGGCATGATCGTTGTCGCGGTGATTCACTGAGCGCACGATTGCGTAGCGATCGGCGAGTCGGGAGAGCAACGGCAAATGCTCGGTGATGGCGATACCGGGCACGTTCGTCGGGGAAGGGTGGAATTCGCCTCGGATCTCGCTCGGTGCGTCCGGCTTCAGATCGAGGACATCTTGATGGGCCGGTCCGCCGTAGTTGTAGACAACGATGCAAGCTTTGGCCTTGCCGAAGCGCTCGCCGCGGCGGATCTTCGAGGGTGCCGACGCATGCGATCGGGCGCGTAGCCAGTCGGACAACATCAAGCCGGTGAAACCCAGGCCGCCGACTCGCAGTATTTCACGCCGATTCGCTCCGCGGTTCGCACGGGTGCGATTACCAACAATGGCAAGCATAGGCAGGTCGTCCGGGCGAGGGACTCAGTGGCGGGGCAAGTATCGGGCAGGCAGGAAACGGTCCGGCAGGCAGCGATCATGGCAGTCCGAGACCAGTATAACCGATAACTCATGGATGGCGAGTCAAGAACGGAAATTGGCGGCTCGCAGCTCAAGGCAGATTCGGCTTGTTGTCCGCGAACCAGGCTATCTGGCGAGCGAGTCCCAGCAATAGCCGCACTTCCATTGGCGACGGTTGCGCGCGACTGATCAAGTGACGCAGGCCGAACATCAACGCTTCGGCGTTCGGTCCGAAGAGGTAGTCGATTCGTTCGAGCGACTCCCGAAGTGCCTGAAACATACGTTCCTGGTCGGCATAGGGTGCGACTTCTACTTCGGTCGTAGCGGGCGACGTCTCAGCGACACGGCAACGCAGTTCGTAAAGACAGACTGCAACCGCTTGGGCCAAGTTGAGAGCCGGACAGGCAGGGTCGGTCGGGATGTGAATCAAGTAAGTCAACCGGCTGACTTCGTCGTTCGTCAATCCGGTCCGCTCCGGTCCGAAAATCAGTGCTACCGGTCCGGAGGACATCGCTTCGAATAGTTGAGGAATAATCTCATCGGGTCGCCCGACTGATTGCCGCCGGAATAGTCCGCCGGTGCGGGCTGATGTGCCGGCGACCAGTACGCAATCGGAAAGCGCATCGGAGAAATCGTTCACGATGCGGCAGTCATCGAGGACTTTTTCGCCATTGGTCGCAAGCGCACGGGCTTGATGATCGCGAGGGTCGGCCACGGGCGCGACGAGAACCAGGTCGGTCAGCCCGAAGTTGCTCATGACGCGAGCCGTCGCGCCGATGTTGGCTGCGACCTCGGTGCGCACGAGCACGACGCGACAGTTCATTTGCCAGCCGCCAGCTCGAGCGCAAGATCCTTGAGACGTTTGAGGTCCATTTTGCCGCTGCCAAGCACGGGAATCTCCGGAACAGGGATAAAGTCGCGTTCCGACGGCACCCAAAGCTTCGGCAGCCCGCGAAGAACCAGTTGCTGGCACCAGGCGCGGACTTCGAGGTTGTATTGCTCGAGATGCGCGGCGACGTAGAGGACGAGCAGTCGCTCGCCACGTGACGCATCCGGTACGCAAGTCACGCCGCAAACGCGTTCGCTGGTCGACAGGATATCGTGCAGAATCTCTTCCACGCGCTCGAGCGGCACCATTTCACCGCCGCATTTGGCGAAACGCGACAGCCGGCCCGTCAGCCAGACAAAGCCGTCCGCGTCGATATGACCGACGTCGCCGGTGGAATACCAACCGTTGCGCACCACCTTGGCCGTGAGGTCGGGCCGGTGCAGATAGCCAAGCATGACATTGGGGCCGTAAATCTCGAGGAGACCCTCTCGACCAACAGGTAGTAGCTCGTCGCTATCGGGATTTACGATGCGGCCGACGATTCCGGGCAACGGCTGACCGATCGAGCCGGCTCGTTGGAAGCATTGGCGGAAACCATCGATCACGACGTCTGGATGGCTGATGACGGCCGCCGGAGCCACTTCCGTGCAACCGTAGCCTTCGAGCGCGCGAATGCCGAAGCGCTGCTCAAAGTCGTCGGAGAGCGAGACGGGCAGCTTCTCCGCCCCGCAGACGATCATGTTCAACGTCTTGAAGTCGTCCGGCCCGCAGCGCTTGAGGCAGAATCGAAGGAATGTGGCGGTGGAGAGATAGATCGTACAGCCATGCGTGCGCGCCAGGTCGCCGATTTCCTTCGCTTGCCGCGGATCGGGATGATACACGCCCGTTGCCCCGGCTGCCATTGGCGTCCACAAAGTGACCGTATATCCGAAGCTGTGGAAGAATGGCAGGATGCCAAGGATGCGATCCCGCGGCGCAGCGGCGACGGCCTGCACAATGGCGTTGGCGTTCGAGGCGATGTTGGCGTGCGTGAGTTCGACGCCTTTCGGTTCGCCGGTGCTGCCGCTGGAGAAGACGATCGTGGCGGTATCGAACGGTCCATGGCCCTTGCCACGAATCAGCAGCATTTCAAGCAACCAGCCCGGAAGGAGAACCGCTCCCGCCAAGATCATCAGCGCCCGGGCTTTGCTAACCTTCGGCAGCAAATCTTCCAGGTAAATGACTTCGACGTTTTCCCCGCCGTCGAACTTCATGCGCTCGGTAAAGCGTCGTGACGTCAGCACATGACGAATGGCGGCCTGGCGAATCGAAGCTTGCACCATATGCGCCGAGGACGAGTAGTTGAGATTGACGGCGGTCTTGCCCAGAATTGCGAGGGCGATGTTGGTCAAGGCGCTGCCGACGCTCGGCGGCAGCCAGATGCCGATGTTTTGCGTGTCGCCAAGGGTGGGCCGCACCATGCGACCGAGCATTACGGCGGCCGCAAGACTTCGACCGTAGCTCAGCTTGCGGCCGCCCGGCACGCTGCTGTCGATGAGGCATGGCCGGAATGGATGCTTTGCCGCCATGCGAATGAACTGTCGATGGGCAGGGCGAATTTCATCGGCGTGCGTGACTGCATGATCGGCCCACAATTGCTGCACCGCCTGTCGCACTTGAGCCGCCGGCGTCTCGGCTGTCAGTGGCGCCCCGAACACGACGTCAATCGGGTACGGCCAGGAAGGCGGCCATTTCCAGAGGAACTTGCCGAGATAGTGGGCAAAGAGACTGCCGTAAGCTTGATCGATGCAGGCGGGAATGATCGGGGCGTTCGTGCGCCGGGTTACTCGGCCGTAGGTACGCTCGAATGGAAGCTTGAGGCCATCGCGCGTTATCTGGCTCTCGGCGAATAATACGACCAGCTCGCCGTTGTTTAATGCAGCGCGCGCCTCGCGCAACGCGCTCACGATATTGCGCGGCTTCGAGGTCGCATCGACAACGATGGCTCGCGTCCAGTTCAGCAGACGCCGGAGAGCCGGCCGACCGGCCCAACCAGCCAAGACGACCAGACGCGCTCTTCGCGGTGCCGCCGACCAGATCAACAGCCAGTCGAGATAACTGAGCGGCGTGCACACGATGAGCGCTGCACCGGTACTCGGAACGTTCGAAGCGCCGAAACGCCGCATCCGGTAGACAGTATTGCGCACGAGCACCAGCACGAAGCGCAACAGACCCGCAGGGTCGATCAACCCCCACAGAACGATCAGGACTACCGCGGCCAGCAGAGCAACGGAGATCGTGAGACCGATCTCACCGAACAACGGAGGGAAGAGACTGCCCGGCAGCACGTCGGCCACGGCATGCATGATAAATTGCAACCCGAATGGGAGAGGGATGTTGCCACTCCCCGCAAGGTAGTCCTGCAGGAAGCAGCCGTCAAGTCGCCGGGCATTTGCCGCGATGAGTTTGCACTTGGAGCAGCTCTGAGAGCGTGCTAGACTCGGTTTTTGAAACCCGCCGGCGCTATTCGTCCTCCCAAACCTGCCTGAATCATCGCCTTCACCGACCGCAATGCTCGCCGGGCGCTGTCAACCTCCAACGTGAGACGACCATGATTACTCTGCTTGGCAGTCCGCGCCGCTGCTGTGATGGATGGACGCGCCGGGAGTCGTTGAAGGCCGGCGCCTTGTCTCTGCTCGGCGGTTATTTCAATCTGCCAAGTTTGCTGGCCGCCGAGTCGCGCCAGTCGCAACGCCAGGGCGCCAAGGCAAAGAATGTGATCTTGCTCTACCTGCTCGGCGGCGCGGCGACGCAGGATATGTTCGACTTGAAGCCGAATGCACCGAGCGGAGTTCGAAGCGAATTCAAGCCCATTCCCACGTCGGCGTCCGGTGTGCAAATCTGCGAGCACTTGCCGCAGACTGCCCGTTGGATGCACAAGGCTGCTTTGGTTCGGACGGTCAACCACAAGGCGGGATGTCACAATTGCTTGCCCGGCTATACCGGCCACGATCAACCGATGCCCGATCAGCATCCGCGCGACACGGACCCGCCCAGCATGGGGTCGGTCTGCGAGTGGCTCAATCCGCGGCGCGATCCGGATGCCTTGCCCGATTACGTCTATATGCCCTGTTGGCTCGGCTGGGGTCAGGCATTCCGCCGATCGGGTCCCTACGCCGGCTTTCTCGGCCATCGTTACGATGCGCTGACAACGGAGTGTCAACCCTATGGCGATCCCGGCGCCAAACCGAGAGCCGGATTCCCGGCAATCGTGCGCGGCGAGCCGTTGTTGCCGAACAGCATGCTGGGTGCGGATCTCACGCTCGATCGCCTCAACAACCGCCGCGGCTTGCTGCAGCAGGTGGACGATCAAGTACGCCAGGCCGAAGCGGGATCCGAGCTCGCGGGCTATTCGCGGACGCAACAGAGGGCATTCGGCTTGCTCACCTCCTCCCGGTTGCGTGCGGCATTCGACCTGCGGCGGGAGGAGCCGCACACGCTCGATCGCTACGGTCGAACTCTGTTCGGTCACAGCTCGCTGATCGCCCGGCGCCTTGTCGAGGAAGGCGTCCGCTTCGTGAATGTCACCTGGGATTTGTTCTGGGATCGCATCCAAATCGACTACGACGCCTGGGACACGCATACCCACAACTTCAGCATTCTCCGCGAGAATAAACTGCCGCACTTCGATCAGACGTACTCGGCACTCATGGAGGATCTGCATCTTCGGGGCCTGCTGGACGAAACGCTCGTCGTCGTCATGAGCGAGATGGGCCGCACTCCACGGGTCAACGGTAATGCCGGGCGCGATCATTGGACCTATTGTTATTCCGTGATGCTGGCCGGCGCCGGCATTCGCGGAGGAACCGTATGCGGAACATCCGACGCTCAGGCAGCGTATGTCAAGGATAGACCGGTAAGCCCGGCGGAAATTTGCGCGACCATCTATCAGTGCCTGGGTATTGACCCGCACATGCCGGTCATTGATCGTGGCGGCCGGCCGGTACCAATCGCTCAGGGAGCCGATCCGATTCGCGAGATCCTGGCCTAATCGAGAGTGAATCATGGCCTACCTCGTCGAGATCAATCAGGTGCAGCCGCAGATCATCGCTGCCATCCGGCTTCGAGCGACAATCCCGGAGCTGCCGACTGTGATTCCGCCAGCGTGTGGCGAGGTTTGGCAGTTCGTTCGCTCGGCGGGCATTCCCAATCCGGGCCGAAATATCGCTGTTTATCTCGACATGGTGATGAACATTGAAGTCGGCGTCGAAGTTGGACAGCACTTCTCCGGTACGGATCGCATCATCTGCTCGAGTACGCCGGGAGGCTTGACTGCGACGACGGTGCATATCGGCCCCTACAATCGGCTCGGCGAAGCCTACGACGCAGTTCATAAATGGTGTGCGGACAACAAGCGAGAGATCGCCGGGCCGGCTTGGGAAGTTTACGGGCACTGGACCGACGATCCCGCCAAGTTGCAAACCGATGTCTTTTGTCTGCTGAAAGCTTAGGGTCGCTCGCGAGATCATGTCTTTTCGCACCTCGTGTGAGAAAATAACGGCGCTGCGGCATCATATCGGTAGACCGCACCCGTGAGATTCGACATGCGGCCGCTCGATCCGGACAGTCTCGGCCAGCTCTATCGTCAGCATGCGCCTGCGCTTCGTCTGTTCGCTCGACAATGGGGTGGAATCGGCGACGACCTCGTTCACGACGCGTTCGTCTGCCTTGCTCGCCAGAATCCGCCGCCCGCGAACGCGTTGGCGTGGCTCTACCGCGTTGTGCGGACCGGAGCGCTTGCCGACCGCCGTGCGGCCGGTCGCCGCCGTCGCCGTGAGAGCGAGGTCAGCCCGCCAGAGGCCTGGTTTACGCCGGTGGACGAGAGCATCGACGCGCACGAGGCAGCGCGACGGCTCGCCGAATTGCCGCTGGACGTGCGCGAAATCATCGTCGCACGGCTGTGGGGCGGGCTGACTTTCGATGAAGTGTCGCGGCTGGTCGGTTGCTCGCTGGCGACGGCTCATCGCAAGTACCAGGCAGGATTGATGGAACTAAGAAAGAGGCTCGAAGGCCGATGGACACCCGACCCGACGACCTGAGCGAACTAGAACGTAACCTCGCTGCGCTTTCGCCGGCTAATGATGGCCTCAGCACGGACGCGATGTTGTTTGCCGCGGGACGGGCGTCGGTGCGGCCCGAGCGACGGCGACTGATTTGGCCTGCTATTTCAGCAGCGTTGGCCCTGCTTGCAATCGGCCTCGGCATAAGACTCGTGGCTGAACAGCGGGAAAATCGCTCTCTTGCCGAGAAATTGCATCTGGCAGATCAACGCTTGGCCGCCGTCCCGCCCTCCGAGACTGCTCCCGAGTCTTTAGAGACCGAAGGGCCAGCCGCCGACAGTCTCATCGCGAGTCACCGCGCCCTGGAAAGGGGCCTCGATCCCTGGATCGCGACGTCCGGGGCGCTGCCGGGTCCGAAGGGGACGACGCAAGTCTTCACCATGTTTCAAGGCCGAAGGACCGGCAGCCTGATCGATCAATAACTCCTCAACCCTATTTCCACTAACTTCACAGGAGATTCTACCGATGCATCGGTCGCGTCCATGCTCCGTACCGGCTGTAGTTGCAGCCTTGACCGGAATCGTAGCCGCCTGCCAGCTTGCTCCGGCGCGAGGCCCGTCGGAGAAACCGCCAGCGGAAAAGTGGCTCATTGATCGGGCGATTACTGTGTCGCCGGCAGCAGCCCCGACGCCGGCTTTCAAGTACCGGCTATTTCCGCTCTCGTCGATGCGTAAAGACGGAAACGCCGTACCTATATATACCCGCCTGATACACGAGCGTTTCGGCTCGGAAAACAGCAAATATCCGGAAGAAGCCAATAAGTGGAACAAATTGCCGCTGGATCAGGTGCCGCTGGACAAGGCTGAAAAGATGATCCAGGAGCATAGCCATCTTTTTCGACAACTCGCGCTGGGTGCGCGCCGCAAGACCGCGGAGTGGAATTATACGCTCGACCAGGGAAGCGTGGTCGATATCCGTGTGTCCGATGCCCAGGAGATGCGGCCTTTCAGCATCATGCTGACCCTGAAGGCAAGGGTGGAAATCGCCAAACACGATTATTCGGCCGCGTGCCAGACCTTTGAAACCGCGTACTCGTTTAGCCGCCAAATGGCCAACGGCCCCTTCATGATCAAT
>Ga0326727_10026513_pt1 | contig 10738 bp, 6 predicted proteins | sample MB2enrmetagenome_FD_207643 | JGI IMG/M metagenome (GOLD analysis project Ga0326727, IMG submission 207643) | Lab enriched peat soil microbial communities from McLean, Ithaca, NY, United States - MB29MY | ecosystem: Environmental > Terrestrial > Soil > Wetlands > Peat | place: USA: New York... | reverse complement strand
GTTTGCCATCCGCCCAAGCGGAGAAAACGCTGAGGGAGCTTGCGAAACAGCTTCGGGCACGCAAGGTGAGAATCAAATTATTTCTCAAGCATCCGCTGCACGCGAAACTCTATTTGGTTCACCGTCAGGACTCGGCTGCGCCACTCGTTGGATATTTGGGCAGCAGCAATTTGACTCTTTCCGGCCTCTTGCACCAGGGCGAACTGAATGTTGACGTGGTCGAGGAAGATGCTGCGAATAAATTGCAGCAGTGGTTTAAAGACAGGTGGGACGAGCCGGAAAACTTTAACCTTTCGGATGAACTCGCGGAGTTGATTGAGAAAAGCTGGGCGAGCGTGCAGTTGGTGAACCCATTTTTGGTTTATCTGAAAATGGCGTATCACCTTTCTGAGGACGCTCGGATTGGTGAACGGGATTTCAAACTCCCGAAAGTTTTCCAGGGAGTGCTTCTCGATTTCCAGGTGGCCGCAGTCCAGCTTGCCTCACGCTTGCTCTATAAAAATGACGGTGTGCTAGTGGGCGATGTGGTCGGATTGGGAAAGACGCTGATGGCCTCGGCCATAGCGCGGATTTTCCAAGAGGACGACGGGAGCAACATTCTCATCATCTGCCCCCCGAAATTGGAGCCGATGTGGAACTGGCACAAGGGCACCTACGGTCTGGCAGCGGAGGTTCTGTCCTTGGGCGCGGTCATCAAGGAATTACCAAACCTGCCGCCTTACCGGCTGGTGCTGGTGGATGAGAGCCACAACCTGCGAAACCGCGACGGCAAAAGGTATCGGGCGATTCAGGAGTACATCGAGAAATGCAATTCGCGGGTGATTATGCTGACGGCCACGCCATTCAACAAACAGTTTACCGACTTGAGCAACCAGTTGCGGCTGTTTGTGGATGAGGACGCGGACCTGCGCGTCCGGCCTGAACAGTTTTTCCAGGATTGGCAGAAACAGGGCTTGACGGAGGCGGAATTCCTGGCCCTGCATCAAGCCTCGCCTCGTTCTCTGCGGGCGTTTGAATTGAGTCCGTATTCGGAGGATTGGCGGGATTTGATGCGGCACTACATGGTGCGTCGAACGCGGCAATTCATCATGCAGAACTACGCGACGTTCGACGCAAAGAAGCAGCGTTACTTCGTCATGCTGAGCGGCGAGCCGTATTACTTCCCGGTGCGGCAACCCAAGACGCTTCCATTTGAAATCAATGAGAATGACCCGAACGATCCGTACGCCAAGCTGTACCGTGATGAAGTGGTTCAAGTAATTGCGCACCTGGCTTTGCCTCGTTACGGACTGGCCAACTATTTGATTGCGTCGGCGGACAAAAAGGCGACGCCGGAGGAAAAGAAGATTCTGGAAAACCTCAACCGTGCGGGCAAACGATTGCTTGGGTTCTGCCGGACGAATCTCTTCAAGCGCCTGGAATCAGACGGCTACAGTTTTCTGCTCTCATTAGAGCGACACATTCTCCGCAATCTGGTTCACGTACATGCGCTCGAAAGCGGTTTACCAATACCCATCGGCACGCAAGAAGCGGCGGCTTTGGACAGCTTGGTTTCAGATACCGAAGACGAATTCGCTGACGGCGATGATTATGGCAGCGGCAAAGCGCATGATGAGCATGGCTACGATTTTGCGACCGACATCGGCCTGTATCAGAAAAGGGCGCAGGCCACTTATTCGCTTTACCAAAACGAGATGGAGAACCGGTTTTATTGGCTCGATCCGAAATTCTTTCGCGGAGATTTCAAGGCTGACTTGATCGGAGATGCAAACGCGCTTCTCGGCATCCTGCAACTGGTGAAGCGATGGCACCCGAAGCAAGACTCAAAATTGCAGGCATTGCAGAAGTTTTTATCAAAGACGCACCCTAACGACAAGGCGCTCATCTTCACGCAATACGCAGATACGGCTGGCTACCTGGGCAAAGAACTCGACCGGGCCGGCATCAAGGATATGGCGGTAGTGACTAGCGAATCCAACGATCCAGTCGGTGTAGCGCGGCGTTTCAGCCCGCAATGGAACGGCGGCTTGCGCGCGGACGAAACGGAATATCGCGTGCTCATCGCAACGGATGTTCTCTCGGAAGGGCAGAACCTTCAGGACGCGCATATCGTCGTCAACTTTGACCTGCCGTGGGCCATCATCCGACTGATTCAGCGGGCGGGTCGTGTGGACCGCATTGGCCAGAAGCATGACACGATTCTCGCTTATTCATTCCTGCCAGCGGAGGGCGTGGAGCGGATCATTCGATTGCGCTCCCGCCTGTTTGCGCGGCTGTTGGCAAACCAGGAGGTTGTCGGCACCGATGAGACTTTCATTGGCGAGGAGGCCAGCAAGAAATTGCATGACCTCTACACCGAGAAGCGCGTCTTGGATGATGACGCGGACGAAGAGGTTGACCTGGTAAGTTTCGCGCAGCAGGTCTGGAACACCGCAACGGAAGCGGATCAGAAAGCGTCTCGCGCACTGCCGCTCGTCATTCCGGCATCCAGGGGAGCGCGCGGAGCGACGCCAAACGCCGAACCGGAACCGCCGGGCGTTATCACTTATCTGCGGTTTCCAGACAGCACGGATGCGCTGGTACGCGTGGATGATGCGGGGAAAGTCGTCTCGCAATCCATCAGCGCCATTTTCCGATCTGCCGCGTGCGGGCCGGACACCCCAGCTTTGCCCTTGGCGGCGAACCACTACGACTTGCTGGCGAAATCCGTTCGGGCGGCGCAGGAAGAACAGATGAGCCTCAGCGGACAATTGGGGAGTTTTCGCAGCACGCGGCGCAAACTCTATGAGCGGCTCAGAAACTATCGGGACAAACTGAAGGCGTCTCCCACATTGTTCTCGCCGCAAATCCTCCAAAAGCTCGATCCGGTGTTGAACGTCCTTTTGCATTCCCCGTTAAAAGAATCGGCCAGCGACTCGTTGCGGCGACAGATTCGCCTGGGCATTTCTGACGAATTGTTGGGCGAAAATGTCTTCCGATTACAGGAGGAGGACCGGCTATGCCAGATAACGGAAATCAAAGAAACCCCGGAGCCTCAAATACTTTGTTCTCTCGGTGTTCAGAAGCCTCCAGCCACGTAGCCTATGATCCGCTTCCAACAAATCCGCAATCTGTTGCGCGAATTCCAATTCCAGAATGTTTTCCGCGAATTGGGCTGGGGCAATCCGCCGCGCATCCCCTCGCCGGAATTTCAGGTGGAAGGGGCGCGCTATCGGTTTACGCCGATTGCGGAACAGGGCGGGCTTCATGCGTTTGAAGTGACCAACCTGACCGATGGGTTGATTCCGACGCGCGCCACGCAACTCGCGCTCAAACAACAGTTGACGCCGCTGTTTGCTGAGCACTTCCTCGTCTTCGTGAACAGCGCCCGGACCACTTCGCTGTGGCTTTGGATGTGGCGCGATGGCGACACTCGCAAGCCGGTGGATCAGCGGTTCGACCGCATCCAGAGCGGCGAGTTGTTGCTTCAAAAACTGAGCGGGCTTCATTTCGACTTCGACGACCTGGACGACGACGGGAAGGCCACCATCGGCCAGGTGCTGGACCGGCTAAACGCCAATTTCTACGCGGAGAAAGTCACCAAACGGTTCTACGAAGATTTCCGCAAATACAAGGACAAGTTCATCACGTTCATCCAAGGCATCGATTCCGTGGAAAATCGCCAATGGTATGCGTCTGTCATCCTGAACCGGCTCATGTTCATTTATTTTCTTCAGCAGAAACGATTCTTGAGCGGCGACGCGCAATACCTGCAAAACAAGTTTAAGCACTGCGAGGAAAACGGCCTGAACTATTACCGCGATTTTCTGTGCCCGCTGTTCTTCAAGGGTTTTGCGCTACGCGCGGAAGAGCGCGACGCGGCCACAAACATGCTGCTGGGGACGGTGCCGTATCTGAACGGGGGACTGTTTCTGGAACATCCGCACCTTGAAGCGGACGGCAAATTGCAAAGCATCCGCATTGAAAACGCCGCGTTCAAACGACTGCTGGCTTTCTTTGGCGAATACAACTGGCATCTCGATGAGCGCCCGATGCGCAACGATCGGGAAATCAACCCTGACGTGCTCGGCTATATTTTCGAAAAATACGTCAACCAAAAGCAAATGGGCGCGTATTACACGAAAGAGGACATCACGGAATACATCAGCAAGAGCACCATCGTCCCATTCATTTTTGACGCAGTGGCGCGGAAGTGTCCGGCGGCGTTCAACGGCGATGGTGCTGTATGGAAGCTGCTGCAACTTGACCCCGACCGTTACATTTACGATGCAGTGAAGAAGGGCGAGGAACAGCCGCTACCGGCAGACATCGAGGCGGGCGGCAATGACGTGACGAAGCGCACGTGTTGGAACAAACCCGCGCGGGAAGAATTCGCGCTGCCAACAGAGATCTGGCGGGAAGTTGTGGCGCGTCGCCAGCGTTGCGCCGAAGTGCGCGCGAAGCTGGCTGCCGGTGAAGTGAAGCACATCAATACGCTCGTCACTCTGAATCTGAATCTGCGAGAGTTTTTGGAAGACGTTATCAATGATTGCCGCGACCCGGAATTGCTCGCGGCCATTTATTACACGGTGGCGGGGCGGGTGCCCGATCCCGAAAAGCAAGCCAATCAGGAAATCCAGCCAGGTCTGAGCGTACTCGACCCGACCTGCGGTTCGGGCGCGTTCCTGTTCGCCGCGTTGAATATTTTGGAACCGATTTACGAAGCCTGCCTGAGCAAGATGCAGGAGTTTTTGGCTTCGGTTAATAACGGCAAAGCGCGGCGATTCAGTCATTTCCAACGCATTCTCGACGAAGTGGCACCGCACCAGAATGCCCGCTACTTCATCCTGAAATCCATTGTCATAAATAACCTGTACGGCGTGGACATCATGGAAGAGGCGGTGGAAATCTGCAAACTGCGCCTGTTCTTGAAATTGGTAGCGCAAGTGGACGCGGACCCTGCCAAGGATAACCTGGGCATTGAGCCTTTGCCGGACATTGATTTCAACGTCCGTGCCGGGAATACGCTGGTGGGCTACGCCACGCGGGCAGAAGTGGAGAAATCCGCCGAGAGTGACATGCTCAGGAAAAAGGCGTTGCCACAGATTCTTGAGGACGCAGACATTGCGGACCGGGCCTTCAAACGTTTTCGCCAACTGCAAACGTCAGTTGCCACCAGCGTACAGGAGATGGCGCAAGCCAAGCGGGAACTGCAACGTCGGCTGGTAGCGTTGGAGAAGCAACTGAACTGCTTCTTGGCTGAAGATTACCAGTTGGGATTGTCGCAAAAGAAGGAAGCGTTTGAGACTTGGCTCAGGCGTCACCAGCCGTTCCACTGGCTCGTGGAATTCTACGGCATCGTCAGCAACGGCGGGTTCGACGTCATCATCGGAAATCCTCCGTATGTAAATTTCCGAAAGATTGAATACAAAATCCCATCCAACTACACTTGCTTTGAGTGCGGCGATCTTTTTGCGGTTTGCACTGAGCGAAGTTATGCCATTGGCCGAACACAAGCGCGGGTGGGCCTGATTATTCCATTGAGTGCAACTTCCACAGACACGATGACTGCTTTGAAGCGATGCATTAACACGAGTTCTGCCTCGGCTTGGACAAGCTACTTCTCTGCGTCAGACCAACCAGCCTCACTTTTTACCGGCGTTCGGCATCGGTTGATGGTGTTGCTGTCAGAAAGGGGCGACCGTGGTCAGTGCAAACTTCAGACAACGAGATTCCTTAAATGGTTTAATCCAGAACGTGAAGCTCTTTTCAGCAGTTTTATCACGTATGCAGCCAGCAGTGGCCATTCCTTCGATCCATTCTGCAAAGTTTCCTCTGCAACCGAGATTTCCATTCTGGAAAAAGCGTTTGCGAAAAAATCGCTTGCACATGAGGCCACCAAATCGGGCTTCCCCATTTATTACCACAATGCCCCGGTTCACTGGGGGAAGGTTTTTGATTTCGTGCCCCATTTTCGCGTCGGGGCAGCAAATCCTCAGCAATCATCTCACCTAAAGTCGCTTTCCTTCCAGGATGGAAATGGTGCGAAGGTTGCGCTTTGTCTTTTGAACAGCTCGTTTTTCTATTGGTTTAACTGGCAATACTCGAACTGCCGTGACCTTTCGTCCAAAGATATTCTCAGAGCGCCACTGGAGATCAAGTCGATGAATCCGGGCAACGTGAAGCAGTTGGCAGATTTAGCTGGTGAACTGATGGCGGACTTGAAAAAGCATAAGAGTCTTTACTCCCGTGTTGTTGATGGTGTTACAACGGAGTTTGATTCCTTTTACCCAGCTAAGTCGAAGGCGATTCTCGACGAAATCGACACGGTACTGGCGAGGCACTACGGGTTCACGGCAGAGGAGTTGGATTTCATCCTGAATTATGACATCAAATACCGCCTCGGCCGCGATACAGAAAGCGAAGACGAATGAGAGGACTTCCAAGACAGGCAAAGCGTGCGCTCGAAAAAGCAAGGGATTCAGGCATTCTGGCAGTGGAAGTTTACAACAAGCCCGCCGTAAAATTCAAATCGGGCGGTTATATCACCCTCATGGTCATCGCGTGGATAGCGCTGTTCCATGCGATCTTTTTCAAGCGCAAACTCAAGCCGTTTTACAGGAAGGAAAGCGGGCGGTTCGTCAAAATTGAGGGTGATTATAAGTATTGGGAACTGGATGAATGCCTGAACCAGTATTTCAAAACCGACACGGGTAATCCTGTCCGCAAAAACCTTGATTTCTTCATCCCGCTCCGAAACAAAATTGAGCACCGGTCAATGCCGGAATTGGACGCGAGCATTTTCGGAGAATGTCAGGCCATGCTGCTGAACTTTGACGAAATGCTGGAAAAGGAATTCGGTGCGAAATACTGCCTACGTGAGTGCCTGTCCTTCGCATTGCAGTTATTCCCGTCGTCCGCGAACTTAGTCGAGGCAGTAAAGCATCGCCCGGACACCGCACAGGTCGTAGAGTTCATTCAGCAATTCCGCTCCACGATTTCGCCGGAGATCACGGCGAGCGGAAAGTATTCGTTCAAGGCGTTCCTGATTCAGGTCGCCAACCACAAGACCGAGACGGCACTGCCCATTCAGTTCATCCACTATGACAAGCTTTCCGAGGATGAGAAGAAGCATGTTTCGCAATTTGGCGCGATGGTGAAGTTCAAAGAGGTTCCGGTCTCGAATCTCGACACGATGAGAGCGGGGGATATTGTGAAAAAAGTTCAAGCTGCCTTGGGCAACCCTAAGGTCGAGCGTGCTGGAAAGTCGGTTGACAAATTCAACCTCACTATTCACACGCGTTGCTGGAGGCGTTACAAGGTGCGACCTCCGAGCGGCAGTTCCACTCCGCAGGAGACAAACTGGAAGTTCTGCGTGTACGACAAAAGACACAATGACTATGGCTACACACAGGCATGGGTGGAGTTTCTTATCGAGAAGTTGGAAGACCCCGCAGAACTCGAAGCTGTCTGTAACGTCGAGCAACCAAGGGCCGACGGCGCCGCGATAATCACCACCGTACAGTAATGACTCTAGCCGTGCTCTACGTCGCCGAAGCCAACTATCCGGCACATTTGCGCGAGCGTTTGGGCGACGATACGCCCGCCCAAGTATTCGCCATCGGCAATCTGGACTTGCTCGCGTTGCCTAAAACCGCGCTTTTTTGCTCCGCCCGCTGCCCCGGCGACGCCATCCTCCGTGCCTGTGACACCGCCCGCCAGTGGCGCGACGAGAAACGCTGCATCATCAGCGGCTTCCATTCCGTTGTTGAAAAGGAATGTCTGCGCATCCTTCTTCGCGGCAGCCAGCCCGTCATTATCTGTCCCGCCCGCACCCTCGAGAACATGCGCCTTCCGCCCGACTGGAAGAAGCCGTTTGCCGACAGTCGTCTCTTGATTCTCTCCTGTTTCGCCGGATGCAACCGCCGTGTCACCGCCCCCCTCGCCGCCCGCCGCAATGAGTTCGTCGCTGCTCTGGCGGATGAAGTCTGGTTTGCTCACATCGCCCCTGGCGGCGATTTGCAACGATTGGCACAGAAAATTGCTGTACGGGATTGATTTACCTGCCGTGCAGATCATCCGCGCAGTGCCTATGGGTGTCGATGTGATGCCAGGGTGCTACAGGTGCAACAAATAAGCCAAATTGTAGCACCCTTGTTGCACCTTAAGTCATTGATAATCAACGTTTGTAGCACTGTAGCGGGGGGGCGGGGGGGGCAGAACCCGATCAACGATAAGCCGTTAAAACGGCTGGGGTTTGCCTTGCGCCTCCTTCACACCGGGCTGAAGCTGCGGCTTTAATGAGAGCCGGACGAGTAACGCGTTGACTTGGCGGGCAACGGCGTCCATACTTGTGGTATGAGTTTCGATATTTCCGCCCTGCTGGACCAGTGGGATTATCAGCCGGGGCAAGTTGTCGTCAGGAAATTTCAGGGCAAGGATGGCATTGAAAAGATTCAATTGCGGGTCGATCTCGGGCTGTTGCAGATGAACGCCAAGGGGCGGCCGGACGGCAAACGGCCTTTTGGCCGCGAATCCCTGCTGGAGTATTACCTGGATCTCCTGGAAAAATTCAAGCGTGAACATGGCAATGATGACAAGGACTTCCGCCTGACCCCCGATGACTGCGCACGGCTGCAGCAGGAGTTCATCCAATATCATCACCGTTACATCTGTTTGTTTCAACTGGAAGAGTTTGACGGGGTGATCGAGGACACGGAACGGAATCTGAAGGTGTTTGCTTTTGTGGAGAAATATGCCGGCTCGGACGAACTGGCCTGGTCGTTGCAGCAGTTTCGCCCCCAGTGTCTGATGATGCGCGTCCGCGCCAAAGGGGCCGTGGCCCTCAAGGCCAACCGTTACGATCAGGTCATCCGCCTGGTCGAAGCGGGCTTGGATGAGATTCGGCAGTTTTACCGCGACCACGAGCGGCAGGATCTGGTGGAACAAAGCGGCGAAATTCAATCGCTGGAAATGTGGCTGCAGGAAATTCAAAGCAAACGCCCTTTGACCGCCCGCGAAAAACTGGAGTCCGCGCTCGATGAAGCGGTCAAGAACGAGGACTACGAAAAGGCGGCGCAAGTCCGGGACGAACTGCGCAAGATGGGGTGCGATTAATTGGCGAAGAAAGTGACGCGAAAATCTTTGGCGGCGGGCGTTGGCGCGGTGGCGGCGAGGAACGAGGTTTCATGGCTGAGCAGCATCCAGGGGATGGACGTCAAGGCCGCCATGGGCAGATCCAGCCCATCCCGGTCGAACCAATCGATGCGATACCGGAATTGCTTGGGAGAATCGGTCAGATTTTGAACGTTCAACTGGATTTTCAGAAAACCTTCAGGCCCGGTCGTTGATTTGATGCCAACGATATGAATGGCATGGTCGAGAGCCGAATCAATCACCACTCGTTTGTCCGTGACGGTTTGGGGTTGAGCCATGGGGGAAGCAGGTTCAGGAAGGGAAGCACCGGGCTGGGGAAGCTGGACTGTTTCGACGCGCGTGACGCAGCCAGCGGCGGCCAACAGCAGGATTAGAAACGCTTTCATTGTTTTTATTTTAGTGTGAGTTGCGAGTCCGTCGCAATGTTTGAATTGCCCCCCTTCCAAAACAATCCTGAAAACACTCGGGGCAAAATGCGGCCCATTTTTAATTTTCTCAAGAGCAATGCGCCTGCAAAATACCGTGAAATTTTCCGCGTTTTATCCGTTAAATAGTCACAACCAGTTGTCAGCAAGGTGTTTACGACTTGATCTTAAAGCCATGGCGGCGTTGTGGTTCGACACCCATGCCGCGGTCAGCGGGATTGACAAATCAATCAGCAAGAAAATAACCTTGGGATGAAGGGAGCCAATGCGGGCCGGCCTGTTCAGTCCCGGCTTCGCGGTTGTCTTCCGGGCCTGGAGGCTGTGTGAGTTCAGTTTGAAAGGATATCGTCCATGAAAAAATCTTTAGGTGCAAAAACCCTTGTTTACCCGACGCCGGTGTTTGTGGTGGGAACCTACGACACAGAGGGCAAACCGAACGTGATGACCGCCTCGTGGGGCGGCATCTGCTGCTCCCAACCGCCTTGCGTTGCGGTGTCCCTGCGCAAGGCGACGTACACCCACGGCAACATTCTGGCACGGAAAGCATTCACCATCAGCATTCCGTCGGAGGGTCACGTCCGGGAGGCGGATTACTTCGGGCTGGTTTCCGGCAGAAGCGGGGACAAGTTGGCGGCCACGAAGTTGACGCCGGTGAGAAGCGAACTGGTGGATGCACCGTACGTGAAGGAGTTCCCTCTGATTGTCGAATGCAAGCTGGCCCACGTCATCGAGCTTGGACTGCACACGCAGTTCGTCGGCGAGGTCATGGACGTGAAGGCGGAAGAGAGCGTGATGGCAAAGGGCGGCTTGGTTGAAATCACCAAGGTGAAGCCACTGGTGTTTGCGCCGGACACGCAGGCTTATTACGGAATCGGCAATTTCGTTGGCCAGGCGTTCTCGGTCGGCCGCGCATTTGAATAATTGCGCCCTCTGTCACTGGTCACTTCAAAAAGCGGTCCGCAAAATGAAAGGCAAAACATGAAACTGACGGTTGATCGCTAAGTACTCTGGGGCGTAAATACGATGACGTATTTTAGCAGTTAAGCGGCCAAAGCGATGGGGGTCGGACGGGATATTTTGTGCATCAGTTCATGGAGGTCTGCTCGGGTAAATTTCCACTCGAACGGTTTGGCCATTTGTTCATAGAACGGTTGGAAGGCCAGGAGGCGGTCCGCCAC
>Ga0326727_10026512_pt1 | contig 10739 bp, 13 predicted proteins | sample MB2enrmetagenome_FD_207643 | JGI IMG/M metagenome (GOLD analysis project Ga0326727, IMG submission 207643) | Lab enriched peat soil microbial communities from McLean, Ithaca, NY, United States - MB29MY | ecosystem: Environmental > Terrestrial > Soil > Wetlands > Peat | place: USA: New York... | reverse complement strand
ATTGCCCCCCGGATTGACCGCCGCGACCCTGCCCAACCAGATCAACACCGGTTCCAGTTCCAAGCCAGCGTCCAGCCAATCGCCCTACATGGGCAAGATGAACCTGCCGCCCTCCGAAGAGACAATCGACACGATCGACTCGACCGCCCCATCCGCCGCCAATGCCAAGCCCCAATTGCCGCGCCCGCCACCGGTTTGGACCGCGAACACCACGAGCACCACCCCTACGCCGAGCCTGCGTATCACCGCCCGCCCCATGGGCCCCTTAGCCGCGCAAGCGCAAGCCCTCTTCGCCGATCAGACTGACGGCCAGCTCACCGAGGGCTCGGCCTCAGCCATCCACAACCTGGCCAATGCACCGTTAGCCCCGTTGCCCAGCCCGTATTCCGTTCCTGCAACCAACGGCCAGTACAATGTTGCGCAGTACACGCCATCCGCGCAGGAAGCGGCCACCGGCGCCTATTCCGCTCCCAAACAACAGCAGCAGATACCCACGCCGCCCTCTGACATCGCCGCGCCGCAACCAGCCGCTGCGCCCGCCAAGCCCTCTGCGGCCCAACGCGTAACCAAGAAGAGAAAGAAGCCGCTCGCAGCCGCGCCGCAGTCCGAAACTCAGCCCGGCACGCAGACCTTGGGCCAGGCTCCCGCGGCGTCCAGCACCCAGCCCGGCCAGCCCGCGCAGCAGGCTCCCGCTCCAACGGAAGAACCCGCCCCCGCGCCAACAACCGACACCGGCCTGACCGACGAAGAGCTTCAGCAACGGAATCTGCCCCCGCTGCGCGGCCCCTGGGTTCGCATTCAGCGCCAACCCAATCCCATCAGTCCGCGCGAAGAAGCGGAGATGCAATTGCGCTCCATCGAATCCGGCTACAGTCCCTGGCTGGGCGGCAATGGTATCCTCAACTACCGCTCCGGCAGCCTGGGATATGACCACCTGTCCGCCCTCGAAGCGCCATTTGAAGTCTCCATGCCGCTCGGGTTGAATGTCCGCCTCACCATCGTCGCCAAGCCCGTCTTTCTCGACTCCGGCCAGGCTGATGGCACCAGCACCATCACCGTGCAGGAGTCCACTACCGCAGGGTCCTCGCTGGTTGCCATTCCCCAGCCCATCGGAACCCTCACCACCACCGCCACCACCCTGCCTCCGCAGCAAAATGCGGCCGGCGTTGACGGGGAAGTGCAAATGGCCTTCCCCCACCTGGCCATCGCCGGAGGATACACGCCGGAAGGTTTCCTGGTGGCTACCTTCACCGGTCGCTTCTACTGGAAGCCTGCCAACGGGCCGTTTACTCTCAACTTCAGCCGCGATCCTGTCCGCGACACGCAGCTCTCCTACTCCGGCTTGCGTGACCCCAGCGGCGACACCCTGGGCACCCTGGGACAGATCTGGGGCGGAGTCGTCGCCAACCAGGGTACTGTGCAGTTTGCCCACGGCGATGCCGAGTCCGGCTTCTACCTCGGCCTCGGCGGCCAATATCTCACCGGCTACACGGTCCAGACCAACAACCGCATGGATGGCTCCGGCGGCGCCTATTGGCGGGTCAAAACGGCCCCCGAGTACGGCAACCTCAGCATTGGAGCCAACTTCTTCGGCATGCACTACGAGCACAACGAAGACGCCTTCACCCACGGCATGGGCGGCTACTTCAGCCCGCAGTATTATTTTCTAGCCAACGTGCCCTTTACCTGGGTGGGCCATTACGGCACTCGCTGGCACTACAACATTCTCGGCAGCCTCGGCGTGCAGGCATTCCAGGAAGACATGGCCCCGCTCTGGCCGCTGGCCGTCGACAAGGCGCTGGAGACGGCCATGAGCAACGCCATGCTCCCTGCCAAAACCAGCGTTGGCGCCAACTACGACGTACGCAGCCAGGTTGCCTACCAAATCGGCCCGCACTGGTTCGCCGAGGGCTTCGTCGGCGCCAATAACTCCCGCAACTACTCCGCCGTCACCGCCGGATTCTCCATCCACTACATGTTCCGCGCCCAGCCCTCGACGGCGACTACCCCGACGGGTATTTTCCCAACGGATGGCGTGCGCCCTTTCGCCGTTCCCTAGTTTTCGCGGGAGAAGGAGGCGGCCATGCTGATCCCCGTTCTCGCTCTAGCAATGATGCAGGGTGTTTGTCCGATGACGATTGGAATCGGGAAGGACGGAGCGATCTTTACCGACCGTTTTCACGGCTGGTACAAGACCTCCCCGAAGACTTTGGAAAGCGTTCTTCGGGGAGGATGTTATAACGACGCCAACCCTCATTCAGTCACATCTGTAAAGCTTCTCATCGCCGCCGCGGCGCCAAAGCCGAGGGTTGACCTGGTCTACTCAATTCTGCAAGAAGAGGGTTGGCCGCGAGAGAGGCTGAAAATGGAATCCTGGGACAAGTATCCGCGGAATCCCGAGTAAGCGGCTGACGATCAATCGTCCGGGGATCCCTCGGTTGCGGCGGCGAGGCGCAAGCATCTTCTAATTCGCGTACAATTGGTGGACTTCCCGCGACAGATGGGCCCAGCTGCGACCCCATTGCATCGCTTATCCCCCTGGCAGCTTTAAAAGCAATCGAAAGGCGCTCCACAATGACGGACGGAATCGACCGGCGGTTGATGTTTCATGGCATGATCCTGTTCATACTCGGACTGCTGACAGGCTTCGCCGAGCAGCATTTCGCCAACGTGCGCATGGGGCTTGCCGCACACCTTGAAGGCGTGATGAATGGCACCTTTTTGATTGCGCTGGGAGGCATCTGGCCTCGCGTGCGGATGTCGCCGCGCTCAGCCGCAATCGCCTTCTGGATACTGCTCTACGGCACCTACGTCAACTGGTTCATGACAATGCTTGCGGCAATCTTCGGCACCGGCGCCCTTTCACCCATCACTGCACCCGGCCGCAGCGGATTGCCCTGGCAAGAGAGCCTGGTAACGGCTGGTTTCATGTCGGTGGGCATCGCCATCCTCGTCGCATCGCTCCTCGTGCTCTGGGGACTTCGCAGAGAAATGGCGCGATGACATGGTAAGCACCGGCAAGTTGAAATTCCCAATCCCCGCCGTCGTGGTGCCACTGGCTACCCTGCTGCTCTATCTCTTCGTTCCCGGTGTGCGGGAGCGTCCCTGGACAGCCTTGCGCATTGCAGGGGTGTGGTGGCAGTCGCGGGATACACGCTCTTCGTTACGGCGCGCCTCCAGTTAGGCAAGTCGTTTTCCGTTTCACCTCAAGCCAAGGCGCTGGTCACGCACGGCCTCTACTCTCGAATCCGCAACCCCATGTAAGTATTTGTAGGAGTCATGTGGCTTGGCCAGATTCTGGCCCTCCATTTGTATTGGCTGCTGGCCCCGCTCACCGTGCTGGCTGTGTTTCAAGTCGTGCGGGCGGGAAGGGAAGCGGCAGTGCTGGAAAACCGATTCGGTCAAGCATATCTCGATTATCGCAAGCAAACCTGGTTCTGAATTTATTCCGGAAAGGCACTGTCGAAAACTGAAACGCTCTCAAGACGCGGGCGAGAAACGCCGCAGGGCTGCTGTGCGCCTGGTTGGCACGAATGCGGATGCCGTGCGGCGCATATCGCGAGGCTTCGCTGCGGCTCCTATCACCTCCAGAACAATGCAGCGCCTGATCCCTTTGTGCTATACCCGCCGCGCCGCACCCCATGCTACGTTCTTCGACAGGAGATCCCCGTGAGCCTCATCAGCTTTCTGTCCAAGCAGTTCATCGGCGTTATCGAGTGGAACGAGCCGCAAGACGGAATTCTTGCCTATCGCTATCCCATGCAGGACCTGGAGATTCAGAGCGGCGGCCAGCTTACCGTGAGCGAGTCGCAGGTTGCAGCCTTCGTCAACGAAGGCAAAATCGCCGACGTCTTTGGCCCCGGCCTGCACACGTTGAACACCCGCAACCTCCCCATCCTCACCGACCTCATGAACTGGGACAAGGACTTCGAGTCGCCCTTCAAGTCCGAGGTTTACTTCTTTTCGACGCGTCTGCAGATCGACCAGAAGTGGGGCACCGCGACGCCCATCACCATCCGCGACAAGGAATTCGGCGCCGTCCGGCTGCGCTGCTTCGGCATCTACAGCTACCGCATCGCCGACCCCAAGGTATTCTTCAACCAGGTGAGCGGGACCCGGGAATGTTATTTCGCCGCCGACCTCGAAGGCCAGCTGCGCGATTCCATTCTCGCCAACATGACCAGCGCCTTCGCCAACAGCAATCTACCCTTCCTCGACCTGACCGCCAACCAGGCGTTGCTTGCCGAGAAAATCGCCGAGCAGATGAAGCCCAACTTCGCTGCGTTGGGCCTCGAACTGAACCAGTTTGTCGTTGAAAATATTTCGCTGCCCGACGAACTCGCCAAGGTTCTCGATCAGCGCATCGGCATGAGCATGGTGGGGGATGTGAACCGCTACACGCAATACGCCGCAGCAGAGTCGCTTGACCTGGCTGCCGCCAACACCGGCGGGGGCGCCGGCGTGGGCATGGGTCTTGGCGCCGGTGCCGCCGTTGCGCAAGTGCTCTCGTCCTCGCTCAGGCCCGTAGCCGTTGCCACTCCAGTTGCGGTTGCCCCGGCTCCTGCGCCCGCGGCAAGCGCCGATACCAAGTTCTGCATCGACTGCGGCAAGCCCATCCCCACGCGCTCCAAGTTCTGCGCGGAGTGCGGACAGCCGCAGTGACCTGTCCCGCCAACTGCCCTGCCTGCGGCGCTCCCATCACGCCCAAGCCGGACACCGAGGGCTATAAGTGCGACTACTGCCATGCCGTCTTCTATCCCGGCGAGGAAGACGATGGCGTGCAGGTTTCATCCGAGCCCGCCGACCCAAGCTTCAGGCAGGCCTGTCCGCTGTGCAGCCAGACGCTCGTCAAGGCCACCATTGCCAAGTTGCCATTGCTCTACTGCACCGAATGCCACGGCCTGCTGATGCGCATGGGCACACTGCCCGACTTGATCGATGCACTGCGGGCCACCATCCCCGCCCCCGCAGTGCAAACCCCTCCCGATCCAGGCGACCTGAAGCGCGCCATCCAGTGCCCCCAGTGCCATCTCCGCATGGACGCCCATTTCTACGCCGGCCCCGGCAACGTCATCGTCGACTCCTGCGGCGCCTGCTTCCTGCTCTGGCTAAACCGCGGCGAACTGATGCGCATCGTCCACGCCCCCGACGAAACTGACTCAGACGACTCGAACTGGTAACTCTCTTCTTGTCAATACTTTAAAAGTAGGTAAACCCACAAAGCTGTCATCCTGAGCGACCGCAGTCCGCCGCGGCGGACGCAGGGAGTCGAAGGATCTGCGGTTGCTCTTCGTTCTCTCCTCACCCCACAACCTGTCATCCCGAACGAAGCGCAGTCGCCGCGGCGACCAGAGTCGAAAGCCTGCCCTGAGCGAAGTCGAATGGGGACCCGCTTTTTGGAGAAATACCGCAATTAAGCACAAGAATCAATAAAACTTAAAAATAAATGTTGCAATAATTAATAAAATTGATTATTGTCGTTCTCATACTTGAGAAATGAGAACGGTGATCATGGACCCCACCCCAAAACCCGCCTCCGACTGGCAGGAACTTCTCCGCATCGCCCAGGGCGGTTCGTTGGTCATCGAGCGCGTCCGCATCCCGGAGAAGGGAATTGCCGTCGAGGGCGCCTTTACCCTCCCGGAGCTGGCCCGCCTCACCCTGGAGGACCAGGTCTTCGTCGTCGCCTTTCTCCGCTCCCACGGCTCCATCAAGGAGATGGAGCAGACCTTCGGCGTCAGCTACCCCACCATCAAGGCGCGCCTCAACCGTATCTCCGGCCAGCTCAATTTCATTGAAACCGACCCCTCGCCCTCGCGGGCCGACATCCTCGCCCGCCTCAAAAACGGCGAGCTCACCGCTGAGGAGGCCATTCGCTCCCTGGAGGCTCTGAAATGACTCCCAACTTCGCTGTCATCGGCGTTCACACTCCGCATTGGAACATGCCCCGGCTGTGGGTTCCGCTCTTCCTTTTGTGGATTCCGGTCATCCTGCTTTCACCCATCATCTTCCTCGTCCTGGTGGCCATCGCGATTGCCGCTCGAACCAACATCTGGCGGCTCATCGCCATTCTGTGGGGCATCCTGTCCAGTCTGCGCGGAACCGACGTCCGCGTTACCGCGGACGGCAACCATGTGCTGGTTCGGATTCTCTAGGAGGCTGCAATGCGCAAAAATCGCCGCATCATTCTCGGCCTGGTCGCGCTGGGCCGTATTACGCCGGCTGAAGGAGAGCGTCTGCTGGCCGCTGCCAACACAGGCCGCGAGGGGCTCTGGATTGTTGTCGCGCTTTTGGCGCTCTCTTTGCTGACGCAGCTTGATCCGCGAGTGGCTCTGCCAACGCTGGCTCACGCTGCCCATACGTTGTTGTCGGGGCTCACGGTGCATCACGCGCTGGCGCTCCGCTGGATAGGAGAAATGCGATGAACGAGAACCGCCGTCAAATTCTGGAGATGCTGGCCGCAGGCAAAATCAACGCCGACGAGGCCGAGCGGCTGATTGCCGCAATGGAAACGGGCCCGGCAACAACCGTGGGCGAACACTCAGGGTCCGTCGCCGGCGCTGGTGGCGCAACCGTAAAGACGCGCGCCAAATACCTGCGCGTGCTGGTCGAGGCTCCGCAGGAGATGACCGGCCTGAAGGGACCGACGTCGGTGAACGTACGCGTGCCCATGCAGCTGCTGCGCGCCGGCGTGCGCCTGGCCAGCCTCATTCCCGCCCAGGCCCACCAACAGCTCGATGAAGCTTTCAGCCGCCACGGTGTCCCGCTGACTTTATCGCAGATCAAGCCGGAGAATCTGGAAGAGCTGATCGATCACCTGGAAGACCTGACGGTGGACGTGGATACGACGGACGATGGCACGACCAAAGTGCGGGTCTTCTGCGAATAAATCGGCAAGCCGAACGGCCTTCATCGCAATTCGCGCCTTGAAAGGGCACGGCTTCAGCCGTGCTGTACGTCCACCAATATCCACGCAGGCTTTAGCCCCTGCGGGTGTCCCCACCCGCCGAGGGAATCCCTGCGCCCACGAACCCGAAACGCACGTCAATCCCAGGAATCCGAGGAGGACAAAATGACAACCATCGCCATGCGCAAGCCCCACGCCGACCGGGGCATTGAAGGCCTGACCGCCAAGTGGTATGCCGCCAACACAGCAGAAATGATGAAAGAGTACATCGACCTGGCTCAACGAATTTCCAGCCAGCTCACACAAGGCAGCTCCGTGCTTGAAGTTGCGCCGGGCCCGGGTTACTTCTGCATTGAACTGGCCAAGCGCGGCTCGTATCAAATCACCGGCATGGACATCAGCCACACCATGGTCAAGATCGCGGCGAAGAAAGCTGCGGAGGCGGGCGTGACAGCGAAGTTCACGCAGGGCTCGGCATCGAACATTCCTTTTCCTGCCGGCAGTTTTGACTTCTTGCTCTGTCGCGCCGCATTCAAGAACTTCGCACAGCCAATCGAAGCACTCACAGAAATGTCCCGCGTGCTTCGCCCCGGCGGCCGCGCCCTGATCATCGACCTCAAGCGCAACGCCTCGCCGGACGAGATCAACCGTGCAGTCGACGCCATGGGCTTGTCCTGGTTCAACCGCATCCTGACCAAGCTGGTTTTCAAGACCATGCTGATCAGGAGCGCATATACCAAGCAAGAATTTGAGGAGATGATCTGGGAGGCAAGCTTCAGCAATGTGGAAATCAACGAAGACGGGATTGGCTTTGAGATCTGGCTTACGAAATAGCCGCGTTCTCCCAAATGCCTTGGTCGCATCCTCGCTAAGAACGGATGAGATCGCAGCCGAGTGAGAAGTTTGCCTCCGCTTCCCACAGACTCGATCGGTCGAGTTGCTGCGGCAGCTTCGCATAGCCCGCGCGGTCGCGCTCTTCCAAATCCCTGACTTCGAGTCTGCGAAGATGCTCCCGCAGCGCTTCGCGCACCAGTGGGGAGCGATTCTGTTTCGTTCGACGCGCGGCGCGATCAGTCTCCCGCAGCAACTTCTCATCAAGCACAATTTGGACGGTTTCCATATGTCGACTCTGCTCCATAGTATATCCACATATAAGGAATCCATTAGCCGAAAACCGTGGTGCCCCGAGCTGTGAAGCGGTACTATGTGTCAATGAATCCAGCCACCCGCAAAGTAGTCTGGGCCCTGTCAACGCTTGGCATCGCTGCATGCGTCCTGCTTTGTGGCTTGAGCTTCGATCTCGACTTGGTAGACAAGCTTTTCCCGTGGATACTCCTGCTGCTCGGGCCCCTCTTTGTATTGAGTCTTCTGGCTGCCCTTCACCACAAGGCATCGACGGGAAGATGGTGGTGGCGCTGGAACGAGCAGACCCAAGGCAAACCTGCATGGGTAGTCTTTTGGTTCTACCTGCTGATGGCAAACGTCGCCGGGCATTTCATTTGGACGATGTATGAGCATGGTCCGGGAGTTCCCGCAATCGTCGATGGAGATTATGTCCTGGACAGCCGCGGGCATATTCTCAAAGAGCTCACACCGGAAGAATACTTCCGTCTCCGCTCCCTAGATTTGAGATTGTTCGCGACGATCTATCTCTACCTCTATTTCGTCCATGCAGTCTACTGGCTTTATCCGGATGACAACTCGCAAAAAGGCCCAGACGCCTAAATTCGCGGCTCACCCTTTCCGCTGCGGCTTCTGCATAGGCACCACCTGCACCGTCACGTCGCGCACTTCCGACAGAAAGCGGTTGAGCACCGACCCGCGCAGCAGAATATCCCAGCGCGAGCGCACCGGCTGTCCGAACACCACGTGGGAAATGTTCTCCTGCTGCGCAAAGCGAATCAGCGCGTCAGACACGTTGCGGTCCACCAGGTTGACTACCTGGGCGCCCAGATCGCGGGCCATGCGGCGAAACTCCTCAAGGCGGTGAAACGCCTCGGGGTCGCCGTGTCCCTTGTCGTCGTCGGGCTTGGCCACGTGCACTGCGTACCAGTTGCTTGACAGGCGCCCCGCAATGCGCGCGCCCACGCGCAGCAACCGCTCGGTGCCGGGCCGGGTGCTCAGGCACACCATCACTTTCTCGGGAATCGGCGCCTGCTCCAGGCCCTGGTTGCGGCGATACTCGGCGGCGCGGTTGCCCACCTGCTCGGCGGTGGTGCGCAGGGCCAGTTCGCGCAGCATGTTCAGGTTGCCTTTGCGGAAAAAGTTGGCCAGCGACTGCTCCACTTTTTCCGGCGCGTAGATCTTGCCCGAGCGCAGCCGCGTGCGCAGTTCGTCCACCGTCACGTCCACGTTGACCACTTCGTCGGCGCGCTTCAGAAAGCTGTCCGGAACGGTCTCACGAATCACGGTGTTGGCGGAGCGGTTGACGGCATCGTTGAGCGTTTCAAGGTGCTGGATGTTGACCGCCGTCATGACATTGATGCCCGCGTCCAGCAGCTCAAGCACATCTTCGTAGCGCTTGCGATTTTTGCTTCCCGGCACGTTGGTGTGGGCCAGTTCGTCCACGATGACGGTGTTGGGATGCCGCGCCAGAATGGCGTCCACATCCATTTCTTTCAGGTTCACGCCGCGGTAGGGAATCACGCGCTGGGGAATGATCTCCAGGTCCTGGATGCGCGCCTGGGTCTCTTCGCGGCCGTGCGTCTCCACCAGGCCGATCACCACGTCCACATGTTGCTGGTCCTTCATCAGGTGGGCGTCGTTGAGCATGTGGTAGGTCTTGCCCACCCCCGGCGCCGCGCCAATGTAGATGCGTAGCTTGGCGGGTTCCTGCTGTTTTTCGAGGACGATTTCAGCCATCAGCCCGCCTCAACCGGATGCCGTGTCGCTGCTACCGCCGCCACGGGAAGAGTGAATCGGAAGGTGGTTCCGTTGCCCAGTCTGCTCTCCACGGCGATCTGTCCTCCCAGCGACTCCACCAGACGCCGCACCAGCGCGAGTCCAAGTCCCGAGCCGCTCTCTGACATGGGATTGAAGCGATCGAAAATGGTGCTCAGCCGTTCCGCCTCAATGCCCCGTCCGGTGTCGCGCACCGTGAATTGAACCGAGTCCTTGATCTCCTCGGCAGTCAACAGAATCTCTCCTTCCTCGGGCGTATAGCGCAGTGCATTGGCGAGCAGGTTATCGAGGATGGAACGCAGAGCCCGGCGATCGGCCTTCACCATCGATAGATCGGCATAGGCGCGTACGTCCACGCGGATGCGCTTGCGCGCAGCTTCGTCGCAATAGCGGTCGCGGGCATTGGTCAGCGCCTGCAAAGGGCGAATCGGCTCCAGCTTCAATTCGCGCTTGCCCGCGTCCAGCTCCGCCACTTCAATCAGGTCGGACATCAGCTCGTCCAGCTTCTCTGACTCTTTGCCCGCTGCGGCAACAAGCTCCGTTTGCAGCGGCTGCAACTCGCCGCCAAAGCCCTGGCCAAGTGCATACAGGCCGCGCCGCAGCGCCAGCAGCGGATCGCGCAGCTTGCGGCTGGCTACGTTGAGAAACTGCGTCTTGAAGCGGTCCGTGTCCTGCAGGCTGGTCACGTCTTCGAGCGTGGTAACGGTTCCAAGCAGGCGTCCCTCGGAGTCGCGCATGGGCGTCGTCCGCAATCGGTAGCTGCGCTCCTTCTTGCCAATGCGCATCGGCAACATCGACGCCTCGTCTTCCGTAGCGACCGCCTTCTGCAACGCCACGGCGTCGCGAATGGCGCTCAGAATCTTGTCGCCTCCGGGCGTGTTGGCCAGCGCCATCCGGTCGCCTGCAGCTTCTCCCAGCAACTCGGCAGCAG
>Ga0326727_10026511_pt1 | contig 10739 bp, 10 predicted proteins | sample MB2enrmetagenome_FD_207643 | JGI IMG/M metagenome (GOLD analysis project Ga0326727, IMG submission 207643) | Lab enriched peat soil microbial communities from McLean, Ithaca, NY, United States - MB29MY | ecosystem: Environmental > Terrestrial > Soil > Wetlands > Peat | place: USA: New York... | reverse complement strand
TCGGGAACCCGGCGGCGCTGGGCCACGCTTTTCATATCACGTCGGACGAGGTCCTGACGTGGAACCAGATTTACGGGACGATCGCGGAGGCGTTGGGCGTCGAGGCCCGCGTCGTCCATATTCCGAGTGATTTCATCGTGAAGGTCGCGCCGCACCTGACCGGCACCCTTCTTGGGGACAAGACGTGGAGCGCGGTGTTTGACAACACGAAGATCAAGACGTGGGTGCCCGGGTATCAATGCGTCATTCCGTTCCGGGAGGGGGTCCGGCGCACGCTGGCGGGTTTTGAGGCTGACGCGGGCCGGCGGCGTGTGGATGAGGCGGTGAACAAGGAGTTGGACATGATCCTGGAGGCGTGGGATCAAGGCAGAATTAAGAAGTAAGAATTAAGAAATCACCCCGTCTTTGGCTGGCGGCAAAGGCTCTGGATCTTCTCCAGAGCTTTGGCATAACCTTGTTGCGCCTCGGGTGAAAGCTCGCCGCCGAAATCGAACTTCACTGCCGGTATGGTGAGCCACCAGGCTCTTGGCGCATGGCCGAAGACATCGCGGGCCAGAGCGAGCATCGCGCGCGGGTCGGCGGCGTGAGCCATGATTTGCGCGGACCCGGCTGGTTCAAGTTTGCGCAGCCTGACTTCGTGCGGCGCGTCCACGGCGGCGTCCACGAAGAGAACAATGCGGGCTTGCGAAATGGGGTCGGCCAGCTCGGGCGTGAGCAACGGGCATGCGAGAGTGCGCACACCGGGGTAATTCATGGCCGCCACGGCCTCGACCACGCGCGGGCCTGCGCCGTCGTCGCCCCGCAGCGTGTTGCCGTAGCCAATGATGAGAAAATCATCGCGCCGGACAGGTGTGGGTGCGCGGCTCATGGAGGGAAGGCGATGCCGAGACAAAATACAACTCAGCCGCGCGTGGCTTCGTGCAAGACCGCGCCGTCGGGGCCGACCAACCGGATGTGCAGGGGCATTTGTCCGACGGCGTGAGTCGAGCAGCTCAAGCACGGATCGTAACAGCGGATGCCATGTTCCACCCGGTTAAGCAGCGGTTCGGGAATGGTGGATCCGCGAACGTAATACCGCGCGATTTGGGCCACAGTCTGGTTCATGGCCAGATTATTCTGGCCGGTGGCAACGATCAGGTTCACCTTTTGCAGCAGGCCGTCGCGATCCACGGTGTAGTCGTGGAAGAGCGTGCCGCGCGGAGCCTCGCTGACGCCGACGCCGCGCGGGTTGTTGATGCCGGCGTCGGCCCGGAGGTCCTCGCTCAACAAATCCGGGTCGTCCAGGGAGCACTCGATGAATTCCAGCGCGGCCAGCATTTCGATGAGCCGGGCGTAGTGATAGAAAAACGAGGAAGTGACGGCGCCCCGGCCCAGGCTCTTGAAATTCTTCAGTTCCGCGTCCGCTTTCGGCACGCCCATGCGTTCGCAGACGTTGAGCCGCGCCAGGGGGCCGACGCGATACATGCCATCCGGGAAACCCAGCGGCGTGTAATACGGCGACTTCAGATAGGAGGAGCCTTGCACCGATTCGCCGATGAACTCAAGATACTGCCGCGGATCCAGTTGGTCGGCAATGATGCTGCCGCTGCTGTCGCTGAAGCGCAGTTTGCCGTCATGATGTTCCCAGGCGCCGTCCGGCGCCACCAGGCCCATGAACAGGGACGGGAAATTGCCGAAGATTTGAATCTCGCGCTGGTGCGTCTCCATCGTCTTCCGGAACAGATCGAAGGCGATTTCGGTTGTGGCGAAGGCTTCGGGCAGCCAGGCGCGAATCCGGGCGCGGCCTTCCCCGGTCAACGGATTGCGCACACCGCCTGGCACGGCCCAGGCAGGATGGATTTTTTGGCCGCCGAGAATCTCGATGATTTCCTGGCCGAATTGGCGGAGGCGGATGCCGGCGCGGGCAAGGCCGGGGTTGGAGGCGATGAGGCCGAAAACGTTTCGTTGCGCCGGCGGGGTGTCCCAGCCGAGGAGGAAATCCGGCGCGCTCAAGTGGAAGAAACTCAAAGCGTGGCTTTGCACGAACTGGCCGAGGTTGATCAGGCGGCGCAACTTGTTGGCGGCGGGGGGGATGTTGACGGCCATGATGGCGTCGCCCGCCTTGGCCGAGGCGAGGGTGTGACTGACGGGGCAGATGCCGCAGATGCGTTGGGTGATGCCGGGCATCTCGGAATAAGGGCGGCCCTCGCAGAACTTCTCGAAGCCGCGAAACTCAACGACGTGAAACTCGGCGTCGGAGACGTTGCCCTCATTGTCCATGAAGATGCTGATCTTGGCGTGGCCCTCGATGCGGGTCACAGGCTCAATGACGATTCGTTTTGACATCATAAAATCCGATCTCTGCCTGGCCCGGCCCGGGCTACCCAAATTTGAGTTGCGCGCCTTCCAGCTTCGGCGCGGCGCCGCTCAACATGGGTCCGATGAGCGCCTTGATGCGGTCCGCCGGCGGCGGGCAGCCGGGCAGAAAGTATTCGACCTTCACCACTTCATGCACTGGCATGACGCGGGGCAGCAGCAGCGGCACGATCCCGTCTCCCTTTGGCAGACTTTGGTTGTGCCGGGCGTTCTCAATGTAGGCGCACTGCAAGACGCTCTCTTTGTTGCCGGCGCCGAGTTGATTGCGGATGGCGGGCACGTTGGCGGTCACGGCGCAATCGCCGAAGGCCACCAGCACTTTTGTCCGGACGCGGACTTTGTGAAGCAGATCCAGATTGTCCTGGTTGCAGATGGCGCCTTCGATGAGGCACACGTCCACGTTTTCCGGATATTCCTTCGTGTCCACGACCGGGCTGTACACCAAGTCCGCCTTTGTCGCCAGTTCGATCAGGAACTCGTCGAGGTCGAGGAACGACATGTGGCAGCCCGAACAGCCGCCGAACCAAACTGTGGCTAATCTGACGCGATCCATTGTTTTTTCTCCCGGGCGGTGACGATGAATTCGAGTTTGGTGCGGTCGCGTTCCATTTCGGCCACCGTCGAGCCTTTATGGAAGAGCGCGCCGGTCGGACAGCCTTGGACGCATTTGCCGCAAGCGGTGCAGGAATCCGCCTGGCCCCACGGCTGGTTGAGGTCGGTGATGATGCAGGCGTTGCGGCCGCGGCCGGAGACGTTCTTGGTGCCGGCGCCCTCGATGTGCCAGCACACGCGCACGCAACGGGTGCAAAGAATGCAGCGGTTATGATCCATGCCAAAGAGCCGATGGGTGTCGTCCACGCTCCATTTCGGAAAGCAATAATCGTAGCGCACATGGTCTATGCCCTGGCTCCAGGCGAAGGTTTGCAACTCGCAATGGCCGTTGGCGACGCAGACCGCGCAAACGTGATTCCGTTCGGCCAGGAGCAATTCCAACGTGATACGGCGATATTTTCGCAGCCGGTCGCTGTCGGTTTTGATCTCCATGTCCTCGGCGACTTTGGTCGTGCAAGCCGGAAGAAGCTTCGGCACGCCGGTGACTTCCACCAGGCAGAGGCGGCAGGCGCCCACGTCATAAACTCCGTCCAGGTGGCACAAGGTCGGGATTTTCATGTTGGCCTCTTCCGCCGCCTGCAAAATGGTCGCCCCTTCCTCGGCGCTGATTTGCTGGCCGTTAATGGTTAATGTTTTGGCAGCCATAAGAGTATTCCTTTACGTTGCCGCCGGGGCGCGCTGATGATTCAAATCCCCGCTGCCGGGCGGCCCGGCAAAATCGGCCTGGAGCAATTCCTCATATTCATGGCGGAAAAAGCGCAACGTGCTCAACGTCGGATTCGGCGCCGTCTGGCCGAGGCCGCAAAGGCTGGTGTTTTTCACCATGTCGCAAAGTTCCTCCAATTTGGCCAGGTCCGATGCCGTGGCCTGGCGCCGGATGATTTTGTCGAGCAAATGGTGCATCTGGACGGTGCCGGCGCGGCACGGGGCGCATTTGCCGCAGGATTCATCCATGCAGAATTCCATGAAAAACCGCGCGATTTCCACCATGTTGGTCTGGTCGTCCATCACGATCATGCCGCCCGAACCCATGATCGAACCGAGCTTGCCGAGCGATTCGTAATCCACCGGCGTGTCCAGATGCCGCGCCGGAATGCAGCCGCCCGATGGCCCGCCCGTTTGCACGGCTTTGATCTGGCCTCCGTTGGGAGCGCCGCCGCCCATTTCCTCGACGATGGCGCTCAAGGGCGTGCCCATCGGCACTTCGATCAGACCGGTGTTTTTGATTTTGCCCGCGAGCGCAAAAACCTTGGTTCCCTTGCTTTTCCCGGCGCCAATGCCCGCGAACCACTCCGCGCCGCGGCGGTAAATCGGCGGGACGTTGGCGAAAGTCTCGACGTTGTTGATCAGGGTGGGGGAACCCCACAGGCCGCTCTCCGCCGGGAACGGCGGACGCGGACGTGGCGTGCCGCGCTTGCCTTCGACCGAGGCCATGAGAGCGGTTTCCTCGCCGCAAACAAACGCCCCCGCGCCGATGCGCAGGTCCACGTTGAAGCTGAAGGGGGATTCAAATATGCTGGCGCCGAGCAGTCCCATTTGTTTGGCCTGCTTGATGGCGATCTGCAACCGGCTGATGGCCAGCGGATATTCCGCGCGCACGTAGATAAATCCCTGATCCGCGCCGACCGCGTACGCCGCAATGGCCATGCCTTCCAGCACACAGTGAGGATCGCTCTCCAACACGCTGCGGTCCATGAACGCGCCGGGGTCCCCTTCATCCGCGTTGCAAATGACGTATTTCTTCGCGCCCGGCGATTTGGCGACCGTGCCCCACTTCAGCCCGGTGGGAAAGCCCGCGCCGCCACGGCCCCGCAAGCCGCTCTGGACCATTACCGCGACAACGTCCTTGGGCGCCATTTCGTTGAGCACTTCATGCAAGGCCTCGTAGCCGTCCGCCGCGATGTAGCTCTCGATGCGCTCCGGATCAATCACGCCGCTGTTGGCGAGCACGATGAACAATTGCCGTTTGAAAAACGCCGCGTCGGGATCGGTTTGCGCGACGCCGGTCTTGCCGCCTTGAAGGGCGGCGACGAGGGAGGGCGCGTTTTCCGGGGTGACTTTGATGTAAAGAGCGTTCTGCGGGTCGGCCTGGACAAGCGGACCCTCGCAGCAAAGTTTCATGCAGCCGACGCCCCGCACTTCCACTTGATCTTGCAAGCCCGCTTCCGCCACGGCTTTGTCGAGTTGTTCCTTGACGCTTCTGGCGCCGGACGACATGCAACCGGCGGCCATGCAGCAGCGGAGGGTGATTTTTTTCCGCCCGGCCAGTTCCCTGGCTTTGATTTGGAGGAGATCGTTATGAATCATGTTGCCCCCACTTCCGTATCTGATCGACCGCCGCCCCGGCGGTCTGGCGCGGCGTGACCACGCTGTCATAAACGACGGCCGGGGCGATGCCGCAGGCGCCGATGCACCGGGCGGTGAGCAGCGACACTTGGTTGTCCGGGGTGGTCTCGCCGGGCTTGATCTTGGTCTGTTCCTCGATGGCGGCGAGAATCTTGTCCGCCCCTTTCACGTAACATGCCGTGCCCATGCAGACGACGCAGGTGTGCCGGCCCTGGGGCTTAAGGGTGAAGAAATGGTAGAACGTCGCCACCCCATAGACGCGGCTGGGCGGCAACTTGAGCTTGGAGGCAACGAAGAGCAGCAAATCGTCTTCCAGACAGCCGAACAGTTCCTGGGCCTTGTGCAACATCTCGATCAAGGCATCCTGCCGGAACTGGAGCTTCTTCATGTGCGCTTCCAGAATCTTGAAGCGCTTGTCTCCTGAGGCGTGATCGAGAGCTGCGCTCAATCGGCCCTGTTTCTTACGTGCCACGGTGGCGATCATTGTTTGTCTTCCGCTTTTCTCTGGGATTTCCCATTAGATTTCCTGTTCACGACCAGCGTGAGCATTCTTTTTAATTATGTTCCTTCAACACAGACTTGCAAGCCTTTTTGCCACTCCGCCCTCGTTTTTTCTCCGGCCAATGTCGTCAAAGTCCAGTGACGAGCCGCTCCGGGCAGCACCGCCCGCCGCAGGAAGTTGCCCGGGTTCCACGCCAGCACGAACGGTTGCAGCCGCGCCTGGTTGTCCACAAAGTCGTGACAGGACAGCCGCGTCCATTTGACGGCGTGGCATTTTTCGCAGGGGTCAAGGCGATTTCGAAATCGCAAAATGAGGTGAGCTTTTGACAAGCAAGGTGTGGTTGACCCCCCTGTTTTCCCCGATAAATGGGCAAAAGGTTAGCATCTCTAATCTAACTACATAAAATAATAAGGCGTGCTTAATCTTATGAAAGCAGATACAGGAGGTAAATCGGACACCAACGGCCAATACGCCTGGCGCGAGTTGGACCGGCTGAACGCGGCCGCCCCGCGTTGCGCCGGTGAACCTGGAGGTTTATGACGCTTGTGCTTGCCCTTGTGCTGGTTCCATTCCTTGCCGGGCTGGTTCTGCTGTGCTTGCGGGCTGAGTTGCCGCGCCGCTGGGTGGTCGTCACGGTGACGGCGGCGGTTTGCGCTGGGAGCATCGCGCTCGCCTGCCTGCCTGCCCCGATGGATTTGGGCGAACTCCCGGTCAACCGCCATAAGCTCCATCTCGGCATGATGGTCGTCGAGGCGCTGATGGGTCTCTACGTTCTTTACGTGGGTGTGCGGGCGAGGCATTTTCTGATCGTGGCGCTGATGCTGGCGCAAGGCGCGGTGATGGTGTGGTTTGAAGGCCTGGCGGGAGCCAATGTCAATGCGGGCAATGCGCTGTTCGTGGACAAGTTTTCCATCATCATGGCGTTGATCAACGGGCTTGTGGGCGGCGGCATCTGTGTTTATGCGCTCGGTTACATGCGCGAGTATCACACCGAAGCCCATCGCGATGTTCCCGACCGGCGCCCCTTGTTTTTTGCGCTGCTCTTCGTCTTCATGGGCGCGATGTTCGGCCTGGTTTTTGCCGATGATTTGCCCTGGCTGTTTTTCTTCTGGGAAATCACCACCTTGTGCTCGTTCCTGCTCATCGGTTACACGCAAACCCCGGAGGCCCGGAAAAACGCGCTCCGGGCGCTGGTGATGAATCTGGCCGGCGGTTTGACTTTCGCGCTGGCGATTGTCTGGTTTTACCGGGACACGCACAGTCTTGGGCTGCAAACGCTGATCCACTCGGGCCACGCGGTCGCTCTGCTGCCCGCCGCTTTGCTCTGCTTTGCGGGCATCACCAAGGCCGCCCAATGCCCCTTCTCGAGCTGGCTGCTGGGCGCCATGGTGGCGCCGACCCCTGTTTCGGCATTGCTGCATTCGAGCACAATGGTCAAGGCTGGCGTTTATCTGATCTTGCGCCTGGCTCCAGTCATCACTGGAACCACAGTGGGCCTGATGGTGGCGTCGGTTGGCGGGGTGACTTTCCTGATCGGCTCGCTCGCGGCCATTACCACGTCTGAAGCCAAGCGCGTGCTGGCCTGGTCCACCGTGGCCAATCTGGGGTTGGTCGTGCTGTGCGGCGGCATCGGGACCAGCCAGGCCGTCTGGGCGGGGGTGTTGCTGATCATTTTCCACGCCGCGGCCAAGTGCCTCCTGTTCCTGTGCGTGGGCGTGGTCGAGCACAAATTGCACAGCCGCAACGTTGAAGACATGTCCGGGCTTGTTCTTTACATGCCGCGGGTCGCGGTGATGATGCTCATCGGCATGGCCGGGATGTCCCTTGCGCCGTTCGGGGTGCTCCTTAGCAAATGGGCGGTGTTGCGGGCGGTCGTGGATTCCTGCCCCCTGCTGTCTGTCTTCCTTGTTTTCGGCAGCGCGGCAACGCTGTTCTTCTGGGTCAAATGGATGGGGAAACTGGTGGAAGTGGTCCGGCCGCAGACCCGGGTCGTCAAGGAAATCTCGCTTGATGAATCGGTTGCCCTTTACGGCCTTGCCGTGGTCACCTTCCTGGCCTGCCTGTTTTTTCCCCTTTTATCCACGCAGCTCGTTGAGCCGTACGTGGCCGGCGTTTACGGCCAGTCAGGAACCCTGGGCCAGGGCAACATGATCATCATGATGATCATGATGGTGGTGGTGATGCTGTTCCCGCTCAGCTTCCTCAGCCACGGCCGCGGCGTGAAATTGGTGGACCCGTACCTCGGCGGCGCGAACGTCCAGGGCAGCCCGCGCTTCATCGGTTCGGGCGGGGCGGTCGAAAATGTGACCCTGCATAATTACTACATGGGCAGTATGCTCAATGAGGTCTGGCTCTCCCGCGTCGCCGTGGCTGGCGGCGTGATGTTGCTGGCAGTGATGATGGCATTCGCGATTTTATGAATCCCTGGCTCCGATTGATCCTCTATCTTGTTGCGGCTCCGCTGGCCGGCGGTTTGCTGGCGGGCTGGGACCGGCGTGTGTCCGCGCGGATGCAATCCCGGTGCGGCCCGCCGATTCTGCAGCCCTTTTACGACGTGCTCAAACTGTGGCAGAAGGAGAACCTTGCCGTTTATCCCTCGCAAAACTATTTCGTCCTGTCATTCCTTCTGCTGGTGATCTTCACCGGGGCGCTGTTCTTCGCCGGATCGGACTTGCTGCTGGTGATCTTCGCGCTCACCACCGCCTCGATTTTCTTTGTGCTGGGCGCCTACAAGGCCAGTTCGCCCTTCAGCTTCATCGGCGCGGAACGCGAACTGATTCAAATGATGGCCTACGAACCGATGGTGCTGCTGACGGCCATCGGCATGTACATGGTCACCAAAACTTTTTATGTCCACGGCATCGCCAGCCACGGCGGCATGCTGGTGGTGGCGTTGCCGGGGGTGTTTCTCGGCTTTGTGTTTATGCTGGAGATCAAGTTCCGGAAATCGCCCTTTGACCTTTCGTCCTCGCACCATGCCCACCAGGAACTGGTTCGCGGCATCACCACCGAGTTCTCAGGTCGCGCCCTCGCCATGATCGAGATCGCGCACTGGTACGAGAGTGTGTTCCTGCTGGGCTGGGTCTGGCTGTTTTTCGCCTCTTCGCCCATCGTCGGCGTGGTGATGGCGTTGGTGGTTTACGGGTTTGTGGTGCTGGTTGACAACGTGTTTGCCCGGCTCAAGTGGCAGACGGCGCTCGCCAGCGCCTGGGCCGTGACCGCTGTGCTGGGTTTCGGCAACATCATCGTCCTTTCTCTCCGGCGGTAGGAGCATCACCATGCGCGGCCTCACCAAATCACCCTGGATCCTCCACTACGATGCTTCAAGCTGCAATGGCTGCGACATCGAGACGCTCGCCTGCCTGACACCCATTTTTGATGTCGAGCGGCTCGGCGTCATCAACACCGGCAATCCGAAACACGCCGACATTTTTTTGGTGACCGGCGCAGTCAATGAGCAGAGCAAGGCCGTCATCCAGAACCTCTACCGGCAGATGCCGGAGCCGAAGGTGGTCGTGGCCGTGGGCGCTTGCGCCGCCAGCGGCGGCATCTTCAGCGACTGCTACAACATCTCGGGCGGGGTGGACACTGTGGTGCCGGTGGATGTTTACGTGCCCGGTTGCGCCGCGCGGCCGGAAGCCATCATTGATGGCGTCGTCAGGGGCCTGGCGGTCCTGGAGGAGAAACTCAAGCGGATGCATCTGCCAAAGGAGCCGGCATGAAACCAGACCAAACTCTCGAAGTCATTGCCGTGGCCGCGCTGCTGGAAAGCGTCCACGCCATGCGCGCGCGGGGCGGACGGCTGGTCCAGATTTGCGCCACCGCGCTGCCGGGCCAGTTTGAATTGACCTACAGTTTCGACCTCGAAGGCCGCCTGGCCAGCTTGCGGGTGGAGGTTCCGAGGGAGGACGCACGCGTGCCGAGCATCGGTTCAATTTACGACTGCGCCTTCCTTTACGAGAATGAAATGCACGACTTGTTCAACATCAAGGTGGAGGGAATGACGGTGGACTTTCACGGCAATTTGTACAACACGACGGTAAAATTTGCCTTTGGCGAAATCAAGGCGCCGGCCCCCAAACCCCAGCCCGCGCCGGCTCCGCAGCCGAAATAATCATTATGGCCCGCACCATCATTCCATTTGGTCCGCAACACCCGGTGCTGCCGGAACCGATCCATCTCGATCTGGTGGTCGAAGACGAAAAGGTGGTTGAGGCGCGGCCGTCCATCGGTTTTGTCCACCGCGGTCTTGAAAAGCTGGTGGAAAAAAAAGACTTCATCGAGTTTGTTTACGTCGCGGAACGGATTTGCGGCATCTGCAGCTTCATCCACGGCCAGACCTATTGCCAGGCGGTCGAGGCCATCATGGACATTCCCGTCCCGCCGCGCGCCAATTATCTGCGCACAGTCTGGGGCGAGCTTTCCCGCATCCACAGTCATCTGCTCTGGTTGGGCTTGATGGCGGACGGCATGGGCTTTGAGAACCTCTTCATGCATTCCTGGCGTGTGCGCGAACGGGTGCTCAACGTCATCGAAGCCACCACCGGCGGCCGCGTTATCTTCGGCTCCTGCAAAATCGGCGGCGTGCGGCGGGACATGGATGCCGGCGCGATCAAGGACACTTTGGCCGAACTGGAAATAATAGAACGGGACCTGCGCGACATCACCAGGGTGTTTCTAAATGACAGTTCAGTGAAACGACGGCTGTGCGGAGTGGGCGTGCTGTCGCGGCAGGAGGCCCATGATCTTGGGTGCGTCGGCCCCGTGCTGCGCGCCAGCGGCGTGGCCCAGGACCTGCGCGCCCTGGGCTATGCAGCCTATCACGAACTGGAGATGGAACCAGTCACGCGCACGGAGGGGGACTCGTTGGCGCGCTGCGCGGTGCGTTGCGACGAATTGCTTCAATCCATCAGCCTCATCCGCC